>WNGG01020222.1_pt1 | contig 12368 bp, 10 predicted proteins | sample 5400661 | NCBI WGS metagenome assembly WNGG01 (sample SAMN13153372, study PRJNA577476) | soil metagenome | isolation source: 100 cm soil or saprolite under Garry oak tree replicate 1 | place: USA:California | collected 2016-06-15 | reverse complement strand
CTGGCGGGACGGCGCGGCGATGAACGCGACCGCCAGCGCTGCTCCGGCCGCCGCGGCGAGCAGCAGGTAGGACATCCGCCAGTCGCCGCCGACCGCGAGCACGCCGGCCAGCAGCAGCGGCCCGCCTACCGCCCCGGCCGAGCCCGCCAGGTTCCAGGCCGCCATCCGCTGCTGGTGCCGCCCCGGGGCAGCGTCCATCAGCGCCGCCTGGGTCAGGCTGACGAAGGCGCCGGAGGCAGGGAAGAACGCGACGAGCGCGATCAGCAGGACGGTCACCGAGTGCGCGGCCGCGACCGCCGCGAGCGAGCCAGCAACGACCACGCCGCCCGCCAGCACCAGCCGGTGCCTCGCCCTGCCCTGGCCGGCGACCAGGCCAAGCGGAAGCTCGATCAGGCTCCCGACCAGCAGCGGAACGGAGATGAGCAGGCCGATCTGCGCATAGCTCAGCCCGAGGTCGGCACGGATCAGCGGGAGGGCAGCGCCCTTGGTTCCGTCAGCGAGCTCATCAACGAACTCGATCGCTAGCGAGACGGCGAACGCGGCAATGCCCGGCAGGCGACTGGAGCCACGCAGCAAGCGCGCCCGGCTCAGCAGCCGACGCGCGCCATCAGCAAGCCCGGTGACAGATCAACATCGCATGGCGCCATCGTAGGCACGCCACCCGCGGTCGCGACACCCGATTTCCGCGCCCCCGCCGGCCCGCCCTCCTTGCGCCCGGCCGACCTCGCGCCTTCCATCGCGCGCGCCCCTCCACCCCGCGCCGTCCGCTGCGCGTGCCCCTTCCGTTGCGCGCCCTCCATCGCGCGGCCCGGCCCGTGCCTCCCCCGTCAGCTCCCCTCGCGCGCCGGTCCGACTGACAGGGGACCAAATCAGCGTCAACCAGGGCAATCTTCGCACTGCGCGTGTCTCGCCATCCGGGCGAGAATGACTTCGCACGGCTTCCAGCGACACAAACCGCGCAAATTGGGTCACGAAGTGACTGAAATCCGTGCCATGTCGGCAGGGGACAGCACCGAGGCGCCGTTCTCCCCGATTCCGGCCGTCCCGCCCCCACGTCGGGCACGACCGAGCCGTACCAGTCGTCGATTTGACAGATTTGCGGCCATGGCTCGCGCCCGACGTGGCGCAGCGCCTCACGGACGCCGGTCCGCTTGGGTACGCCGACCAGCGTCAGATTCGGTGGGTCAGTTGTTCGCCCGATTCGCCTGACTCGTCCCGGTCCTCGGGCTGCGCGGCGACGGATCCTGTCGTACGGAGGCCGGCGGCGAGCCGGGGAAGAGTACGAACAACGGCCGGGACGCAGCTGACGGCTGGTCAGCGTTCGCGCCCCGGCCGGTGGCCGCACCGGTTACTTGGACTCGGGGATCTCGGTGAGGAGGTCCTCGGAGGTCTCCATGCCCTCGCGCCAGACGGACCTGGCGATGATCTTGGTCGTGTCGACGCGGTCCTTGTATTTGACCGCGACGTCGGAGACCTCCTCGAGCAGGCCGTTGCTCAGCGTGGTCGGGTTCAGGCCGAGCGCCAGGAACTGCTTGTTGAGCACGACCAGGTCGTTCTCATCGGCCTCGCGGCGCGGGTTCGGCAGGTTCGCGATCTCCGCGCCTGTGATCTCGCTCACGATCTTGGCGAGGTCGGCGACGCGGTGCGTCTCGGTGATCTGGTTCAGCACCATCGGCTGCGACCCAGCCTGCGGCGGGTTGGTGATCGCGATCTCGATGCACCGCACCGTGTCCTTGATGTGGATGAACGCGCGCGTCTGGCCGCCCGAGCCGTGCACGGTCAGCGGATGGCCGATCGCTGCCTGCATCAGGAACCGGTTCAGCACGGTGCCGTAGTCACCGTCGTAGTCGAACCTGTTGATCAGCCGCTCATCTTTGATCGTCTGGTCGGTCTGGGTGCCCCAGACGATGCCCTGGTGCAGGTCAGTGATCCGCAGCCCGTCGTTCTTGGAGTAGAACGCGAACATGAGCTGGTCCAGGGTCTTGGTCATGTGATAGACCGACCCGGGGTTGGCCGGGTGCAGGATCTCCCGCGCGATCTCGCCGTCCGGGGTTTCGATCTTGACGGTCAGATAGCCCTCGGGGATCGGCGCGCTGCCGGTCCAGCCGTAGCCGTAGACGCCCATCGTGCCCAGGTGCGCGAGCGTGGCATGGCTGCCGGAGGCGACGAGGGCCACGAGCAGGTTGTGGGTGGCGCGTACGTTGTTGTCGACCGTGTACCGCTTGGTGTTCACCGAACGCATTGAGTACGGCGCGGCCCGCTGCTCGGCGAAGTGCACGATCGCGTCGGGCTGGAGCTCCTCGAGCACCCGCACGAGCCGGTCGTACTCCGTCGCCAGGTTCAGGTTGACGAACCCGATCTCGCGGCCTGTCGCCTCCTTCCATGCCTGCAGCCGGACGCCCATTGGCGCGATCGGCGTCAGCGACTGAACCTCGAGCTCGTTGTCGATGTTGCGGCGGCTGAGGTTGTCGAGGATGGTCACGTCATTACCGCGGTCCGACAGGTACAGCGAGGTGGGCCACCCACAGAACCCGTCGCCGCCAAGAACCAGAACCCGCATTCCCACTCCCGTCACAGTTGCGCTGGTGCAAGGATGCCCAGCGGCTCGGGCCGCTCGGCGGGGAGCCAGACTATGTCAAATCGGGTCATGGCGTCCCGGTGCGCGGACAGTTTACCTTCCCATCACCTTGCCACGGCGGGTTCCGGCCGACCAGGGCTGGCTTTCCCCGCCGCGGGCACACGTACCTCCGATCAGGTCGGTTTACCCGGTCACTGCCGATTCCATCCCGCCATGACCGGGCGGCGTGGCCTCGCCGTGACCGGGCGGCGCGGGCTCATCATGAACAGGCGGCGCGGCCTCACCATGACCAGGCGGCGCGGGCTCATCATGAACAGGCGGCGCGGCCCCGCCACGACCAGACGGCTGGCCCCCGCTGTGACCGGGCGGGTCGCCCAGTCCGTGACCGGCTGCGCCGCCCCGGTCCTGACCGGCCGCGCTGTCGCGGTGCAGCCAGCCAAGCAGGTCCGGCGGCGCGAGCCGCGCCGCGCGGGCGTAGTACCTGGCGAGCTCGGCCCGCCCAAGCTCCTCATGGCCCGCGCCCGAGTAGCCGCGCCGGAAGAACGCGGCCGGGTCCTTCAGGATGCCGGCCGGATCAGGCGCCTGGGCCTGCGCCGCCTGTCGCATCTGCTCGAACGTCGCGGCCCGCACCAGGTCTGGCCACAGCGGCTCAGGGACGGTGATGCCAAGCAGATCCGCGATGCGGCGCATCTCGCCCGCCAGATCGGCCGACAGGTCGTCGTAGTGCACGAGCAGCACAGCCGGGCCGGGAGCGCCGCGCGCGCCGACCTCGCGACCCGATCCCCCGGCCTCCGCAACCGCCCCGGTCTCCGCAGGCTTTCCGCCCTCCGCAGGCTTTCCGCCCTCCGCAGGCTTTCCGCCCTCCGCAGGCTTCCCGCCCTCCGCAGGCTTCCCGCCCTCCGCAGGCTCCCCGGCCTCCCCGAGCACGCCGGCCTCGCCGACCGCTCCGGTTTCCAGGGATACCTCGGGAAGCTCTGGGGCAGGGCTCGTCCGCCTGGCCCAGGCGTCCGACAGGTGCCACATCACGCCGGGCAGCGAGTCGAGCTGCTCCTCCGGCCGATCCTGCGAGTCGATCCAGGAGACCAGCCAGTCGTGCAGGCCGGGCCGCGGCTTGCGGTTGTCCTCGGGACCGTAGCGGCCGGTGAGTTCCCTGACCCGCTCCCTGTTGATGTTCGCGCTCTGGTGGTAGAGCGAGACAGCGAGGTCGAGCGGATGCCTGCCGACCACGATGTAGGTGGCACGCGGGTCGAGCGGCAGGCCGTCCAGCGGCGTGTGCGTCTTGATGAACCTGCGGTGCTGTTGCGCCTCGAGCCTGGCCAGGACCTGCTCGCGCGGCGTGATCAGCCAGTCCAGCCACGGGGACAGCCTCGGCAGCGGCGCCGGCAGCTCGGGCGTCTGGAAGATGAGCAGCGCGCAGATCATCTGCATCCACGTCGTTCCGCTCTTAGACCGCGTGCTGATCACAATGTCACCCGGCCGGAATTCAAACCCGTCCCACCGGGCGCTGTCCTCATCTTCGGACTGATAACGGACGGGCATTTCGAGCACCCCGCCAGTTTAGTCGACCCCGCCGGGTAATCCCATGCCACTCGCATTCAGCCCGCCGAGGCATACAAATTGTTAAGGTCTGGCTAACGGGCGCGGAAGGGGACAACCAAATTGCGCCAGAGAATCCTACTCCGCCGCGTACGCAGCTTTTTCGCGTCGTAGCCGGGAAAGACAGGGAAGGATCAGCATGGGTCGTCACAGAATGCCGGTCATCGCGATACTCGTCACGATATCGGCGTGGGCCGCTGGCGGGTTGCTCACCCCCGCCAGCGCGGCGACCGTGATCAAGGTGCCGTGCCGGGGCGCGCTGAGCACGCTCAAGCCGACCGCGGGAAGCACGATCCAGCTCAGCCGCGGCTGCACCTACACCGACTCCCTGACGATCCGCTCTGACCACGTCACGGTCACCGCGTACGGATCCGGCAGCGCGCCGGTGGTCACCCGCGGCACCGACGGCGCCGTCATCTCCCTGTACGGATCGCACGACACGGTCAAGTACCTGACCCTGAGCGGCGTCGCGCCCCGCACCTGGACGTGCGGCGGCAAGGCGACGCCTGCCGGACACGTCGACGGGGTGGATATCTACCCGGGAGCGACCGGAAATACCATTACCAGCGTCACGGCGACTGGCTTCTACGCGGGCGTCTACATCATGGCCGGAGCAACTGGAGATATCGTCCAGAACTCGGTCCTGAGGAATAACCTCGAACTGGACACCAACAACTCCTCCGGCTCGGCCGGCGCATTTGGCGTCCTGCTCTGGGGCGACGGTAATACCGTCCAGAACAACAAGATCTACGGAAACCAGGCGTGTTCGCTCGCGTACGGCCGCGACGGCTCGGCGGTCGAAATCTATGGCGGCTCGAACAATGTCATTGCGGGCAACACCATGGCGAACGACACCGCGATCACCGAACTCGGCAGCTACTCCGGCCACATCGCCACGGGCAACAGCTACACCGGCAACAGCGTCTCGGACGGGTCGGGCCAGGGCATCACGTTCTTCGTGACCCGCGGATCAGGCGATCCCGACGGCCCGGTCCACGACACCACCGTCGCCGGCAACACGGTCACGCTGACCAAGGCCGACGACCAAGGCGTCGTCAGCTACGACTGGGTGAACGGCGACGGCACCCTGCTGACCCTGACCGGCAACGACCTGAACCTCGGGTCGAACCAGGTCCTGTACGAGGACGGCGGCTACGTCGACGGCGGCGGCAACGCGTTCACCGGCACCTGCAACCCGTCCTCTGACTGCCCCTGACGCGCGCCAGGCCGCGCTCATCGCCGCACCGATGAGTTCGCGCCCGCCCGGTCGTTTCACCTCTGAGCCCCTGCACCAGGCAGGGCAGGACCGGGGAGAATAGGCCGATGGAATTCAAGCTCGAGCTCATCGTGTTGCCGGCGGCGGATGTCGACAAGCTCAAGACCTTCTACATCGATAACGCAGGCTTCCGGCTCGATGTGGATCACCAGGCCGGGAGCTTCCGCGTGGTGCAACTGACCCCGCCCGGGTCGGCGTGCTCGATCACGCTGATGCCGAACACGGCGGCCGCCGGGTCGATCCAGGGCCTGCACCTGATCGTCAGCGACATCGAGGCCGCCAGGGCTGAACTGGCGGGCCGCGGCGTCGAGGTCAGTGACGCCTTTCACTTCGGGGCGGGCGGCCAGACCCCGGGACCCGACCCCGAGCGGGCCAGTTACAACTCGTTCCTGTCCTTCAGCGACCCGGAAGGCAACGGCTGGCTGGTCCAGGAGGTCACCAAGCCGGAGCCGAGGGATTGACGACGCCCCCGGCCGCCGCCGAGGCCGATCAGCCCGGCTTCGCCGAACTCGCCGAGCGGCACCGGCGGGAGCTGCACCTGCACTGCTACCGGATGCTGGCGTCGTTCGACGACGCCGAGGACGCCGTGCAGGAGACGCTGCTCAGGGCCTGGCGGGCGCGGGACAGCTTCGACGGCAGCGCCCTGTTCCGCGCCTGGCTGTATCGGATCGCGACGAATGTCTGCCTAGACGCACTCAGGCGGCGGGCCAGACATCCGACGGCGGTCGAGTCGGTCGGCGATGTGCCGTGGCTGCAGCCCTACCCTGACCAGCTGCTCGACGGGATCGCCCAGGCGCCCGAACAGCCCGACGAGGTGGTCGTCGAGCGGGAAACGGTCTCCCTCGCGTTCATCGCCGCCCTGCAGGTGCTGCCCGCGAGGCAGCGAGCTGCCCTGATCAGCAGGGACGTGCTCGGCTGGACCGCCGCCCAGACAGCGGAGCTGCTCCAGACCAGCGTGGCGGCGGCGAACAGCGCCCTGCAGCGAGCAAGATCGACCATGGCGGGTCACCTGCCCGCCAGCAGGGCGGACTGGCCGGCCGGCGATCCCGATCCGCAGGAGCGCCTCCTGCTCGCCCAGTTCATCGACGCGCACGAGCGCGGCGACGCCGAGGCGGCCGCCGCCATTGCCGCCAGGGACATCAGGATCACGATGCCGCCGTACCCGATGCGGTTCGCGGGCATCGCGGACATGCGCCGCCTGCTCGACCGCGCGTTCGGGCCGGAGAGGGACGGCGACTGGCGGCTGCTGCCGACCGGTGCCAACTCGATGCCGGCCGCCGCCAGCTACCTGCGCCGCCCGGGCGACACCGAGTTCCGCGCGTTCAAGCTCGACGTGCTGCGCATCAGGGGCGGCGAGATCGCCGAGATCACCACCTTCGGCTGGTCGCAGTTCCCTCACTTCGGCCTGCCGCCGACCGCGTAGGGTGTAGCAGGCACTCGAGGGAGGGCCATGGTCGTGCCACTGGCCGGTCGCGCCATCGCGGCCGTCATCGGCGGGCTGCTGGTGATCACGGCGGCCAAGAGCGTGATCGGCACGATCATCGTGCCGAGGCCAACCGGCAGCTGGCTCATCCGCTCCGTGGACAAGTCGATGGACGCCGTCTACGAGCTCGCGATCAAGCCGATCCGCGACTTCCGCACCAGGGACCGCGTGCTGGCCACCCAGGCGGCCGCCATCCTGGTCGTCCAGCTGATCGTCTGGCTCGCGATCTTCTTCATCGGGTACGCGCTGCTGCTGTGGCCGTTCCTGGACAAAGGGATCACCGACGCCTTCACGACCGCCGGCCCCGGGCTCTGGTTCATCGGCGACTCGCACGTGAGCGGTGCCTGGGAGCGCACGATCCAGGACTGCGCCTCGTTCTCCGGGCTCGTCACCATCACCCTGCAGATCGCGTACCTCCCGACCCTGTACTCGGCGTTCAACCGGCGCGAAACCGACATCGCACTGCTCAATGCCCGCGCGGGCGTACCGTCCTGGGGACCTGAGCTGCTCGCGCGCACCCACTACGCGCTGGGGTCAGGATCATCGACGATCGACACCCTCCCTGACCTGTTCGCGCAGTGGGAGCGGTTCGCCGCGGACATCGCCGAGAGCCACACGACCTACCTGCCGCTGGTGCGCTTCCGGTCGCCGCGGCCGCTGTCGTCCTGGATCACCGCGCTGATCGCCGTGCTCGACTCGGCGGCCCTGTTCATGGTGCTCTCGCCCCGGGCAGCGCCGGAGGTCCCGGCGAGGCTCTGCCTGCGCAGCGGGTTCATCTGCCTGAACGACATCGCCAGGGCGATGGGCCTGGAAGTGCCGGACGAGCCGGATCCCGACGCGGGTATCTCGCTCACCAAGGACGACTTCCTCGATGCCGTCGCCAGACTGCAGAAGGTGGACTTCCCGATCGAGCGCGAGGCCGAGCAAGCCTGGCCGGAGTTTGTGGGCTGGCGGGTGAACTACGAGCAAGCCGCCTACGCGATCGCGGAGGCCATCGACGCGGTGCCCGCGCTCTGGTCAGGGCCGCGGCGCTGGCCGTTCACGCCGATTGCGCCGATCAGGCCTGCGGCCGGGAAGCCGCCGAAGGGCCATCCCGCGAAGAGGCAGCCGCGGCCCGGAGGGCGCAGGGCCAGCGCGGCCGCCGACGGCGAATCAGCCGCACAGAAACACCCCAGGGGGTCATGAGTCGTCGAGCGCGAACCTGAGGTAGCGCTCGGCCGAGCGCCTGATCGCCGCGACGCCGTCGGCGCGCACGACGCGTCCCCACCAGGCGCCGTAGACGGCGTCGAACGCGAACGGCTCTATCAGCTCGAGCGCGCGGCGGATCGTGCGGGGCCGCTCCGGGATCAGGTTCGGGTAGCTGTACATGAAGCTCACCCAGCGGCGGTCGGGCACCACTGTCATGATGTCGCCGGAGAATAGCGCTCCCCTGCCGTGCTCGCCGCCCGCCCAGTGCAGCACCTGGCCGCCGGCGAAGTGCACGCCCGCGTTGATCAAGGTGAGGCCGTCGCCGACCTGGCGTGTCTCCCCGCTCCAGAACACCACGGAATCGTCGGGCCTGGCGACCCATTCGCGATCGGAGGCGTGAATGTAAACGGGCGCGGCAAACGCGTGCGCCCACTCGATCATGCTGCCGTAGAAATGCGGATGGCTGATAGCGATCGCGCTCACGCCGCCGAGCGCATTGACGGCCTCGATCATGTCGTCATCGAGATACGTGATCATGTCCCAGAGCACGTTTCCCGACGGGGTGCGGACAAGCAGCGCCCGCTGGCCGATGGCGGTCGGCGGGTGCGCGCCGATGCCGGAGACCCCGTCCCCTTCGTCCTTGATGACACGAGCGTGACCTGCGGCTTTGAGCTCGGACAGGTTCGTCCACCGCTGGCCGTCCCAGCCGACGTACTGGCGCTCGTCCAGGCAGATCGGGCAGTCAGAACGCGGCGCCCCGTACTGCACGCCGCAGGTCAGGCAGATAGGAAGATCGGTTCGCATCGCTTCAGCATGCCGTGCCCGGAGCGGGCGGCGCACGCGGCGACCGCAAGGCCGCGGATATCAGGTCGGTAACGTGCCAATCTTTTTCACTATATAAAGCAACGCATCCCGCCTTCGAAGCGTCAGATCAAGGTGATCCCGGTTCACCCGAAACCGGGTCCTGGCGCGCAAGCGTGCGCCGCCTGAGATCTGGTAGGGAGCGAGGAGACTGGATGAAGAACTCACGATGGGCCTTGCGGTCTGCCGTCGTGACGGCCGTTGGGCTGGCGGCGGCCACGGGGCTGCCCGCCGGGCTCGCGTCGGCGCAGACCAGCGCCAGCGGGCCAAGCGGGCCGATGGTGAAGCTGCTTGTCGCCCAGAAGAGCATCAACGTGCCGCGGTTCGGCAAGAGGGCATTCATCGACCCTGGCGTCTACGTCACCGCCGTCGGCGCGCCGCTGCAGTTCAACGTGCAGCGCGCCAGTTATGCCCAGCCGATAACCAACACCCAGATCATCCACGTCCCGGGCGGCGCGACGATCCGCAGGCCGCTGCCCGACTGGACCGTCCAGGGCTGGCGCGGGCTGCACCGCTTCATCCGCGTCACCATCCGCAACTCAGCCGGCAAGATCGTGGCCGCGCACGTCGGCGCCTTCTGCCCGAACGACTTCTCCGCCCAGCGCTCCAACCCGAACGCTCCGGCTAAGTCGCGCTTCCCGCAGGAGTGCCAGTCCGATCCGTTCCAGCTCGCCAACGCCTGGGGCATTCAGCGCGGCTGGGGCGTCGACACCGGCTTCCTCTCCGCCAGGCTCCCGCTCGGCACGTACAAGGTCACCGTCAACATCATCCGGTTGTGGCAGCGGTTCCTGCACCTGACGCCGCGCACCTCGACGGCCACCCTGACGGTCCACGTGGTCAAGCCGAGTTCCTGCGGCTTCCCGTGCGTCCGGCCGGCAACCAGGCACCACCACGCCACCAGCGGCATCCTGCCGCGGCTGCCGGCCAGCGTGCCGACGCTGGCCAGTCCGCCAGCCTCGTCGCTTCCTGACCTGTCGCCGCTGCCGTCCTGGGGCATCAGGGTGGAGCACTTCAGGAGCAAGACGAGCCCCTCAGACCAGGTGACCTTCGGCGCCACCGTGTGGAGCGGCGGCAACTCCAGGCTCGACGTGGAGGGCTTCAGGTCGCACGGTGCCCCGGTCATGAAGGCCTTCCAGTACTTCTGGAAGAACGGCCGGATCATCGGCCGGTCCAGGGCGGGCACGATGGGCTTCAGCGACAAGCCAGGCCACACGCACTGGCACTTCGAGCAGTTCGCTCAGTACCGGCTGCTCGCGAAGAACAAGACGACGGTCGTGCGCAGCCAGAAGGTCGGCTTCTGCATCGCGCCGACCAACCCGGTCAACCTGCTGCTGCCGCACGCCATGTGGCAGCCCGGCTTCCTCGGATTCGGCGGCGCGTGCGGTTCGCAAAGCGCGCTGTGGGTCCAGGAGATGATGCCGATCGGCTGGGGTGACACCTACGAGCAGTTCCTGCCAGGGCAGGCGTTCACCATCACGCACCTGCCGAACGGCACGTATTACATCGAGATCATCGCGAACCCCGGGAAGGTGCTGCACGAGACGAACTACCACAACGACGTCTCGCTGCGGAAGATCATCCTCGGCGGTACGCCAGGTCACAGGACCGTGAAGGTGCCCGCTGTGCACGGGATTGACCCCGAGCACATGAGCGGCCACTAGCACGCCCCGATCGCCGGCGCCGCGCCCCGGCGGCCGCGCTGAGAGCCCGAGAGCTCACGGGCATCCTCAGCGGACCGCCGGGGCGCTCTCGCGTCCGGGCAGGTGCAGGGCCCGGTCACGGCCTCCGGCCGGATAAGCCAGCCGCGTCCACGGTCCGCGGATCCACCGCCCGCGGATCCACCGCCCGCAGGTCAACGGCGCGCTCGCCCGCTGCCCTGCCGACAATCTCGGCCCGCTCGGCCTTCGTGCGGAATGTGACGCAGGTCCGGTCGGCGCGGAACAGGTCGTTGGAGAATTCGAACGCCACCCCGTCCGCGGTCCGCGACGTCCTGGTGATCGCGAGCAGCGGCGCGCCGCCGGCGATGCCGAGCAGCGCGGCCTCGTCGGCGCTCGCCTCGACCACCTCCAGGTGCTCGACCACATCCTGCGGCGTCATCCCGTACTGCCGGGCGAGGACATCGTAGATCGACCCGCCGAGCGGCAGCTCGAGCAGGCCTGGCACGAGGTCGGCCGGCAGCCTGACCCGCTCCAGCGAGATCGGCACCGCGTCCGCCAGCCGGATCCGCACGATGTCCACGACCAGGCTGCCCGCTGGCAGGTCGAGGTGGGTCGCCGTGAGGTCGTCGGCGCCCGTCATGGTCGCCGACAACACCTGGGTGCCAGCCACGAACCCCTGCCGCCGCAGGTACTCGGGCAGCCCGACGATCACCGACAGGTCCCTGTCCACCTTGGAGTGCGCGACGAATGTGCCGCCGGACCTGCCGGGCACCCGGCGCACCACGCCAGACTGGGCGAGCACGGCCAGCACCTGGCGCAGGGTCGACCGGCTGACCGAGAGCGTCGCCGCGAGCTCGCGCTCGGTGCCGAGCTTGTCGCCGGGCCGCAGGGCACCCGAGGAGATCATGTCGAGCAAGCGGTGCCGCGCGTCGTCCACCAGCCGCAGATCAGGCCGGTCGTGGCGATCCAGCTCGCCGGATCGCCCGGGCTCGGCCTCCGGCAGCTGGCTCACACCATGGCCTCCAGCGACTCGGGCACCGTCTGGCCCCCGTCGACCACGATAGTCTGCGCGGTGATGTAGCCAGCCTCGTCCGAGGCGAGGAACAGCGCGGCGTTCGCGATATCGGCGACGCTGCCGAGCCTGCCGAGCGGGATCGACGCTGCCATGCTCGCCAGGTACTCAGGGCCGAGATCGTCGAGCCCTTCCGTGATGATGTTGCCCGGCATGACCGCGTTCACCGTGATGCCGGACTTGGCGAACTCCAGCGCGGCCGAGCGCATGAAGCCGAGCTGGCCGGCCTTGCTCGCACCGTAGTGCGACCAGCCGGCGAAGCCGGTGATCGGCCCGGTGATCGACGAGGTCAGGATGACCCGGCCGTGTCCCGACTCGCGCAGCGCTGGCAGCGCGGCCTGGACCGTGAAGAAGGTGCCCTTGAGATTGACCCCGAGCACCTGGTCGAGTTCGGCCGGCGTCATCTCGGCCAGCGGGGACGCGGGGAAGATGCCGGCGTTGCAGCACACGACGTCGAGCCCGCCGTGCGCGGCGACCGCCGCTGCCACGACCGCCGCGCAGCTGGCCTGGTCGCTGACGTCACCGCTGACATAGGTGACCGTGCCGCCGCCGGGAGTGGCGCCGCCGGCCACAGCGGTCAGCTCCACGGCCGCAGACTCACCGGCCGCCGCGTCCCTGCCGGTGATCAGCACATTGGCGCCCGCGTTCGCGAAACC
>WNGG01007176.1_pt1 | contig 12368 bp, 10 predicted proteins | sample 5400661 | NCBI WGS metagenome assembly WNGG01 (sample SAMN13153372, study PRJNA577476) | soil metagenome | isolation source: 100 cm soil or saprolite under Garry oak tree replicate 1 | place: USA:California | collected 2016-06-15 | reverse complement strand
CCCGCAGCGACTCCGGGTGCAGGTCCCACACCGACCCTCGCGCCTCGGCCAGGCTGCTGGTCACCAGGCGGGCGATGGTGTCGAGGTGCCGGCCGGCCGCCTCCGAGAGCCCGGGCTCCCCCTCCCGGAGGGCGCCCGTGTGCAGCGCGATGCCGGCCAGCCCCTGGGCCAGGCTGTCGTGAAGCTCGCGCGCCATGCGGTTCCGCTCGGTCAGGACGGCGGCGAACCCGGCTTCCACCCGGGCCACCCGCAGCCGATGCACGCTCCACCCGGCCAACAACAGCAGGGCCGCCGCGACGGCCTGGAAGGAGCGGGTCTGGTAGAAGCGAGGCCGGAGCTCGAACTCGAAGGAGGCGCCCTCCTCGTTCCAGACCCCGTCGTTGTTGGCGGCGACGACCCGGAAGCGATATCCGCCCGGGGCGAGGTTCGTGTAGTACGCATCGCGGCGGCCGCGCGCGGTGTTCCAGCCCTGGTCGAACCCTTCCAACCTGTACCGGAAGCGCACCTTCTCGGGGGAAACGAAGCTCAGGGCCGTGAAGTGGAACTCGAACTTCTCCTTGCCCGGCGGGAGGCGGACGCCCGGGGCCAGGGGCAGGGGATCGTCGTCGGCCAGCACGCTTTCGATCACCACGGGCGGAGGCAGCCGGTTGACCTCCCCCCGAAGGGGATCGATGACGGCGACCCCCTTGGTGGTGGCGAACCAGAGGCGGCCGTCGGCGGTCTTGCAGGCGGCCGGCTGCACATAGGAGGGGTTGTAGTCCGCGCTCTCCATCCCGTCTCCGGGCCCATAGACGGTGAACGGCACCGAGGCGGCGCTTCCCTGGGCGTAGGCTTCCAGATCCTGCTTGCGGGCACGGACGATCCCGCGCCGCCCGTTCATCCAGAGAGAGCCCGCATCGTCTTCGATCACCTGGGAGACCACCCCGCCGCCCAGCGCGTCCCGTCCCGCGAAGCTCCCGAAACGCCCGTCCCGGAACCGGCAGAGGCCGGCGATGGTGGCGATCCAGAGGGTGCCTTCGGCGTCCTCGTAGACGGAGTGCACGGTGTCGTCGGGCAGGCCGTCCTTCTCGGTGTACAGGGTGTAGACCCCGTCCTTGAACCGGCCGAGTCCTTCCACCGTCCCGAACCACAGGGCGCCCGCGCGGTCGCGCATCACCGAGAACCGGTAATGGCCGCGGTCGGTGACGGGGTCGTAGGGCGCGATCCGGCCGGGATCGAAGAGCTGCAGGGCCCGGTCGCCGCTGCCCACCAGCAGCCGGCCCTGCTCGTCCTCGCCGAGCACCGACACGAAGCCCCTGCCCTCGGGGTCGGTACGATAGGTCGTCACCTGGCCCGCGCGGATGCGGCTGACGTACCCGTCGCCGCCCACCCAGAGGCTGCCGTCCCTGGCCTCGAAGAGGGGACCCACGTAGTCGCTGCCCAGTCCTTCCCGTGCCGTGAAGACGCGGACCCGGCCGTGGGTGATCTGGTTCAGGCCACCGCCGTCGGTACCGACCCAGACGCTGTCGTCGCGGGTCCGCAGGACCGAGTTGACCTGGTCGTGCGACAGGCCGTCGCGGGTCGTGTAGCTCGTGAAGGGGACGTCCTTGAGCCGGTTGAGACCCCTCTGGGTTCCGACCCACAGGCTCCCCTCCCGGTCTTCGTGGAGGCAGTTCACGTGATCGTTGGACAGGCCGTCCCGGCCGCTGAAGGGCACGAACGTGCCGCCGCTCCTGCGGAGCAGCCCCTGGCCGAGGGTGCCCACCCACAGGTTTCCGTGGCGGTCCTCCCGGATGGCCCGGGCCGCGTCCGCGGGGAAGCCGGTCCGGCGGGTGAACGTGGCCAGCCCACCATCCTTGAACCGCGTGAGGCCGCCTCGCGTGCCCACCCAGACTGCCCCCGTGTGGTCCTCGAAGATGGAGTAGACGTAGGGATGCGGGAGACCCTCGCGGACGGTGTATCGGACCAGCCGCGCGTCCTGCCAGGTCGCCAGCCCCTCGGTGGTCCCGAACCAGAAGGTCCCACGACGGTCCTGGAGGATGGCGGTGATGGTGTGCCCGGGCGAGGTGGGCTCTTCCGCGCGGACCCGCCGGCCGTCCCGGAAGCAGCGGACGCCCCCCCCGCTCGTTCCGACCCAGAGCCGCCCGTCCGTGGCCTCGTAGAGCGAGCGGACATACTTGAGGGACCGATCGGCAGCCTCGGCATCGGACCCGAGGACCTGGATGGCGCCCCGGTCGAGGCGCGAGACCCCTCCCGCGCCGGTCCCGATCCACAAGCCGCCCGCGCGGCCGGCCGAGAGGGCCGTGATCCTCGCATCCTTCAAGCCTGCGTTGCCGGTGTCGAAGGCGGTGAAGCGGACGCCGTCGAAACGGACCAGCCCGCCCAAGGTCCCGATCCACAAGTAGCCGTCGCTCGTCTGGGTGACGGCCTGGACGAATTCCTGGGGCAGGCCGTCCCGGGTCAGCCAGACGTCGTGTCCATAGCGGTTCGGGGGCCGCCGCGGGTCTAAGGCAAGCAGCGGCGATGCCCCGAGCAGCGCCAGCACGAGGCCGGCAGCCCCGACCCGGCGGGGAGAGGCTTGCCTTCCCACCGCCCGCGATGATAACCCTTCGGCCGCGGGATAGAATCCCGCTCTCGCCGTGGCTCAAGGGGTCTCAATCCGGGTCCTGGTCGCGGACGACCATCCCCTGGTGCGGCAGGGGGTGGCGGCCGTGGTGGCCGCCCAGAGCGACATGTCCATCGTCGGCGAAGCCGGGGATGGACAGCAGGCGGTGGAGCTCTTCCGGAAGCTTCGTCCCGACGTCGCCCTCATCGACCTGGGCCTTCCGGTGCTGGACGGGATCGAGGCCATGAAGGCCATCCGTTCGGAATTCCCGGGGAGCCGGCTCATCGCCCTGACCGTCTACCACGGCGACGAGGACATCCACCAGGCGCTTCGGGCCGGGGCCCAGGCTTACCTGCTCAAGAGCGCGCCACCCCTTCAGCTCGTGGCGGCCATCCGGGCGGTGCACGCGGGGCTACGGACGATCCCGCCCGAGGTGGCGAGCCAGCTCTCGGATCGGGGCCCGGGAACCGGCCTGACCCCCCGTGAGATCGACGTGCTGAAGCTCATGGCCAAGGGGCGCACGAATGTCGAGATCGCGCAGGCGCTGCACATCACGAGGGGGACGGCCAAGTGGTTCGTCAGCAGCATTCTAGGCAAGCTCGCGGTGGACGACCGGACGGAGGCGGTGACGACGGCCCTCGAGCGGGGCATCCTGCATCACTGAGGGCCCGCCGGCCGAAGGCCTGGTGGCCGGCCCTAGCCTCGCCTCGCGGCGGCGGCGCGAAGGAGATCGAAGGCCCGACGAACGTGCCGCTCCTCGGTGCGGATGTTGCCGATGGCCAGGCGCAGGGTGGTGCGGCCGCGGAGCCGGGTGGGCGAGAGGAACGCCTCCCCGGTTGCGTTCACCGCTTCCACGAGCTCATCGTTGAGGCGGTCCTCCTCCTCGGGCGAGCGGCCAGGGAAACGGGCGCGGAAGCAGACGAGGGAGAAGGGCGAGGGGGCTAGAAGCTCGAAGCCCGGGTCGGCCTCGATCCAGGAGCGGAGCGCCGCCGCCAGGCGCACGTGCTCGCGGATCCGCTCCGCGATCCCCTCGGTCCCGAAGGCCCGCAGCACCATCCAGAGCTTCAGGGCGCGGAAGCGCCGGCCCAGGCTCACCCCGTAGTCCATGAGGTTCGGGGCCACCGCGTCCTCGGCGGGGGTACGCAGGTAGTCGGGGACGAGGCTGAAGGCGGCGCGGACGGTCTGGGGACGGCGGGTGTAGAGGACCGAGAGGTCGATGGGTACGAACAACCATACGATCGCCGCCTTCTCGACCGACGAGTGGGTCTGCTCCGAGGCGTACATCCGGAGGCCGGCCTGGCCGACGAGTCCCCGCCGGCGCGCCTCGTCGCGGACGTGCGGGTCGGCGAAGACCTCCCCGTAGTTGAGGGTCGCGCCGCAGGGGACGCCGGCTTCATCCAGCAGCCGCAGCCTGGCGGCCTGGATCAGCCAGAACAGCCAGGCTCGCAGCACCGACGCGGCGGCGACACGCGGACCCGTTCTGACCTGCGCCCGGCAAAGACTTTGCTTCGCCCGCCACAAACGGGCCTCGAGGGGCAGGCGCCCCTTCTGCTTTTGCCGGGCGCTCTCCCACCGGCTGGTCGGCTGGTGTGGAGATCACCTGTCGGGTTTACAGGCCGAGGCGGGCGCGGGAGTCGCCGCTTTTCCGACTGGTCGAGCAGCACCTCGAGGACTTCCTCGGCGTCTACCCGGAGGGGTTCGCCAAGACGCACGGCCCCCTGCGGCCGGTGGTCGAGCGTGTCCTGCGCGGGTTCATGCGCTGCGAGCTCGTCGAGCACGGCTTCGCGAGGCTTTGGTGCCCGACGTGCCGGATCAGCGTGTTGTGCCCCTTCTCCTGCCGGGGCAGGAACTTCTGTCCCTCATGCGAAAAGAAGAAGCAGCTCCTCTGGGCCGAGTGGCTGCAGAAATAAGTGCATGCGCCGGTACCGCATCGTCACGTTGTCTTCACAATGCCACGGCTGCTGCGTCCGCTGTTTCGGAGGCGTCGCGAGCTCCTGCTCGACCTTGGGCAATGCGCCCCGACAGGATAAGCCACCTCCGACCCGCGAACTCGTCCGGGTGCCGCTCAACGACGAGGGGAGAGAGATCGAGGCGTACTGAGTCACCGAGTCACCGGAGTCACCGAGGTCGCCTTGACACTACCGCTCGAGCGGGCGTAGCCTGCCTCCGCCATCAAGCCCCCCAGACGGCAGACCCGGTTCACCACCTGCCTGGCTCGCATGGACAGGGTGGGAGGGAGGGTGCAGGCAGAGCCGAGGCCCCGTGTCCCCGCGGCAACCCGGTGAAGCCACTGACCGGTTGGACGGCTGCGCAAGGAAGGGCCTATGGGTAAACGCAGCCGCGAGGACTCCCGCCCCGCCCGCGGCGATTCGGCCGTTGACAGGGCGACGCCTCGGTGCTAGAGAAAAGTTCTCGACCCATTCGGCTCCTTCGACCCCGACCGGCGAAGGACGCCCTAATTAAGGAGTAAACGCCATGCGAGGTCATACCCTGGCCTTCGTGGGTCCTTCCATGCTGAGCGTCACCCTGTGTGCACCCGCGGGCGCGGCGGAGTTCACGGTCAATCAGCTCGCCGATGAAACGGATTCCCAGCCCGGCGACGGAGCCTGTGCCTCGAGCAGCGGCCTGTGCAGCTTGAGGGCGGCGATTCAGGAGGCCAATGCGCTACCAGGGGCGGACCGGATCGTGGTACCAGGCGGCATCTATCGTCTCACCATCGGCGGCACCGGCGAGGAGCTCTCCGCCACGGGTGACCTGAACGTCACGGACGGAGTGACCATCGTCGGGGCGGGTGCCGGCGAAACGATCATCGACGGGGGCGCCATGGATCGAGTGATCGCGTTCTCGCTCGGCGGGCCAGACGCGTCGGCGGAGATCAGTGGTGTCACGATTCGGAACGGTCTTTCCCGCGGGGGCGGAGCCGGCATCGTGAGCTCCGGCCTCAACGACATTCTTTCCCCCGCGCCTCGCGTGACGTTGCGCAACGTCGTGTTGACCGGAAACGCCACTCTTGCCGCCGGCGGCGCCATCGCCAACGTGAGCCTGAGCGACATGATCCTGGTCGGCGTGACCATCGCCGACAACTGGGCGCGCGAGGGCGGCGGCGGCATCTCCAACGAAGCCGCGACCATGACCATCGTCGCCAGCCTCGTCACGCGAAACTCCACCGCCGGTGTGGGAGGGGGCATCGCGACGTTCGCGGACCGCCTCACCACGGGACGAGTCGATGTCGTCTACAGCACGATCAGCGACAACGAAGCCGCCTCCGACGGCGGCGGTATCTCCAGCGGCGGCGATCTGCGGCTCTTAAATACGACGGTGAGCGGCAACTCCACGGAGGAGCGCGGAGGCGGCATTCACGCGGTGCCCCTCTCGACGGTCCTGATCCTGAACAGCACCATCACCGACAACTCGGCACAAGCGACCGGAGGCGGTATTCACAACTTCGAGAGCACCTCCGACAAGTTCAAGGTCGGCAACTCGATCGTCGGGTCGAACCGGTTCGGCGGTGACTGCGGCGAGAGCACCGTCGTCTCCCTCGGGCACAACCTCGACGGCGATGGTAGTTGCGGCCTCGGCAAGCCCACCGACCTGTCGCGGGTCAACCCGATGCTCGGGCTTCTCGGATACCATGGCGGTCCGACGCCCACGCACCTGCTTCTCCCGTTCAGTCCCGGCGTGGACAGGATCCCACCGGAGTCTTGCATCCAGACCGATCAGCGTGGAAAGCCGCGCTCGGTCGACGGCAACGGCGACGGCGTGGTGCGCTGCGACATCGGGGCCGTCGAGTATCAGGCGAGAGAGCCGGACTCCTGCAACCTGAACGGAAACGGCATAGTCGATCGCGACGATCATGTGCAATGGTTCCTCGGATGCCGGGCGGGCACCTCGCGATGGCTGTGTGACGTGGACGGAAACGGATTCTTCGAGCTCGCCGACCTGGTCGCACATATCATGATTTGCGCCCGACTCCCGCAAAGCGACTCGCAGAGGATGGCCGAGGAAATCGAGAACGGGAACTGATGAGCCGTGGTCACGGCGGGCGTGTCCTGCGCGGGTTCATGCGCTGCGGGCTCGTCGAGCGGGACTTCGCGAGGCTTTGGTGCCCGACGTGCCGGATCAGTGTGTTGTGCCCCTTCTCCTGCCGGGGCGGCAACTTCTGTCCGTCATGCGAAAAGAAGAAGCAGCTAGCAGGCGCGGCCCGGGATCGTGGCCTCGATCGCTACCTCGGCGACTTGTGCAGTGGCATCCACACGGCCACCTACTGGTCACAGACGGAGCTTTCTCGGATAGCGGCGCGTTTCACCCGATCGCCTCATGGGATGCCGAGGCGGTGATGACGCGGTTCCGCGAGCGCCTCCGGGCTCGCCTCCTCGAGCGCCACGCCATCTCGGAGGATCTGGCTCGCCGCCTCGTTTCGTGGCGCCATCCCGGCTTTTCAGCGCACGTGGGCAACGCGATCCCGTTCGAGGACAAGAAGGCGATCGAGGACGTCGCGTGCTACCTGGGGAGGGCTCCCTCGTCGCTCAAGAAGCTCGTGTACCTCGACGGCCAGAAGGCCGTCTTGTACCGCTCGAAGATGAATCCGTTCCTGGGCCGAAACTTCGAGGCCATGGATCCGCGGGAATGGCGGGCGCGGCTGGCCGAGCACATCCCGGACGCGGGCAAGCACCGAACGCACTTCTACGCCTACTACGCCAACCGGGTGCGCGGCCAGAGGTCGCCGGAGGACGGCGCCGGCTCCACGGACGAGACCGAAGCTCCAAAGAAGGCCTATGGGTTTATGGGTTGATCACGCAAAACCCGGGAACCCAACCCGCAATGCGCGCCATCCGATCGGCTGATTTCTTCATTCCGCCCGTCCGTGCGATCCGCCTCATGGCGTCGTCCTCCTGCACGAAGTCCGCGCTGCTTTCAGCAAGGCGTCTGCCGCGCAACACCACCCTCTTCCGGGGCGCGTAAACGTCTTACTGAATTAGTAAGCGCGAGGCCGGCTCGGCGGATGAGCGTGCCAACTCGTCTGGAGTTTGATTCAAGCAGCGCCATTGCGGTTCACCGACACGGGACGATAGCCTTCATCAACGGGTGTGCCCATGCGGCTCAACCTGAGGGCGTTCTCAGAAGCAGGTCTGTAGCTTACGAAACACGAAAAACGATTTCGGGGGATGTAAATGTCAGCGACCAGCCTGAGATCGGATCTGCGTGTGCCGCAAGAATTCAGCCGTTCCGACATAGGCACTGCCTTTGCAGGCGCACGATGGCATTCGCTGACCCTCTCTCAACAAGCCGTCAGCGATCAGTCGGGGAAAAGAGGCATATCATGAAGAAAACTGCTGTAGGCGCGTTCCTGGTTCTTGTGGTGGCTGTCCTGGCGGTGGGGTGCAACGGCAATTCATCGCCGACAACCCCATCGCCATCATTGATCCTATCCCCCTCTGGCCAGACGACCGCTTCGCCATCGTCGAGCGTATCCCCGTCTTACCCAACGGCCGCGGTCAGCCCAGTGCGGGCCGCAACAGCAAAGTGGACCCTAACGGTTTCTCCCAGTACCGAGACTGTACCGGCGGGATCAAACTGTAAGTTCTCTATAACTCCAACGGGATCAAAAAGTCTTACTGGTGTTAGAGTCCAAATATCTGCTGATATATCGCCCAAAACAGCACAGACGCCAGACCTAAGGCTGCCCTTATATGATATAGGCATTAACTCGGGCGTATTTCTTTATTGCACTACAGGTAATGGTAGTAAGGGCACCTACACCATCACGGCAACTGCAAAAGGAATCCAATACCCGATATATGGGCAAACACAAACTGCAAGCGCCACTCTCATCGTAAATTAACCTGCGGACCGCTGTGACATAGGACGCCCTCAGGCCGACAGGATCGTCTCACGGTCGTGACGGCGGCGCTGCCGATATCGATCGAACACGGCCGAGCGGGGCATCCTGCGTCACTGAGGGCCCGCCGGCCGACCCATGGTGGCCTAGCCTCTTCTCGCGGCGGCCGCGTCCCGGAGCAGATCGAAGGCCCGGCGGACGTGCCGCTCCTCGGTGCGGATGTTGCCGATGGCCAGGCGCAGGATGGTGCGGGCGCGGAGCCTGGCGGGCGAGAGGAACGCCTCCCCGGTCGCGTTGACCGCTTCCACGACCTCCTCGTTGAGGCGGTCCTCCTCCTCGGGCGAGCGGCCGGGGAAACGGGCGCGGAAGCAGACTAGGGAGAAGGGCGAGGGGGCCGCGAGTTCGAAGCCGGGGTCGGCCTCGATCCAGGAGCGGAGCGCCGCCGCCAGGCGCACGTGCTCGCGGATCCGCTCCGCGATCCCCTCCGTCCCGAAGGCCCTCAGCACCATCCAGAGCTTCAAGGCGCGGAAGCGCCGGCCCAGGCTCACCCCGTAGTCCATGAGGTTGGGGGCGACCGCATCCTCGGGAGTACGCAGGTAGTCGGGGACGAGGCTGAAGGCCGCGCGGACGGTCTCGGGATGACGCGTGTACAGCACCGAGAGGTCGATGGGTACGAACAGCCATTTGTGAGGGTTGATCACCAGCGAGTCGGCCCGCTCGCATCCCTCGAGTACCCAGCGCATCTCGGGAACCACGGCCGCCGAGCCGCCGTAGGCGGCGTCCACGTGGAGCCACAACCGCTCGCGCGCGCAGACGTCGGCCACCGCCGGCACGGGATCGATCGCGGTGGTGGCGGTGGTACCGACGGTGGCCACCACCGCGAAGGGCGTCCACCCACTCGCCCGATCCTCGGCGATCGCGCGGGCCAGGGCCGCGGGGTCCATGCGGTACGCGTCGTCGACGGGGATCTTCCGGAACCCTTCCTGGCCGATCCCGAGGACGATCGCCGCCTTCTCGACCGACGAGTGGGTCTGCTCCGAGGCGTACATCCGCAGGCGGGCCTGGCCGACCAGTCCCCGTCGGCGCGCCTCGAGCCCGGGCACGGCTTCCCGGGCCGCGGCCAGGGCGACGAGGACGGACGACGAGGCCGTGTCGTGGATGACCCCGAAGAGGCCCGCGGGCAGGCCGAGCATCTGCCGCAGCCAGTCGAGGACGACCAGCTCCAGCTCGGTGGCGGCGGGCGAGCTGCGCCAGAGCATCCCGTTCACGTTGAAGGCCGCCGACAGCAGCTCCCCGAGGATGCCGGGGGTGGAGGAGGAGATCGCGAAGTAGGCGAAGAAGCCGGGGTGGTTCCAGTGGGTGAGGCCGGGGACGATGAGACGCTCCACGTCGGCCAGGACGTCGGCCAGCGGCTCGGGCCGCGTCGGGGGAGAGGGGGGAAGGGCCGCCTTGATCTCGCCCGGCCGCGCCCGGGACAGCACGGGATGGCTCTCGGACCCCAGGTAGCGGGCGATCCAGTCGAGGAAGCGGCGGCCCTCCTCCTGGAGGACCTCGGGCGGCAGGTCGCCGGTCAGAGCCCCCTACTCCACCTCGGTCACGATGAACATAAGCACGTGGCTGCCGATCCGGAACTCCATCTGGTTCGTGAGCTGGTGCTGCTCGATGCGGTCGATGTCGATGAAGGTCCCGTTCGTGGAGCCCAGGTCGCGCAGGACCGCGGTCTCGCCCAGGATCTCGAGGGCGGCGTGCTGCCGCGAGGCCTCGGGGTCGTCGAGGTTCACGTCGGCCCCCGAGCGGCCGACGGTGGTGCGGGTCTTCGTGATCTGGTAGATCTGGCCGGTGGCCGCTCCCTGGATCACGGCCAGGGAGAAGCGCTTGTCCTTGGGCAGCTCGATCACGCCCATCTTGTGCAGGTCCCGTCCGGTGACGGTCTCGCCGCCCACTTCCTCCTCCCCCTCCCCGCCGCCCCTCGGGGGACCGGGGATGGTCGGCACGTTGGGCTTGGTCTGGAGCTCGGGGGCATCCTGCGAGGGGACGGCCGGGGGCTCCGCGGCGGGGCTCATGTTCCCCGGGGGGAGCGTGAACGCGCCGAGCATCGGGTTCTCGATCTCGATGGAGCCCCCGCACTTCGCGCAGCGCGTCTTCACCTTCGGCCGATCGCCGAGCCGGCTCTCGTCGAACTTGTACCTGGACTGGCAGCTCGGGCAGGTGATGATCATCGACGGCTCCTCTCCTCGTGGAGCGTTCCGGGGATGAGGATAATACGAATCGGGCCGGGGGGGGCTGCTAGAATGGACCGGTCCGGCGGCGGAGCCCGGGAGGCCGTCGGCACGAGCGCGATACCTGGGGCTTCAGGAGGAGGCGCGGTGAACCGAGACGGCATCCTCTGGCTCGGCGAGGACGAAGACGAGGACTACGAGGACGACGAGGAAGAGGACGACGACGACGAGGACGAAGAAGAAGATGACGATGACGAGGAGGAGGACGACGAGGAGGACGACTCCGAGGACGATGACGACGACGAGGAGGACGAGCACAAAGACGAGGACGACGACGGCTGGGACGAGGACGACGACGAGGACGGCGACGAGAACGAGGACGAGGACGACGAGGAATGAGCCCTGATCCTCGCTCCTTCCCGGGGAGCTGACGGTGGCGGTCCCCGTCCCTCTCCTCCCCCGGCCGGCCTGGATCAAGGCCCGGGCCCCCATCGGCGCGAACTACGAGCGCCTCCGGGGCCTGATGCGGGAGCTCGACCTCCACACGGTCTGCGAAGAGGCGCATTGTCCCAACGTCGGCGAGTGCTGGAACCGCGGGACGGCGACTTTCATGATCCTGGGCGACGTCTGCACCCGCGCCTGCGGGTTCTGCGCGGTGAAGACGGGGCTCCCCGGGCTGCCCCCCGACCCCGAGGAACCCCGCCGCGTGGCCGATGCGGTGGCGCGCATAGGGCTGCGGCACGCCGTGATCACCTCCGTGAACCGCGACGACCAGCGGGACGGGGGCGCCGCGATCTTCGCAGCCGTCATTCGTGAGATCCGGACACGCCTTCCGGCCTGCGCGGTGGAAGTCCTGATCCCGGATTTCAAGGGCGACTGGGCGGCCCTGCAGACGGTCCTGGACGCCCGACCCGACGTCCTCAACCACAATACGGAAACGGTGGCCCGCCTCTACCGCACGGTGCGTCCCGGGGCCAGCTTCCTTCGCTCCCTCGAGCTGCTTCGCCGCTCGAAGGAGGCGGGGCTCCTGACCAAGAGCGGGATCATGGTCGGCCTGGGCGAGGAGTGGAACGAGGTCCTCGAGACCGTGCGGGCGATCCGGGATGCGGGGACCGACGTCCTGACCGTGGGACAGTACCTCCGCCCCTCCCCCGACCACCTGGCGCTCGCGCGCTACTACTCCCCCGAGGAGTTCGAGCGGATCCGCGATTTTGCCAGGGGCCTCGGCTACGCCCACGTCGAGTCGGGGCCGCTCGTCCGCTCGTCGTACCACGCCGAGGAGCACGTCCCGCGCCCCTGACCGGCGCCGGCCACCGAATGAGCGGAGCCGGCCGGGGATCAGCGTCTCCCTCCCCCTACGCGGGGAGGGATGGGGTGGGGGGTCGATGAACGGTCGCGCGCTGCCGCTCGACCGCGGTGCGCACCGCCTCCGTGGCCCGCGCGAGCTGGGCCTCGGTGGTGGCACGGCCGAGGGAGAATCGTAGCGAGGCCTGGACGCGCTCGGGCGGCAGGCCCATCGCGCGCAGGACGTGGGACGGCTCGATGCCCCCGGCCGCGCAGGCGGCGCCGGTCGAGACCGCGACTCCCATGAGGTCGAGGGCCATGAGGAGGCCTTCCGCTTCGGTATCCGCGAACGAGACGTTCGTGGTGTTGGGGACGCGCGGGTCGGCCCCGTTGCGGGTCGCGCCGGGGATCGCAAGGAGGTCGGTCTCGAAGCGGTCGCGCA
>WNGG01007174.1_pt1 | contig 12369 bp, 8 predicted proteins | sample 5400661 | NCBI WGS metagenome assembly WNGG01 (sample SAMN13153372, study PRJNA577476) | soil metagenome | isolation source: 100 cm soil or saprolite under Garry oak tree replicate 1 | place: USA:California | collected 2016-06-15 | reverse complement strand
CGGCGCTGCCTGACGTTGGCGGCAGAAAGCACGTCAGCACGCGCATGGTCGTCGTCTTGCCGGCTCCGTTGGGCCCGAGGAAACCTACAATCTGGCCTTTCCGGACCTCGAACGAAATGTTGTCCACAGCCGTGTTGCGCGCGTACCTCTTTGTAAGGTCTTTGACAGTGATCATAAGAATTTATTCGAGGAATTGTCTTGCACGACGATTGCAACGCTCCCGGTCGTGTGAAGACTCTGAAGCAAAATACAATCATAGAGAGCCGGGGGAGCCCCTGTCAATCGTTCCCGGGAAGTAAACCGATGCGCGGCAGGCCGAGGTTTCTCAGGCACCGCCGCGCCTGCTCATCAAATCCTTAATTGCATTCAGGAGTTCAGAGCCGGCTCATCGCAATGGAGGAACCAGCGGTCCAGAACAACGTGTTGGGAAAACCAACGGTTTGCCAGCAGTAAGCCGGCGAGAGAACTCATCAACCACGCAGGAAGACAGCGCCCGATGTTGAAAGCCCATTCTTTCTGCGGCTTCGCGAAACGCTCAGCCAGAAGACTGCGGTACGTTTCAAGAAGTTTCGAGCCATGGAATTCCCCCGCGGCGAGAATCGCTTTCGCAGCCAGCAAGCCCGATTCGATCGCAGGACGAATGCCCTCGCCACTCTGCGAATACGCCAAACCGGCGGCGTCGCCGATCAGGAGAATGCCGTCCTCGGCAACCTTTCGCTTCGCATGCCCATACAGGAGATACGAATGCCCCCACAGAGACGATGGCAGATCAAATGCCACCTTGCCTGTCCGTTTCAGAAAACTCAGAAGGCCGGCCACATGGCGCGGCAGAGCGCGAGGGTCCAGGCGTCCCAACCCTACATTTAGGAACTTTCCTTTTCGAATGCACCAGCCGTACCCCTTCATATCCGTGCAGAAGTAAAGCTCAGGAATCTCGTGGCGAATCGAGCATTCCTCCTCTTGGCGGTCCGTCATCTCGAATTCGATTTCCTGCGCGGCAATGCTGATTTCGGTTCGGGCGTTGGCCCCCCGCAATCGCGCCACCGGACAAAAATGACCGCCGGCGCCCACCACCAGGCGAGTCTTGAACTGGCCATTCACAATCCACTGATCGCCGTACCGCTCCAAGGTCGTCAGGGGCACGCCCTGGTGAACGCGCGCGCCGCAGCGCTTCAGCAGAAAATCGTCAAACTCGAAGCGGCGAATCCCATAGCTGATGGGCCTGCCATAATCGGTTTCCACCTCTCGGCCGCCCATGCGGCTTGTGCGAAATCCGTGGATCGGCTGCAGCACGCGGCCGCGGGCGTAGTCGGCCAGATCAATCTCCAACTCCTCCACGATCGGAGGAGTGATCCATCCGCCGCACACCTTGTCGCGGGGAAAGACCCGCTTGTCGAGAATCACCGTGGCCAGGCCCGAATTTCGGAGCTTCCATGCGCAGGAGCTGCCGGCGGGTCCGCCTCCGACGATCAAGATATCGCACGAATCCATTTTGTTTCCTGCTTGACGTCTTGCTCGTCCCTGTAGAGATGCGCGCGCGTCTCGGGAATCTGCTGGCAGGCCCGGCGGGCGAACACAACTTGGAACAGTTGGAGAGTGCCCACACGAAATCCGGCCACAGATCCGGCCAGGTAAAGCCGCCACGCTCTGACAAATTCCGGCCCGAACATTTCCGAGACTCGTTCGGCGGACTTCTCAAACCGCTCGAGCCAGTTCTCCAGCGTTTTCGCATAGTGCGGCCGCAGGTTTTCGATGTCGAGCACGGAAAAATCCCAGGGCTCCAAGACTTCCATGGCCTCGCGCACGCTGGGCATATAGGCGCCCGGGAAAATCCGTTTCCGAGTCCACGCACTCAGGGGCTGCGGCCGATTGCGTCCAATAAAGTGAAGAAGCCCGCGCCCGGATTTTGTGAGCGAGCGGTGAATCACGCTTCCCACCTCTTTGTAATGTTCCCGTCCAACGTGCTCCAACATCCCCACCGAAACGAATGCATCGCACTCCCCGGAAATGTTCCGGTAATCGTCTTCGATGAATTCCACACGGCGGTTTAACCCCAGTTCTTTGGCGCGCCGGCGGGCGAAGAGGATCTGTTCGCGGGAAATGTTGAACGCCCGGACGGTTACGCCGTAACGGCTTGCCATGTGCAGAGCCAGGGCGCCCCACCCGCAACCTGCCTCGACCACGCGCTCCCCAGGCTGGAGCTGCAGCTTTCGGCAGACGTAATCGAGTTTGGCGGCCTGCGCTTCTTCCAGCGTCGCAGACGCCGTCGGAAAGTAGGCGCACGTATAAACAAGCTCAGGGTCGAGCCAGAGGCGGTAAAAGTCAGTGTTCAAGTCGTAGTGATGATGGATGTTCTTGCGGGAGCCGCGCAAGGAGTTTGACTGCGCCAATGCCGTCCATCGGGAAAGCAATCTCGAGAACCAACGGCGACGGCCGGATTCCGACAGGGATTGGTATGCCGCCTCGAGCACCGCAACAAGGTCGCCTTCCACCTCGAGGCGTCCTTGCATGTACGCTTCACCGAAGCCCATTTCTGGATCGAGAATCAGCCGCATAAGGGTTCCGCGGTCCGAGAGGATTACATTGGCCACCGGCAAGGCGTCGGAAGGGGAAACCTCGCCGCCGCCTTTGAGAATCAGACAAATCGGCGGCCGGCCGGCCGATTCATAGACCTTGCGCAGCAGCCATTGTTCGATGGAAGGGAATCTACCTCTGGCAGACATGACGTTTCACTCCTTTCCGCGCCCCTGACGGTGGCTGTGCAGCGGAAGAGCCCACGACCCCGCGCATCGCGCTTCCGCATATTCGCTCACCCTTATTCTGCGATTCTTACTCGCATTGACGCCATCTGACAAGGCCAAACAAGCCTTACGGAGTGAAAGGCAGGGGTCTGAACTAAGTTGGGAAAATGGCGGGGATTAAGGGACGATATTAGAACTTTTCCGTTCCTGAACTCAGGAGAAGCGATAGCCGAAACTGCCCGGTCGCAGACTCGCCGTTATGGCGTCGGCGCACGACATCTATCGTCTCTCGATTCTCCTGCCTAGACTTAAGTGAGGGTGATCTCCGCACTGCCCTTCCGGCAGCCTAAGGTCAGCTTTCGTTCTAGCTCCAAAATTGGCCCTGTGGCCAGTAGTCCTAGAACCCCCTCCGTCCTACCCTAATGTCTGGCAAGGGGGAGATTTGCCGGACATGCTTCAAAACTCCTGGACCCTGGGCCGAATGCTTCGTCTTTTGGTGTCAGCGGTTGCGTCTCTCACCATTCACTCAGGGAAGTGTGTCCGGAGCTTGCGATTTGGACAATTTAACTTGGCCGCCCTGGCCGCTCTCGCGGCGTTCGCCCTTGGGCTGCAAGGTTGCGCAGGCCTCTCCACGCCGGGTTCGCTCACCATCTCAAATCAAGCCGCGGTCAGTAACACGCCAAGCTCCGTAACAATTACTTGGCGGACCAACGAACCGTCTACCTCGCAGGTAGCCTTTGGAACCACCACATCTTATGGCTCGACCACGACCCTCGACCCGACGATGGTCACCAGCCACGCGGTAACCATTTCGACGCTGTCCGCCGGCACAACTTATTATTACGAGGCCAGCTCAACCACCTCTAAAAATACTCCTGTTCATGGGGGGGGCCATTTCAAAACGGCTGGATACAATATTTCGGGCTCGATTAACCCTGCGAGCGGCGGAAGCGGAGCGACACTGACGTTAGGTGGCGCTGCGACCGCGACGACCACGGCAGACAACTCAGGAAACTACACTTTTGCCGGATTAGCGAACGGGAATTACGCGGTTACGCCAAGCCATACGGGATATAACTTTAGTCCAAGCAACCAGAGTGTGTCCGTGAACAACTCCAATATGACCGGTGTGAACTTCACGGATGCTGCGCAGACCTTCAGCATTTCCGGAACAATTAGCCCTACCACCGGCGGAAGCGGAGCGACGGTGGCCTTGAGCGGCGCCGCGACCGCAACCACCACCGCAAATTCTTCTGGCGTGTACACGTTCACAGGCTTAGTGAGTGGGTCTTACACCATAACGCCAAGCGATTTGGGCTATACGTTTAGTCCGGCCAGCCAGAGCGTAAGCCTGAGCACGGCAAATATAATGGGAGTGAACTTCACGGACACTGCGGTGGCAGTCGCGCCGACGATCACCACACAGCCGACGAACCAGACCGTCACGGCAGGGCAGACGGCCACCTTCGCGGTTGTGGCCACAGGCACTGCGCCGTTGAGTTATCAGTGGCAGAACAACGGAGCAAATATCTCTGGAGCGACCGCATCGAGCTACACGACCCCGGCGACGACGACGGCGGACAGCGGGTCAACGTTTGCTGTGGTGGTGAGCAACACGGCGGGGACAGTCATCAGCAGTGCGGTGACGCTGACGGTGAACGCGAACACGACGGCGCCAACTGTACCGACCGGGCTGGTCGCCACGGCTTCGACCTGCGGGCAAGTGGATTTGTCTTGGGGAGCTTCGACGGATTCAGGTGGCTCCGGGCTCAAGGCATACACCATCTATCGGAACGACGGCGTCAACACGGCCATCGGCGCGGCGCGCACCGCTTTCTCTGACACAAACTATGTGAGATCCTCCACCACACTGACTTATTACGTGGTGGCGCAGGATAACGCTGGCAACAATTCGCTGCCGAGCAATCAAGTAACGGTCGTCACGCCCACTTGCCCCATGTCGCTGGGTGAGCAGATCGTCGATAGCGCCTATATCGAGCCGTTGGGGAAGAGTATCGCTACGTATGGAACGCGGACAGCCGTGATCTACCAGAAGCTGAATATGTTCTCAACGCGGGACACTTGGCTCTACGTGAACGACTCAGATACCGGCCAGACTTCGCGATTCCTGCTGCACTCCTCACCCGGCTATTTTCAGACTGAAACGGATTATCTACTTACAAGCGCAACCGAACTGTGGACCCTGTCCTGCGATGCTGGTAGCGGCAAACTGCTGGTGAGCCAGTACCAGTTGAACGGCTCGCCTGTAACCTCGGCCACGCTCCTTTCCACGCAGTCGCTGGGGGACAGCATTTCCTATGCTCAGTCAATGATACGTTTGCAGAGCGGCGCATTGATGGTGTCGTGGAATGAATGGGGATTCGGCTACACCTCCTACGACCTCATCACCGGCTTTGCCTACCGCAGCCCCACGGGCGTCTGGTCGGTCCAATTCCCGGTGACGGTTCCAAACTCCGGCGCCGGGGGCAACATCACGCTCTCCCAGATGATTATGGCCCAGCATCCCGCCGACGGCAGCATCTGGGCCTTCGTGAAGCGGGACAGCTTCGGTGAGATCAGCGCCCTTCACTTCACCGAGGCCGTAAACGATTTCGTCATCGATTGGATCAATGAAGGCTTTATCAGCTATGGTAATCTCGATCCAAATTACATCAATAACCCCGAAGGGGAATTTCCTTTCTTGGCCGCCGCTGCCGATCCCACCCGCAGCGCCATTCTGCTGGCCTACCAAAGTAATCATGACCAGTTTGTCTTTATTGACCCGCTATATGGGAGTATGGGTGACAACATCCTTCTCAAACAGTCCTATCCGACCATCGCGCAAGTCGGCTCAGACGGGTCTAAGAGTTTCATTCCTTTCCCGAATTCCGTGGAGCGAAACGAACAGTTCGGGATGTCCGTCCTTTCCGATGGAACCATCTGGCTGGCCTATCAGCCCATCAATTCCCAGACGCTCACCTGGAACGAAGTCTTCACCAGCAAATACCAAAGCGGTGTCTGGAGCGGTCCTGTTCTCACAGGACTTAATTACAAGGGCTACAATATAGCGAGCGGCGAGCGCAACCCCGGCGCCTTGATCTATCGCACAGACCAGCCGGAGGTTGCCTTCCTGACGCCGGATCAGAAGATACACACCTTCGCGCTGCCGTAGTCGCGACGTCCACACAAGGTGCAGGCGAAGGCGTACGATGTGCTTGGAAACAGCGCGGCACAGGCGATTACCGTCACCGCGCAGTGACCGCTGTTACGTGAAGAGAGAGAGAGCACCCCCTCCCTTTCTGGGGAAGGGTGCTCTTCGGCCTCCGCTGGCCCATCATTTCACCGACCCACACCTTAAGCCCCTCTGGCATTAGCCGCTCGATTTGTCGCTCGAAAGATGGCATAATGGCGCAAATTTTCCCGTGGAGGCTGGTATACAAAGATGCGACCCAACATCGCCAGGCCCGCTGTGCTGCCTTTTGCTCTTCTCTTGCTCATCCCGGCTGGGTCTGTAGCCCAGACTCCCGGCCAAGCCAAACACAAGGAGCCACTTGCCGTAGTTGGTGGGCAGACCATCTATGACGATGATTTGCTGCCGTTCATCCAGGCACAAGTGTTTCAACTTCGCTTGCAAGAATACGACATTAGAAGCAAGGCCCTCGAAAATCTCGTAAATCAAAAGCTGCTGGAAGCGGAGGCCAAGAAAAAAGGCGTCCCCGCTGAAAAGGTTCTCGAGCAAGAAGTGGATGCCAAGGTCGCTGAGCCCACCGAAGCCGAACTGAAGGCTCTATACATCGTGCAAAAACAACAGCTTGGGAAACCTTTCGACGAAATCAAACCGCAGCTTCAGCAGTTGCTGAAGAAGTCCAAAATCCAGGAGGCTCGCGAAGATTATTACAAACGGCTTCGGGAGCAAGCCGGAGTATCCATCTTCCTGCAAAAGCCGAAAGTCCAGGTCGCTTATGACCCGGCCCGCCTTCGGGGAGATCCCAAGGCCCCGGTGGTCATCGTGGAATTTTCTGATTTCCAGTGTCCTTATTGCCAATCGGTCGAACCGACCTTAAAGAAGTTGCTTGGCAAATACGAAGGCCGGGTCAGCTTGGCGTATCGGGACCTTCCGCTACGGGACATCCACCCCCAGGCTGAGTTGGCCGCGGAGGCTTCCCACTGTGCCGGGGAGCAGGGAAAATTCTGGGAGTATCATGACCTCCTCTTCGCCAACCAAAATAAGCTGGACCGGCCGGGCTTGGTCGGGCTGGCCCATGATCTGAAGCTTGATGAGAAGCAATTTGATTCCTGCCTGTCCAGCGGCAAGTACACGGCGCAAATTGAGCAAGACCGGCAACTGGGGCTGAGGGCCGGAGTCGCCGGCACCCCAGGGTTCTTCATCAACGGAAACCTGCTCAGCGGCAACCAGCCGCAGGATGCATTCGAGAAGCTTATCCAGGCCGAGCTTGCTGTTCCCAAGGAGAAACATACGGCTCCCTGATCCTCTGATTGGAAAATCACAGCTGAGCGGTCCAACGATCTCTGTCCGCCCGCTCTGCCTGCACTGCTCGATGACCCCGTGAGTTCGCCGCTCCCCCTGCGGCTTTCTGAGCGCAGAAAAAAGGGCGATGGATCGCAATCCATCGCCCCTTTGTTTATTTTGTGGATACTGCTCTTACTGCAAGGCGCACTGTCCGAATGGACAGATCGGGCATTGAGCCGTAGCCGTGACCGGCCCGATGCTCGCCCCGAAGGCATCCGTTGCTGTTGCGCTGACCGTATCGCTGAACTGAATCCTGCCAGCACTACCCAACGAAAGGACGTTCGCGACGCCATTCGGGAAGTAGAAGCCCGCCCCTGTGACCGCGCCTGTCGTTAGTGCTCCTACGGGGCTCAGAGTTGGGCAGCCGGTTGGCGGCGTACCGCTAGGATCTACTATCTGGCCGTTCGTATAGCATATCGACTGGTTCGGGGCCAGGGTTACGAGGAATGGGCCATATGGGCCCGTATCAGAGGTGCTGCTAGCGCTGTCGGTCACCCTGATGTTGTTGAGGTTGTCGCCTCCAGTGTTTGTGACCGTGCCGGTGTAGTCCACCCGGACAACGATCTGGCTCCCCGCGACTTGGAAGTTCGTCACGCAGCTCTTGGAGACTGTGAGATTCGGATTGGGAACACAGGAAGTAAGGCTCGCGTCGGTGGATGGAACCGAACCGGTCGTGGCGGAGACGGGGGGCGCGCCGCCAGTCGGACTGGTATCCGCCGTCACGGTTGCCAGGTTCGAGGATGGGTGGTCGGTTGTAGTGAATGTGGCGCTGGCGCCGAAGGGGGTGATGCTACAATCCGCTGATAACGGGACGCCTCCAAATGCCTTGGACGCACCCGCAGCGATGGTACCGCAGCTATAGCTCTGACCCTTGACGTCCACAACGCTGACGTTGAAGAGCGGCCCGCCGCCGTCATTAATCACGTTGCCGCTGTACGAATAATTGAAAGACCCGCTAGCGTTGAACGTATCGCAACTAACGGTCTTGTTGATCTTGACATGGCACACCGGGAAGGCGCCGCCAATGAAGTCCTTCAGCACGGCGCTGGTGCTTTGCGAGGAGCGCGTTTCTTCCAGGAAGCTGGTGAAACAGACTGGGGTCTGCAGCAGACTGGTAATGTCCGCCCCTCCCGTGAAAAAGGCCGGCGCGGGGATGGTGGAAGGGGTAGAACTGGTTGCGGTCGGGTAGGGCCAGCTAGCCTGGATGTTGCCGCTGTTTGTGATGGCACACGCGGCTAGGGTACTTAAGGTGCCACTGCTGTCGCAGAGCGACCCAGCACTGAAGAGGACTTCCAGGTTGGTGTCGGCACAGGAGTTCGGGGTTCCGCCCGGCGAACCGACCGGCGGCGGCACTGGGTTTTTTGCGCCCGCGAGACACGCCGGCTGCCACCTGAAAACCTGAATTGTAGGAATGGTGCCGCCGACCGTGAACGCGGAGAGAACTAGAATGTCGTTGGTCGTATGCTTGTTTGAGAACGCGCCAGTGGAGGGATTACAGATGACGCTTTGCTGGAAGAACCAGATGCCGATGTTGGCGTCCCCATTGACGGAAAAACGGTCGGCGCCAAAGATCGTAACGAGGTCGCCATTCGGAGCGCTGTACGCCGCCGCGTAGCCGTTGGTGAGGGTGTCCTTGTCGGGGCTCGACTTACTGGTGCACTTCCAACTGGTTACGTCGATGGGGTCTTTGGAACCGCCACCGATAAAGACCTCGGTGCTCGCTTCGCCGCTGATAAACGTCCGAACGCTGGAGTGGCCGGCGCTGCCGCCGGTACCGTTCCCATTTAGCAGATCCCAAAAGTCGCAAGGTGCGGTGCCGCCAGAGTACGTGCAAGGCGGATAGCCGGCGTTCAGGGCAGCGGTACCATCGAGCTGAAATAATGAGGTGGGAGCAACCTGGGCGAATGCCGCCTGCGGGTACGCCGCAAAGAACAAAACTGCGCAGCACGCCAGCAGGAACCACTTCGAAGTGATACATCGAATTGACCTGGGGATTCTAGTTCGCATTGCTTTCCTCCTTAGTGTCTCTTTCTGATTACTTTAGTCTCGGACGTGCGCGGGGTCGGCACTCGCGAAACTGAACCTATGGGGTGTCCCCACCCCAAATAACTTCGCTTTCAAACAACTGAAACGTGTGCATCTTGGTGCCGTTACGACTAGGGGGACTGCAGTCGCTCGGCTTGTATATAGCCAGATGCGACCAGGGGTCAATTGCCCCGAAGGCTTACTCCGAAAGAATTAGTCCTTCTGGGGGCGAAAGTCCGTCGAAACCGTACACAGGCGGGACACCAGACCCTCAAAACTTGGCAGCGGGCTTCATGCCGCCGAGGATGGCGCCGTAAACGCCCGCAAGACGCCCGTTAGAGGAGAAGATTGGACCGACACGCAAGCCGAGGTCAGGGAGCAAATCTGCAAATGCATCTGCCCCTGAGGTCGGCCTGGGCTCACTGCCTGGATTTTAGTGTCGGAGAGCCTTCCCCAAGATGCCTGAGCGGCTTGAAACGCCCATCTTGACCATGATCGCGCGCAAGAAGGCCTTGACGGTATTGGCGCTTATCTGCATCCGCGCAGCAATCTCCTTGCTGGCGAGCCCCGCGGATAGCAGTCTTACGGTTTCTTTCTCCCGGCGGGTTAGGTGGAACTGGTCCCCCCTCGCCGAGACGAGAAAGGACGCTTGATGCACTCGCTCCATAAGGATGCACACAATTCGCGCGGCGGCTTTGTTGGAGGTAGATTCCAGAACATTAGATTCCAAAACAAAGGAGCGACACCGATACTGTCGCCTCCCTGAGACAAAGTCCCTCGCGGAAGGGAGAAAAGCGGTGCCTTCGCCGTTCAGGAGGATGGATCGGATTTTCTCAGTGAGATGGCTGCCTGAGGATTTGATCTTTTCAGGATCTTCCGGATAGACGAGAACGCGAATGGCCTCGGCACACGCATACACGGGTCGATTCCTGGAATCCACAACGAGGAGGCCCGCCGGGGACTCTTTGTTGGTCTGAGGCTGGGTTCCCATCGGCCCCCCATCCGTGGCACAACGAAACAGTCGCGCCGCAGCTTATAGCTGCCGTCCTGAATAGTCAACCTGCTCGCCTAGCCCGGCAAAGCTAGATGAGCAAGCAGAAATTGCCTCTTCGGCTTCTCGGCAGCAATCAACGGGCGAGCAGCCAGAAAGAAGCTGCGTCACCTAGAACGAAGGACACACCAAAGTCAGGCCCGGCTAGGAGAAGCCCACGGAGAAGCCCGCAATTCCCGAACCACTCCCAAAACTTGTAACTAACTGAAAATACCAATGTTATTCCGCAAACGCAAAGACTTCTCTATAGATAGGCTCAACCCCTTCCAGATTATTTCCACATTTCCCCACAACCTAGGAGTACCAGTACCCGAAGGTCGCCTCCAGAAATCTCGCACATTTTCTCAGGGTGGTACACAGGAATTGACTCGCCCCTGAATCCGCAAACGAGATCCTAGGAACCCCCCTTAGAACTTTCCCAATCACAAGGGAGATCGACCGCCCTTGCGGTTCTTCTTTTAGCTTGCAGCTGCCTGAAGTATTCCGGGCCTCGCTTTAGAGGAAAGGCGGACGTGGTGCGTGAAGGGTGGGCCGATGTTGGCAGGCGGCTGCCCGCGACCCCTTCGGTTTGCGTGTTGGCACACGTTTCGTCACAGCTAGGCAACTCATTTGAATGCCAATGGAGAAGATGTGAAGGTCGTGCAAGAGTCTTTGCGGCATGCCAACAGCCGAATCACCCTTGATACCTACATTCAAGCTGCGACGTCAGCGAAGAGGCAAGCACAAACAAAAGTTGTCAGTATGATTTTGCCGAAGCAGATTCAAACTGCTAAGGCGGGAGGAGGGAATTGATTCTGCTTATTGTTCCTTTCTGCTCCCACGCCGGAAAGCCAAACTTTCTGCAAGTGCTTGAAAAGAATGGCGGGTAGGACGGGACTCGAACCCGCGACCTCTGCCGTGACAGTTAGCGGGTGATAAGTATTTTCAACGACTTGAAAGAGCACGGACGGCACTGCAAGTCATTGGAAGTACGCGTTGGACAAGGCTACTGTGTATTCCGATGTGTATCGCGATCGCTCTTCAACTCTTCCATAGCAAGGAGTCCCTCCGGGCGATCCCCGATGAATTCCAATGGTTGGCGCGGGCCTGCAACGATCCCAATTTGTTGACGGTACCGTTCAGCGTGGAAGCATCTCATAAACCCTCCTGGTCGGGTTGTGCGATCCGTGAATATTGTTTCCGGATGGCCCGTCAACCGGGAGCAATCGGAATCAATTCCTACAAGCCGACTTCCTGTACTGATCCGCTCGGTGCCCACCTGGATTACTTCCGGATTGCCGACAAAGCGCTCGTTTCCCCGTTGCCCAAGGAGATAGCCGCCTTTCTCCTGGATTGCCGATAGATTTCCGATGTTTCGCTTCAAGCAAAGCAGCTTGAGCGACCGCGAAATATTCCTCCCGCCGTTTGCCAATCCTAAGCATAGACGTCGCACGGTAGAGTCCAGCTCACGGTAGCTTGTCGAAAAAGAGATAAACGGCGGCAATCCGTCCGTCCCGCGCAATGAGGAAATCCGTCCCGGAGTAAGCCGGCACCTCACCGGGGCGGCCCGATATCCATGGGACCATCCCGGCATCGGCTAGTTCCTGGGGCTCGGCAATTGGCTGATATCGAAAGTCAGGGTGAGTAGCCTTGATCGCGCCCGCGACGCGATCGATCTCGTCACGGCCACGATGGGCGCCGCTGTTGGGATCGTAAAACACGCCATCTTCGGCCCAGATCTCGTCGATGGCCGCGCGCCGGCGCGCGGGGTCGTTTTCACCGAAGACATCACGAAGATTGCGGATCAGCAAGGTCGATATGCTGTAGGACATGGCTTGTCTCCTCTCGGCATCGAGTGCGGCTTGCGATATCGCGACCCGGAACGGCTATATTAGCTCGGCGCGGCTGCGCATCGCCACACGGTGACTAGGTCTCAAGCAGCGTGCCGAGTACCTCGGGCCAGCGAGCTTCGAAGTCGCTGTCTCGTTGGAGTCCGCGTTGCAACAAATTCTGGATTCGCTGCTGCGTTTCAGGCCAAGTCA
>WNGG01021505.1_pt1 | contig 12373 bp, 9 predicted proteins | sample 5400661 | NCBI WGS metagenome assembly WNGG01 (sample SAMN13153372, study PRJNA577476) | soil metagenome | isolation source: 100 cm soil or saprolite under Garry oak tree replicate 1 | place: USA:California | collected 2016-06-15 | reverse complement strand
GCAACTTCCCTACTACATACAAAGGGTCCTGTAAGGTCAACTCCTATTATCTTGTACCATTCTTCCGTGGTAGTCTCCTCAAATGGAACGTCACGTTGAATTCCAGCGTTGTTAACCAATACATCGATCCTACCGAAGGCTCTGTCAGCTTCTTCAACTAATCTAACACAATCATCCTCATTTGAGATATCTGCTTCAATTGCGAGCGAGTCACAACCTTCATTCCTTATCTCATCGGCTACTTCCTCGACCTCATCCATTTTTCTACCGTTTATGACTATGCCAGAGTATACCTTTGACTTTGCAAACGCCAAGGCAATGGCTCTCCCTATGCCTTTACTGGATCCCGTTACGATTGCAATCTTGCTTTTGGTTCCAGCAATTTCTTGTTCTTGTCGTTTCGTTGTTCTTGTCGTCTTTGGGGTCAATTTTCTATCGTTGCCAATATTGTAGATATGCTGATTGATCGTTAAAAACATGTATCGTTATCATAGTACGTACAAGTAATTCTTTATGTCCTGTACGTTTGGAGGCTTTACAGTTGATTGCTTTTAAAATGCTTACTTCCTTAATATTTTTAGAAGAATCAGAATATAACTTTCTAATAGATAGGGGCATCTGAATTGCTTAGAAGAACCTTGCGTTTTCTGTGATCTAATTTTCTGAAGATGTTAGCTGCTCGATCATTATCACGCAATCCATAATCGGTATAGCCTGCAAAGTTTGAAGTTGAATTTGTAGGATTTTACAGAAGATCTACGATAGAAAATGGTCTCTGTGCACCTTCCAATATCACTTGGCTATGATCCCTTGCCTTTGTTTGCTTTAGAGAATAACATAAGTAGTTTCCAGCAGTGCAGATTTTCGAGTTTACGCCTGTCTACTGAGAAATCGTGTTAGATGAAGCTATTTCACGATGTGTATCGGGCTCCTAAGTATTATATTCGAAGTAGAGTTTAGGATAATGGCGGCAAACAGAGACACATGATTGTAGAATATGTCCGAACATGAGAAATCCTCTGAAGGCCGAAAGGGTAGTCAAGCACGCTCTAATTGTAGGGATGACGATGATCTGAGGGTATTATCTTATTGAATCCGATAGCTATGCTACTAGTATCAGGAAGTATTACTTGGCGGTCCGTAGGATTAAGCAGTCCAATGTTGGTAATAGTTAGGTTGTTCAGTCCTCCTGTTATCGCCGCGTCAGTATTATTTCCTTTGGCTTCATTACTTGCACGCGTAGTATTAGTAGCGGCTATGGAATGAATGTCCACGTGATACACACACGTGTACCCAGGTTTAGATAATCCACTAATGAGTTGCAGTTGGAATGGTTTGAGCTCTGGTATTTGTCCAACCCTGATTTTCGCAATAAATATTTTCAAAGGCGATGATGAATTCGAGTTACATGGGAGCTTTGCAGTCACTTGGCCTTCAGTTACGTTGGATGGTGGGTCATCAAAAAGAGGTATGAAATCCTTAGGTGGAATTGTTTGTCGTGCTAATAATACCGTGTCATAGTCCCCCACATAGATCGTACTGTTTCTATTAGATTCATTGCTGCTAACACTATTGGCAGTACTATTACGAATTTGATCTATGGCAGAAGCCAATAGAACTTTCGGATCAAGAAAAGATCCGATAAGTGATTCAGCATTATTAGTCGGATTAGGTGGTGACCCATTGCCTTTATTCAAGTTGGTAGAGTTGTGAGCCGATGTTTTAGGATTCGCAATGGACGTGTATACAGACTCGATAGCAGATTGATTAGATTGCGTTGTTGATGTTGCCTTGCCTGGGTAATCTTTTTGTGCTACTGCTTTTGGAATTAGGTAGTTATCGGTAGAAGCTGATAGTGCTAAAACAATGGTTAAAACGGCAATACATAAAACTAAGGTATAGAAATCTATTCTTTGCCGTCTAATCAAAATCGAAAATAATATTTTGACAATATTGAAAAGAAGATGTGTTATATTTTGTTGATACTTGTGTTGTTCACGGATATCATATCATCTTCTATTGGAATGCCGTCAAACGAGTGGCCATCTAAACGTGAACTTAATTAGGATCACTGCATTAAAAGTCTAGCAATCACTAGACTGGTCAAAGAGCAAGACAAAAATTTAAAGCCTAGTGATTTCATTGATTTGTCCACAGTGGGATTTTATTGGTTTTATCGAATAGTCTGAAATGCATGTTTGATTTGAGATTTGAGATGTTCCACTTCTTCCACGGTTCTAACAGTCAGAATTGCAGCTGACTCATTTCTACCACTTCTTATAGAAATTACCAGAGAGTCATTTTTTGGTAGTATATCCAAGAATATTCTAAAGGTGAGAGACTTGGCGTATACAATTCTGTGTGGCCTAACTTCTTCTATGACGTTATCACCAAGAGATTTTACGAAATTTCTTATCTCAAGCAATAAAGTCCTCGTTTGTTCCACTAATCCATTCAGATGACTTTCAAAGGATAATATTGGTTTATTAGAATAAAGTCCGAATTTATCCATGTTGCTAGGAATAATGGTTATCTGGGACTATTTTAAGCATCATTTTTCGCTAAACTCATTGACGGTTCTGCGATATCTTTTCCAGGACATGTCCCATAATTTTGACTTGCTCCTCGCTTCCCCTAACCTCTATTGAACAATCAGCCTTTTTCTATATAACAAAAATCCCATACTATTTTCCAAATCATAACTTTGGATAATGTCTAGCTACCAATTTAATAGTATACTAATTATTAGTGTATATATTCTTGTATTGTATTTTTGAATTTGATGTGAGCGTCCTCGTACTTGAGCCTCATCGTTCCAACTCGTCTATTTATTTAGAACTGCAATGTGCAGGTTCCTTGATCGGAACAATAATCAATAAGCAGCATGAATTAAGGTATTATGAGTAATTTAGCAACGAAAACTGGCTGAAACTTTTATTTTGTGTTAGCATGAACTAATTCTTATAGTTCCGATAGGGCCTCTGTATTTCACAAAACAAAAAGTCACGTCGGTAACTGGTATTATTTTTATCACTTCAATCAAGTACTCATATTCTTTATTTCTATCCGAGAAAGCTATCCAGCAGCGTGATTTAATTATCATGTTCGTTTAGATCTTATGTCGTATCATGGAACAGCTCAAACCAACTCAATTCGATAAATTATTCTCATTAGGTGGAAAGGCATTAGTAATGTTTTATGCAGATTGGTGTCCTTTTTGTCAAAGATTCAAACCCATTTTTGAATCTGCTGCTGCAAAATCCAAGTCTAGTACTACTAGCTGCAAAATGTATGAAGCGAAGGTGAATGATGATGATAATCCACTCTGGGATAGATTCTCAATAAATGCTGTTCCTACTGTTATAGCCTTTCACAAAGGTAACATCATCTCGAGAAGGGATGCTAAGATGAGCGCAGGTCTAAACGAATCAGACCTTGATTCTATATTGAAAGAGGTAGGATTCTAGACCTTAATGCAGCTGCATGTAGGTTTCACGCGCATGATTAGTTGGCAGAAAGAGGCATACTAACTTTCAATGTTGAGGATATGTCTGCTTACTTACAAGGATATAGTTGGGAATTTCGCGATCGATTGGATTGTAGAACATTCAGGTCTTGCTATGCTAATTTCGTTCCAGAATCTATCAGGATTGCGATCATGGTCCGAATCAATGGTTGTGAAAATGTTTTTCATAATGAATTAAGCTATTATAAGACAGGCTTTTCGACCTTGACCTACAGAAGAGGATATGAAACATTATTCGGCAAAAGAAGAAGAACAAGTGCTGCAGTTGATTGCTCTCATTTTACATTGTTGTTACATCCCGTACGCTAATTTGAGAGTGGTAATCGCTTCCTTGGTGTTATTATTTTTTAGTGCTCGAATTGCACGTTCTACAAATAACTTTGATGTTTGATTTCCCGCAATTGCCGTTATCTGCTGATCTGCTAAGGTTAACTGTGTAATCGCTTCCTTCGTATTATTATTTTTTAGTGCTCGAATAGCATCTTCTACTAGAGCCTTGGTGAAATCATGGTACACTTCGTTATCTGGCAATACAGGATTCTTCTCAGGTTTTTTTGGGGGAGCACTCGCAGTTGGGATATTGACCGTCTCAAACGCCTTTTTGATTTCATCACGGATTATTTTGTTGACCTCTTCAATTGTTTCACAAGGGGATAGTTTGTTTTGAACCGCATTTTGGACCATAATCCATTATCTTGTCTTTTATTTCTTAATTTATCCCTCAGCTTGTTACATTTGTCTGAATTAAGAGCTATAATCAACAATTTTTGATGATATTTCATGATCTGAAAAATCTAGGTGAACGAAGGCTTGTCCTCGGAAGGTCGAATCTCATTGTAAACACGTATCATGCACTTGCAGGATGCGCATGCTACGACCATCAGTTTGAACCAGAAAAGAGTACTCGATACAAACAAGTAGGTAATACCAACACTTTCTCCTAGCCTTGCCGGGCTGCCTTGTGTAAGCTAAAATGAAGACCTCACAATACAAAATATACAAAATATACGTATGCGATTCAAATCGGCAAAGGCGTTCATTACCGACATTGATTGAATAGCCAGCCAGAAATGTTGCCAAATATGTAACATGTACAAATTACCCGGTCGTCTGTCGCGAATGTGCACAAAAAAAGCCTACGGACAAGACTCCAAAGCGAACAAGTCTAATCCATGTTACTCCTCGGATTTTCCTCCTGTCCAAAGTCCAGTACTAGGATTTTTGTCAGTCCAAAGAATCAGTCATACAAGTTCATCTCGGGAAGATTTTGTTCCTTTCCTGGGACACAGAGGATATTGCAAAACCTTCTTTCGAGAAGATCCCGGATGAAGCTAAGCAACTCTTCACTCATTTTTAAAAATTAGAACAAATTCTTCTTTCATCTTACCCATAGTAGAGTGATATTTACCACGGCTAATTTCGTTTAAATAGGTAAAACCGATCCTACTTGCGTGTTGTTTTATAAATTCATTTAACTCCCAGGTTTTGCCACCGTAGACAGGATTGCCAATTGTAATACAACAATATTTCTTCTTTCGTAATACTCTTTTCATTTCTAGTAATGACATCTCCATATCACGAAAGAATCGTTGCGGCAAATCAGGACGACTCCGACTGCCTCCTATTAATGATTTTTCTAAATCATACTGGCTATATCCAAGCCACCAAAGTGACAATTTTTGATATTCAGCGTAGGGAACAGCCGCCATGTACGGAGGATGAGTGCAGATGAAATCTATTGTTTCATCGTCAATGAATTCGAGCTTCCTGCTATCGTGATTAAAGATTGTTACTTCAGAATTGGTTGCTACCCTAGTGAAATCAGTCAGACTCTGAAGCATTTTCGCAACCGCAAATGAAAACTTCTCAAATATCCTATTTTTAGGAGGAGCATTTTTATTTATCATTAGATTTCCAAATCCACTTGTTGTGTTAGAAACATTTCGCAGAAGTGAAGAGAATGCTACAATTAGAAAATCCTTAACTTCAATATTTCTTGCTGCATTAATTTTAGTCCTTATTGCCACTAGCTCATAAATCACATTTTGGTGATACCATTTAGGTATATTAGGGTGCAATTTCTCGATAACAAATCTATCTATTATCGGTGTTTGCTTATCAAAACTAGAGAGCGTGATATTCCTACGTAGGTAGAATATGTGCTCTCGGAGAGACACCAAAAAATGTGAGATTTCTTCCAGTGCGGTTTTTTTAATAACTGTCGTTTTGACCTTTGAAATTAAACATGCGAGTGGATTAATATCTACACCAATTGCATTTCTACCCAATATTTTCGATTCGACCAGGGTAGTTCCGCTCCCAACAAAATTATCTAGAACCAGGTCATTCTTTTTACTAAAGGTAGATATTAATCGATTTGGAATTTGAGGAATATATTTTGCGGAATATGGGTGATATCCATGTGTACAGTATTCAGTGTCGGCAGTTATTAATTCCCAATCTAAAGCGCCAAGATGCTTGATTTTAGTTAATTCAGTTTGTGATAGGATTTCTGATTTTAATTTCATATTTTGTGTCTAGATCAAGCGTTTCTTCCCATTTTACATTCTGCTTAATAAGCTCTATATATTCCGCATTAATCTCATAAACAATAGAATTTCGTTTCAAGTTTCTGGCCACTTTCATAGTTGTCCCGCTACCTCCAAACGGGTCAAGAACAGTCTCCTCTTGAAGTGTGTATAATTTTATTAGTCTAGATGGTAGTTCATCGGGAAATGGTGCAGGGTGTCCTTTAGTATATGATACTCCCATGTCCCAGACGCTCCATGAAACCTTCTTAATGAAATCTTCCAGTAATCTGTGTTCAGGCTTAAAGCAGATCTGCATTTGACCTTCATTTTGAAATATTAAGATGTACTCGTGCATTATGTTCAAACTAAAGAGACAAGGATATGGCTCATTTTTGAGGAATTTGGTTACGCCACGCTGCCACAAACCCTGTGTACCCTTTGGCTTAATCCAAATAATCTCTTTCTTAAAAGTAAAATTGAGATCCTCCATCATTCTCACAATGTCGGTGTTAATAGATTTCATTCCGTTATTGGATACCGCAGTTCCAACGTTGATTGCAACAAATCTGCCAGAGGCTATCACTCTCTTAACCTCTTTAAGAACCAGTTGTGTCCGTACTTTTTGAGATTCCAATAAGGTGGCGAAGTAACGACTAAATGAATCGATCCAGAATCAACCTCTGGCATGGAGGCTGAATCTCCAATAATTAAAGTATGAGTATTCACGTTGTTATGTGGTAAACGACTTTTTACCTATTAAAGTTAACAAGTTAGTCTTCTTTGTGTGTGTGTCCGCACTCGAGACGACCTAATTTGAATACACATGGCGAGCGCGACCACACACAAACTAGCCCACAGGTACTACTGGCTAGCAATGTAAAGATGAACGTTACGAAGATAAAAACACATACCAAGAGCATTATATTACAAAAAGCTCAATGATCTACAGTTTTTCGTTTCTAGATTGTACGGTTTTAAGTCTTTTGACGACAGCGCTTATCTGACCTTGATAATAATCAGGTTATACCAGACTTAAAATCAGCTTGCTGATTATGGGCGAGGAGAAGGGAATGTAACTCCTATTATCAGCGAGTTCAAGAACGGACAGGACAGGAGTCGGTAAATGGACGTCTGACGCTTTGTTTAGACTGAGTTTAATCCTTTGGATTCATAGTATTATTTCAGCTGTATCTAACGGATGTAACCCTCATCCACATAGCACCATTTCCACGATTTATCCGGAAGCGCTATCATCACAGGGGGCTAAATCGAAGAATTTTCTTACATAACAAGATCCATAGCTAAAGCTCCTAGCTTTCATTCTATAGCTGATATAAAAGCAAAAGCTCATCTGTTAGCAGGAGACTCGTTTGCCTGTCAGAAGCATGTGGAAAGGAAGTGTCAGCTTTGGATTAGTCAACATTCCTGTAGGGGTATTCTTGGCCACAGAAGATAGAGAATTCTCCTTTAACCAATTATGCGCAAATGGTCATAGAATTCGTTATAAAAAATGGTGTCCGATTGAAGAGCGAGAAGTGTCATATTCTGAAATAAAAAAGGGTTATGAGATTACAAAAGATCAGTACATAGTTCTTGAAAAAGGAGACTTGGACAAGATAAAGCTCAAAACGACGAACACTATAGACATTAAAGAATTTGTAGACGAAAAGGACCTTGACCCAATTTTGATTGAGAAGAGCTACTATGTTGCGCCGGACAGCAAGAGCAAAAATGATAAGGCTTATTCACTTCTTGTAAAAGTACTAACCGAGACCAAAAAAATTGCGGTAGGAAAAGTGGTATTCAGAGACAAAGAGCATATTATTGGTCTTCGGCCCTATCAGAGAGCGTTGGTAATGCATCTCCTTCATTATATGGATGAAATAAGACCAGTCGATGAAATTAGTGAATTGAAGGGACTGCAGCGAGCTAATGTAGATAATAAAGAATTATCTTTGGGAAAATTACTGGTTGAAAATCTATCAAGTGAGCACTTTGATGTGAGTCAGTATTCAGATGCCTACGCTAAGGAATTAGAAAAGCTGATAGACTTGAAAGCAAAGGGTAAAGTGATAGTCGCCAAGCCAGAAAAAATGAGGGAGGAAACCAAAGATCTTGTCGCAGCTCTAAAGGCTAGTCTACAGAAGACCAAGTCCAAAAGCTAAATCAGCTTGCCAAGGCATTTTATCGGCCAACCAACCTCAAATTCCTAGGCCAGGAATATAATTCCACATTCTGAAAATAGTTTTAATCCAAAGAATATTAGGGTGCGGGCTCAGAGGGACTCGAACCCTCGACCAACTGCTCCGCAGGCAGCCATTCTATCCAAGCTGAACTATGAGCCCTTTGCATAATCATAGAAGTTCCTTATATGAGCTCTTGCGCATCAACTGCTGTTACCAGGCGAGTGCATGAGGGAGCAAAGTATTACAATCATAACAAAAATCGATGTGTGTGGAATCATCTCTTTAGACTCTGGCAGGTGTGCATCTCATAATGCGACCAAACTATTAAACTGAGAAGGTGCTAAATCTACTTCATCATATGCTGTCATTCATTGAGACTATTACCAGTAGAATTGTGCTGTTTGACGGAGCGATGGGAACAGAAATTCAGCGCTTGAGTCCACAGATTGGAGACTTTCCGGATAGTAGAGATGGTTTTAATGATGGGTTAATTCTTAGCAAACCAGAATGGATCAAGCAGATCCACAGAAGCTATTTGAAGGCTGGCGCTGACTGCATTGAAACGAATACTTTTGGTGGCAACTACTTGAAGCTAGCGGAATATGCTTATGGTGACAAGACGCTGGAGTTTAATAAAAAAGCCGCCGCCCTGGCTAGGGAAGTTTGCGAAGAACATGAATTTAGAGACAAACAAAGATACGTAATTGGTTCTATGGGTCCCACAGGCTATTTACCGAGTTCCGATGACCATGATCTGGGCCAAAAAACACCTGACCAGATAAAGGAAGCATTCCGACCGCAGGTCGAAGGTTTGATTTTGGGGGGAGTAGACGCTCTATTAATAGAGACAAGTCAAGACATATTGGAGGTCAAACTCGCCATAGAGGCAGCTCATGTTGCAATCAAAAAGATCGGCAAGAAAGTCCCAATTATCGCTAACGTTACACTAGATCAATATGGCAAGATGCTTCTTGGCACAAATGTTCAGGCGGCATATACAACGATAAGCGATATGGGCATTGATGTTTTCGGATTGAACTGCTCAACGGGCCCTGTGGAAATGACTACAAGTGTCAGATGGTTAGATGAACAAGACGAGTTGCCAATACTAGTCGTGCCGAATGCCGGCATGCCTCAGAATGAAGGTGGTAAAGCTTTATACAATATGACCCCGACCGTAATGAGTGAAAAACTGAAAGAATTCATTGAAAATTATAAACGTATTCGCATAATAGGAGGATGCTGCGGAACTAATCCATCCCATATTAGTGAGATGCGCAAAATGTTAGATATGTACCAGGGCGATCGTTAAAAAGACACGGGCATAGAAACTAGGAAAGCAAGAGGCAGAGACATAGAGGATTAATCTACCAGAATTGATAAGGAATTGTCGCGCATGCAGGAAGGTAATTCCAATATTAAACGTAAGGTTTTAGAAAGGATCTAGAGCAAAGGATTTTGTCATATCTTAAAGATGAAGCACACGCCCAGAATTAGTTCTGCACTAAAGGCAGTTGATCTGAGGCAAGAGCCTCCACCTCTGATAATTGGTGAACGTCTGAACACTCAAGGGTCAAGAAGAGCAAAAGACATGGTGCTTAATAATGATTATGATGGCCTAGTCAAGTTAGCTAGGACACAAATCGAAGACGGTGCGCATTGCCTAGACGTTTGTGTTGCAACTACCGAAAGGGCTGATGAACTTGAATTCATGACAGCTCTTGTTAAAAGATTAAGCTTGGAAATTGATGCACCACTCGTTATAGATTCAACCGATCCTAGAGTTGTGGAATCAGCCCTACAACAGATCCCAGGTAGACCTGTTATCAACTCAATTAATCTGGAGGGTGACGGAAATAGGTTTCAAGCCTTAGCACCATTGATGGCAAAATATGGTGTCCCTGCCATAGCAATGTGTATTGGACCTAAGGGAATGGCTAAAACACCTCATGAAAAGTTAGAAACTGCAATTCTCATCTATGAAACAGGTAAAAAATACGGCCTCAAACCCTGGCAGTTTATTTTCGATGTTCTGACTTTCACTTTGGCTACCGGAGAGCAGGAATTCTTGGAATCAGCAAAAGCCACGCTCGAAGGGATACGATTGGTGAAGCAACAAATTCCAGGTTGCTTCACAGTGTTAGGATTAAGCAACGTGAGTTTTGGCCTATCGCCAAATGCCAGAAAAATAGTAAATTCGACATTCCTGCATCACGCGCTAAAAGCTGGTCTTGACGCAGTAATTATCAACGCCAAAGATATCGTCCCTTACTTGGAGATTGATCATGAGCAGCGAAAACTCGCCGAAGATCTTATTTTCAACAATCATTCTAACGCGCTTGCTGAGTTGATCACATATTTCGAAGGGGTAAGATCTAAATCCGATACTTCTAGTAAGAGAATAGAAGTAGATCCAAGTTGGGAAGCAAGCAAGAAGTGTTATTTTAGAATTGTTCATAGACTAAAAGATGGAATAGAATCTGATGTTGTCCATTCAATAGAAGATAGAATTCGTGCAAACCTTGTTGCGTCAAAAAACAGCGAAGTAGATAGCGATATGAAAATAAAGATAATCCTTGAAGCTCCGAAACAACTTGTTCACGAAGCAGCTGTACAGACTTTGAATGAAGTTTTGCTACCAGCAATGAAGGAGGTAGGGGACAAATTCGGAGCAGGTGAGCTGATTCTTCCGTTTGTGTTGAAATCTGCCGAATGTATGAAAGCGGCGGTAGGGGAACTCGAAAAATATTTAATCAGACGGGAAGGTGTGAGCAAGGGCACTTTAGTACTATGTACTGTATACGGAGATGTGCATGATATAGGCAAGAATCTGGTCAAGACAATATTTACGAATAACGGCTACTCAGTTTATGATTTGGGGAAGCAAGTTCCTCTGCAAAGTATTGTCGAAAAAATTAAGGAAGTTAATGCTGATGCAGTCGGCCTTTCTGCGCTTCTCGTATCAACTTCCAAGCAGATGCAATACTTTGTGGAACATTCAAGACAAAATAAAATGTCAATCCCTGTGCTATGCGGTGGCGCAGCAATTAACAGTAGTTACATTAATAGAATCGCAAAAGAAGGAGGCATTTACGGTTCCGGCGTCTTTTACTGTAAAACAGCATTTGAAGGTTTGAACGTCATGAACAAGTTGATGTCAGGTGAGAGGACGGCTTACGTCTCGGAATGGCAGCAGAAATTAGAAAGGTGGGAAGAAAGGCAAAGGCCTGCAACACAGCCTATTGAGCTGCCACATAGCCACATCGAGCCGGTTCCAGCACCAATTGCGCCGCATCTTGCACGAAGAGTAAGACTGGAGTCTGAGCAGATAGATCTAAATGTCGTATGGAAATTTATTAATAAAAAGTCCCTTTTTGTGCTCTCTTGGGGGTTTCGCGGAGGAGGCGCCAAAGACTTGAGCGAAGAGCCAGAGAAATTATTTGAGGTATGGAAAAGACGTGTTATTGAAGAAAAACTCTTTGATCCTAAAGTTGTCTACGGCTACTTCAAATGTCATAATAGAGACAACAATCTGGTTGTAGAATTGGGCGATGGCAGAGGTGAAGTATCTTTTGATTTTCCAAGGTCCTCAAAAGAAAAAAACTTGTGCCTGACTGACTACTTTGGTAAAAATGATGTGGCCGTATTCCAAGCAGTCACTGTTGGCGACAAAGTAACAAAGATAATCGATGATTGGAATCACGAGAACAAATATACTGATGCATATTATTTGCATGGATTGGCAGTAGAAACAGCTGAGGCTCTGGCTGAGTGGATCAACTCACGCATAAAGAGTGAGCTTAAGATTGGCAACAAAGGTGGACTTAGGTATAGCTGGGGTTATCCTAGTTGTCCTGACGTGTCACAACATCATCTGGTCTGGAGAATATTAGATCCTACAAAATCTGGGATGAGCTTAACCGAAGCAGGTCAAATAATACCAGATCAATCTACCGCCGCCATCGTAGTACATCATCCAGAAGCTGAATATTTTGTATTGTAAAGAAAGACTACTCCTTGATCCAATTTAGTACAAGAATCTGATTAAGCCTATGAGGCGAATGACAGGATGGAGACCGTGGCGGTATCGCTGCGATATCGTCTATCGTATCTGTTATATTGAGCTATAT
>WNGG01007167.1_pt1 | contig 12373 bp, 12 predicted proteins | sample 5400661 | NCBI WGS metagenome assembly WNGG01 (sample SAMN13153372, study PRJNA577476) | soil metagenome | isolation source: 100 cm soil or saprolite under Garry oak tree replicate 1 | place: USA:California | collected 2016-06-15 | reverse complement strand
CCGCGCGCCACGCCGAGTCCGCGGACGAGACGGTGGTTGGGTTCGCCGCAGTCGCTCCGAACTGCCTCGTGGTGCCGTTCATGGCGTTGAGGGCGAAGCTGTCGTCGTGACGCTCGTACACCGCGAGGAACGAGATCGGCCCGTTGTCGTAGTTGAGGGCAACGCTGAAGAGCATCGGGCTGAGGCTGCCGCTGGCGTTCTTGTACTCGTTCACCGACCACTGAGCCTTCAGGCCGAGGCCCATGACGTTGGTCGACCAGTAGGCGACGCTGTTCCCCGCTCGCACGTCGAAGCCGCCTACGGTGGTGCCGGGCGCCGTGACGAACGTCCCGCTGCGGTAGTTGAACCCGGGGCTGCCCATGATGCCCTGGTACCCAAAGACGTCCGTGCTGAGGAACGGATCGTCCGCCTTGGTGCCGTAGGTCACCGCCTTGAACGGCGTGTCCCAGTTTCCGTAGAAGAGGGTGCCCCAATCGGTGGAGAGGCCGACCCTGCTGTTCCGGTTGCAGATGCCGCTCACCGAGATGCCGTCGATGTTGGCGCTGGTCTCGCAGCGGGCCACGGCCTTCAGCCAGGGGTACAGCTCCACGTCGCCGAGCCAACCGACGTTGGACGAGTCGGTCGAGACGGCGAAACGGTTCGCCACGCCGTTCTGCCGCGTGTTCTGCAGGTTGACGTTCAAGGTGCCGAAGACCCTGCCTGTGATGGTGGTCTGAGCGAGTGCAGCGGACGGCACCGAGAGGGTCAGAGCCGCAACGAGGAGCTTCTTCTGAGTGGTCATGGACTTCCTCCGGGAAAGTACTTCGTTTGCGCCGTGCGCCCCTCTGGTTTGCATACCCTCGTGCGAATCGACTCCGTTCGGCTACGGAAAGGTCTCTATCGGCTTGGAGAGGTCCGAGATCATCTGCTGGACCAGCTGGGCATGTTCCAGGTGCGCAGCCTCGTCCGCGCGCAGCTCTCGCAAGCGCGCCTTGAGCTCTTCGCTCTTCGCATTCAGCATGAGCTTCTGGTCGAGCGCGGCGAGCACGGCTTGATGAAATGTCACTTCGTCGTCCACATACGCTTTTGCGAGGTGATCGCCGTTCAGGACACGCAGCTTCGCGATGTCTCTGAGGCTTCCGGGGTCGACCGCCTCGACGGGTTCGCCACGGCCTTCTGCGGTGCTCGGGTTCAGGCTTCGGAAGTTCTGATCGAGTGCAGCGTGGTCTACGCTCATGCGCTGGGCGAGCTGCCACGTCACCGGGGAGAGTCTCCCTTTCGCGGCGTTCGCGGCCTGCATCTCGGCCTTGTCGACGCCCAGTACGTACTGAACGATCTGGGTGTCGTTGAGCGACTGAGGCCAGTGGTACGATGCTACGCGCGGTGGGCTTGCGCTCGGACTCGTGAGCGCGCATGCGGAAATCGCTAAAGAAGCGAGCGTCAAAACCGGAATGCCATGATTGATCGTTCTCATGTTCTAGCCCTTCGTGAAAAGGACTTACTAGGACGCGTTCCTCCCATCTCGGGGCGGCCGGCGGCGCCACATCGTGTCGGCATCGCCGGCTGCAAGCTGAGCTGCGGCTAGCTAGCGGTGCTCAGCTACTATCCGGCGCTCCGGCGCTACTGATCTGGGCCTGCTGTGAGTGACCAGATCGAAAGAGCTTCGCGAAGCGCGGAATTCTAGGAGCGACGCCCGGACCGTGGTCATCTCAAATCAGGAGGGATCTCGTGATCAGGAGAATCGGTATCGGCGAGCCTGGATCGAGGCTCGTGAAGTTACGGTGGAGTAGACCCCCGGAGGAGACCAGCCAAAATGCCGACCGGGTCGCATGCGCAGCGGCCGCACCTGCTCCAGTGACAGTAGTTTCATCTTGCTGCGCAATCGCTAGAATTGGGACCCGTGCCTCCGCACGTTCGCAGCAGCACGTCGCACCACCATTCGAAAGCCCGGCCGGGCTAACGAGCCGTGAGGCCGCGGGCTCCCGGGCATCCATCCGGCAGGGACGGCTCATCGCCCCCGGAGCCGCTGCTCCGACGGAGAAAAGGAAGGCGGCAAGGGACGCCACCAGCTTGAACGCAGGCCTGCCGGCCATGCACTCGCACCTCCGTCGAGGGATATGCCGGCGGGCGAAAACGGTTGCGCGTAGGATGGGCGCAACGGGTGCAGCCTCTTGGCATATCCCAAATCGAACGTGAGGCCGGATGGACAGGGCGATAGCTTGGCCCAGCGGGAAGGGACGGCCTCCGATGAGGCCCTGATGGACGCGTACGCGCGCGGCGATGCCGCTGCATTCCAGGTGCTCTATGACCGATGGCGCGACCGCCTGTTCGGCTACCTGGCGAGGGTGTTCGATCCCGCCACGGCCGAAGAGCTGTTCCAGACGCTCTGGATGCGAATCCACGGCGCCCGCGGCGGTTACGACCGCGCGCGAGCCGTCGCGCCCTGGCTGTTCGCAATCGCCGCCAACTTGCGGCGGGAAGAATGGCGGCGGCGCAGCCGGCGGCCGGAAGAGCCTCGACCGGACGTCGTGCCTGCGGGCAGCACTGGCTCGGTGGAGGACTCGCTGCTTGCCGCTGAGCGCGACCGGGCCGTCAGGAGCGCGCTCGCGGCGCTTCCCGAGACACAGCGAGAGGTGATCGAGCTGCACCGGTTCGAGCACCTGTCGTTTCCCGAGATCGCCGAAGCGCTCGGCGAAGGCGTCGAGGCGGTCAAGTCGCGAGCTTTTCGCGGCTACAAGGCGCTGCGAACGATGCTGATGGAGATTCAGCCATGACGTGCGAAGAAGCGAGGCGGCAGATGATGGACGAGCTCGGGCACGCGTCGACTCCGGCGCTGGCGGCGCACGTCCAGTCTTGCCGGGCGTGCGCGGCGGACTGTGCGGACTTGCAGTCGGGCTTCGCTGCCCTGGGCCCTGCAACCCTTCATCGCGCGCCTCCGTTCGTTGCCGAGGCGGTCCGGAAGCGGATCCTGGCTAACCTCGCCCCCAGGGCGAAGCTCATCCGCGAGCTGCCATTCGATGGGCTGCTTTCCATACTTTTCGGCACCGCGGCGGCCTTTGCCTCCTTGTTACTGCTGCATTCGCGAGGTCTGCTCGCCGGCATGGGGCCGCTGCGCCTCGCGGCGGGAGCAGTCGTGTGGGCCGGAGTCTTCATCCTCGCCTTCTGGACCCTGCTGCGCCGCTGGGACGAGGACCCACAGCTCGGCCATCTCGTGCTCGGCGCGCTGGCAGCCGCTGGATTGTTCCTGGCGGGCAACCACTTCTTGCCGTTGCCGGCGGTCGTGCAGTGGTGCGCGACGCGGCTCGGAGCCGGCCTCGGGCCTCTCTTCTTCGCGATGGGAACGGTTTACGCGGCCATCCCGCTTCTGCTCTTCGCCACGAGCGCGAGCCGGCGCTGGCACCTCCGCCCGCGACGAGTCCTCATCGCGGGAGGGTTCTTCTTCATGCTGGTCGCGCCCGCGATCTTTTTGCAGTGCGCCTACTTCACCGCCGGCGCTCTGCTCGCGTGGCTGCTGGGCGCCGTGGCAGGTTCTCTGGCTGCCAGCGGCGCCGGCTACTGGCTCGGGACGCGCGCAAATGCGTAGCCCGTGTTGCTGCCCGGCTGTTCCGGCATTAGCCTGTGCACCGATGGGTTCCCGCGGCGTCATCGTTGTGTCTTTGCTGGCCAGCCTCGTCGCTGCGCCAGCGATCGCGGTAACGCACGTCGCTTGTGGAGAGTCAGGGACCCCGTGCTCGGCCCTCCGTGCGCACAATTCGTGTTCGCCAGGGCTCGGCTGCTGCGAAGTACGCTCATCCAGTCCGTTGCCGGCTGCCCTGAACGACGCGGCGGCACCGCTCCCCGGCACACCTGTCGTGGTCGCGGTGGCGGGTATTCCAGTGCCGTCCGCTCGGCTCGTCTCGATTGACGCCGGGTTGCTGCCGCCTCCCAGCCGAGGCCCACCGCTGTTTCTCAAGATCTGCGCGCTCCTGATCTGAGCGTTTCCGCTGCGCCCCGTGCACGCGTGCTCGCGTGCCCCACTGCGCAGCCGCCCTTCGACGAGTTCTGAGACCCGCTCGCGCGAGCGCGCGAGCTCGTAGTCAACGCGTCATGAGAAGAGGAGAACGACCATGTCCTTCACTAGCCTTGCCATCGCTGCTTTGCTGTCCACCGCCGCTGTTGCCGCCCCCCAGTCCAACGGCGCGGCTCCTGCACCTTCACCCGAATCCAAGGAGCAGCGGCACAGCTGCTGCGAGCGCATGAACGACCAGCAGCGCAGGCACTGCGAGCAGATGATGCGTTCGCATGCCACAACGACGACGAAGGACCCGTCCGAGGTCCCAGGAGGCGGGGCGTAGTCCGTCGTGAATAAGGAGCGGTGATGGCAATCCGACGTCACCGTCAGGCGCAGGGCGGCGGGTACGACTGCCGCCGCCCCGCGCACAGCGAGCGCGAATGCGGCAAACGGACGCAGCCTCCTCAGCCTGATTTTCTCGCCGCCGTCCGTTCGACGATCCCCCACTTGAGCCGCTCCAGCTGCTCGATTTCGAAACCTTCTGCCCGGAGGTGGACGAGCGGCTCGCGAACGAGATGGTCCCCTTCGATACGGACCGCGATCAGGTCGAGGACTCTCTGGATGGCCCTCACCGCGCCTATCGGACTGGCAACGTGTTCCAGCAGCAGGAATCGCCCGCCGGGGCGCAGAACGCGCCTGGCTTCGCTCACGGCCTTTGAATCGTCAGGGATGGAGCAGAGGGATAGCGTGCAGACGACGGTGTCGAAATGGGCGTCTGGAAACTCGAGCACGTCTCCCTGCGCCCGCGAGCATGCCCATTGACGCCCGCCGGAGAAGAGCACCTTCTCGAAAAACCCGATGGCCTGGTCGTACCTGGGAGCGAGCTTCTCCCAGATCCGCCGGACTCTTTCCGTTTCGGATGTGGTCACCATTGCGCCGCCGTAGCAAACCTCGATGCTCCCGAGCTTCGCAGAGGTCTCTACTCCAGCAACACGATCGGGAAAAGGAGTCTTGACTCTGGACCATGGTCCAGACCTTAGAGTCTTCCAACCAGCGGAGGGAGGAACATGAAGATCGGCCAGGCCGCCACACGAGCAGGCGTGAACATCGACACTCTCCGTTACTACGAACGGAGAGGACTGCTCGCTGAGCCGCAGCGACGTCCGTCGGGGTACCGGGAGTATCCGGAGGAGACGGTCCCCATCATCCGCTTCATCAAGAGGGCCCAGGACCTCGGCTTCACGCTGAACGAGATCGAGGAGCTCATCAGTCTCCGTGACGGAGGCGACGGCAGGCGCAGGGGCGAGGTACGCGCCCTTGCCGAGGCCAAGATGCGGGATATCGACCAGAAGCTGGCCCGACTGCAGGCGATACGCAGTGCGCTCTTCGGTCTGGTCGAGTCATGTGCATGCAGCCGCGGGCGGCCTGCATGTCCGATCCTCGAAGCGCTCAACGACTCGGAGGACCGGGCAGAAGCGTCGCAGAGGAGAACCAATGGGAAGCGATGACCACGGCCGATTCGTACCGTCGCGCGCGGCAGGATTATCGGCCTTCGCACTCGGTGCCTCCGTCATGTTCGCCGCGGGCGCATGTACGAGCCACGAGGCACCGCGTCCGGCAGCAAGCCAAGACGTCAACACGAAGACCGTGGTCATGCCGATCGAGGGCATGTCCTGTTCGGCGTGCGTGGCGCAGATCAAGAAAGCCCTCACCTCAATCGAGGGGGTATCCGAGGTCCAAGTGAACCTCGTCGAGCGGAACGCCCGGGTCCGCTTTGCTCCCAGCAAGCTCTCTCCGGATCGTCTGGTGGCCGCGGTCAATGGCCTTGGCTACCAAACAAGGCCTCCTACGGAGGCGAAGTGACACTCGACGCGTTCCTTCGCCAGTTCGGCTCGGGGCTCGACAGTGGCGTCTCGGTCGTCGGCCTCGGGGTCGTGTTTCTCGCGGGCATCGTGGCGAGTGCCGTGTGCCCATGCACCGTGCCGGTGGGGCTTGGCATGGCAAGCGCGGCAGGAGCATCGGAAGCAGAAACGCGGCGCAGTGGCCTCAAGATCGCGACGGCCTTCTTCGCGGGCATCGTGATCAACCTGACCCTCCTCGGAGCGCTCGCGGGAAGACTGGGCGCCCTGGCGACGGAACGGTTCGGTCGTTTCTGGGCCCTCGCCATGGCGATCCTCTCCCTGGTCGCGGCCGCCGTCGCTTTTTGGGGCCCTCGGTTGAAGGTGAGCCAGCTGACAGGGTGGCGAAGGCCTGGGCTCACCGGGGCGTTCGGGTACGGGTTCGTCTTCAGCCTGGGAACGTCGGTGGCGCCTCTCTTGCTGCTGCTCACCGTCTCGGCTGCGAGCCGGAGCCCCGTGCAGGGACTCGTGCTCGCGGTGACCTTCGGCCTGGGCCGAGGATTTCCGTTCCTGCTCGCGGGAGTACTCGCGAGCGCAATCACCGGCTTCACGCGCCTGGGCGCGTGGAGTCGGGTCATTCAAGTCGTCAGCGGGTTCGCGCTGCTCCTGGTGAGCGGGTACTACGCGAACACGTTCGCGGCGCTCAGCTGAAAGGATCGAAGGGAGCGACGGATGGCAACCGAAGCGGTCCAGATGAAGGTCTCCGGGCTCATGTGCTCGTTCTGCACGATGAGCGTCGAGAAGGCCCTGAAGCGCTTTCCCGGCGTGAAGCACGTCATGGTCAACCTCGTGCACGGAATCGTGCTCGTGGAGTCCGACACCGCTCAGACCAGCAAGGGCGATCTCGCCGCGATGGTCGAGAAGCTCGGGTACAACGTCTCCGCGACTGAGGTCCAGCAGTTCGCCACGGACGAAGCGATCTTCAAGCTGATCAAGCAGCGGGGCGTGATCGGCATGGCCCTCGCTCTGCTCGACTTACTGGTCGACCCGCTGAATCTCTTTGGTTTGCCAGCCCGTCCGCGGGCCATCTTCAGCCTGCTCGTCTCCGCCTTCATCCTGCTGTGGGTCGGTTACCCGATCCTGCGAAAGACCCTTCTTGCGATCCGGCAGCGGGTCATCAATGCGAACGTGCTCCTGTCGGCCAGCGCGTGGGGCTCATTCGTCATCGGGGCCTTGTCGTTGTTCGACCCACGGTGGCCGAACTTCCTGCCCGTCGCCGGATGGTTGATGGCGCTGCACCTCTTCTTCGGGTTCTTCAAGCTCGACACGCGGAAGAAGGCGTCCGAAGCGGTCCGCAAGCTGCTTTCGTTGCAACCACCGCGCGCGCGGGTTGTGCGCGGCGGTGCCCCGGTGGACGTGCTCACCAAGGACGTGGCCGTGGGCGAAGTGCTCGTGGTCAGACCTGGGGAGCGGATCCCGCTCGACGGCGAGGTCATCGAGGGGACGGCGAGCGTCGATCAGTCGAGCTTCACGGGTGAATCGCTCCCTGCATCGAAGACGCGAGGTGACGAAGTCATCGGTGGCACCGTGAACCTGGACGGTGCGCTCCAGGTACGGGTCACGAAAGTCGGCACCGACAGCTTCCTGAGCCAGATCGTGCGGCTCATGACGCAGATCGCGGAGCGAAAGCCTCCGCTCGAGCTGCTCGCGGACCGGCTCATGAACTTCTACGGCCCGGTCGTTTTCGTCGCCGCCGGGCTCGCGTTCGCCGGCTGGGCGCTCGCCACCCAGGATTACACGCGCGCGACGCTCGTGCTGCTGACCACGGTCATCATGGGCTACCCGTGCGCGCTGGGGATCACGACTCCGATGCTCGCGGCTATCGCGGGCGGCCGAGGGATCTCCATCGGGCTTCTGGTGAAGGCGAGCGAGGTGTTTCATGAGCTGGCCGGTACGAACACCGTGGTCTTCGACAAGACCGGGACCCTGACCTATGGCCGCCCGACCGTCACCGACGTGGAGAGCTTCGGCACTTCGCGCGGTGAGGTCCTTGCGCTGGCGCGGGCGGTGGAGGCCTCTTCAGAGCATCCAGTAGGGCAGGCCATCGGTTTCTTCGCCGCTCGCGAAGGCGCGGAGCAACTCGCCGTTGAAGGCTTCCGTGCGCTGCCCGGCAAGGGCGTTTCGGGCCGAGTCAACGGCATGGAGGTCGTTGCCGGGAAGCCCTCGTTTCTTGAAGAGTGTGGGGCGCATCTTGGCGACAAAGGCCGAGCCCGGATCGATGCCTTGGCTGGCCAGGGCAAGACCGTCGTCGGCGTGGCGCGCGATCGTGACGTTGTGGGCGTGATCGCACTTCAAGACACGCCTCGCCGCGGTGCGGAGCGCGCGGTCGAGAAGCTGCGGCGTTACGGCGTGCGGACAGTCATGCTGACCGGAGATGCCAGGCCTGTTGCTGACGCGATCGGAAAGCAACTCGGGTTGGACGAGGTCCGGTCCGAATTGCTGCCGGCGGACAAGGTGGCTGCGGTCGCCTCGCTTCAGGCCCAGGGCGCGAAGGTCGCGATGGTGGGCGACGGTGTGAACGACGGCCCGGCCCTGGCGCAGGCAGACGTTGGCGTTGCAATCGGCGCCGGTACCGACGTAGCCATCGAATCCGCCGGCGTCGTCCTCGTGGGTGATCGTCTGGACGACGTGCTCAGCGCGCTCATTCTGGGCAAGGCGAGTTACCGGACGATGACCGGCAACGTCATCGTCGCGGTGATCTTCAACATCATCGGAATGGCGCTCGCGGCGCTGGGCTACGTCACGCCGGCGCTCGCCATCACGGTGATGGTGCTCAGCATCTTCGCCATCCTGCTGAACACGCTCCGGATCCGGGGCATCGACCTCCACCGCGAGGAACTGGTCGAGACCGGTCCCCTCGCCGAGGTCGAATTCCTCGTGCCCTCGATGGTCTGCGAGGGTTGCGCCGAGAAGATCACGGGCGCCCTTGCGACTTTGCCCGGCGTGCAGGAAGTCAAGCCGAAGATCCCGCAGAAGCACGTCTACGTCCGGTACGAGCCTTCGCGGGTGCAGGAGCAGCAGCTCCGTCACGCGCTCGGCGCGGCGGGCTTCGGCGCGGTCGAGGCGTAGTCCACCGCGGGTGGCACGGCGGAGCGCACTGATGCCTCACGAAGGCGAGGACCCTCGCGAGCGCTTGGTTCGGGTACTCGCTGCGGCGACCTTCCTCATCTTCTTCCGAGCGTCGCCTGCACCGGTCCGACTCAGAATAAAAACGCACCGGAACGGCGTGCGAGGTGTTCGACCGCTTCGAGGCTTGCAGGTGGTCACGATCACCGCGACCGAGGAGCAGAGCCGGACCATCCTCGTCGTCGCCGGGCATGTGTCCGAACGGTGAGGGGCGCCGCAGGTCAACGCAGCCCGACTTGACTTCGGGAGCGTACCAACGCCAGCGTCCCTCGCCGCACGGGGCCTACACTTTGGCCGGCCTAGGGGAACCACGACCGAGAGTCCCTTGCCCGGCTCATGCCTCCAATTCACGCTCTACACTCGCGACAACGAATCGAGAGAGGTACACGATGATTTTGCTAAGCGTCTGCGCTCGCAGAAAGCTTCATTCGATAGGAATCGCATTTGCCATCGGCGTCCTATTGGCCGTCGCCGCCGGCACGGCGCATGCAGAATCCTTCTGTGTTCCCGGGCCCGGAGACAAACCGGAACCCATTCAGGGCGGTGTTCTCGGCTCCGAGAGGCAAGGGCCTGACGGGTTTCAGGGCCACTGGTGCGGCGCGCGTAAGGTCGGTCAGCACGCGCTCTATAACCGCGGCAGCTTCGGGGACTTGCAGGTCATCGTCGACGATCGCGGTCATTGCGCATATGCCAGCATGCGCGATCCATCGAACCTGAATGATCCGACCACCGGCACGGTGGTCCTCGACATTTCCGTCGCATCGAAGCCGAAGGACGTCCAGATCCTCAGGACTCCGGCGATGATCCGGGCGTACTCGGCCCTCGAGATACCGATGTCGAGAGCGACCGGTAGACCGGGCAATCTGATGGCTGGCGCCTTCAAGGATTTCGGACCGAACGGCACGAACCCTCTGGACCTCTACGATGTTTCAGGCGACTGTCTGACTCCGCAGTTGCTGTCGAGCTCGAACACGGCCTCCGGGAATCACGACGGATGGCTGACGCCTGATGGAAAGACCTACTATGGAGTGCCGTTTGGAGGTCCGGACATCCGCGTCGACCCGACCCGCATCGACTTTCACGTGACGGACGTGTCGGACCCGAAGAACCCGAAACCGCTGCTGAACTGGAACAGGCTGCAGTTGCCTGCGGACGTCTATGCGCGCGTGAAGGACACGCGAAACTTCCACGACGTCAGCTCGAACGAAGCCGGGACGCGGATCTATCTCGCGCTGTATGGCTCCGGCAGTTGTGCCAACGGCCTGGTCATACTCGACTCGACGGACGTTGCGGAGCGCCGGCCCAACCCCCGGCTCGGCTACATCAGCTTCCTTTCGTGGTGTGACCAGCAGATCGATTCCGACTTCGGCGACGGCTCCTCCGCGAGCGCGCACGCAACCGAGTATATCGTCCATGAAAATGGCAAGGAATACATCGTGTCCACCGATGAAGGCAGCGCGCTCGGTGGAAGCGCAAGCGGGGCGTGCGCCCAGCGGACCTATTCACGGATCATCGACATCTCGGACGAGAGAAACCCGCGCGTCGTCGGGACGTTCAAGCCCGATGTGAACAAGCCCGCGAACTGCACTGTCAACACAGCCACCAACACCATCGCCGGGATGGTGCACTACATCGGTTTTGACGATCGCTACTCCACGAGGCTGGTGGTGTATGCCTCTGCCACTCAAGGCATGCGCTTCGTCGATATCGGCGATCCTGAGCATCCGAAGGAGATCGCCTACTACGTCAAGGAGCGCCACGTCGCTGAAAACGCTGCTCCCGCGGCGCTGTTTCCGAACTTCACGACAGGCTCCTCACCCCTCAACGGTACCGACTTCACGCGGCCCGATCCCAGGTACGAATCGGAAAACTGCTTCTGGTACACCGGCTGGAACCAAGGCGGGCTCGTCAGCATCGAGCTCACCAATCCCGAGTACAACGCCTGCATGCACCGGGAGACGAGCGGGGGCGGCTGGCTCGAGCGTGGCACCGGCAAGAGCAAGATCGAGTTCGAGTTCCGCGCCGGGCGCAAGGACGCCGGATTCGGCGCCATGGAAGGCAAGCTCAAGCTCAAAGACAAGGACGCCCGCGCCGACATCCATGTCGACGAGCTGACGTTCGTCGGCAGCCTCCGCGACGGGTGCGGCGACGTGTCAGCCCGAGAGAGCGCGCTCCAGTTCGAGGGCACCGGCACGTACAACGGAGCGCCAGCGAGCTTCCGTGCCTGCGTACGCGATAACGGCGAAGGCAGGAAAAAAGGGAAGCAAGCGGGTATGGACGACGACTTCTTCGTCACCTGCACCGCGGGCTGCACTTACAGCGTCGGTGGCAAGCTCGGCGGCGGGAACATCCAGGTGCGCCAGCGCTGATTCGGAGCCAATCGATGGGAGTCCGCCCGGGGGCGCGCGTTACTGCACGAGCAGCACACCTCCCATCATTCCCATCCCGCAGGCGTAACGGATCTCTCCCGACTTCTCGGGAGTGAAGTCGATCGCGACGGCCTGGTTGAGCGGCAGGTCCTTGCGGATGCCTGCGTCCTTGATGTCGATCGAGGTGGCGCAGGTCTGATCCGTCTTGCGGGTCACGACGAGGTGGAGGGGCTCGCCTTTCTTCACGGTGACGTTGTTCGGCTCGAAGCCCTTGTCCGTCACGCTGAGCTCGACGGTCCGTGGCTTGTCCGCTTTCGCGTTGACGGGCGCCAGCACCAGCACTGCCGAGATGATTGCAGCGATCATGTTGCAGCTCCTTCGGTGATGGGGGCGGGGCTCGCTCCGGCGGGCAGCCTCCGTCCCTTCCAGACCAGATACAGCGCCGGGTAGACGACGAGCTCGAGCAGGGCCGAGGTCACGACGCCGCCCACCATGGGCGCCGCGATGCGCTTCATCACGTCGGCGCCGGTGCCCGTCGACCAGAGCACGGGCAGAAGGCCGACCAGGATGGTCGCGACGGTCATGATCTTGGGACGGATGCGCTTGACCGCGCCCGCGACCACCGCTTCGCGCGCCTCCTCACGCGTGGCGGGCCGTTTCTCCTTCCAGGCGAGATCCAGGTAGAGCAGCATCACGATGCCGGTCTCGGCGTCGAGGCCGGCGAGCGCGATGAGCCCGACCCAGACGGCGACCGACATGTTGTAGCCGAGCAGCCACAGGAGCCAGAAGGCGCCCACCAGGGAGAAGGGGACGGCGAGCATCACCAGCAGCGCCTCGACGGCGCTGCCCGAGTTGAAGAACAAGAGCATGAAGATGATCGCCAAGGTGACCGGGACCACGATCGCGAGGCGCGCCTTGGCGCGCTCGAGATAGCGGTACTGGCCGGCCCAGTCGAGGCGGTACCCCGGAGGGATCTGCACCTTGTCCGCGACCGCCTTCTTCGCGTCGCG
>WNGG01008745.1_pt1 | contig 12374 bp, 8 predicted proteins | sample 5400661 | NCBI WGS metagenome assembly WNGG01 (sample SAMN13153372, study PRJNA577476) | soil metagenome | isolation source: 100 cm soil or saprolite under Garry oak tree replicate 1 | place: USA:California | collected 2016-06-15 | reverse complement strand
GCAGCCCCACCGGCAGCGGCAGCGCGCCACCCCGCAGGGCCCGCGGCGGCGCATCCCGCGAAGCCGAGACCGGCGGCGGAGCCGCCGCAGCAACCCGCGGTCGCGCTCAGCCCCCGGGGGCTGCGCGACGAGCCCTACGTCTCGCAGGACACCGGCACCGTCGCGCCGGGAATGAGCGAAAAGGAGGTATACACGCTGTGGGGCCGGCCCGTGGCGGCTCGGACGCGCGGAGACTTCACCTATCTCTACTTCAAGAACGGGTGCGAATACAGCTGTGGGCATCTCGACATCGTCACGCTGCAGCACGGCCAGGTGGTGGACGCGATCGTGCGCTGGCCGGGCCACGGCTACAGCGGAGAATCCTCTTCGCCTGCCAGCGTCGTGCCCCATGGGCCACCGCACGGCGGCGACACCCTGAGAGTCAGGCGCGAGCCGACATGACGGAGAAGCCGAGCAAGAACGAGGAAGAGTACTTCGCGCGGCGCGAAGCGGAGCTGCTGCGCCAGCAGCGCGAGGCGGCGCGGCGGTCCGCCGCCGAGGCCGAGCGGGCCTCCCACCGGATGAAGTGTCCCAAGTGCGGCTACGACCTCATCACGGGGGACTGGCACGACATCCAGATCGACCAGTGCACCCACTGCCACGGCCTGTGGTTCGACGCCGGGGAAGCGGAGCAGCTGTTGCGACACGGTGAGCAGGGAATGTTCCGGCGGGTGTTCGGAGCCGTGCTGCGGGGCGTGTCGGGGGCCAAGGCAATCGATCGGTGAGCGATCCGCCGATCACGCCCGCCCTGGTCCGCGAGCACAACCTCACGGACGACGAGTACCGGCGCATCGAAGCGATGCTGGGGCGGGCCCCCAGCTACGCCGAGCTCGGCATCTTCTCCGCGCTGTGGAGCGAGCACTGCTCCTACAAACATTCCAAGGGGGTGCTGCAGCAGCTCCCTACCACGGGACCCCAGGTGATCCAGGGGCCCGGAGAGAATGCGGGTGTGCTGCGGCTCCCCCAGGGTTGGGCCGTCGCCTTCAAGATCGAATCGCACAACCACCCGTCCGCGGTCGAGCCGTATCAAGGGGCGGCGACCGGCGTGGGCGGGATTCTGCGCGACGTGTTCACGATGGGCGCCCGGCCCGTGGCGCTGCTGAACAGCCTGCGCTTCGGCGAGCTCACGGAGCCGCGCAGCCGCTATCTGTGCGCCGGCGCCGTGCGCGGCATCGGCGACTACGGCAACTGCGTCGGCGTGCCCACGGTTTCGCCTCGGAGGAGCTGACGCACGACAGCGAGCGGCGCCGTCCCCAGGTCCAGGTGGGCGACCCCTTCACCGAGAAGCTGCTCCTCGAGGCGAGCCTCGAGCTAATCGCCTCGGGCCACATCGTCGCGATCCAGGACATGGGAGCGGCTGGACTCACGTCGTCGTCGGCCGAAATGGCGGCGCGCGGAGGCGTGGGGGTCGAGATCGATCTCTCTCTCGTGCCCACGCGCGAGCCCGGCATGACGCCCTACGAGATCCTCCTGTCCGAGTCGCAGGAGCGCATGCTCGTGGTCGCGAAGGCGGACCGCGTGGCGGACGTGGCCGCGATCGCCGCCAAGTGGGAGCTCGGGGCGACTGCGATCGGCCGCGTCACGGGCGACGGCAGGTACCGCGCCAGATGGGGAGACCAGATCGTCGCGGACATCCCCGGGCGCCGTCTGATCGAGGATTGCCCGGTGTACGATCCGCCCGCCGCAGAAGACCCGCGGATCGCAGAGCTCCGCTGCGGGACGCCGCCTCCCGCATCTCGCATCCCGCATCCCGGTGAGGCGCTCCTCACACTCCTCGACCATCCCCCGATCGCGTCGAAACGCTGGATCTACGAGCAATACGACTCCACCGTCCAGGCGAACACCGTGCTCGGGCCCGGCAGCGACGCCGCGGTGATCCGGCTGCGCGATGCGGACTTCGGGATCGCGGTCACGGTCGACGGCAACAGCCGCTACGTGCTGCTCGACCCGTACGAGGGCGGCAAGGCAGCGGTGGCGGAGGCGGCACGCAACGTCGCCTGCACTGGCGCCCGCCCGCTCGGCATCACCGACTGCCTCAACTTCGGCAGCCCGGAGCGGCCGGCCGTGTTCCACCAGTTTCGCGAGGCGTGCCGCGGCATCGGGGACGCCTGCCGCGCACTCGGCGTCCCCGTGACGGGGGGCAACGTGTCGTTCTACAACGAGAGCCCCAGTGGCGCCGTGGACCCGACGCCCGTCATCGGCATGGTCGGACTGTTGTCGCGCAGCGACCGCGTCGTGCCGAGTCACGCCGCGACCGAGGGCGACGTCGTCTTCGTTCTCGGCGATACGAGGACGGAGCTGGGCGGCTCCGCGCTGTGGGAGGCGCTCCACGGCTTCGTCGGCGGCACGCCGCCACGCGTGGACCTGGCGCGCGAGCGGCGCCTGGTAGAGTGTCTCGTGGCTGGCGCCGAACGCGGGCTGTTCTGCGCGGCTCACGACTGCTCGCACGGTGGCCTGGGCGTCGCGCTCGCGGAGGTCGCGATGGGCGGCCCCTATCAGGAAACGGGCTTCGGCCTCGACCTCGACCTCTCGGACTACGGCGGGGCCCCGCTCGCCGCCACGGAGCTGCTGTTCAGCGAGTCTCAGGGACGCGCCGTCGTCACGTGCGCTCCCGAGCGCGCGGCCGCCGTCGTGGCGCTGGCGCAGGACCTGGACGTGCCCGTATACCGTGCGGGCACGGTGGGCCAGAGCGACGGCTTCGTGCGCGTGCGCCTGCGCGACGCGCTAGTGCAGCACTCCGTGACGGCGCTGCGCGAGGTATATTTCAGTGCTATTCCCCGTCGCATGGGAGACTGACAACGGCATGTGCGGCATCATCGGAGTCTCAGGGGTTCCCGACGCGGTCCGCCAGGTCTACCTCGGCCTGTACAGCCTGCAGCACCGCGGCCAGGAGTCGGCGGGCATCGTCGCCGTGGACGGCGCGGGCGCGGCGCGCTCGCACCGCGGCATGGGCCTGGTCTCCGACATCTTCAGCGAGCAAGTGATGGCGGGCCTGCCGGGCGACGTGGCGATCGGGCACACCCGCTACTCGACCGCCGGCACGTCCGTCCTGGCGAACGCCCAGCCGATGCTGGCGGGCTACCGCGAGGGTCCCCTCGGCCTGGCGCACAACGGCAACCTCACGAACGCCGTGCAGCTCCGCTCCGATCTCGTGGCCAAGGGCTCGATCTTCCAGACGTCGTCCGACAGCGAGGTGCTGGTCCATCTGATCGCGCGCTCCGAAGCGCGCGAGCCGGAAGACCAGCTGCTCGACGCGCTGGAGCGGGTGGACGGGGCCTATTCCCTCGTGCTCACGATCGGCCGCACGCTGTACGCGATCGTGGACCCGCGCGGCTTCCGACCGCTCGTGCTGGGGCGTCTAGGGAACGGCTGGGTGGTCGCCTCGGAGACCTGCGCACTCGACATCCTCGGCGCCACTCTCGTGCGGGAGCTCGAGCCGGGCAACGTGCTCCGCATTCAAGGCGCCGATCTCGACGAGCTTCCCCCGCTGGCGCCGCGTCCGCACCGCCGCTGCATCTTCGAGCTGGTCTACTTCTCTCGCCCCGACAGCACCGTGTTCCATCGGTCGGTGGACCGCGTGCGGCGGGAGCTCGGTCGCGAGCTGGCGCGCGAGCATCCGGCTCCCGGCGCCGATTGCGTCTTCTCGGTGCCGGACTCGTCGAACGCCATGGCCCTGGGGTTCTCTGAGGTCTCCGGCCTCAAGCTCGAGCACGCCCTGATCCGCAACCACTACGTGGGGCGGACCTTCATCCAGCCGGTGGCGGCCGGTCGCACCGCCAAGGTGAAGATCAAGTTCAACCCGGTGCGCGAGGTGCTCGAGGGGAAGAAGGTCGTCGTGGTGGACGATTCCATCGTGCGCGGCACGACCAGCCGGGCGCTGGTGCAGCTCATTCGCCAGGCCGGCGCCAAGGAAGTCCACTTCCGGGTCGGCTCGCCCCCGATCACCGGACCGTGCTACTACGGCATCGACACGCCCAGCAAGAAAGAGCTGATCGCGTCGAGCAACAGCGTCGAAGAGATCCGTCACCACCTGGGTGTGGACTCGATCGGCTACTTGTCGCTCCACGGGATGGTGCGCGCCGCCGGAGGCGATGGGGCGGAGTTCTGTCACGCTTGCTTCTCCGGGGACTACCCGACCGAAATCCCCGACGACCTGGAGCGGGCTCGCCACGCGGCGCCGCTCCTGGCGGCCCTGCCGACGTGATCCGCCGTGCCGTCGCTGGAGCGATGGGTCTATGCCTTCGGGAACCGCCGGGCGGACGGCTCCGCCGCCATGCGCGACGTGCTGGGCGGCAAGGGGGCCGGGCTCGCGGAGATGGCGAACCTGGGCCTTCCGGTCCCGCCGGGCTTCACGATTTCCGCCAAGCTGTGTATCCGCTATCTCGAGTCGGGCACCTTCCCCGCTGAGCTCCCCGAAGAAGTCGATCGCCACCTGAAGTATCTCGAACAAGTCAGCAAAAAGAAGTTTGGGGACCCGGCGAACCCGCTGCTCGTCTCGGTGCGATCCGGCGCCGCCGTCTCGATGCCCGGGATGATGGAGACCATCCTCAACCTCGGCCTGAACGACGAGACGGTGGAGGGCCTGATCGCCCGGTCGGGGAACCCGCGCTTCGCCTACGACTCGTATCGCCGCTTCGTCCAGATGTACGGCGACGTCGTGTTCGAGCTCGGCAAGGAGCCGTTCGGGGAGGTGCTGGAGGAGGCGAAGCGCCGGCGGCGCGTTCAGCGCGACATCGACCTCCCCGCCGACGATCTCGCGGCCCTCGCCGGGGAGTTCAAGGCCATCATTCAAGCCCGGACGGGCAAGGCCTTTCCCGACGATCCCACCGATCAGCTGTGGGGCGCCATCGAGGCGGTCTTCAAGAGCTGGCGCACCCGGCGGGCCATCGACTACCGGCGGGTCCACAACATCCCCGACGACATGGGCACGGCCGTGAGCGTGGTCGCCATGGTATACGGCAACATGGGGAACGACTCCGGCACCGGCGTGGCGTTCACCCGCGATTGCCGCACGGGGGAAAGAGTCCTCAACGGCGATTTCCTCGCGAACGCGCAGGGCGAGGACGTGGTCTCGGGGACCCGCACGCCCGTGCCCCTCGCGAAGATGAAGCGGGGCAGGCTCGCGAAAGTGTACGCCGAGCTGCAGCGCGTCGCGGCCAAGCTGGAGCGGCACTTCCAGGACGTCCAGGACATCGAGTTCACCTTCGAGCAAGGCCGCCTCTACATGTTGCAGACGCGCCGCGCGCAGCGCACCGGCCTCGCCGCGGTGCGGATCGCGGTCGAGATGGCGCAGGAAGGGCTCGTCAGCGAGGACGAGGCCGTGCAACGCGTGCCGCCACAGGACTTGGACCAGGTGTTTCACCCCATGGTGGACCCCCGCTCCTCCGTCACCGTCGTGGCGCGCGGCCTGCCCGCGTCGCCGGGTGCGGCGATCGGCGAAGCGGTGTTCGACGCCGACGAGGCCGCGGCGCTCCAGAAAAAGGGACGACACACCATCCTGGTGCGCCCCGAAACCAGCCCCGACGACTTCCACGGCATCGTCGCCGCCCAGGCGGTGCTCACGGCGCGTGGCGGGATGACGAGCCACGCGGCGATCGTGGCGCGGGGCATGGGCAAGACCTGCGTCGTGGGCGCCACGGACATCGAGGTGGATCCGCAGGCCGGCCGGTTCCGCGCCAATGGGCGCGTCGTAAAGCGGGGCCAGCTCATCACCGTGGATGGGACCACGGGCCGCGTGCTCCTGGGCGCCGCCAAGCTGGTCGAGCCGAGGGCCGGGGTCCACTACGCGAAGCTCATGGCGTGGGCCGATGCAAGGCGCCGGCTGCGCGTGCGCGCCAACGCCGACACTCCTGAGGACGCCAAGCGCGCGCGCGAGCTCGGCGCCGAGGGGATCGGCCTGTGCCGCACCGAGCACATGTTCTTCGAAGGCGACCGCATCACGGCGATGCGCGAGATGATCGTCGCCCCCGACGAGGCGGGCCGCCGTCAGGCGCTCGCGAAGCTGCTCCCGATGCAGCGCGGCGACTTCGAGGGCATCTTCGCAGCGATGACGGGCTACCCCATCACGATCCGCCTGCTCGACCCTCCGCTGCACGAGTTTCTGCCGCACACGACCCAGGAGATCGCGGCGCTCGCCAAGACGATGAAGCTACCTGTGGGGCGTCTCAAGCGGCTGGTGGACTCCCTCGTCGAGGCAAACCCGATGCTGGGGCACCGTGGCTGTCGCCTCGGGGTCACGTACCCGGAGATCACCGAGATGCAAGCTCGGGCGATCTTCGAGGCGGCGTGCCGCGTGGCGGCGCGGGGCAAGCGAGTGGTCGTGGAGGTGATGATCCCGCTCGTGGCGCACGTCGAGGAGCTGCGGCGGCAGGCGCACATCGTGCGGCGCGTGGCGCAGGAGGTGTTCCACGCGGAGGGGCGCGCCGTCCCCTTCCTCGTGGGCACGATGATCGAGCTGCCGCGGGCCGCCCTCACGGCCGATGAGCTCGGCCAGGAGGCGGAGTTCTTCTCGTTCGGGACGAACGACCTCACGCAGACGACGTTCGGCCTGTCACGGGACGACGCGGGCCGGTTCCTGCCGTTCTACATCGAGCACGGCATCCTCCCCGGCGATCCCTTCCAGGTGCTGGACCAAGACGGGGTCGGCAAGCTCATCACCATGGCGGTACGCTTGGGTCGCGGGGTGCGCCCCGAGCTGAAGGTGGGGATTTGCGGCGAGCATGGCGGGGAGCCGAGCTCGGTGAAGTTCTGCCACGGGAGCGGGCTGAACTACGTGTCGTGCTCGCCCTTCCGGGTGCCGATTGCGCGGCTCGCGGCGGCCCAGGCGGCGCTCGAGGAGGCGGGGGTGGTGAACCGCACGCGGGCGACGGTGTAGGCGGGGAAACGAGAGACGGGAAACGACGCCGTCCGTTTCCCGTTTCCCATCTCTCGTTTCCCGATCTCGTGATGGAGGCGCGGGGAATCGAACCCCGGTCCGAGCGTGACTCCGATGCCGCTCCTACGTGCGTAGGCGACGCTTGGTTGATCTCACCGCCTCGGCGCCTCGCCGGCCTCGGCAGTAACGAGCCTCTGACAACTCTTACGTGACCCGTTGAGGCCCCAGATCACGCCAGCCCGACTTTGCGATACGTGAGCGCCGCCTCAGGCGGGCTGCCACTCACGCAGGTGCGTGAAGCCGAAGCTTACGCAGCCAGTGCCAGGTTTGAATTGGCAGTTATGAATTTCTCAGTGGATTAACCAGGTGACTGAGACCCTGGGCACGCAGCGATACCCTCGTCAAACCCGTCGAAACCTGTCACCCCCTGGCGAGCAACCTAGTCGTCCCCGGCCGCGATTTCAACAGGCATGGTTGATGCGACTCGCGGCGGCGGCGGCGCCGAATCCGTTGTCGATGTTCACCACCGCGACGCCCGCCACGCAAGAGTTGAGCATCGCGAGCAACGCGGCGAGCCCGCCGAACGACGCCCCGTAGCCCACGCTCGTAGGCACCGCGATGACCGGGGCCTTCACGAGTCCCCCCACGACGCTCGGCAGCGCCCCCTCCATCCCCGCAACGACGATGATCACGGCGGCGCTCCGCAGCACGTCGGTCTGCGTGAGGATGCGGTGAATGCCCGCGACACCCACGTCGGTGAGACGCTCCACCCGGTTGCGCAGCGCGCGCGCGGTCACGGCCGCTTCTTCCGCCACCGGAAGGTCGCTCGTGCCGGCCGTCACCACGAGCACCGTGCCCCGGCCAGTGGGCGGCGGCTCGGGATCGGGCGGCAAATAGACGGTGCGCCCCAGCTCGTTCACCTCCGCACGAGGAAACCGGGCCGCCAGCGTCTCCACGTGCGCCGGCTCCGCGCGGGTCGCGAGGAATTCCCCGCTCGCCGCCGCGAGCCGCTCGGCGATCGCGCTCACCTGGCCCGGGGTCTTGCCGGAGCAAAAAATCACCTCCTGATGCCCCTGCATGTGGGGTCGGAGGTGATCGATGGACGCGAACGAGAGCCGCTCGATCAGCGGCCCGAGGTCGTCTTGCCTCATGCCGCCGCCTCCACCTCCTCGGTCTCGAGGAACCGGGCGAAGATCCCCTCCGCCTCGCGCATCGACTCGATCCTGAACAGCCGCTCGCGCAGGGCCGCGGCCCCGGGTACGCCCCGCGTATACCACCCCAGGTGTTTGCGGAACTCGAGGGCCGTCTTGCGCGTGTCGCCCTGCTTTTCCAGGGCGAGGCGCGCGTGCGCCAGCGCCGTGGCGAACCGCTCGGCCGGTGTCGGATCGGGCCGCTTGCGGCGGCCGTCGAGCAGGTCCCGTCCTTGCGCGAAGATCCACGGGTTGCCGAACGAGCCCCGGGCGATCATGACGCCCGCGCAGCCCGTGTGGCGCCGCATGGCGAGCACGTCTTCGGGGGCCTGGACGTCGCCGTTGCCGATCACCGGGATGGCGAGCCGCTCGACCAGCAAGGCGATCTCGTCCCAGTTCGCGGCCCCCGAGAACATCTGCGTGCGGGTGCGCGCGTGCAGCGTCAACGCCTGGGCGCCCGCGTCCTGGCAGCGCAGGGCGATCCCCACCGGGTCGCGCTGGGCGTCGTCCCAGCCGCTGCGGATCTTCACCGTCACGGGGAGATGGGTCGCCCGGCGCACCGCGCGGATGATCCCCTGCACCAGCCCCAGGTCCTTCAGGCATCCCGAGCCGCCGTTGTTACGCACCACCTTCTTCACCGGGCACCCGAAGTTGATGTCGAGGAAGTCCGGCTGGAACAGCTCGCTCACGAGCGCCGCCGCCCGCGCCATGACGTCCGCTTCGGCCCCATACAGCTGGATACCGTAGGGTCGCTCGGCCGGGTCGAACTTGCCGTCCTCGAGCACGCGGTCGATCCCCCGCGCCACGCCGACCGACGAGATGAATTCGGACACCACGACGTCCGCTCCGTGGCGGCGACACAACAGCCGGAACGGCGACTCCGACACGCCCGCCATGGGAGCGAGAAACAGCGGCACGTCGTGCGCGACGCGATATGGGAAGTCCATGTGTCAGAACGTAATGGCGCGTTGCGTGACGGGCAACCAGTCATTACGTTTCGCGCCCGTCACCACTGGAGCGGACGTTCCGTGCAGCTGCGCGAGTTCTTCTCGGAAGACGCGATCAATCTGCACCTGCAAAGCGCGACCAAGGACGCGGTCCTCAAGGAGCTCGTCGGCCTCCTCAAGCTCGACGAAAAGTCCGACGCCCTGCTCTACAAGATGCTCAAGCGCCGCGAGACCTTGGGCTCCACCGGCATCGGTCAGAATATCGCCATCCCCCACTGCCGCTCGCTCGTCGTCAACAAGCTGCGCGTCGCGTTCGCCCGCAAGCTCGAGGGCGTCGACTTCGGCGCGATCGACGGCAAGCCGGTGCACTACTTCTTCCTCATCGTCGCTCCCCCGCTCGAAGTCTCCAATCAGTATCTGCCCGTGCTCGGCAAGATCGCCCAGTTCGCGAAGGAGCCCGACGTCCCGGACAGACTCTCGAAGCTGCGGACGCCGCAGGAGTTCTTGAGGCTGCTGGAGGAGAAGAACATCTAGCGTCGTCCCACGTCCCACGTCGCACGTCGCACGAATCAGATCCGGCAGCCACGAAAAGGATGTCGACGCTGCCACGCCCCGCCATACGTTCATTCCGTGGGCGATTTCCACAAGTTGCGCGCGTGGCAGGAGGCGAGCCGGTTCACCCAGCTGTCGCGGCGCGCCATCACTGCGTTACCGGCGAGTGAGCGGTTCGCGTTGGCTGAACAATGGCGACGCGCCGCCTATAGCGTCGCCCTTAACCTCGCAGAAGGGGCGAGCCGAGTCGGAGACGGCAACTTTCGGCGGCACGTGGACATCGCCCGAGGCTCGCTGAACGAGCTGGAGGCAATACTCGACCTGGTTGCACCGCTCGGTTGCCTGACGGAAAAGGACCTTCGAGCCCTACGGGAGAGCCGTGCGAATTGCGCCAGAATGGTGACCGGGCTACTGCGGAGGCTAAGGTAGTTAGCTTGGCTCGTGTGACTTGCGGCGTGCGACGTGCGACGGTTTGGTCACTCCCACTCGATCGTCGCGGGCGGCTTCGAGCTCACGTCATATGTCACCCGATTCACGCCCCGCACTTCATTGATGATCCGGTTCGAGATCCTCCCCAACACCTCCGCCGGGAACGCAAACCAATCCGCCGTCATGCCGTCGCGGCTCGTCACCGCCCGCAGCGCCACCACGTGGTCGTAGGTCCGCCCGTCGCCCATTACGCCCACCGACTTGATGGGCAGCAGCACCGCGAACGCCTGCCAGATCTGATCGTACAGCCCCGCAGCCCGGATTTCCTCGATGTATATCGCATCCACGCGCCGCAGCAGCTCGAGCCGCTCCTGGGTGACGGGACCGAGCACGCGGATCGCGAGCCCCGGGCCCGGGAAGGGGTGCCGCTCCACGATCTCCTCGGGAAGGCCGAGCTCGCGGCCCACCTGGCGCACCTCGTCCTTGAACAGCTCGCGCAGTGGCTCGACGAGCTTCCAGGGAAGATCGGGGCGCAGGCCCCCCACGTTGTGATGGGTCTTGATCGTCACGGACGGCCCGCCGCGCGGCGACGCGGACTCGATCACGTCGGGGTAGAGCGTCCCCTGTACCAGGAACCCGATGTCGCCGCCGACCTGGCGTGCGGCATCCTCGAACACGTCGATGAACGCGTGACCGATGCGACGGCGCTTCTCCTCCGGGTCTTCGACCCCCCCCAGCTCCTTCAAGAACCGCGCGCCGGCGTCCACGACGCGCAGGTCCAGCCCGAGGTGCGCGCGGAAGGTGCGCTCCACCTGCTCGCGCTCGCCGTGGCGCAGCAGGCCGTGGTCCACGAAGATGCAGGTGAGCCGGGGTCCGATGGCGCGATGCACCAGCTCGGCGGCCACCGCGGAATCGACGCCCCCCGAGAGGCCGCAGATGGCTCGCCCGATCCCGACCACCTCGCGGATCCGAGCGACCTGTTGCTCGACGAAGTGTCCCGGCGTCCAGTCGGGCGTGCAGCCGCAGATCCCGAAGAGGAAATTCTCGAGGATCTCGCCGCCCCGCGGCGTGTGGGCGACCTCGGGGTGGAACAGGATCCCGAACACCGGTGCCGACTCGTGCCGGAACCCGGCGACGGGTGCGTTGGCGCTCGACGCGGTGACGCGGAAGCGGGGCGGCGGCTGCTCGATGCGGTCGCCGTGACTCGCCCAGACCGTGATGCACGCCTGCGGCTCGAACCCGGCGAACAATCCCGTTGCCTCCAGCACCTTCACCTCCGCCCGCCCGTATTCGCGCTCCGCCGACGGCTCGACCCGGCCCCCGGCGAGGTGGGCGATGAGCTGCATCCCGTAGCAGATGCCGAGGACGGGGATGCCGAGCTCCAGCAGCTCGCGATCGGCGCTCGGCGCCCCCGGATCGAACACCGAGCTCGGGCCCCCCGAGAGGATGATCCCCTGGGGAGCGAAGGCGCGCACGAAGGCGAGATCGCGCCCCGGCGGGTGGATCTCGCAGTACACGTGCGACTCGCGCACCCGGCGCGCGATGAGCTGCGTGAATTGCGAGCCGTAGTCGAGGATGAGGATCCGGTTCACGCCTTGTACCACGTCGTGGGCTCGAGCACCTCGCCTCGCAGGAGATCGTCCAGCGTCTCGCGTGGCCGCGCCACGTAGTAACGGTCGCCTTCGACCAGCACCTCGGGGGGGCGCGGGCGGGCGTTGTAGGTGGAGCTCATCACGAAGCCGTACGCGCCCGTGCCCAGCAGCGCGAGATACTCCCCGGGCTCCACCGTCACGAGCTTGCGATCGAGCGCCAGGAAGTCCCCCGACTCGCAGATCGGGCCCACCACATTCACCGTCTCCTCCGGGCGGCCGCCGTCCTTGAGCGGCACGATCTCGTGATAGGCGTTGTAGTGGCTGGGACGGACGAAGTCGGTCATCCCGGCGTCCACCACGACGTACTCCTTGCCGCCGGAGTGCTTGCGGTATAGCACCTTGGTGAGCAGGACGCCGGCGTTCGCCACGAGGTAGCGGCCCGGCTCGCACACCAGCGCGAGGCCGGCCGCCTTGACCTTCGGGGCGACGGCCTCGGCGAACGCCTGCGGGCTGGGCGCCTTCTCGTTGTGGTAGCGCACCCCGAGCCCGCCGCCCACGTCCAGCGCTTCCAGCGTATCGATCCCCGACGCCCGGACCGCCGTCACGAGCTCCAGCAGCTTCGCCGTGCCCCGCGAGTAGGGTTCGACGTCGTGGATCTGGGAGCCTAGGTGCATGGCGAGGGCGCGCAGCACGAGCGAGCGCTCCGCCGCGATGCGGCGGGCGAGGCTCACGACTTCGTCGAACGGGACGC
>WNGG01012121.1_pt1 | contig 12375 bp, 11 predicted proteins | sample 5400661 | NCBI WGS metagenome assembly WNGG01 (sample SAMN13153372, study PRJNA577476) | soil metagenome | isolation source: 100 cm soil or saprolite under Garry oak tree replicate 1 | place: USA:California | collected 2016-06-15 | reverse complement strand
CCTTCTGCAGCGCGGGGGGCAGCGCGTCGAGCAGACCGGGGATCGACTCGAAGAAGCTGAACTCGGCGACCATCGGCGCCAGCACGGCGCGCATGCCGGCGTCCGCATAGGCGCGCGCGCAGGCCTCAAGCCCCTCGACGCTCGGCAGGGGAAACTCGACGGTGAGGTCGTAGCAGGCGGTGCAGCCCTTGAGCAGCATCTCGATCGCGCCGACGAACGTGCTCAGATATTTGTCGTCCGCCGTGCGGTTGCCGTTGAGCCAGGGCGCGGCGGCGAGCAAGAGCTCGAGCGTCCAGCGGTCGCCCATGCCCTTGGCGAGATTGCCGTGGCCGTGCGTGTGCGCGTTGATCAGGCCGGGATGCAGCAATTTTTGCCGCGCGTCGATGCTCGCGGCGTCGGCGGGCGCCGCGAGGCCGGGCGGACCGATCTCGGCGATGGTGTCGCCGCGGATCAAGATGTCAGCGGGTTCGGCGCGGTGCCGCCCGGCATCGACGAGCCGGCCGCCGCGGATGATGGTTTGATGTTTCTCCGTCATGGCTTTCCCGTCACACAACTTGCCTGTCGGCGTCGACCGCCCAGGGGAAGAACACCTGCTCGACGATGACGACGATCTGGAACAGAACGATGCCGAGCAGCGAGAGCAGCACGAGGGCGCCCCACGCCAGCGGCACCCGGAAGAAGGCGGTCGAGGTCACGATCAGATAGCCGAGCCCGCGGTCGGCATTGACGAACTCGCCGACCACGGCGCCGACCACCGAGAGCGTGATCGCCGCCTTCAGCCCGCTGAACACGAACGGGACCGCATAGGGCAGGCGGATGCGCCACAGCTCGCGCCAGCGGCTCGCCTTGCAGGCGCGGCCCAGCTCGATCAGCTCGGGCGGCACCGCGGCGATGCCGGCGGCGATCGACAGCACGAGCGGGAAGAAGGCGACGAGGAACGCCACGACCACGCGGGGCATCTCGTTGCTGCCGAAGATCACCACCAGGATCGGCGCGAGCGCGACCTTGGGCACCGACTGGGTGAGCACGAGGAGCGGATAGACCGCGTTGGCGATCAGCGGCGAAGCGGTGATCAGAACCGCGAGCGGCAGGCTGATGATGACGGAGGCGGCGAAGCCGAGCAGCACGGTCTCGGTCGTCGCCAGCGTGTGCATGGCGACCGGGCCGGGGATCTGCCAGGTGTCGACCCAGATGGCCGAGGGCGCGGGCACGAGATACGCCGGCACGCCGAACGCGCGGCAGACGATCTCCCACAGGGCGACGAAGAAGAGGAGCGCGCCGAGCGGCTGCGCGACGTCCGCCACCCAGCGCGCGCGGCGCGCCTTCCTAGGCGGCGCGGACGCGGCGGCCGCCGAAGATGAGCTCGCGGATGCGGTGGGTGGATTGCTGGAACTCATGGCGGGCCTCCATGTCGAAGTCGCGCGGCCGCGGCAGCCGCACCTCGACGATCTCGGCGACGCGGCCCGGCCGGGCCGACATCACCACCACCCGGTCGGCCAGCATCACCGCCTCCGGGATCGAGTGGGTGACGAACAGGATGGTCTTCGGCCGCTCGCGCCAGATGCGCATCACCTCGATGGTCAGCTCCTCGCGGGTGAGCGCGTCGAGCGCGCCGAACGGCTCGTCCATCAGCAGGATGTCGGGATCGTGCACCAGCGCGCGGCAGATGCCGGCGCGCTGCTGCATGCCGCCGGACAGCTCGCGCGGATATTTGCGCTCGAAGCCGGCGAGGCCGACCAGCGCCAGCAGGTCGCGCGCGCGGGCGCGGCCGGCCGCGTCGAGCCGGCCCATCATGTCGAGGGGAAACAGCACGTTGTCGAGCACGCTCGCCCACGGCAGCAGGGTCGGCGCCTGGAACACGATGCCGGTGTCGGCGCGCGGCTCGGTCACGGCGGTGCCGGCGATCGGCCTGGAACACGATGCCGGTGTCGGCGCGCGGCTCGCTCACCGCGACGCCGCCGATCGACACCGTGCCGCCGGTCGGCGCGGCGAGGCCGGCGACCAGGCGCAGCAGGGTCGATTTTCCGCACCCCGACGGACCGACCACGCAGACGAACTCGTTGCGCTGCGTCGCGAACGAGACGTCGGCGAGCGCCGGCACCGCGTCGCCCTCGCGCGACATGAAGGTCTTGGCCACGTGGTCGAGGACGATCACGGCTTACCTCCGCCCGCTTGCGGGGAGAGGGCTTGCCCCGGACTTGATCCGGGGTCGGCGAGCGAAGCGAGCCGGGTGAGGGGGCGTCTAAGTAAGGCGCACACTCGCAGAGGCCCCCTCACCCCAACCCTCTCCCCGCAAGCGGGGAGAGGGAGCCCGCGACTCACCCCCGAGCCGATCCGCGGATTCATCGTCAATTCGCAGGAACGAGCGACGTGTCGAACGCCTGCTTGGGATCCCATTTCGGATCGAGGTCCTGGGACTGCGCCACCGCGGCCCAGGTGAAGGCCAGTCGTTCGGCGGATTCCTTGCCGAAGCCGAACTGCTTCTCGTGATCGGAATAGACGAACTCCATCACCGCCTTGACGCTGTGCACGCAGTCGTCGAGCGCCACCTCGGGCACCTTCTCGATGTGCGCCTTGCACGCCTCCTCGGGATTGGCGCGCGCCCACTCGAACGAGCGCCTCACCGCCTTGAGAAAGCGCCGCGTGAGATCGGGGCGCTTGGCAATGGTCTCGTCGCCGGCGATGATCGAGGCCGCGTAGATCTTGAAGCCGACCTCGACGAAGGGGAGGGGGAGAATCTCCTCGCCGGCCGCCTTGGCGGCCTTGTTGATGTAGTAGTAGTGGATCGAATAGAACGGCGCCGCGTCGATCTTCCGGGCGATCAGCTGCGCCGCCATCGCCGCCCCATCCATGTTGACCCAGACGATCTTGTCGGGATCGGTGCCGGATCTTTCCGCGACCTTGGGGAAGTAGAACTTGTGGCTGTTGCCCGGCGTGATGCCGATCTTCTTGCCCTCGAGCCCCTTGAAGCCGGTGATGCCCGAGCTCTTGAGCACGAACAGCGAGTGCGGCGACTGGGTGTAGAGCACCGCGATGGTCTTGACCGGCACGTTCTGGCGCGCCCGCGCCGTCGTCACCGCGGCGACGTCGGCAATGCCGAAGTCGAACGCGCCGGCGGCGAGCTTGGTCACCGTATCGCCCGAGCCGTAGCCGCGGGTGATGGTGACGTCGATGCCCTCCTCGGCGAAGATGCCCTTCTGCCAGCCGCCGTAATACATGGCGTGCTCGCCCGACGGCAGCCAATCGGTCTGGAAACGGACCTTGTCGGCCGCGGCCGCTCTCTCGCTGACGAGTGTGGCGCACGCCGCCATCGCGGCGATGAGCGCCAATGCACGTGCTGCGCGTTCCATGATCACCTTCCCGCTGTCGAGCGGATTGACATGTCCCGGCGCGCGGATCGTTCCACAGAATTTTGCGCTTGCAAAGGCTGGAACGTGCGCGCGTAGCCCGGATGAAGCGGAGCGCAATCCGGGGTCGTCGCCCTGCATTCCGCTTCGCTCCATGCGGGCTACGGCCTATGGGTGTCGAATGGCGCGCAGAGCCTGTAGGATGGCCCAATGACGGCAGACCATTTCGAGGTTCAGCGGCAGCATCTGCTCGACGAGATCCGGGCCGAGGCCAATTTTGTCGCGCCGGTGACCGGCAAGTCCGATTTCGACGACCGCGTGATCGGCGCCATGGCCAAGGTCCCGCGCCACGAGTTCGTGCCGGTCGAAGCGCAGGGCTTCGCCTATGCCAACGTTCCCCTGGCGATCGGCCATGGAAAGACGATCTCGCAGCCGTTCATCGTCGCGATCATGACGGACCTGCTCGACCTGCGCCCCGACGACGTGGTTCTCGAAGTCGGCACCGGCCTCGGCTATCAGGCGGCGATCCTCGCCGAGCTGGCCGGCAAGGTGTACAGCGTCGAGCTGATCGACGAGCTGGCCGCGCAGGCCAAGCAGCGGCTCAAGCGCCAAGGCTACGCCAACCTCCACCTGAAGGTGGGCAACGGCTATCACGGCTGGCCCGAGCACGCGCCGTTCGACAAGATGATCGTCACGGCGGCCCCGGACCTCATTCCGCCGCCGCTGATCTATCAGCTCAAGGCCGGCGGGCGCATGGTCCTGCCCGTCGGCCTGCCGGACGCCCAGCGCCTGATCGTGGCCGACAAGGACGCCGGCGGCCGGCTGACCACCAGGGAGATTCTGCCGGTGCGGTTTTCCGTGCTCGACGATCCCGAGCAGCCGGTGTCGCGGCCGTCGTGAGGAACGTGCGCGGGCTCCCTCTCCCCGCGTGCGGGGAGAGGGTCGGGGTGAGGGGGCCTCAGAGGGGCGCGCTTTCCTCCGACGCCCCCTCACCCGACGCGCTACGCGCGTCGACCCTCGGGTCAAGCCCGAGGGCAGGCTCTCTCCCCGCAAGCGGGGAGAGGTGATGCGTCAAGCAAACAAACACGCCGCGGACTGTCCGGGCGCCAGCGGCCGCAGGGCGGGGTCGGTTTGCGCGCATACGGCGGCGGCGCGCGGGCAGCGGGTGCGGAACCGGCAGCCGCTCGGCGGGCGCGCCGGGTCGGGCGGCTCGCCCTCGAGCGCGAACGTGTCGGTGACGCGCCGCCCGCCGATGTCGGGGATCGCCGCGAGCAGCGACTGGGTGTAGGGATGCCGCGGCGCGGCGAATAATCTTTCGGCCGGCGCCATTTCGACGATGCGGCCGAGATACATCACCGCGATGCGGTCGCACATCATCTGCACCACCGACAGATCGTGCGAGATGAACAGGTAGGTGAGCGCGAAGGCGCTCTGCAACTCGCGCAGCAGCTTGAGCACCGCCGCCTGCACCGACACGTCGAGCCCCGAGGTCGGCTCGTCGAGCACGACCAGGCGCGGATGCAGCGTCAGGATGCGCGCGAGCCCGACCCGCCGCTGCTGCCCGCCGGACAGCTCATGCGGATAGAGATCGAGGTGGGTGTGCGGCAGGCCGACCTGCTGCAGGATGTCGCGGACGCGCGCGGTGCGCTCGCGCGGTTTCAGCGCCATGTGCACGACGAGGGGCTCGGCGAGCGAGCGGCGGATGGTCCAGCGCGGGTCGAGTGAATTGCCCGGGTCCTGGTAGGAATATTGCAGCCTCGCCGCCACGGCGCTGCGCTCGCGCGCCGACCGGCCGGTGATGTCCTTGCCCTCGAAGACCATGCGCCCGCCTTCCGGCCGGTGGATGCCCGCGAGCGTCTTGCCCAGGGTGGACTTGCCGCATCCGGATTCCCCGACGATGCCGAGCGTCTCGCCCGCACGCACCTCGAACGACACGCCGTCGAGGGCGCGCACCGCGCCGGTCTTCCACCCAAACATGTTGCGCACCGGGAAGTGACGCGACAGCCCCTCGACCGTGAGAATGGGCGCGTCGCTCATGCGGGGACCGCCCCGGTGACGGGATGATAGCAGCGCACTTCATGCCCGCCGCCGATCGGTGTGACCGCGGGTCGCTCCGCGCGGCATGCCTCGCTCGCGCGCAGGCAGCGGGGGTGGAAACGGCATCCGCCGGGCGGATCGACCAGCGCCGGAATCTCGCCGCCGATCTCGCGCAGCTCGCGGCCGGGATGCGGCAGGCTCTCCAGCAGGCGCACCGTATAGGGATGTTGCGGGCGGCGGAAAAAGTCGTCGACCGGCGCGGTCTCGACCTCCTGGCCCGCGTACATCACGGTGATCCGGTCGCAAATCTCGTACGCCGTGCCCAGGTCGTGGGTGGTGAACAGGACCGACACCCCGCGATCCTTGGCCAGCCGCTTCAACAATTTGAGGATCTGCGCCTGGATCGTGGCGTCGAGGGCGGTGGTCGGCTCGTCGGCGATGACGAGCTGCGGCTGCGGCAGCAGCGCCAGCGCGATCATCAGCCGCTGGCGCTGGCCGCCGGAGAACTCGTACGGCAGCTTGGCGATCGCCCGTTCCGGGTTGACGATCTGCACGGTGCGCAGCATCTGCGCCACGGCCGCGGCGTCGGCGCGCCGGCGCGCGCGCGGATAGCGGCTGAAGAAGCCGGCGATGCCGCGCCGCTCCCGCGCCCCGCGCCCCGGCGATTTCCACTTCATCACCTCCATGATTTGGGCGCCGATCGGGAACAGCGGGTTGAACGACCCGAACGGGTCCTGCGGGATGAAAGTGATGCTGCGTCCGCGAATCTCCGCTTCGACTTGCCGGCGCGGCATTGCGAGCAGGTCCGCGCCGCCGAACCGGATGGTTCCGGCCTCGTGGCGCGCATTGCCGGCCAGGATGCCGAGGATTGCATTGGCGAGCGTGGTCTTGCCGCAGCCGGATTCGCCCACCAGCCCCATGATCTCGCCCGGGCGGATCGTGAGGGTAACGCCGTCGAGCACCTTGGCGGCGCCGACCTCCGTCGCGAACGAGACGCGGAGGTTCTCGACCTCGAGGAGATTATCGCCCGGCGCCCGCACGTCGGATCCGCGGATCGAGGACGTCGCGCAAGCCGTCGCCCAGGAGGTTGAAGCCCATCACGACGAGAAAGATGGCAAGCCCCGGCGCCAGCGCATACCACCAGGCCTCGGGGAGGAATTCGCGCGCGTCCGAGATCATGCGGCCCCACTCGGGCGCCGGCGGCGGCGCGCCGAGGCCGAGGAAGCCGAGCGCGCTCGCCGTGAGGATGGTGAAACCCATGCCGATCGACGTGCGCACGATGATCGGCGACATCACGTTGGGAAGCACGTGCAGCAGGACGATGCGCCACGTCGGCACGCCGAGCGCGATCGCGGCCTCGATGAAGGTCTCGTTCTTGAGCGCGCGCACCTCCGCGTGGACGAGGCGGGTGAACCACGGCCAATAGGTGACCGACAGCGCCAGGATGATGTTTTCGATCGACGGGCCGAGCGTCTGCGAAATCGCGATGGCGAGCACGATCTGGGGAACCGCCAGGAAAATGTCGGACACCCGCATCAGCGTCTCGCCGAACCAGTTCTGTCGCCACCCCGAGACGAGGCCGATCGGAACGCCGATCGCGAGCGCGGCGCCGACCGCCACGATGGCGATCGTCAGCGTGATGCGGGCGCCGAACAGGATGCGGCTGAAAATGTCGGCGCCCATGCGGTCGGTGCCGAACAGATAGGCTTCGGAGGGCGGCAGCAGCCGCTGGCGCGGGTTCATGTCCCACACCGCTTCCGGATGCGTGGCGAGGAGCGGCGCCATGACCGCGATGGCGATCAGCAGGAGCACGATCAGCAGGCCGAGGGCGGCGGAAGGGTCGCGCAGCAGTTTGCGCAGGATGTCGAGGGCGGCTTTCATGCGGCCTCGCGCGGATCGAGGACGGCGTGGCCGATGTCGACGATCAGGTTGACGATGCCGAACACGAGACCGGCATAGACGGTGAAGCCCATCACGGCGGCGTAGTCGGAATGCAGGATCGCCTCGAACGCGTAGGCGCCGATGCCGGGCCACTGGAACACGGTCTCGATGACGACCGTGCCGGCGAGCAGGATGCCGAACAGCAGGCCGATCTGGGTGACGGTGGAGATGAGCGAGTTGCGCAGCACGTATTTCCACACGATCAGGCCCGCCGGGATGCCCATCGCGCGCTGATAGGTGACGAAGCTCCGCTGCAGGGTCTCGAGCACGCCGGCGCGGGTGAAGCGGACGACCGTCGCCAGCGCCGGGAAGGCGAGGGTCAGCGCCGGGAGCGTCAGGTGGGCGAGCACGTTGCCGAGCCGTGCGACATTGCCCTCCGCAAGCGCATCGACGACATAGAAGCCGGTGAGCGAGGGCGGCGGAAAGCCGGTGATGCGCGCCTGCAACGGCAGCCAGCGCAGGTCCATGGCGAAGAGGAGCTGCAGCAGCAGCGCCAGCCAGAAGCTCGCCACCGCCAGGCCGGCGACGGTGACGACGCGCAGCAGGTGATCGATCGATCGGTTGCGATGGAGCGCGGCGAGGACGCCGAGCGGGATGCCGAGCACGACCGCCACGATCATCGCGACGACGGTCAGCTCGATGGTCGCCGGCAGCCGCGCGGAGAGATCGTCCCACACCGGCCGCGTGGTGAACAGGCTGGTGCCGAGGTCGCCGGACAGGAGCTGGCGGTAATAATCGGCCAGCTGCACGATCAGCGGCCGGTCGAGCCCGAGCTTTTGCCGCAGCAGCTCGATCTGCGCGCGCGAGGCGGTCTCGCCCGCGATCAGCGCGACCGGATCGGCGGGAATGACCCTGGAGATAAAGAAGACGACGGCGACGAGGCCGGCGAGCGTGGGAAGGAGCCACGCCATGCGCTTGAGAATGAGCGCGACGATCCGCATCAAATCCTTGTCCGGATGCGACTTGGCGCACCGTTAACTGAATCCCTCCCCCGCTCGCGGGGGAGGGCAAGGGTGGGGGCCCGCGGCGCGAACTTCGGAGGTCGGCGCAGGGCGACCCCACCCGGCGCCGCTTCGCGGCGCCACCCTCCCCGTTCCGGGGAGGGATTCGGGCCACCGCGCCCGGACATCCGCACCGATTCAACCAACCGTCTCAGCTCTCGCTCTCGTAATAGGCGGTGCGCATCTCCTGCGCCGATCCGATCGGGCAGAACACGATGCCCTTGAGCTTGCTCGAGTAGGGTCCGTACCACTTGGTGTTATAGATCCACAGGCCCGCCGCATCGTCGACCACGATGCGCGTCGCCTCCTCGTAATATTTCGCCCGCTCGCTCTGCTTGGTCGAGCGCAACGCCTTGTCGAGCAGCTCGTCCACCTTGGGATTCTTGTAATGGGCGGCGTTCTTGAACGTGCCGGCGGTCGAGGACGAGAACATCTCGCCGACCCAGTTGTGCGGATCGGCGTAGTAGGTCGAGATCCAGTAGATCGAGACGTCCGGCGTCGTGTTCGGGTCCTTGAACTTCTCGACGATCGTCGGCCACGGATAGCCGATGACCTTGGACTGCACGCCGGCCTTGCTCAGCCCGTTCTGCAGGAGCTGCGCGGCCTGCTCGGTCTGCTGGAAGCCGGTGAGAAAGGCGAGCTCGATCGGCTTGTCGAGCTTGACCTTGGCCTGGGCCAGCTCGGCCTTGGCCTTGTCGATGTCGAAGCTGTAGCCTTTCACGTCCTTGGGCACGCCCCAGATGGTGTTGGGCAGCGGCGTCGGATTGCGCTCGACCAGCCCGCCCAGGATGTCCTTGTTGAAGCCGTCGTAGTCGAACGCGTAGTTGATGGCGCGGCGCACGTGCACGTCGGTGATCGGCGCGCGCGTCATGTTGAACTGGGCCATCATGACGCGCATCGACTCGGCTTCGAGGACCTGCGCGTTGCCGCTCGACTTGATGCGGTTGAGCTGGTCGGTCTGCAGGTAGCCGCCGATGCCCTGGAAGTCGTTGCGCACGAGGCCGAGCACGCGGGTGTTGGTGTCCTTCACGCCGCGGAACTCGATCTCGTCGATCCACTTCTGCCCCCAGCCCTTGAAGTGGTCGGGGAAGCGCTCGGCGACGAAGCCGATCGCCGGATCGAACTGGGTGATCTTGTAGGCGCCCGAGCCCGCCGAGTTCTTCGACAGCCAGGCCTGGCCCCAGTCGCCGCCGGTCTCGTTCTTCTTCACCAGCGCGGCGTTGACGATATGAATCTCGGGGACGACCGACAGGAAGATCGCCGACGGCGTCTTGAGCTTGAACTCGACCGTATGATCGTCGACCGCCCGGGCGGCGCCCGGCTCGACCATGGTCTTGAACAGGGAGGCCGCGCCTTTGCCCACCGCGAGGATGCGCTCGAGCGAGTAGACCACGTCCTGCGCCTTCACCTCGGTGCCGTCGTGGAACTTGACCCCGCGGCGCATTTTGAACGTGTAGACAAGGCCGTCGGGCGAGATCGCGTGGCTCTCGGCCACCCACGGCTCGAGCGCCGCCGGGTTCTTCTGCCAGCGCATCAGGCCGTCATAGACGTTGAGACGGACCGCGACGCGGCCGACATCGAACGCCGCGTGCGGATCGACCGTGTCGTAGTCGCTCTCGTTGGCAAAGACGAAGCGGGTCTTGGCCGCTGCGGCGGTCGCGGTGCCGAGCCCGGCGGCCGCGGCCAGCGCCGCCGTGCCGCCATAGGCCATCAGCTCGCGCCGCGAGACGTGCAAGGGTGTGCGATGGCGGTTGCGCATAATGGTCTCCCCGTCGATTGCGATGGCTGCTGCTCCGCGCATTGTGGCGCTTTTCCCGGTTGAGCGACAAGCCGCATTTGCGTTGTCATGCGCGCCTCGGTCCTGCGGGATTATCCAGGTGCCGCCGCGGTGGGGCGAACAATGTATTTTTCACGGTCGGCGGTTGCGACGCGTGCGCTGCCTGAAGCCCGAACGGATGGGCGACTTGCCTGGGGCAGCGAAGGGTCACATCGTGCTCGGCGACCGGGGGCGGGGCAGGGGAATGAACGCGAGCGGCGATCTGCGCATCGGGGTCGATATCGGCGGCACGTTCACCGACGTGGTGGTGCGCCGCCCCGGCGCGCCGGCGCGGATCATGAAAATCCCCAGCACGCGCCACGACCCGAGCATCGCGGTGCTCGCGGCGCTCGGGCGCATGGAGACGGATTGGGGATTTCCGCCGCGCCAGGCGAGGCGCTTCGTCCACGGCACCACGGTCGCGACCAACGCGGTGCTCGAGCGCAAGGGCGCGCGCGTCGGACTGATCACCACGCGAGGCTTCCGCGACGTGCTCGAGATCGGCCGCCAGATGCGCCATCAGATGTACGATCTGGCGCTCGACCCGGAGACGCCGATTTTTCTCGCGCCCGGCCGCTTCCGCCGCGAGGTCCGCGAGCGGATCGGCCCGGCCGGCGAGGTGCTGGTGCCGCTCGACGAGGAGGAGGTCGCGGCGGCCGCCGACGACTTGGTCTCGTCCGGCGCGCAGGCGATCGCCGTCGTCTTTCTGTTCTCCTTTCTCAACGACGCGCACGAGCGCCGCGCCCGCGAGATCATCGCGGCGCGGCATCCCGGCCTGTTCGTCTCGCTGTCCTGCGAGGTCGATCCGGCCTTCCGCGAATACGAGCGCACGGTGGTCACGGCGTTCGATGCCTATGTGAAGCCGGTGGTGGACCGCTATCTCGCCAATCTCGACGCCGGCCTCGTCGCCGCGGCGGTTCCGGCGCCCCTGCAAATCATGCAGTCGCGCGGCGGAATTTCCGGCTCGCGACCTGATCACCGTCGATATCGGCGGCACCTCGTGCGATATCGCCCTGATCGAGAACGGCGCGCCAGCCCTGCGCTCGGAGGGCGTGATCGACGGCTACCCGGTGCGCGTGAGCATGGTCGACGTGAACTCGATCGGCGCGGGTGGCGGCTCGATTGCCTGGCTCGACGCCGCGCGCGGCCTGCGGGTCGGACCGCACTCGGCCGGCTGCGAGCCGGGGCCCGCCTGCTACGGGCTGGGCGGACACGAGCCGACCGTGACCGACGCCTCGGTCGTGCTCGGCTATCTCGATCCCAAACAGTTCGCCGGCGGCCGGCTCGAGCTGCGGCCCGAGCTCGCGCATGCGGTCGTGGAGCGCGTCGTTGCGCGTCCTCTGAACCTGACGGTCGAGCAGGCCGCGCTCGGCATCCACCGCATCGTCAATGCGCAGGTGGCGGAAGGCATTCGCCTCGTGTCGATCAGGCGCGGCCATGATCCGCGCGGATTCACCTTGCTGCCGCTGGGGGGCGGCGGCGCGCTGCATGCCTGCGCGCTTGCCGAGGAGCTGGGCATCTCGCGCATCCTGGTCCCTCGAAATCCGGGCGTGCTGTCGGCCGCCGGCCTGCTGGCCGCGCCGGTCGAGCACGAGATCTCATCCGCGCTGCCGCGGCCCGTCGATGCCCTCGACATCGGCGAAGTCCGCCGCGTGCTGGACCATCTCGATGCGCGCTGCGGCGCCCTGATGGCACAGGAAAAAGTTTCGGCCGGCGACGTCAGCCGCCGCTATTTCGCCGATGTCTGCTATGCTGGTCAGGCCTACCACCTGGCGGTGCCGTTCGCGCCCGACGCGGCCGATCCGTTCGCGGCGCTCACGGCAGAATTTTACACGGCGCACGAGCGGACCTATGGCTTTGCCCCGAAAGCGCCCGTGCGTATGGTCAATCTGCGGGCCGTGCATAGCGCGGCCGCCGCGCAGGATCCGCCGGATGACTGGCGCCCGGCCGACCGGCCACCCCTTCGGCGCCATGCGCGCATTCTCCTGCCAGAGCGCCCGGCCCCGGTCGACGCCGCGGTCTACGATCGGGCGGCCCTGAAGGTGGACGACACCTTGGACGGTCCGGCCATCATCGAGCAGGACGACACGACCACCCTGCTGACCCCGGGCTGGCGCGCCCGCGTCGACCGCCTCGGCAACCTCGTGCTCGAACGGACGGCCAATTGATGGCGGACACAGCGAAGAAGCACATGGCGCTCGATCCGGTCACCGTGGAGGTGGTGCGCAACAAG
>WNGG01007163.1_pt1 | contig 12376 bp, 8 predicted proteins | sample 5400661 | NCBI WGS metagenome assembly WNGG01 (sample SAMN13153372, study PRJNA577476) | soil metagenome | isolation source: 100 cm soil or saprolite under Garry oak tree replicate 1 | place: USA:California | collected 2016-06-15 | reverse complement strand
GGAAGAAGAAGTTCCGGACGCGCCAGGTGTACGTGTAGTTGCCGGGAGCCGGGGTGCGGTACACGGTCGCCTGGGCGGTCGCGGTGTCGCCGCTCAGGTACGATGATTTATCGAGCACGACCGTGACCGTCATCGCCGCGGGGTCGACCCCCGGTTGCGCGGCCTTCGCGGCCGGCATGAGAGCGGCGAGTGCCAGAAACGCGATGGCGAGCACGAGCCCGATAGCAGCGGCCCTCGATCGTAGGGCGGATGACATGCGGCGTCCCATCCCAGGTGCCCGCCGGGAGAAACCCCCGCGGACGGGGCGTCATCATGTCTGACCTACTTAATGATTTGGTCCGATAATTGTCCGACGCATCTCAGAGGCCGATTGCACGGATTTCGGTTCGCTACACTCCGGGTTCGCAGCCGACTCGGATTCATGGTCCGGCCGTTCGCGTCGCCCCGCCGGCCTGGAGGCGCGCGAACAGGTCGTCTGCGCGGGCGCGCCACGGCGCCGCGTCGCTGCCGCGGCCTTGGGTCTCGTAGAGCCGCGCGATTTCCTCATACCGGGTCGCGAGCGAGTACGGGTTCTCGAGTCGGGCAATCATCTCGACGGACTCGAGCAGGTGGGCCTCCGCCCTCGGCCAATCCCCGCGCTTCGCGAAGACAAGGCCGAGGTTCGCCTTCGCCGTGGACAGGGCGACGGGATCGCCGATCGTCTGTGCGAGCTGGACCGCGCGCTCCGCGCTTGCTGACGCGGCCTCGACGGCTTCGAGGCGAAGGTAATTCTCGACCGCGTTCGCCAGGGCGTAAGACGCGAAACGCACGTCCCCGGCGCCCAGGGCGATCTCCGCCGAGCGGGCGAAGGTCTCCGCCGCGGTGCGGGCGTCCCCTTCGCGGCTGGAGACGATGCCGAGATTGATCTGGATCGCGGCATCCTCCCGAGTGCCGCTCCGGACCGACGAGGCGGCTTCCAGGAGACGCGTCTTCGCATGGATGTGGTCCCCGCGCGCGATCAAGACGGCGCCGAGATCGGTCAGTGTGCGGACGCGCTCGCGCGAGCCGTGTGGCAAGAGGTCCGCCGCCTGTTCGAGGTGCCCCATGGCCGCCGGAAGGTCTCCGAGCTTTCGCTCCACGCCCCCGAGGGCCCGTAACGCTTCCCCCTCGACCTCCGGGACCGCCATCGCAGCGGCCTCGCGAACCGCTTCTGTCAGGATCGTCCGCGCGTCCTGGTAGGCTGCGAGTCGATTTGCGATCCGTCCGAGTTGGATGTGTGCCCGAAGCCGTTCCGAAGGCGTACCGGAGCTCGCAATACGCTCGAGGACCACCCGCGCATCCGCGAACTTTCCGAGGAACATTTGCGTCTCTGCGAGGAGGGCGTCAAGCCGCGAGTCCTGCGGAACGCGGAGCAGCGCGGTCTCCAGATCTCCCGCGCGAGCGCTCTCCGCGAACGCCGGTCCGACGTCGATCAGCCGGGCCACCGCAGCCTCGAGGTCCCCGGACTCGATCCGATGGTATGCCTCTTCGAGGTGGTCTTGTCGGACCGCCCAGTATGAGGCCGCCCGGACGTGCGCCTCTCGCCGGCGGAGGTCACCCATCCGTCGGAGGAAGAATTCCTTCACGAGGTCGTGCAGCAGATAGCCCTCGTCTCGGTGATGGAGGAGCGCGCGGCGCACGAGTCGGCGGAGCTGTGAGAGCGTGGCGCCGAACGCCTCCGGAGAACGCGCCGGACGGCGCAGCACCGCGAACGTCCGGAGAAGATTCTCCGATGCGTCGTCAAGGTCCTCGAGGACGGTATCGAGCACGTAGCGCTCCGTCTCGACCGCTCCGGCGTCGAGGCCGCTCGCGGCGAAGAGCTCGAGGGCGAGCGGGTGTCCTCCGGTCGCGGCGACGACTCGAGGTATGTCGGCCGGTTTGAGAGAGGCCCCGCGGGACGCGAGCAGTTCTGCCGCGGAATCATCGTCAAGGCCTTCCAGGCGGAGTTCGAGGACGCGTCCCCGCGCGACGTCGGGTGGCTCGAAGAACGTCGGCTGCGTGCGGCTCGCAACGAGGACTTTCGCATCCGAAGGATGTTCGAAGAGCGCTCGGAGGAGGGCGTCGGCCGCGGGGCACGCATGGAGGTCGTCGATTGCCAGGACACAGCCGGACAGGTCTTCCCGGAGGACGGCGACGACCTCGATCGGGTCGTAGGCGGGACGTGTGATGGCCGCCTTCAGCCGCCGGCGATTCTGATGCGCGAGGAAGTCCGCGAACGAACTCAACAGGCCATGCGCATCGTCGTGGGCATACACGCGCCGAAGGAGTTTGGGCCGGCGTTCCTCGGCGAGGGCCTGTGCGAGGAGCGCGGACTTCCCGATGCCGGCGACGCCGATCACGACGGCGACCGCCCGCGACCCGGAGGCGAGCCAATCCTCCAGGAAGCGGCGTTCGTTCGCCCGGCCGAAGAACGTGCGGCTCCGGACCGTGGCCGGCTTGGTCGGTTCCGGCCGGGGCATCTCGATGACGTCGGCAGCGAGGACCCGCTGCACGGCCTCGGCTTCCCGCAAGCCGGCATGGCGCAGCGCTTCGATCGCCTCGACGCCAAGGACCGTTCGACGACCTTCCGGCGCCGACAGCTCGATCGTCCGTGCCCGCGCGTGCTCCCGCATCCGCCGCGAGACCTCCTGCCCCGCCGGCGTCAGCTCGTACACCTTGCGACGGGACCGGGCATTGGCGACGTGGGCCATCCGCTCCTGCACCTTCCCGGTCGACTTGAGCCGCTTCAGCTCGAGCGCGACGTGGGCGCGGCTCAGGAGGAGCGCCGCCGCGATGCCGTCCTGGGTCATCTCGACCGGGCATTCGTACGAGTCCGCGTGACGCAGAAATCCGGAGAGGTGGACGAGAATCCTCTCTCCTACGGTGACACTGGGCACTCCCTCCGCCCCCTCCATGGCGGATATCGAAGGATCGTTACTTAACCGTGTGGGCCTTCCGTCATGTTTCGGGATTTCCTCCATGCCGCCGCGCGAACCGCGGTCCGCTCAGCGGTCCTGGGAGAGCCGCTCGACGATCGCCGGCAGCTCGCGGAGGTCGTGCGCTTCGGCATCCGGCGCCGGATCGGCGGGCCCGCGATGAAGGCCCGCGCGGTTCACCCATACGGTCCGCATGCCGAGCCGCGAGGCGCCCTGCACATCGGCCACGAGGGAGTCCCCGACGTGGATCACGTCCTCCGGTCGGACGCGGAGCGATTCGAGGGCCGCCTCGAAGATCCGGGGACGCGGCTTGTACGTCTGCGCGGATTCCGACGTGATGACGGCGTCGAACCGCAAGGCATTTCGCTGGAGGATGTCCAGGAGGAACTCGTGGTCCGCATTGGAGACGACGGCGCGCGGCACGCCATCGAGGGTGTCGAGGACCCGCGGGACTTCGGCGTAGGCTTTCGCCTCCCGCCACAGCGCCACGAGCCGGTCCACGTACGGCTCGGGCGATGCCTCGATGGTATATTCGCGGAACGTCTTCGCGAGGCTGTCTTCCGTGATCTCCGCCAGCGTGAGGAACGGCGTCGTCTCCGCCGCGAAGAAGTGCCGGTCCCAGGTCGCGAGGAGCGCTTCCGCATCGAGGCTCGGTCGTTGATCGTCGCACACGGAGCGGGCGATCCGGATCAGCACGTCCCGTCCGGTGTCGATGAGGGTCCCGAACGCGTCGAACGTGATCGCGCGCACCATCCCACGTCCCGAGGACGCGGTCGTCCTTATCGCTTTCGTCGACGGCCGAAGTCGCAGAGGGATTGGATCGGACACCCCGCACACATGGGATTCGTCCGACGACAGAGCGTCTTCGCGTGCCGAACGAGGAGTGCGTGATATTCCTGATACGTCGCGAGGTCCCGCGGAATGCGTTGCTCGAAGTATCCTTGAATCGTTCGATACTCGTCCGTTCGGAAAAGCCCGATCCGCGTCCCGATGCGTTCCGTGTATGCATCGACGACGAAGACCGGGTGGCCGCCGGCAAAGAGGAGGATCGAGTCCGCGGTCTCCGGGCCGACACCAGGTTGCGCGAGGAGGTCAGCGCGAACGACGTCGGTCGGACGATTGAAGTACCGGCCGAGGTCGCCACCGGATCGGTCGAGGAGATGGCGGCAGAACGCGCGGAGCCGTGCCGGCTTCGTCCGGTAGAGGCCGGTGACCCGCACGTGACGCCGGATGACCGGCACGGGAGCCCGAGCGAGCGCCCGAACCTCGAGGAGGCGCGCGAGTTTCAGGTTCTGGATCGCGACCTCGACATTCCGCCACGAGGTCTGTTGCATGAGGAGCGCGCCGACGATCGCTTCGAACGACGTCTCGGCGGGCCACCACCGTTGCGGTCCGTAGTGGTCGAGGAGGCGCTGATACACGGCGACGGACCGATGCACTGCGCCGAGGAACGACGATCGCTCGATGAGCCTTCCGACCTGGGCGATGTCCGGGATCGCACCAATCGATTCATAGGCGCTCGCGGACATTGTATTCCGGAGGCGGAACCTTGGAGGCGCGATCTCGATGGAGGGGGTCCTTCCTCGTGGTACTCGGGACCGTCCTCGCACTCGCGTCCTTCCCTCGCGCCGGCGCCGTCGAACCGTTCGACGCGTCGGTGACGTTCACGATCGCGCCGGACGCCTATCAGAACGTGGTCCGGGTTGCGCCCCCGGATGCCATGGATTGGCCCCATGTCGTCGTCGACCGCAGTCCCGGGAGCCCATTCGCAGGGTATCTCTACGTGATTGGAACGAAGGACACGGTCCAGAACAACGTGTATTGGACGGCGCTGGTCGTGGTCCGGTCCCCGGACGGCGGCCGCACATTCGACGCGCCCCGGTTGTTCGAGGCGTTCCGCGGGATCTCGTTCAGCAGCACCGTCCGCATCGTCGATATCGTCACCGACCGCAACGGATTCCTGTACCTCGCGTTCGAGGGGAACGGGATCCTCCGCTCGACCGACGGCGGCCTCTCCTGGCAATTCCTTCAGGTGTTCGCGGGCTTCCGGTACGTGACCGGGGTGTCGGTCGATCCCGCGTCCGGGTCCCTCTTCGCGGTCGAGACCACAACGACGCTCGTCGGCAACCCCCCCGAACTGTTCGTCGTGCTCTCGGATGATCAGGGTGTGACGTGGTCCGACGCAGGCCGGATCGTCGTGAGTGGAGCCACATACGTGGACGAAGCCCGGATCGCCGCGACCTCCAGCGCCGTCGTCGTGGGATACGTGGCGCCAGGAAATGTCTCAGGCACATGGCACGGAGCGATTGCGGCCGAAGTGTCCGTAGACCGAGGTGTCACGTGGTCGCCTCGACTCGTTCGGGCTCCAATCTCGCGGGAGATGCACTCGTTGCGGATCGAGACCTCGCCGGAAGGCGCCCTCGGCTTCGGATGGCGGGAGACCTGGTACGAACCGATTGCCAACAACGTCTCGACCCTGCAGAACGGGATCTACGCGGCGCTCTCCTCCGATGAGGGCGCGACGTTTTCGTCGCCCGTCGAGATCGTCGTGGGAGCCTACGACCTGTACGCGCCCGAGGTCGCTCTCGCGTTGGACAACCGTTCGCGGACGTACGCGGCCTGGAGCGTCCCTCCAGCGACCTTGAATGACTTTGGGTCTCTTTACGCGGCCGTCTCGAACGCCACGGCAACGGGCTTCGACAACGCCTCGTTCCAGGTGTCCCTCCAGGCCCGGGACGGCTATCTGACCGCCCAGGAAGATCTCGGGGCCGGGACGAACGGGACGGTCTACCTCGCGTGGTCCACACTAAACTATTCCGATCCGGCGAACTTCACGATCGACAACGAAACGAGCGGGATCTTCCTCCGAACCGTCAGCGGGGTCAGTGAAGGCCAGGTGACCGACGCGTCGAAGCTCCTGGTCAACACGACCACGGTCGTCGAGTTCCGAGACCCGATTGCGAGGGGGACGACCCTGCGAATCCCGTGGAACGGCTCCGCCATCATCCTCGGAGAACTCGCGCCGAACTCATACGACGTATGGATCGTGACCGGGCTCGGGGACCGGCGCGCCGGTGCGATCCCGGTGCAGCCGTGGGGCCGGACCGTCTTCACAGTCCGCATCGAGCCGGCCCGGACCGGTCCGCCTGGGTCGTCCCCCTGGCTCGTGGCGGGTGCCATCATCGCCGGGATCATCGCCTTGGGCGCCGTCCTCGCGGCCCTCCAGTATACGCGCATCAACCGGGAGAACGTCTTCCAGAACAAGCTCCGTCTTCTCCTCTACGAATACGTGAAAGAGAATCCGGGCGCTGCATTCGGACAGATCCGGAGCACGTTCGGGCTGCATAACGGCGTCGCGGCCCACCACCTGGCCGTCCTCGAACGGCAAGGCTTCCTCCTCTCGAAATCAAAAGGGCGATACCGTCGGTTCTACCCGGCCGCGGACGTCTCCATGTGGAAGGAACTCCCGCTGAGCCCGCTGCAAAGCTCGATCCTCGAGACCGTCCGGAAGGTACCGGGAATCGGGGTCCGGGAGATGTCCCGGGCCATCGACCGACGCGCCTCCTCGATTGGCGACAACGTGAAGGTCCTCATCCGTGAAGGGCTTCTCCGCACGGAGCGGGACGGACGGGTCCTCCGGTGCTATCTCGTCGATGAATCCGTCGAAGCCGCGCGCATCGCGTGAGGTCGGCACCGATCCGATATCGTCGAGTCGGAGCCGCCACCCTTAAGCCGAGTCGCCGGATTCCGGCGCGTGGTTCCCCTGCTCACCCTCTCGGCTTCCGGCAGTCTCGATGAGATCCTCTTCCGGGCGCTCAACCTCGCCGGCACGAACGCAGCCCTGGACCTCGTCATGGTCCTCATCACGACGCTCGGCGGCACCTACATCCTCGCTCTCTTCGCGATCCCTCTGTGGTTGCGCGGGCAGCGGGAAGCGACGTTCGATTTCATCCTCATCCTCGTCCTCACGGTCGTCGTCACGACGGCGATCAAGTACCTCGTGGACCGCTCCCGGCCTTGCGTCGATCCGACGTTCGGCGCCCGGACCCTCCCTGGATACGGCTGCGCCACGGAACCCGATCCCTCGCTCCCGAGTGGGCATGCCTCCCGCGCGTTCGCCCTGGCCGGCCTCGTGGCGTTGCGATATCGGTGGCGGGCCGGCAGTGCCGCGATCGCATTCGCGACTCTCGTCGGCTTGAGCCGCGTGTATCTCGGTCTGCACTGGCCCTCGGACATCCTTGCGGGAGCCTTGGTTGGGATCGGGATCGCGGTCCTCGTCGAGCTCGTGAGCCGACGCGTCGTCCTTTACCAGAGGATCCGCAAGTGGATCGTCGAGCTGATCCCGCATTGGCCTCGGCGGAAGCCCGCCTAGGTCTCGCCGAGGAGGCCTTTCGCCTTCCCGAGCGCTTCCTCGACGGCCTTGCCGAACGCGGCGGTCTGCTTGTCCGCCATCGCGACGAAGAACATCTTCCCCGAGACGCCGTGGACGCTCAGGATGCCGCTGTCCGATGCCACCGAGATCCGATTCGGGGCGTCCATCTTCATCGTCCCGTACATGACCTCGAGGGCCCCGAGCAGGGTCGCTGCCATCGTCGCGAAGTTGTCGACCTGGGTGTCGTCCGGGAGGACCCATGCGACCGGCACGCCGGAGCGGGAGACGATCGCGGACATCTTGGCGCCCGTCCGGGAGTTGAAATCGGTGAGCAATTTCCGGAGCGCCTCGACGGCCACGGGCACGCGACTCCCTCCGAACTAGCCGGCGATGCAGCCATCGTTATTTAGCTCTTGTTCCGCGAAAACCGGTGCGACATCGCCTAGAAGAGAACGCCGCCGGAGGGCAGGTAGGAATCGAGCCGGAGGATGTCTCGCGCGGCCATCCATGCCGTGAGGAACCCGATTTTCAGCCCCGCCTCGAACGCCGCCGTCAGGGCGCCCACGTTGAGGCCGGGGATCCACGCGGACACGGTCTTCAGCCCGAGCTCGTGCGCCTTCGCGATCGCGGCGGACATCAGAGCCGCGCTGAGCGTAGGTTCGAGGACGCCGCCAGGCCCAATCGCACCGTTCCCGTGGATCACGACATAGCCGACGGTCTTGCGGCCCGCCAGCGCCTCAAAGAACCGCGTCCCTTTGACGGCCGTCAGGAAGTGGCGTTGGTCGGCATCTCGGCGGGCCTCCCGGAGCGGACGATCGAATCGTGCCGCCAGGTCGCGCGCCCGCGTTGTCGAAGTTCCGGTGGGTCCGACGTGTCGTAGCTCGAGACCGCGAACCGTCGACTTCGTCGGCTTGCCCTCGACGTGGTACAGGATCGTCCGCGGGAGCATCCCGAACTTCGCGTACAGCGCCTGGGCGCGGAGGTCGAGGGAGGCCACGACGCAACGGACGGTCCCGTGCGGGGGGCGGGGCGCATCGAACGCGCGGGTAAGCACCTGCCGCCCGACCCCGCGGCTCTGCATCCCGGGCCGCCCGAAGAACTGCGCGAGGAAGTGCGTCTTGCCGCGCAAGATCGTGATCGCATAGCACACGATCTTCCCTTCGACGACGGCGACGTGGAAGCCGTCCGGGTCCGTCGCGAGCGCGTGGCGGAGGAACGGGAGGAGATCACGGACGGGGAAGCGCGGCGGCCGCTGCCCTTGGCGGCGGCTCAAGTCCCCGAGGGAGGAGAGCAACAGCCGGGCACAGCTGACGAAGTCCCTCGGGCGCGCGGGACGGATGCGGACCTCCAGGGGCGGCTCGGCCACGCGGCCGGATGGTCGACCGAATATTAGCGTGTCGCGCGTCCCGGGGCGAGCGTCGGCCGTGGCGATGTCCGCGGGCAAATTGGAAATACGCACCTCCCCATGTCCCGCACGGAGGGAGGGAGCTGCGCGCGAGCGTTCGCGCGGGTGCGGTTGCCGCGCTGCTTGTATTCGTAATGCTGGCCGGAGGCGTCGCTTGGGGCCGCGCGACGAACGCATCCCCGGCGTCGACGTTGCCTTATCCCGCGGCATCCGAATGGTCGGAGATGAATCCGGAGGGGTCGCCGACGCCACGCGTGAACTTCGCGACGGTCTACGACACGGGCGCGGACCGCGTGATCCTCTTCGGCGGCTACGACGGGACGTCCCATGGGAGCGACGAGACGTTCGCGTACGATTTCGAAACGAACCGCTGGTCGAACCTGGCCCCTGCCGTCCATCCCGACGCGGGGTGGACCCATCAAGCCGCGTATGATAGCCGGGCAGGACGCGTGATCATGTTCGGCGGGTACGACGGGGTCACGGGCTCGTTCACCGATGCCACGTGGGCCTTCGATTCGGGAAACAACACCTGGACCGATCGCTCGCCGGCGATCCATCCGTCGGTCCGATCGAGACAAGGGATGGCGTACGACACGCAGTCGGATCGCGTCATCCTGTTCGGAGGCCTCGGTCAAGATGGATACAGCGGCGACACGTGGGCGTACGACTCCGGGGCGAACGCGTGGACGGATCGGACGACGACGAACCATCCCCAAGGTCGGCGCTCGATGGGCATGGCGTACGACTCGAGTGCGGATCGCATCATCCTCTTCGGCGGAACGAACGCGTCGTTGACGGGTCAACAGGACACGTGGTCGTACGACTTCGACACCAATGCCTGGACGAATCTCGACCCGCCGACCTCTCCGTCCGGCCGGTACGGGTTTGGGTTCGCCTACGACTCGGCGATCGATCGGTGCATCTTGTTCGGCGGTCTCACCGCGGGCGGAGCGAGCTCCGAGACGTGGGCGTATGACTTGACCGCGAACGAATGGACCCTCCTTGCAGCGAATCCGTCCCCGCCGAGCCGGTGGATTCCGGGGATGGCATACGACCGCGGATCCGCCCGCACGATCCTGTTCGGCGGTCAAGGCGATCCGGCCATCCTGGGCGATACCTGGTCGTTGGCAACCCATGATTCCGCGCCCTTCCCGCCGCGCAGCTTGACCGCGACCGCGGGCAACGGGAGCGTCAGTCTTCAGTGGGACGTCCCGGTCAGCGATGGCTTGTCCCCGATCACCGGCTACTCCATCTACCGCGGACCGGATCCGCAGAACGTCACGATTCTCGCATCCCTGGGCCCGGACCTCACCTACTTGGATACCAGCGTCTCGAACGGCGTGACGTACGTATATCGGGTCTCCGCCACGAACGCGGTCGGTGAGGGGCCCCTTTCGGCGCCGGCCGATGCGACGCCGGACGGGTTGCCTCCCGTCACGACCGCGACGCTTTCCGGGACACCGGGCCTCAACGGCTGGTTCGTCTCGAGTGCGGTGAACATCGCCCTCGATGCGACGGACGACCACAGCGGGGTCTCGACCATTGTGTACCGGCTCGACGGAGGGCCTTGGCGGACGTACGACGGAATCTTTGCCGTTGCAGGCGACGGCATTCACGCGGTCGACTTCTTCTCGCGGGATGCCGTGGGCAACGAGGAGACGGCTCATTCGGTGTATCCGTCGATCGATACGATCCCGCCGTCCGCCTTCGCGGTGCTGTCCGGCACCGCGGTCGATGCGTACTGGTTCCGGTCGGACGTCGCGGTATCGCTCCAGGCCTCCGACGCCACGAGCGGAGTGGCCTTGGTCCGATTCCGTCTCGACGGTGGCGACTGGGCCGAAGGCACCGCACCGTTCGAGGTGGGGGAGGGCCGTCACGTCATCGAGTTCTTCGCCACAGACGTCGCGGGCCTTGACGGCGTCGTGCATTCCGACGCGTTCGGTGTGGACACGACCGCTCCCTCCGCCAACGTCAGCCTGTACGGCGCGCGGGGGGCGAACGGCTGGTACGTCGGCCCGGTGCTCGTCTCGATCGCTTCGAGCGATTCTCTGAACGGAGCCACCGTGTCGTACCGCGTGGACGGGAGCGATCCGCGACCGTATTTCGGACCGGTTGTCGTCGCCGGAGATGGGCGTCACCTCCTCGACTACGAGTCCGTCGATGGTGTCGGGAACGTCGCGGTGGGTTCCGCCTCCATCCTCATCGATGGGACCGTGCCACATTCGAGTGTCTCTTGGGAAGGCACCAGAGGCCAGAACGGATGGTTCGTTTCCGAGGTCGTCGCCGTGCTGGGCGGTGAGGATGACGCCAGCGGGCTCGCCGCGATTCACGTTCGGATCGATGGCGGCCCGTGGGTCCTGTATACGTCGCCTCTCTCCTTGGCGGACGGATTCCACACGATCGTGTATTTCGCGACGGATGTGGCGGGAAACGTGGAACCGCTGCACGTCGCCAGTGTGTCGATCGATACGACGGCACCGCGATCAATCGCCTCGCTCCTCGGGACGGCCGGGGACTACGGTTGGTATCGCTCTTCGGTCCTCGTCGCACTCCGCGCGGAGGATTCGACCAGCGGGGTCGCTTCGCTTGATGTTCAAATCGACGGCGGCGGGTGGGGGCCGTATACCGGCGCTTTCACCCTGGGCGAAGGCATCCACACGGCTCGATTTGCCGCGACGGATGTCGCCGGCCTGAGCGGTCTCGCGGAGTCCATCATCGTCCGCGTCGACGGTGTGCCGCCGATCCTCGGAACGGTCACGCCGACCGGGCACCTCACGACCGGGGATTTGATCGTCCGCTGGTCCGGGACGGATGACGGGTCAGGGATCGACCACTATGGGATGTCGGTCGACGGCGCTCCCTGGCTGGTTGTCGCGAGCGACTCGAGGGAGGAAGTGCACGCCTCCGACGGAGCGCACACGATTGCGATCCGTGCGGTCGACGCCGCAGGAAATATCGCGGTGTCCTCGGTCGAAGTCACGGTCGACACGAACGTGTTCAGTTTCGGAGGTCCGTACGGCGGGCTCCCGACATTCGGAATCGTCCTAGTCGTTGCCGCACTCGCGGGGGCATTCGCGGCGATCCGTCGTCGCAGGCGAACGTCCTAGCGGTGGTACAGGACGCTGTAGTACCGGTTCTCCTTCGCGGTCCGTTCTAGTCGACCGAAGATCGCGAGCTGGTATCCGCACTTCTTGCACTTGTTGTCCTTATCGAGATACCAGCCTGTGATGTCGAATCCATATCGCTTGATCGCGACCGCGCCGCAACCGGGGCAGTAGGTGTGCTCGAGCGGATGGCCTGAGACGTTCCCGATGTAGACGTACTTCAGGCCTTCCTCCTTCGCGACTGCCCAGTGCTTCTCGAGCGTCTCGACGGGCGTCCAGGGGAACTCCATCATCTTGTAGTCTGGGTGGAACCGCAAGAAGTGGATCGGGGTGTCGGGGCCGAGGTTGTCGTAGACCCATTTCGAGAGCTTCCTCGCGGCGTTGAGGTCGTCGCCGACTTGCGGCACGATCAAGTCCGTGATCTCGATGTGGATCTTCTTCGTGTCCCGCGTATCGAGGAGCGTCTGGAAGATCGGATCCGCATTCGGGATGTTGATGTACTTTCGGACGAAGTTCGTTTCGCCGGAGCCTTTGAAGTCTACCGTTACGCAGTCGAGAAACT
>WNGG01007162.1_pt1 | contig 12376 bp, 13 predicted proteins | sample 5400661 | NCBI WGS metagenome assembly WNGG01 (sample SAMN13153372, study PRJNA577476) | soil metagenome | isolation source: 100 cm soil or saprolite under Garry oak tree replicate 1 | place: USA:California | collected 2016-06-15 | reverse complement strand
GCCACCAGCCACCAGCCACCAGGAATAGCACTCCCAAGACGATCAGCGCCAGTAATGTGATTCCCGGGATGAGAACGTGGGCATAGATGGCGTAGGCCAGCAGCGATATACCTATAAGCATGTACAAGCTGCGCAGCGGTTTGTTGAGGTTCTTTTGCATGGGTCCATCTATTTAGAAACGTCGTATCTGCGCGGCCGCGGCGGAATAAGGGATGTGTCCACCGGCTCAAATTCGAACCGGGGTTCATCGGCATCCGGAGCAAAGTAAGCCTTGGTGGTCTTAAGCCAATTCTTGTCGTCGCGCTCCGGAAAATCAGGCTTGAAATGTGCCCCGCGAGATTCGTTGCGGGCCAGCGCGCCTTGGGCGATCACCCGCGCAAGCTGCAGCATGTTGTAAAGCTGGCGCGCAAACGACACGGTCGTGTTTGCCCACATCGCCTTGTCGCTCAGATTGATATGGGAGAAACGTTCAAGCAATCCACAAAGGGTCGCATCGGCCTGTTGCAGCACCTTGTTGTAGCGCAGAACCGTGCAGTTCCGGGTCATCAATTCGCCCATTTCCCGCCACAGCCGGAAGGGATTTTCGCTGCCCTCAGACTTCATGAGGCGGGAATTGATTTCCTCCTGTCGCTTTTTCTCCGCGGCGAAGGGAGCGTTGGAAACATTGTCCGCGGGTTTGGCTAGTGACCTGGCATAGTTGAGCGCCGCCGGGCCGGCGAGGAATCCGCCGAAGATGCAAGAGACTAGCGAATTCGCACCCAGCCGATTGGCGCCGTGATAGGAGTACTCGCATTCACCGGCGGCGTAAAGTCCGGGGATGTTGGTGGCCTGTTTGAAATCTATCCACAAGCCTCCCATGGTGTAGTGCATGCCTGGAAAAATCTTCATGGGTACCTGGCGGGGATCGTCGCCCACGAACTTCTCGTAAATTTCCAGGATGCCTTCCAACTTCCGATCCAGGGTGGCGCGATCAATGTGGGTGAGGTCGAGATAGACCATGGGCTGCCCGTCGATGCCGAGCCCGTGTTCGTAGACCACTTTGTGAATGGCGCGAGTGGCAACGTCGCGCGGCACCAGGTTGCCGTATTTTGGGTACCACTCCTCCAGAAAGTACCAGCGCTCTGATTGGGGGATGGAGAGGGGATCGCGTTTGTCCCCAGTTTTCCTAGGAACCCACACCCGACCGCCTTCGCCACGCGCGGATTCCGACATCAGCCTCAGCTTATCTTCTCCGGGGATGGATGTGGGATGCACCTGGATGAATTCGCCATTGGCGTAATACGCGCCCTGCTGATAGAGGGCGGATTGCGCTGACCCGGTGCAGACTACCGAGTTGGTAGACTTCCCAAAAATCGCCCCGATGCCGCCGGTAGCCATAATCACCGCATCGGCAGAGAAGGTGCGCACTTCCATGGAGTGCAGGTCCATGGCGCAGATGCCCCGGCAGACCCGGCTGCCATCGAGCACGGCGGAGAGAAATTCCCAGTGCTCGAACTTCCTTACCTTGCCTTCGGACTCGTAGCGCCGCACCTGCTCATCGAGGGCGTAGAGGAGCTGCTGGCCGCTGGTGGCGCCGGCGAAGGCGGTGCGGTGGTAGAGCGTCCCGCCAAAGCGACGGAAATCCAGCAGGCCCTCCGGAGTGCGGTTGAAGGTGACTCCCATGCGATCGAGCAGGTCAATGATGGCAGGCGCGGCCTCGCACATTTCTTTTACCGGAGGCTGGTTGGCAAGAAAGTCGCCGCCATAGATAGTGTCGTCGAAGTGCTGCCAGGTGGAATCGCCTTCGCCTTTGAGGTTTTTGGCGGCATTGATCCCGCCCTGCGCGCACACCGAATGCGAGCGCTTGACGGGAACGATGGAAAAGAGATCAACATGACCGCCCAATTCGGCAATCTTAATGACCGCAGCCAGACCGGCCAGGCCTCCGCCGACGACAATGGTTTTCGGATTAGCTGCCATGGGAGACGGCACAAACGGTAGTTGCGACTTCTGTGGCAGGATGCAGCGGCTGCCGCGGCCATTTAAAAAAAGCCCGGATCGTCGCCAACCCGACTGCAATAAACAGCACGGCGATCAGCACACAGACGTAGCCAAAGCGGCGGCGGGCGCGGTCTCCCACCGTGATCCCCCATTTTGCCGCGAACAGCCAGATGCCATAAGCAAAGTGCCACGACGCGGTAACGATCCCGATGACATAAAACGCCAGCACCCAGGGATTTTCAAATGACAGCTGCACCTTTCCAAAAGCCTCCGCCGGGGTTGCCAAAAAGGTGCACTCCGCTGAAGCGCATCTCGTAGGTGTGATACCCCATGTAAACGAAGGCAATAGCGCCCGTCCAGCGCTGCGCCGCGTACATCCAGTTACCTACCCAGGGATATTCGGCCAGGTTAGATTCACCGCGATACCAGATATAAAAACCATAAAGGGAGTGGTAGAGGATAGGGAGATAAATTCCGAAGATTTCCAGCCAGAGCACAAAGGGAAAACTGGTGAGGAACTTGACCTGCGCGGCATAGGCGCTGGGACCGTTGGTAGCAAACGCGTTGGAAATGAAATGTTCGGTCAGAAAGGCGCCCACGGGAACGATGCCGCTGAGCGAATGCAGGCGGCGCAAAAGAAATGAAGTCCCCGGCCGGCGCGCAAGGGAAGGACAGCGCGCGGAACGCGATTGACGGGGCCTTTAGCCGCCGTGGTTGGCGGAGACAGGGAGCGGCTCCTTGTTAGTTGTAGGAATGAATGCGCAAACTCGTCATTATCTTTTTCAGCGCACGGCGAAGTCAAACGGCCGGTTGTAGTTCACGCCATGCTGGCTGGCAACCCGACGGAGCGACTCCCTCCGAGAGACTTGTGCAGCGGGCGGCACTGGATATAATGGGCGCTCACCAAATCAGGAGACTGCGAAAAATGGCCACACCGGCATTAGCCTTTGCTCATCTGGCAACTGAAATCGAAGCTGAAGGGCTGACCCCTAAGAATGGAGAGCGGGTGGCCGCCGAATTGGCAAAAGGCTTCAACGTTAAGAGCGATGAGATCGCGATTTTGCGCCTGGACAAGCAGAACCTGCTCTTTGTGTATCCGTCAAAATTGCACAACGTGGGCACGATCCCGCTAAATACGTCCACCTCCGTGGCCGCGCGCACGGCGAATACTAAGCGCGCTGAGGTGATCAATAATTTTGCCCAAATCAAACACGCCAGCATCTTTGAAGCGGTGGATTTGGGAAACAAACCTGCAACTGACAGCACAGAGGATAAACGCGCCCACATCATTCAGAAGTTAATGTCGGTCCCGGTGACCGGCCCCGCCGGCGTGGCCGGAATTCTCCAGGTTTCCCGCAAAGGAGCCTCTGGTCCTTCTGCCGGGCCGGATTTCACTCCCATGGATCTCCAGAAACTGGTTGCCATCGCCGGCGCACTGGCAAAGTGTTTTAAATAGTTCGCCGCTCAGTCAGGCGGAATCTGAGTATTTTCGCGCTCCAGGGCCATTCTCCCGATACCACTGCAGGAACTTTCGAAAGGCACGGCCACGGTGGCTCACGGAGGCTTTCTGCTCGGTAGAAAGCTCTGCCATCGTCTTTTGCAATTCGGGAAGATAAAACAGGGGATCGTAACCGAATCCGTTAGCGCCGCGAGGTTCGTGCAGTATGATCCCCACGATTTCCCCACGAAATGTGGCCAGGCATAAGCCATCTCGCGCCGCCGCCACAACACAGACAAAACGCGCCGCGCGAAGGTGATCCGCAACGGCTTGCATTTTCAGCAGCAGGCGGACGTTGTTGGCCTGATCCACTGAAAGCGAGCTTGCGGGAGAATCCAGCACGGCGTAGCGCGCCGAGCGTACGCCGGGTTCACCGTGGAGAGCGTCCACTTCCAGACCCGAGTCATCGCCCAGCACTAGCTCGCCAGCCGCATATCGGCTGTAATGCTCCGCCTTTTTGCGAGCATTTGCATCGAAGGTTAGACCATCTTCCTCCACCTGTGGCCAGGCGGAGAAATCGGGAAGAGAAGCGACAGTGGTCCCAGAACCTGCAAGCCTGGCCGTAGCACGCAACTCCCGCAGCTTGCCGGGATTCGAAGTGGCCACCAGGATGCAATCCGAATACATGCCCAGAAACATACAAGAGTTGGCGTCTCTGGCGGCGCAAAATGTCCCAGTTGCCCTAATGCCCGGAATTGAGGCATAATCCACCCCCCAATCCCCTTCCTCCCCCAAGGCAAGAACTTTGATTTCCGGAGCGTTGTCCAGTCGCTTTCTAACGCGTCTCAGTGCCCCCACTACTCCCGACGAGCGCAAGCATATGGAGCGGGTGCTGGCGACTGCCCGGCTGTTTTTGGGCTGTGCCGCGGTATTTGCCGCCTATATGGATCCCGCTGATGGCGGCCATCCACGGTTGACATACGCACTGCTCGCCCTTTTCCTGATATATAGCGGAGCCATCTCCCTGCTGGTCAGGATGCGGCGCGACGTTACTCCCGGATTTTCAGTGACTGTGCACACCATCGACGTGCTATGGCCGGCCGCTATCAGTTGGTTGACGGAAGGCCCCAATAGCCCGTTTTTTCTTCTCTTCTTCTTTGCATTAATGGCGGCGGCTTTTCGCTGGGGATTTCTGGAAACTGTGCTCACCTCGGCGCTGGGAATCTGCTTTCTGCTCCTGGAGGGACTGGCGTTCCGCTATGGGATGCCAGGTCCGCTGCCGGGAGGCCAATTCGCTACCAGCCAACTGATCATCCGCGCAACTTACCTGCTCATTGCCGGGTTGTTGCTGGGATATTTGGCGGAGAAGGGCAAGCAACTGCGAGCCGAGAACGCCCTGATAACCCGCATCATGGGAAAAGCAAGAATTCAAAGCGGCCTGTTGGGGACCATGCGGGAAGTGATGGGGATGGTAATGGGTGTCTTTGGCGCCCGACAGGCGCTGGTGGCCGTCCTCGAAGCCGGAACCGGCCGTTTATTTTTATGGGATGTGCGGCCCATCCGCGGAACAGAAGATGCTACCGCGCATTTCTCCGAATGTGAGTACGCTCACCGCGACCGATATCTATTCGAAAGCCCAGCAAAAAGTATGTACATGGCAATGCGCAAGCGCATTGGACGCGGTCCGCAGTTCCGTGTCTCCGCCCTCGATCAGGAGGGCAGAAGACTGCGGCAGGCGGTTTCGATCCCTGGAGAATTCTTCGCGGCGCATCCCTGCAACTCGATGATGGCGTTGTCCTTCGATTTTGGCGGAGATTGGTCAGGGCGCCTCTTTCTACTGGACGCCCAAGCGGGCTCCGACCGTGAATTGGAACTGCGGGTGGCACAGAACATTGCATTACAGGTTGGACCAGCGATCTACAGCGTCTATCTTCTGGGACGTCTCCGCTCCCGCGCCGGAGCAATGGAGCGCGCGCGGGTGGCGCGCGAACTGCACGATGGCGCTATCCAAAGCCTGATTGGGTTGGAGATGGAATTGGAGGTCTTGCGGCAGCAGGCGGCGCCGGCCTCGGCACACATGGCTTCTGAGCTCGCCCGCCTGCAAAAGCTCCTCAAAGGGGAAGTATTGAACTTGCGCGAGCTCATGCAGCAGATGAAGACGCTGGAAGTAAATCCAACCGAGCTGCTGGAGTCTTTGAACGAAACCGTAGAAAAATTTCGTCATGACACTGGCATCGCGGCAAGTTTCGTTTCTGATCTGAAGGAAGTCTTGCTCGCGCCCCCGGCATGCCGGGAACTGGTATTGATCCTGCGCGAGGCACTGGTCAATATTCGCAAACACAGCGGTGCGCAGAATGTGCTGGTTCGGTTCGAGTCCGGAAACGGCTGCTGGAAACTGGGGGTGGATGATGATGGCCGCGGCTTTTCTTTTTCCGAACACCTCTCCGATTCGGAGCTGAAGAGCGGCCGGAAGGGGCCAACTATGATTAAAGAACGGGTGCGCTCCATAGGGGGGCAGCTTACAATTGATTCCAACCCCGGGCACGGCGCACGTTTGGAGATTACTGTCCCTCATAAAGCTCATGCAGCACACGGGTAAGGAAAAGAATTCACGTGCCGTCCGGGTTCTCATTGCGGACGATCATCCCATTTTTCGCGACGGCCTGCGGCGGCTTCTGGACTCGGAGCCGGAATTCCAGGTGATTGGTCAGGCTTCCGACGGCATGCAAGCAGTGAGTTTAACCCGCCAGATGAAGCCCGACATCCTGCTACTCGATTTGGCAATGCCGCTTCTAACCGGCCTCAACGCGTTGCGGGAACTGGAAAAAGCTGCTTTGCCAGTGCATACCATTCTGCTCACCGCCGCCATCGATAAACCAGAAATCATCGAAGCCCTGCAGTTGGGGGCGCGGGGCATCGTGCTCAAGGATTCCGCCACCGAGCTTCTGCTCAAGAGCATCCGCACGGTGATGGCCGGCCAATACTGGGTGGGACGCGAAAGCGTTGCCGATCTGGTGAAGTTCATGCGTCAACCCACGCCTGCTCCTAGCGGACGATCAAAGAATTTTGGCTTGACCAAGCGCGAGCTTCAGGTGGTCGCCGCCATCGTAGAGGGCTACTCTAACAAGGAAATTGCCCATAAGTTTTCGCTTAGTGAAGACACGGTCAAACACCACCTCACCAATATCTTCAATAAGGCCGGGGTTTCCAACCGACTGGAATTAGCGCTGTTTGCCATCAATCATCGGCTGATCGAGGGCATTGCTTAAGACCGGAGCTTTTTCCTCAGCTGCCAAGACGGTTTATGTTGCTAGTGGCCACCATCTTCACCTTATAATCTGGCCGGCATTTGGCCGGAAAAAGCCTTTGAAGCGATTCGAAAACATTGAGCAGGGGACACCCCGGGCGCCGCGCTTTGCCCTGCAACTGCCGCTGCAATACCGGCTGCGTGGAATGGAAAAATGGTCGCAGGGCACGACCCAAAATATCAGCCGCTCCGGACTGCTGTTTTACGCCGAGCAGCCGCTGGAACCAAATACTGCCCTGGAAATCAGTTTTGTTCTCAAGCCTGACGCGGGCCGGGTCACGCTGCCCCACGTTGTCTGCTATGGCGAAGTGGTGCGCCGCGAACTTTACGAGTGGCCGGAAATCCGTCCCGCCGTGGCCGCCCGCATCCTTAACTACAAATTCACGCGCGGCGGGCCTTCGGACGCGTAGGCGCTGTTCTTCCTCCGCCGCATCGAAAGCGTGCCCCCGCCAAGATGTAGAATATTTCTCCCTGACATGGCCTCACCATGAGCTTGCCTGACCGGAATACATTCGCGGTAGGCGATTTAAACAATCGCACTACCTGGCCCGCCTTGCCGCTGAATGAGTGGAAGCAGACCTGTGCCACCCTGCACATGTGGACCCAGGTGGTCGGCAAGGTGCGCATGAAGTTGAGCCCGCCGGTGAACCACTGGTGGCATGTCCCACTGTATGTCAACTCCGCTGGTCTGACGACGTCGGCAATTCCCTACGGTCAACGCGTCTTCGAAATGCAATTCGATTTCATCAATCACAAGTTATCCATTCACGCCAGCGACGACGCCAGCACCACCATCGCTCTCTACCCGCGCTCGGTGGCGGATTTTTACCGGGAAGTGATGGCTGCCCTGCGCTCTCTGGGAATTGAAGTGAAAATCTGGAGCATGCCGGTTGAGATCACGAATCCCATTCCCTTCGAACAGGACCATGAGCATGCGGCATACGATGCGCCGCACGTCCAGAACTTTTGGCGAATTCTCATTGCCGCCGACCGCGTGTTAAACCGATTTCGCGGAGGATTTATTGGCAAGTGCAGCCCGGTGCATTTCTTCTGGGGAAGTTTTGATCTGGCGGTCACCCGCTTTTCCGGACGGCGCGCGCCCGAGCGGCCGGGCGCCGACTCCATCACCCGTGAGGCCTATTCGCACGAGGTTATCAGCGCCGGATTTTGGCCGGGCGGCGGAGACATCGCGGGGCCGGTGTTCTACTGCTACGCTGCGCCTGCGCCAGATGGATTCGCGACCTCCCGCGTGCGTCCTGAGAAGGCCTTCTACAGAGCCCAGCTTTCAGAATTTCTCTTGATGTATGACGATGTGCGGGCCGCCGAATCACCGGAAGATGTAATCATGGACTTCTTGCAGGATACCTACCAAGCCGGGGCCGAGCTGGCGAAATGGGACCGTAAAGCGCTGGAAAGATCAACAGCACCGTAGCTGCTCACCGGAAAGCCTCAGCCTGAGGTTTTGTTTGCACGGGTTTGATTGCCGGCTTAGAGAAGACATGGCGCGCCCTGAGAGATTCGAACTCCCGACCTTCTGGTTCGTAGCCAGACGCTCTATCCAGCTGAGCTAAGGGCGCGCAAAATATGGATGATGAAAGATTATAGCCGAAGCTGCCCGAGGGAAGTACGGCGCCCTGCACTCGCGCCCGAGAAGCGGCTCATCTCGGGGGTAAATCTTTCACGGGGAAAGAAATTAGTACTTGCCGGGGAGCAGCACTGCTTTGCAAAGTACTTGCCTATCAGCAGCTTAAAGTGGCACGCCTGGTGCAATCCACTAGCCCAGACGAAGTGGCGCGCAATTGGGGCGCTCTCGAAGAAGAACTTCGGCCAGAGGTTTTCTTGAGCGCCCCTTTGCATTTTTACCCACCAGGCTCATTCTTCCCACCAGAAGCATTACTTCCTTTCAATCGCGGTCCGCAACCGTCAGCCGCACAGACTCGCAATCACTTAAGCCGCAAAAACTCTAGGCGGCGGGATAGATCATGCGGACGATCCAGAAAATCAAGGCCGCCAGCACTGCGGAGGCAGGGATGGTCAGAATCCACGCCCAGACAATCCGTTGCGCTATGCCCCAGCGCACCGCGGAAAGCCGTTGGATTGCGCCCACCCCGATAATCGCGCCGGTGATGGTGTGGGTGGTGCTGACGGGAATGCCGGCTAGCGCCGTCCCGAACAAAGTGATGGCCCCCGCGGTTTCCGCGCAAAAGCCGCCTACTGGCTTGAGCTTGGTGATCTTGGAGCCCATGGTGTGGACGATACGCCATCCCCCGAGATATGTGCCCAAGGCGATGGCGGCATGAGCGGAGAGAATAATCGGCCAGTGGAAGTGGCCCCAGTTCTTGGCCATGTCCGCCGGACTCATGTAGCCGGCGGTGAACAGCGCCCCGGCGATGATCCCCATAGTTTTCTGGGCATCGTTGCCGCCATGGCCGAGACTGTAAGCGGCGGCGGAGAGCAGTTGCAGCCGTCGAAACCATTTGTCCACCTGGCGCGGCGCCTGCCTTTGCATCAGCCAATAAAGGGCGAGCATAAACGTCCACGCCAGCACTAAGCCCATAAGCGGCGCAAGCACGATGAACAGAAGCGTCTTATACCAGCCTTGGTAAATCACCACGCGAAAGCCGGCGCGCGCGATGGCAGCGCCCGCATATCCGCCGATGAGAGCATGAGAAGAAGAAGTTGGCAGCCCCCACCACCAGGTAAGCAGGTCCCATAGAATGGCGCCAATCAGCCCCGCCATAACTACGTATTGGGTGATGTGGCGCAGATCCAGCATTCCTTTGCCAATGGTCTTGGCGACGGCCGTCCCCAGCAGGAACGCGGCAAAGAAATTAAAAAAGGCGGCCCACAAAACCGCCAGCTTGGGAGAGAGAACGCGGGTCGATACCACCGTAGCAATGCTATTGGCGGCGTCGTGGAAGCCGTTGATAAAGTCAAAAACCAGCGCCACCAGGATGGTGAGACTAACCAGCACAAGCGCAAGATTCACTGGTTGCACCTCCGCTCTTAATTTCGCCGGTACTTCAGCCGCTTTTCAGCACAATGCTCTCGAGCACATTGGCGACATCTGCAGCTTTGTCGGTTGCCGCCTCCATTACTTCGTAGAGTTCCTTCGCCTTGATTAGTGAAATCGGATCTTTCTCTTTCTCGAACAGGGTCGCAATCGCTCCGCGGGCCACGCGGTCGGCCGCTTTTTCCAGACGCCCGATCTCAAGACAAGACTTAAGCACTTGATCGTGTTTGCGCAACAAGGGGAGAGCACGTTCAATTTCCTGCGCCTGCAGCACGATCAGCTCTGCCAGCTCGACCGCAGCCGCTGACGGCTGGCGAAAGTTATACATGACAAGCCGCTCCCCCGCCGCATAGATAAAGTCCAGCACGTCATCCAGTGAGGACGCCAGCCGGTGAATGTCTTCCCGATCGAAGGGAGTAATGAAGGTCTTGTTCAAGGCACTGAGGAGGGTGTGGGTCACCTCGTCGCCGCGGTGCTCAATCTCCTTCAATTGTTGGACGCCGGCTTCCACATTTTCAAATTGGCGGAGGACTTGCAGAAGAAGGGCTGCGCCTTGATGCAAGTTGCCGGCCATTTCCGCAAACAGCTCAACAAACGTAGCTGCGCGGGGAACGATTCGCATATTCCGTCCTCCTTCGAAGCATCTTCAGATTGTTGGGCGCCAGTTCGTCGAGCGAGACAAATTAAAGCACGTTTCTCGACGGCAGGGCGCCGCCGGAGTGGCGGACATCTGCGCCCCGCACCCAGAAGATCACGTCCTCTGCGATATTGGTTGCATGGTCTGCCACTCGTTCCAGGTTACGGGCAATCAGAAGAGTATCGATGGCCTGGCTGCTCACGTCAGGTGAGGTCTTAATCATTCTGGAAAGAGAAATGTAGGCTTCACGATTCATGCGATCCACTATGTCATCCATCTCCAGCACAGCTTGGGCCAGCTCAGCGTCGCCTTGAATGAAGGACTCCAAAGCGCGCCGCACCATCCCTGCCGCGGTAGATGCCATGCGCAGAATGTCTACAGGAAGGTCAGAGGGAGACGAGCCGATCATGTTCATCACACGTTCGGAAATATTGACCGCCTGGTCGCCCACGCGCTCCAGATCGGCGTTGATCTTGATTACCGAAAGAATGAACCGCAAATCAACCGCCATTGGTTGCTGCATGGCCAATAAGTCCAGGGCGATCTCATCTATTTCCCGTTCGATGGTATTGATGGCCTGTTCACCTTCCAACACCGATTGGCAGAGCTTCAAATCGCGCATGCGGTAGGCTTCTGTGGCCTTATCCACGGCATGCTCCGCCATCTTGGCCATGGCCAGCAGCTTCTGCTTGAGCTCATCCAGCCCGTGTTGAAAACGTGTGCGCGTCATCCGAACCTGCCTGTAATGTAATCCTCTGTACGCTTGTCAGAAGGAGTAGTGAAAATCTTTTCTGTCCGTTCATACTCGACCAGCCGCCCCAGGAGAAAGAAGGCGGTATGCTCCGCCACCCGCGCGGCTTGCTGCATGTTATGAGTGACGATGACAATCGTATATTGCGCTTTGAGCTGAAAAATCAATTCCTCGATTTTCGAAGTGGAAATGGGGTCAAGGGCGGAGGCCGGCTCGTCCATCAAAAGCACTTCAGGCTCGACGGCCAGGGCCCGCGCGATGCACAGGCGCTGCTGCTGCCCGCCAGAGAGGCTGGCCCCGGATTTGCGCCTGAGGTCATCTTTCACTTCGTCCCACAACGCTGACTGCTGCAACGAGCGTTCCACGATCTCGTCGAGTTGCCGCCGGTTATGGAATCCGTTCAGCTTCAATCCGGCAGCGACGTTGTCGTAGATGGACATGGCCGGAAACGGGTTGGGCTTCTGGAAGACCATGCCCACGCGCCGCCGCACTTCCACGGCGGAAGTGCCGTTTGCATACACATCCACTTCGCCAATGTGCACTTTTCCGGCGACGCGAGCAATTGGATTGGTTTCATGCATCCGGTTAAGACAGCGGATGAAGGTTGACTTGCCGCATCCCGACGGGCCGATGATGGCGGTGGCGTGGCAGGGGAGTATTTGCATGGAAATGTCATGCAATGCCTGGGTGGTTCCGAACCATGCATTCAGACTTTCGACGTTGATGCCGGCGCCCATCAGTGCGTCCCCCGAACCAGGCCCCTGGCGGCAACGATCCTGACCACCGCCACCGTGGCCACGATCAAAACAATCAGCACCAGCGCGCCCGCCCAGGCCTGGCGGTGCCATTCGTCAAAAGGTGAAATGGCGTAAGTGAAAATTTGCAGCGGCAGGGCCGCGGTAGGCTGATTCAACTTCAGGTTCCAATACTGATTTCCAAATGCGGTAAACAACAGAGGTGCAGTTTCTCCCGCCACCCGCGCGAAGGCCAGCATAATACCGGTAATCACTCCCGAGGTGGCGCTGCGGAGCACGACCGATAGAGTAGTCCGCCACTGCGGTATGCCTAGGGCCAGCGCGCCTTCGCGAATGGGCTGCGGAACCAGCAACAGGATTTCTTCCGTGGAGCGAGTGATGGTCGGCACCATCATGATGCCCAGCGCCACGCCTCCGGCCAAGGCTGAAAAGTGCCTTTGCTGGAGCACAATCAAGGAATAAACAAAGATGCCCACAACAATGGAGGGCACTCCA
>WNGG01018860.1_pt1 | contig 12377 bp, 10 predicted proteins | sample 5400661 | NCBI WGS metagenome assembly WNGG01 (sample SAMN13153372, study PRJNA577476) | soil metagenome | isolation source: 100 cm soil or saprolite under Garry oak tree replicate 1 | place: USA:California | collected 2016-06-15 | reverse complement strand
CGCAAGATTCCCCACTGCTGCCTCCCGTAGGAGTCTGGGCCGTGTCTCAGTCCCAATGTGGCTGGCCATCCTCTCAGACCAGCTACCCGTCGTCGCCTTGGTGGGCCGTTACCCCGCCAACTAGCTGATAGGCCGCGAGCCTCTCCGTCGGTGCCTTACGGCTTTCCTCATCTGGGGATGTCCCCAAACGAGCGTACGCGGTATTACCCGGCCGTTGGGCCGGCTATCCCCCGCCGTCGGACAAGTTGCTCACGTGTTACGCACCCGTCTGCCACTGAACTGGAGTTGCCCCCAGTCCCGTTCGACTTACATGTGTTAGGCACGCCGCCAGCGTTCGTCCTGAGCCAGGATCAAACTCTCCAATGATTGGAAAATTCGAACAGCTCTTACGAACGACTGGTACTTCTTGTCGTCCGAATCACAATCAGAATGAAACCCCTCGCGGCGCGCTTCTGACAAACGCGTCCGCTCAAATGGGGCCGCACTCCACACACTCGATCATCAATTCTCAAAGAGCGTCCGCGAAAAAAGTCCGCGGAGAGACGCGGATTCTAGCCGGGGGTCTGGGGTGAGTCAAGGGGGTCCCGCATTTGAATTTACGGGCTGTCGGCAGGCATAAACCGATGTTCAAAACTCAGGTATAGAAAGGCCGATTTCCCATCGGGAAAAGCCACCCCAGGCACGATCTGGAGCCCGCTCGCAAAATTGTGTGCCCAGCGAATGCCCGGATTCAGGACAACGTCGTGTGCTCCACCCTGCTCCAGCCACGTGACCTCGAGCATCAGGTTGAACGTCGGACGCGCGAGCCAAATCACGCTCGCGCCGAGGTTGTACGTCGTCGTGTGCGGCACCGCAGTCACACCGGCGTTCCAGTGACTCACGAGCGAGGGCACAAGTATGACGCTCACCGGCACATTCAGCTGCGCGCCGATATGGCCGGTGCCGAGCCCGCGCGCGGAATTCCCCGTCGGCACCAGCATCGAGAGGCGCGGCGCAATCGCAACGCGCGCAGCGGCGCGCCGCAACTGATACCGATAGTTCAAGGCCGCATCGCCAAACCCGGTCCGCGACGGACTTTCTGTGCGTTGCACCGGGATCGTATAACTCAACTGATGCGTCTGCGTGCCGACGGGCCATTCCTGCGTGAACGTGAACGTCCATGCGGCCGTCCGTAACGCGCGTTGCCAGGCGCTGATGTGCTGCACGACGCCTGGCTCCTGATTGTACGCTTCTTCAACAAGGAAGCTGTTGTCGGCGATGGGACGAGACTGTGCGACGGTCGGACGGTCGGACGGTCGGACGGTCAAAAACAAGACGACGAGGAGACTAAGGTTTCTCAACCTGCGGCCTGACATACTTCTCGTAGCACTCGGGACAATATCCGTGACTGAATTGCGCCTCTGATCGCTCCTCGACATAGCGTTCGATCGATTCCCATTTCTCCGACGCATCGCGGATGCGTTTGCAATACGCGCAAATCGGCAGCAAGCCCTCGAGCTGCTGGACATGCTGGCGCAGTCCGAGGATCCGCTCGGCGGCTTTGAGCCGCGCGCGCAGCTCGTCCATGTCGATCGGCTTCGTGATGAAGTCATCGGCGCCCGCTTCCATGCCCTCGAGGTAGCGCTTTTTGCCGCCGGTCGCGGTGACCAACAGGAAATAGGAATAGCGGTCGGTGGCGCGCGCGCGCATCCGGCGGCAGAGCTCGGGGCCATCGATCTCGGGCATCGACCAATCGGAAATGACGATCGGGAAATAGCCGAGCTGCAGGTTGGCCCACGCCTCGCCGCCGTGCTCGGCTTCGGTGACCTCGTAGCCGAGGCCCTTGAGCACCGCGCTCAGGGTCATGCGCGCAACGGCGTCGTCTTCGGCCAGGAGGAGATTCATCGCAGTGCGCCCGGGAGGATTCGAACCTCCGACCAACAGCTTAGAAGGCTGCTGCTCTATCCACCTGAGCTACGGGCGCCCGGGCAACCCACAAAATAATGAAATCTCGGCGCCCCAGGCACGCCCGCCAATGCGGCAAAAACACCCTAGTACGTTTTGCGGTCATGTCTTACCATGTAGGCACTCATGACCCCCGTGGCGAACGAGGCGCGGCCCGAAAACGCCGTAGCGACGGACGAGCGCATCCGCGCCGACCTCGCCCGCCTGCTGCAGGAGCGGCTTCTGCGTGAGAGCACGCTCGGCGTCTGGGTGCATCCCATCCTCATCGCCGTCGTCGTTGCACTCGCCTGGCCCGATGCGCCCCACGATCTGCTGCTTGGCTGGGCCGGCGCAGTCGTGTTCACCACGCTGCTGCGTGGTGCGTGGATATACGTCTCCTCGAGCCAACCGCTGACCGAGCGGGCCGTCCGCACCGGCGTGCGCGCGACAGTAACCCTGCTCGCCATCACCTGGGGAGTGGGCGGCGCGCTGGTGCTGCCGGTCGTGCCGTTCGAGACCACCGCACTCATCCTCGTAATCCTGGCCGGCCTCATCGCCAGTGCGCTGACGACTCTCGCGGCCGATCCCTTGAGCATCCGCGGATTCCTCGCCGGCATCGCGCTCCCCGTCTTCGTGTCGCTGGCCACGAGCGATCAGCCCCATCACCAAGCGGCTGCGATCGTCGTAGCCGTCTTCACGCTGGGAATGGCGGTCGTGGCGCGACGCGCGCACCTCACGCTGGTCGATCACCTCCAGGTGACCGCCCGCCTGGCGGTGAGCGAGGAGGCCGCCAAACGCGCCGAAGCAGTGATGCGCGAGGCCCGCGACCTCGCCGAGCGCGTTGCCCGGGCCCGCTCGGCATTCCTCGCGAACATGAGCCACGAGATCCGCACCCCGATGAACGCGGTGCTTGGCTTCGTGGAGCTGATCCTCGATACCGAGCTGACGACCGAGCAGCGCCGCGCACTGGAGCTCGTGCGCTCGTCGTCCGAGGCGCTGCTCATGATCCTCAACGACATCCTCGACTACTCCAAGATCGAGGCGGAGCACCTCGAGCTCGAATCGATCCCGTTCGATGTTTCGAAGGTGGTCCACGCCACTGCGAGTCTCCTCGCCGTGCGAGCGCGCGAAAAGCATCTCGAGCTGCTCGCGGAAGTGTCGGCCGACGTGCCGCGCGCGGTGCGCGGCGACCCCACCCGCCTGCGCCAGGTGCTCATGAACCTGATCGGCAACGCGATCAAGTTCACCGAACAGGGAGAAGTCGTGGTATCCGTGGGCGCCGCCGCGACCGACGGCACTGCCAAGATCACGTTCGCGGTGCGGGACACCGGCATCGGGATCGCGGCCGAACACACCGCGTCGGTATTCAAAGAGTTCACGCAGGCGGATTCGACGATGACGCGCCGCTACGGCGGCACCGGACTTGGTCTCGCGATCTCGCAACGGCTGGTCCGGCTGATGGGCGGCGAGCTGACCGTGAAAAGCGAGGTCGGACGTGGCAGCGAGTTCTCGTTCTCGCTCGCCCTCCCCGTCGAGACCGCTCCGCCAACGCGCGTCGTCGGCCTCGCGGCGCTCGGCGGCCGCCGCATGCTCATCGTCGACGATAATCAGACGAACCGGCGCATTCTGCGCGAGATGCTGGCCGCGGAAGGCATCAATGTCGACGAAGTGAGCACGGCGGCGGAAGGACTGGAGCAACTGCGACGCGTCCGCTACGACCTCGCGATCCTCGACGTGCAGATGCCCGACATGGACGGCTTCCAGCTCGCGACCGCCGTGCGTGCCGACAAGAAAATCAAGCGCCAGAACCTGCTGATGCTGACGTCTGCCGGGCAGCGTGGCGATGGCGAGCGCTGCCGCGAGCTGGGGATCCGCGGATACCTCACGAAGCCGATCTCCCGCAGCGATCTGCTGCAGGCACTCGGAACGGTGCTCGCGGGTTCTCCCGACGAAACGGGAACGCCGGAAGTCGTCACCCGCCACACGATCGCGGAATCGCGGGCGACGCTGCGCGTGTTGCTCGCGGAAGACAATCCCGTCAATCAACAAGTCGCCGTCGCCATGCTGGTCAAACGCGGACATGAAGTGCACGTCTCGAGCAACGGCCGCGAAGCGCTCCAGGCGGTCCAGGAGCGCGACTACGACGTGGTGTTGATGGACATTCAGATGCCGGAGATGGACGGTTTCGAAGCGACGCGCGCGATTCGCGCGATCCCCAAGGGCAAGGATCTACCGATCATCGGCCTCACGGCGCACGCCCTCTCGGGGGAGCGCGAGCGCTGTATTTCGCACGGCATGACGGACTACCTCGCCAAACCCTTCAAGGCACACGAGCTGTTCGCGCTGATCGAGGGTACGGCCGAGCCGAAAGCGGCAGCCGCGCCACTGCCCGAAGCGCTCGCGTCGCCCGTGGACCTCGAGGGGTTCCGCACGACGTCTGGCCGCCCTTGCCGGTGCCGTCGCAGGCGGGACGGGGGACGAAATCGCCAAGGCCGCGCACGTCTACCGCGGCGCCGCCGCGACCATCGGCGCGCGTGAGCTCGCCGGTTTGCTCGAGACCGTCGAGACGACCGCCCGCGCGGGCGATGTGGAACAGGCGCGCGAGACCTTCGAGCGCGTCAGCCCGATCGCGCACGCGGTGACCGACTATCTGCGCCAGCAACGCGCCTCGCTGCCGGAGGAATAATGCGAATTCTGCTCGCCGAGGATGACGCCGTCGCCGGACAAACGCTGACCGCAATCCTCACGGCGCAAGGCCACGAGGTCACCGCGGTGGACAACGGCGTCGACGCGTGGGGGTTGTGGCTGGTCGCCCACCATCGCGTCATCGTCTCCGACTGGCTGATGCCGGCGATGGACGGCATCGAGCTGTGCCGCAAGATCCGGTCGCGTCCCCCCGGCCCGTACACCTACTTCATGATGGAGACGATCCGCACCGGACTCGGCAATTTTCTCGAAGCGATGCAGGCGGGGGTGGACGATTTCATCACGAAGCCCATCATCCCCGAAGAGCTGGTCGCGCGGCTCAACGTCGCCGAGCGCATCCTCGGCCTGCGGGAAGAGCTGATGACGCTGGAAGGGTTGCTCGCGATGTGCAGCTACTGCAAGCGCATTCGCGACACGGACGGCGCGTGGACCCCGCTGGAGCGCTACGTCGAGCAGCGGTCGGCGGCGCGGTTCAGCCACGGCGTGAGATAACTACGTCAAGAAGAATACGTAAAACAAAAACTACGTAGAACGGCGTAAGAGCACTTCTATGAGCGCGCGAAAGGCCCGGCCGCGGTGCGAGACGCGATGCTTCGCGGCGGGGGGAGCCTCACCGAAGGTCATGTGGAGCTCTTCCGAATAGAACAGCGGATCGTAGCCAAAGCCCCCCGTGCCGCGCGGCTCCGTCAGGATCACCCCATCGCACGTCGCTTCGACGATCTCCGGGACGCTGCTCGGGGTCGCGAGAAATGCCACGATACAGCGGTAATGCGCCGTGCGCTTCTCAGCCGGGAGACCCGCCAGCTGCTCGAGCAGCAAGGTGTTGTTTTCGGCATCGGTGCCGGTCGCAGACCAGCGCGCGGAGCGTGGACCCGGCGCCCCGCCGAGCGCGTCCACTTCGATTCCGGAGTCATCGGCGACCGCCGGCAGGCCGCTGCGCGTCGCGTAGTATCGCGCCTTGGAAACCGCGTTCTCGACATAGCTCGTGCTGCGCTCGAGATCGGCTTCCTCGGGCAGCGGCTGGAGGAGCCGGTCGGCGGGAAACGACACGTCAAACGGCAGGCCGGCAAACAGCTCGCGAATCTCACGCGTCTTCCCGGGGCTGCGCGTGCCGACGAGCAGCTTCATCAGCCCCGCAGCCGCTCGAGCAGCTTCGTCGTGGACTTGTCCGTGACGAGTGGCACGCGCACGACGCGCCCGCCCCACCCTTCCACTTCCTTCGCGCCGACGATGGCATCGCGCGCGTAATCGGCGCCTTTCACCAGCACCGCAGGACGCAGGAGCTGGATCAGCGCGAGCGGCGTGTCCTCGTCGAACAGCACCACGCAATCGACCGCAGCCAGGGCCGCAACCATGCGCGCCCGTTCAGCCTCGGCGACGATGGGCCGGTCGGGCCCTTTGCCCAGGCGCCGCGCCGACGCGTCGCTGTTGACCCCGACGACGAGGGCGTCGCCCTCGGCGCGCGCCGCCTCGAGCAGTGAAACGTGCCCCGTATGGAGCAGATCAAACACGCCGTTGGTGAAAACGACCCGGCCCCCCCGGCCCTGGGTGGCGCGCCACGTTGCGGCGGCCTCGGGCGTCCGGACCTTCGCGGCCGTGTTCAGAGCGGCTGCACGGCTCTGGGGTGGAAAGAGAAGCTGTGATTGAAGAAGGGCAGCGACACCGATTCGCTGTAGCGCGTCTCGATGACGATTTCGCGCGGCTGGGCCGTGCGACGGATCTGGAGATCCTGGCCGCCCGCGGAAGCGGGAAGCCCGATCTCTTCGATCGCGGCCTGGATGCGGCGGCGGATCGTCCCATCGTCGAGTCCGGACGCGATGCGTGTTTCCGTCTGCATCTCGTCGAGCAGCCGATAGTAGCGGAAGTAGACCTCGCCGATGTTCACGCCGTAGTACAGCGCCGCGACGAACAGGAGGAGCGACAGCAGGCAGCCGCTCGAGCTCGCGCCGCGGCGCGAGGCGAAGCATCTCACCATTGCGACTGCGCCCCGTCGACGATCTGCTGCACGAGCTTCGCGAGCGCCGCCTTGCGTCCGTCCTGCTCGTTGGGTGGATCGTAGTCACCGTCCACGGAGAGTCCCTGCCGCTTCCAGACGCTCGTGCCTTCGCGCTGGTTCACGATCTCGACGTCCACGATGATCTGGACTTTGCGCTTCGTCACCGTCGCCTGCCCTACACCGGCTAGGACGCTTTGCGGCACGTCGGGATCGTAGCGCACGACGCGGCCCCGGACGATCGCGTCGGCCGTCGCTTCGGTCGCCACGCGCAGTCCGAGGCGGCCTTCGAGCGCCTGGCGGACGGCGTCACTCACTTCGGCCGTCAGGCGCGGTTCGGGGGTGTCGTTGTCAAACGGCATGATGGCGACGGTCTTGACGTTCGGCAGCGTGCCGCCCTGAAATCCATACGGGCACGCCGCGAGGCACAAGCACGCCGCACTAGCGACGACTGCGCCAGATCGCCGGCGCAAAGACCTGTGCCGTATCGTACGCCACCACCGTAAGCTCAAATCGGGCCCCCCCCGCCACCTGTGGGAAGTCGATGCGCGCGCTCGCGGGATGCGCCAGTGTGTCGACTCGCGACCAGCTGCGCGCCACCATTTTGCCCCGCTGCCGCCACTCGGCTTCCAGCATTCCTCCGCGACGCGCGCTGTCGGGAGGGGTCGTGACGTAGTCGAGCGTATCCTCCGGCTGCGCGAACCGCCACACGAGCCGCCGCGTGTGTCGCAACGAATCCACGCCCTGCATCCCAAACACAGCCGCATCGTCCGCGGGCCGCCGCACCATTGCGAATGCCGCCCACAACATCGGAACCGCCGGCACGAGCGAACGAAAATCCTTCTCCGGATCCGCCCACAACACCGAGTCGGCGATGATGACCGCCGCGCCACTGCCGAGGCCCAGCGGTCCCACGTAGTCGAATCGCAGGGTGTCGGGCGGTGCGATCCGGACCGTGCCGCGCCCCGCATACTTGACCCGCTCGTCTTGATAATGCCATCGAAACCGAATCAGCGTTGGCGCGCGCGGCAGGGTGGTGTGGGCCCATTGCGCCGCGCTGTCCCGACTCGCCGGCGCCACAGCCATCGGCGCGAGCGGCGCGGGTGGGCGATACCCGGGACAGGCCGCCAGCAGGGCACAGGCGCCAATGTAGGAAACGGAACGGCGCCGGGTCAATAGTTGAAGCCGAAGAAGAAGTCCACGAAGCGACGATTCCGGGTGCTCGCCGGTAATCCGTACGCGTCGATGTTCGGAGTTCCAAGTCGATACCCGATGTCGAGCCGCAGGACGAGCGGCAGGCCGATCGGCATTCGCAATCCGAGGCCACTCGAGCCGAGCACGCCGCGGTTCGCCGTCGTCTTCGACCACGCGCGTCCGTAATCGACGAACAGTGCGCCCTGCACGCCCGGAAAGCGTGCCGCGCCGAACGGGAACCCGATCGTGAGGAAGTCGAGGATGGGGAACCGGTATTCGGCGTTGACGAGCCAGGCGCGCGTACCGGCGACGTAGCCGTACTGCGGATAGCCGCGCAATCCCCACGAGCCGGCAATGCTGATGCGCCGCGGCCGCTCGCCGCCGGATGCGTATCCCTGAACCCGCAGCGCGACGGCGCTGTGCTGCGAGGTGCGCACGTACTTGCGCCAGTCCGCCGACACGAGCCACGAGTCGAAGCGGCCGTGACTCAAATCGTTCACGAGCCCCGTGGTGAAGTTGTAGCGCTCGCCGTCGATCGGGCCGGTCGGAAGCCAGAGCGTGTTGTCTTTGACGTACGTCAGGTAGTTCGAGGCGAGCCAGCCGATGCGGCGCGGCTCGTCCACATCGTCCGTTCTGATGTCCAACCGATCCGAGCGCTCGAGGCGGTACTCGCCCACGATACGCCGGAAGCGGTTGATCGGATACCGCACCTGCGCGAAGATGCCGTAAGACCGCTCTTCAAACAGCGAATTGAAGTCGCCTTCGTAGAACAGCCCGCGCTGGCGGAACGCGCCCACGCCCCAGTTGACGCGGCGCGACTGATTCAAGTAGAACGCGGACCCACTGATGTTGTCGACGAGGCTGCCGAAGCCGGCGCTCTGAAACGAGGTCAGCGACAAAAACACCTGATGATCGGACAGAAGGTCGCTGAAGACGAAGACCGCCCCCTGCGCCGAGCCGAGACCCGGCGCGACGGCGGCATCGCCGGCGGCGAAGTCGAGACTGAATTTTCGCTCGTAGGGCGTGCCATCGGCGCGCGCGTACTGCGGATGCGACAACTCACCCCACGTCCACGCCGCCGGCGGCAGGCTATCGGCAGTGGCCAAGGTGAACGTGCTCGTCGCTTGGTTCAGCGGCGGCGCGAGATAGATATTGAAGCTGAGATCGGCAAACCCGCCGAATAACAGGCCGCCGTGCGCGCCCGGCACCCACTGCGGATCGAACGCCCCGTTCAACGTCCTCGTCTCGCGCCGCCCCGTGCCCGTTGAATCGATCGAGTACACCTGGAATGTGCCGTCGCGGTCGGAGGTGAAGTAGATGCGGCCTTCGCCCCCCCCCGCCCCCCCCCAGCGCGGCGCTTCGTCGCGCCAATCGCCGTAGGTCAGATAGCGGATCGCGCCGCTCGGGAGATCGAGCGCGAACAGATTGTGCGCGCCGTTCCTGCCGAACGGCGTGCGGTCGGAAGAAAAGACGACCGTCCGCCCGTCCGGGCTGATCGTGGGGTCGAGGTCCTCGTAGCGATCCGAGGTGAGCCGCTCCAGCCGTCCCGCCAGCGAATCGCCCGGATCGGCAAGCCACAGGCGATAGAGATCCGAATACCCGGACTCGGACAGGCCGCTGAACACGACGCTCTTGGCATCGGGCGCCCAGGCCGGCGAGAGAATCGAGACGAGCTCCGCAAACTGATAGCGGCCGACCACCTTGCCTTGCTTCAAATCCCAGAAGAACAGCGCGTCGCGCTCGGCGTACTTGCTGCTGAACGTCGCGACGCCGTGCGGATTCACGTCGATCCGCGACTCGAAGAAGTGGAAGGATTCGAACTGCTCGCTGCGCTCCCCCTGCACCACCGCCCGCCGGCCCCGCCCGCTGAGACTCTGCGCGTAGATCGTCGTGTAGCCGCTCGCGGGCGAGAAGAACAGGAATGACGGCGCGGAATCGCCGGGGAGCTGATACGCCGTCGGCTTGATCGCGAGCTCGGTGAGCTTGCGCGCGGTGATCGCGAGCGGCGGCTGGCTGGCGACGGCGGGATAGTAGTGCTGGCGCATCCAGTACTGCCATTCGTCGGACAGCTGATCGATCGTCCGGCCGTAGACACCGGCCAGCGCCCCTTCGAAGCTCGAGTACTTCCAGATGTCGTTGTACAGCTCGAGAATGCGCCACTCGCCGTAGCGCTCCGCCAGGAACCGATGGATGCTGCCGCCGACCGGGTAGACCAGACCGCCGTAGGCGTATGCCAAGTCGGGCAACGACGGCAACCGTCCCGCGATCGTCATGTCGCGCAGCACCATCTCGTCGCGGCTGTCCTCGCCCGCCGAGAAGAACTCCGCCAGCCCCTCAGTCCACCACAGCGGCACCCCGGTTTGCCGGAAGCGCGGGTACCGTCCGAACGTCTGCGACGCGAGGCTCAGCTGGAAGACGTGCACCAGCTCGTGACGGATCGTGTGCCGGAATTCGGCGTAGCTGCCGCGGAACGGCAGCGCGACGCGACGCTTCAGAAACTCGGTGACGCCCAGCAAGCCTTCAGGCGGGATGAACGGCAGGATATTGGTCTGTTCGAAATCGCTGTGCGACGCGTAGACGATCAGCGGGACGCGCCGCGTGCCGGCGTGGTTGAAGCGCCGCTCGAGCGCGTCGTAGCTCGCTTCGGCGTAGGCCAGCGCCACGCGGCCCAGCTCTTCTTCTTCGGGATAGTAGTAGAGGTCGACATGCTCGCCACGTAGCACCCGCCAGTCAAAGCGGCGGTACTGGATCTTGTTTTGCCCGAAGTAGCCGTACTGGGCGGACAGAGATGGAACGAATCCGATCACGGCAATGATGACACAGGTTAAAACCTGTGCCCAGTGAATCACTGCCGTTAACGGCAGTGCTGTGCGGGGCCCATGTTTGAGCATGGGGAGCCTCATTTATGAATGCTCCGGATGCGATCGCCCATCCCGATCGCGTTCAGCACGGCAGCGCCGCTAGTGCCGGTGACCCGACCAAATATTGTGTAAATGCCGTCCAGGTGGGGCTGCGCGGAGTGCGTGATGAAGTATTGGGTGCCTCCGGTGTTGGGGCCCGAGAGTGCCATGCCTACGGTGCCCGTTTCGTAGCGGACGGGATTGATCTCGTCGCGGATTGCGAAACCGGGCCCGCCCCACCCGTCGCCCCGCGGATCCCCGTCCTGCACCACGAAGTTCGGCACCACGCGATGCCAGCGCGTGCCGTCGAAATAGCGCCGGTTGACGAGGTCAATGAACATCGCGACGGTCAGCGGGGCCTCGGTGGGCAACAGCTCGATGTCGAGCGTCCCGCGATCCGTCTCCAGGAACACATGCGGATTGGTACCCGCCAGGGCGGGCGCCAGCCAGCGCCGCGCGACATCGCGGTAATCGGCGAGCGTGCGGCCGGTCGCGATGGGCAGGACGGGACCCCAGGCGTCCCGTGTGTCCGGGATGGTATCGGTGGCCATCCGGCGCACGAGATAGTCGTCGGGTCGAGGCGTCACGGCCACGAACTTCGTCGCGACGAGGCGGCGGGCGTCCGGTGACAGCGCCGCGATCGCGCCGAGCGCGGAGACGGCGGACAGACGGGCATCGTTGAACGGATCGCGTTCGGCGCGGGCGTAGGCGGCGACCAGGAGCTCGATGTCGTCGGCGGCGGGATGCCGGGCGAGGAGATCGGCCGCGACGCTCCGCACGGCAGGATCGGCATGCGTGAGCAGGACGCGCGCGCGTGCGCGCAGCGGCGAATCGTCCGCCGGCACGATGCGCTGCAACGCTTGCAGCGCCTGCGCGACGACCCGGCCGTCCGGGTCGGCGAGTTGTCCTTCCAGCCGATCGCGCGCGCGCGCGGCACCGAGCGCTTCCGCGGCGACGCTGCGCCAGCGCCAATCGGCGTCGTTACTGACCGCGACGGCCGCAGCCACACCGGCGGCGCTATCCGCCTGCGCGACCGCGATGATCGCCTGGCGTTTGAGCGCAAAGACGCTGATGGTGAGACGGGGACGCAGCGCCGCGAGCGCCGCGGCGCCCCGCAGCACTCCCAACGTCGTCTCGGCCTGCACGGCAACGCCGATGTCGCGATCGGCAACGAGCGGCACGACGGCACCGGCAAGTGTGGAATCACGGAACGACGCGAGCGCGCGCAGCGCATTGATGCGGATATGCGCGTCACCATCGGCCAGTAGCCGCCGGAGGGCGGCTGTCGCCTCACGCGGATCGAGTCGTGCACTGTCGAGCAATGCCTTGTTGAGTCCTCGCGCGGCCACGGTGCGCGTCTGCGCATCCGGATCGCTGAGCGCCCGGATGAGCGGGCCGGCGCCGGGGGCCGCGCGCAAACGCGCGAGCGAGTAGAGCGCACGCCAGCGTGTCGCCGCGTCAGAAGCATCGGTAAAGCGTACGAGATCGGCGACGGAGGCGCGCGTGCCGAGCCGCCACGATTCGAGCAACGCGGCATTCACGACCAGTGTGGCGGCTCCCGGGGATCCCGCCGCGAGGATATCACTCAGGGCCCGCGCGCCATCGTCTCGGCCGATCCTGGCGATCGCCGTCACGGCCTCGAGCTGCGGCGCGCCCTGCTC
>WNGG01011700.1_pt1 | contig 12377 bp, 23 predicted proteins | sample 5400661 | NCBI WGS metagenome assembly WNGG01 (sample SAMN13153372, study PRJNA577476) | soil metagenome | isolation source: 100 cm soil or saprolite under Garry oak tree replicate 1 | place: USA:California | collected 2016-06-15 | reverse complement strand
ACAGCATCTTCGAGAATCTTACCAAGCTCTGTTTGAGTGTGGGAGTTGTAGAGAACAGAGACCATACGAAGAATTGTGACAATGATGATTATGCAGTATTTGATGAACCAAGAAGCTTTGGGATTCATTTAACAATCTCATTAGCTATTATGCAGAAGATACATCCTATAGCAAATCCTATTGTTATACCTAAAATGAAATCTGTTATCAATGGTTAAAGCCTACAGCATGGAACATCAGATAGACAAGAGAAGATTTGTAGCTGTCACTTGTTGCTGTGCGATAGAGGGAGAGAAGATTGAAGACTCTACTTGAGCACTTGTTACAGAGCATGTAGGGAGTAGATAGGATAGTGACTTGGTGGACTCCTTTCTTAGTCTTCATGCAACGGAAGCAGAGGTCTCTCATTCTTTCATCAACTCTTTCCAGGCTGGATCAGAAGTTATATGATTAGAAAGTGTAAGCAAGAATGCTGCTGTCAATTCAATTGTAGTAGCTTTTCTACCAAGTCTGTTGAATAGAACTTCCATTTCCTTTGAAAGTTGGATTATGAAATCTTCATCTATTGGTATCAATGTAGAGTTAACAACCTGTAGATGATAGCTCCAAGAAGGATGAAGAAAACAATGAGAAGGAAGGGAGCATTAGATTCAAGCAGTTGAAGCAATTTAGAGTGGCTTTTTGTATGGCCTGTCATGACTCCACTTCCAGTAACCAAGACCGAGACACACAGCACCATAGATAGCAGCAAAAGCACTACTGATGAAATAGAATACTGTAACAGGGCCAAGAAGTTGCTGTTCAGCAGGAGTAGTAATATAGTAGAATAAGGGAGTCTCAATCATGATGGTCTCAGCAATCCACCAAGCTCCAAGAATCATACGAGCATATGCAGACTTGGGGAATAGAATCAAATAACGGGATTTCTTCTGTTCCATGTAATCACCTTCTAATGCCTAAAGCTGAAGTAGCAGAGAAGGCAATTGCAAAGGCAATGATAAGCTCAATGACGAATATCTTCAAGGCGTAACGAGTGAAGATCATCCATGAGCCTTTCAACTTAGGCTTAATCTCCTTACAGCTTTGGTCTAAGCAGACCTTATAAGTATCATTCTCGAACCACTGATGAATGTGCTTCGGAATAGGTGGTGGAATGTACATCTGTGGTTGAGCCTGATACTGTTGAGGAAATCTTTGCGGATACAATTCTTGTGGAGTGAAACTTGGAGTCTGTTGAACTGGTCTTCCTTGACAAGTCATGTAGTGGGCATTCATATTTGATAAGGGAAAGAGATGTCCACATTTTGGACAAGGATAGTTAGGCTCAGTTTGTGGCATCATACTAATTCAACTCTCAGAGATTCAATATGATGCATATGATTGTAGCAAAAGCTGTAGAAGTCTGAGATTTTCTTTGGTATGAATGGCCCAACTTTACATTCAATACACTTCAATGCAGCAGTAGGCCCATATGAAGGCTCCTGAGAAGGCATCATAGATGAGTAGTCTCCTTTGGCTCCCAAGGTGGTGGAGTGATAGGAGCAGCAAATTCATCAGAGCTTTCAGCAGTAGAAGCATTCTGCTTGTTGAGTCTCCGAGTCTTCCATCCTTTCTTTACTCGGTTAGAGAAATCTGTTGAGGTGATATTCTTCTTTTTGGTCAAGTGTTGTCTGATTAGCTTTGCTTCATTCATCCTTCCGAGATAGTATTGTTCATTTTTCTTGTTCTTGTCTTGTATTGCAAGCTCCATCATTATCTTAGCAAACTTTCTTCTGGAGTCTAACCAAGCTACAAAGTTGGTTATGTCTGCAGTCTTCATTTTAGTACATCCCAGGAAACTCTACTTCTGTATCTGCTGCTTCAAGAGAGTCTATGATTTCTTCGAGATTTGATATTGCTTCTTCAAGTTGACTTGCTTTCTCTCCACCTTGAAGGTTCTCAGGCATATTATCAAGCCATTCTTGAAGTTCATCTTTGAGAGACTCGATTTCATCCTTTGCCACTCTTACAGAAGAGATAGCTTCATCAAATCTCTCTCCTCTGCTTTTCGACTTCATTTCTGATAGCTCCTGATGGACTCTAAGGCTTGCTTAGTGACAATGACTCGGATACCATCCTTCTTCCAAGTAAGACCTTGGAGCTTCAGCTTTAGAAGAGTAAGGAAGTTCATTCTCTATAGACTCCTAAGTGTTTTAGGTAGTCTCTCATCATATCTGAGATTTCTTCGAGTTGATGTCTGATTAGATGAAGTTCTGATATATCCATCATACCTAATGTTTGCTCTCCACAGTTTGGACATCTCATTTGGATTCGACCTTTCGAGCATCATAGTAGTCATCAATGGCCTTGCCCTGTTGAGCATCAGGCTTAGGAGTCATCATTTTTGTGTCTCTTCTTCAATGTCACTGTAAATTGAGTCAATTCTCTTCTTTAGACTTTCAAGGTCTTTGGAGATGTCATCAAGCTCATAGAGAATGTTTTGGAGAGTAACCTTTGGAATAGCAATGTCAACTGGAATCTCTTTCTCAGTTGTCATTGGTCGTATCTCCATACACACAGTCTTGAGTCAGTAGAATGAAGTATTGTAGATGGGAATTCTTGTAACACTTCTTCAAGACAAGTAACTGAACCTGAAGTAATGTGAATGTGTTGTTCATGTGATGCTTTACCTCTTGACTCAACAACTATTGTTACATCATCACTCCTCTCATTGTAGAGCAATGCTCGAAGCTCAAGATACTGGTCAAGGAGTTTGTCGGTCATATTTGATAGCCAACTCCATCTTCATAATATGTGAAAGAACCTCTTCTGTCAGATTCCCTTGATTGATCTTGATATTCTGCTTCAGAGTAGAGATTGTGATAGAAGCATTTTCCATTCTGAGTGACTTCATTCTTACAATTCCTTGGGCTGCTTGACCTGCTTCATATGCAGAGATAGGAATACTGATGAAGAAGAATATGATTAGTGCTAATCTAACTAACATGGCTCAGAAAAAGGGTTAGTGGTAACAGAGGATTCAGCTATCAAGTGCAATCGGGCATTTCTTCTGTCTGGGAGCAGGTTGTAGCAACAACAAGCCTTAGACACTTGCTTTAGCATCATGTTACCAACTAAGGGAGAGAGATGTTTGCGGGTTGCAAGACAGACTGTAGAGCTTCTTGAAGAGATTTGAAGAGACCTGGAATAGACATGAGAGATTGAGCTTTTTCAATGTACATTTTCTTCTCTGCATCATTAAGAAGAGAGAAGCTTCGAGTAGATGAAACAGCAGTAGCTTGGACAGGTATTGGAGCAGCAGAAGGTGGAGCAGAGAAGGCTTGTGTAGTAGCTCCTTGAGCTTCAGTATCTTCTTTAGATTGTCTTCGCTTAGCTACTACAATCTGTTGGTTGATGAAACGTTGCTCGAAGAGACTAACTTCGTCAGGAGATGCAGGGATAGCAGTATAGACTCTGACAGACTTCCGATCTGGAGCAATATCAAATGTGAAGGGAAAGTCACTACATCTGAAAAATGCTTTACCTTCTTGATTCTTTGTAGGCACTCCCCAAGCTCTTGGGTTGAGTGCTCTGTGTTTGAGAGTCAAGTTGTCAGTGGTTCCCACAAAAACATTGTCTTCGCGGGATGCTTTGAGTTTGCGATTCTCTGCTTCGACAGCATTCAGTCTTGCAAGGATTTGCTCATAACTTACTTGAGCCATTGTTTTTCCGAAGTCACTTAGTTGAAGCTCTGTAATAAAGTCTGTGTCATACCAACAGTGTTCACAGTACCATCTCTTCAACTCAGGATTGTAGAAGGTTTGGAGAGTCTCTTCACATTGGAAACATGGGCCTATTCTCCTGGTGAAGAAGGAGAGGAATCCTAATCCTTCAAGTTTTTCGAGTAGAGTTGTCATATGCTCTTAGATTCATCTTCCTTAGAGTTGATGCTTTACTTCCAGTACCATCATAATACTTTTGTGGAGACCATCCCCTTACTTTGAAAAGACTCTCCCAAATACGATAAACCCATCCTGTCTTGGTTAAGCGATAACAGTAGGGAGATTCAACAATGGTAGAACCTCTTGGAGTAGATACAATCTTCAGATACAGATCAAAGCTAATTTGGAAAACATCTTCAATGTTACAGATGTCAACTTCATAATCGAAGAGTCTGTTTCTCCAGTAAGGTGGGTCAACATAGTGACAGTTAGGACATTCTCTCATAGTTTTCTATTCCAAGTGATGTACTTCTCTGAGTAATTAACGTGATCATAGACTACAATCATTGAAGCATATGCTGCATGATGTTTATTTGGTGGGAAGATAAGTCTCTGATTCAAGAATCTGATTTGAGAAGCATAAGGATGAATCCATCTCTGAAACCATCTTGATGAAGTATCTACAGGAAGAAGCATCACTATAGTCTTCCCTTGAATATGTTCAATGAGAGACTTCCTTATCCAAGGAGCCTTATCTGAGTAAGGTGGATTCACATAGTTACGGAGACCCCAAGGTAAAGCTAAACCATCAAATGTAGGATTCAAAGGACACGGATCAAAGTCGAAATGAAATTCTGAATCAAGCTGATTGTATAACCATTCAGGAGTAGCAGTAGAATCTTTTGCTCCATTCCAATATCCTGCTAAAGCTAAGGCTCCTCTCAATCTTGATACTTCCTGAAGCTCTCTACCTTGTTACCACACTTCAAACAAGTAACAATGACCAAGGCTCCACCTTCATATCTGAGATATTCATATTCATGAAGTGTAGTCTCTGAACATTGATTACAGAAGGATTTGTTTCTGCTCATTTGGGTCGCGACTTGCAGAAGTGAATCTTTGAAGCTTGCTTTTCATTGGTGTACCATCCACCGCATAGATCACAGACATACATCACTTTACCATCCTTGAATGTGACTTTGTGAAATGGCCTACTTTTGTAGTACATGTCTCCTTCTCCTTTCTTCTCTATATTTGTGAATACTTCTTCCATTAACCCATCTAAGATAGACTTTATTATTCTTGTCAAGATACATGATTCTGAATCTTAAGTAATTAGATTCTTTTGGATGTCCACTTGGTCTTGTCATGCCATATCCCAGTGGTTTCTCATGAAGTGTTTACGAATAGTAGACTGTCTTCTGATTCTGTCAAACTGGGCCATCTCTCTTCTCCTTCTACATCCACAGAAGTCATCATAAGTATCGCAACTGCATTGACACTCAGGATGATTCATATTGAGAAGCTTGTTACTCCAGTCATTGATGGCCATCTCCGTTCCGCAATTTCTACATTTCACCATTCTCCCAATAGGATAGCCATACATGAATCCATCTACTGAAGTATTTTTGAATGTGGGGAACTCAACAATCCAAAAGGTGGAGTTAGGAAGCTGTTGAGTCCAATAGTAACTTGGTTTGCCATCTCTCCAAGGATTACCTTTGAAGTGCTGCTTCTGAATAGCTTGGTCTTCGACCTTCGGAAGCTCCAACATCATAGGAGCTAACAGAATAGCAACATCAACATCCTTCCGAGTGAATATCATAGGTAAAGGCTCTGGAGAGTGTACTACTTGAATCTTTGAGAAGGGAGAGTTTTGAAGGAATCTCATAGCCTGTAGAAGGTCTCTTTCATCAAACTCGTAGAACCACTTATCATACTCCTGATGAATCCTTGGTAACACTTCAGAAGGAGCAGAGACTTTGATGTTAGGATACTTCTGATGGTCTCTGAAGAATCTCTCTCTCCAGAATTGTAATATTGTTCCTGGTTCAGTAGTAAGGCCGTATCTTCGCTTTGTTGAGCCTTCAGCATAGTGATAGTTTGGCTTAGGGTCAAGCTCTCCACATTTATCAATGAACTTGGAGATGATGCTACTCTGATTCATCTCTCTTCTTAGCTTCCTCTAACAGTCTTTCATATTCATCAACTTGAGTAGGCTTTCTTGTTTTGAAACGAGCCTTACCTTCATTGACTACTTTAGAAAGTCTATCCTCTGCTCCTTTACCCTTCTTAGTCTCCTTGATGTTCTTTACAAGAGTCTTGTCAAACTGTGCAAATTGATATGATGAATGAGCAGTATGTTGAATCCTCTTACCTCTTCTGAATTGACCACTCTTATGACCAAGAGGAATTAGAGGAAGAGGTATGTTGAAATGAAGTAGTAGAAGAGATACAGTCAACAGTAGAATAAGCTGGAAGAGATAAGTTGAGAACTGTTGACTTGTATTGTTGAAGTTTACGAGTCCAACAGAGAAGAAAGTGTAAGGTCTTATTGGAACAACATCAGGAAATATGATGTCTATTGAGCCTGCTACAAATGTGGCTGTAAGAATGATTGAGAGAAGAATAAGTTTTCTCATGATTCTTCTAATTCTCTCTCTACTTCTTTCCAGTTGAAGACCCCTTGCTTGAAGTCTTCAGATACTTTCCTTTGATTGCCTGTGACATTTCCTCTTCTCTTGAACCACTCTTCAATCCAAACATCAAGTCTCTCCTTTGGAGCTTCAAGCAATTCATCATGAAAGATGTCAAGGTCTATCTCTATCTGATGAAGCACAAAGAAGTAGTGACTCTGATCAAATGACATTGATATGTCTCCAATCAGAATTTGTTTCAATGTTAAGCTCAAGCTTTGCAGTATGAATCCACATCAATCTTTGAGTTAGAGGAATTCTTTTGATTGAATATTCAAATGATGTGACTCTCTGATGGCAGAAGTAGCAGAGAGGAATGTAAGCTTCAGGATGTTTTACAATGTCATAGTATCTGTGGTTAGAACCTCTTCCATCTCCATTGAGCTTTGTTTCTTTGATGTGGTGAAATTGAAGCTTCTGCTTGTGGCCACATATCCCACATTTCACAATCAATCGGAGATTCTTTACTACAGTCTTGTAGTAGTTCCTTCCATGAAGACCTGACATTAGCGAAAGCTCTCATACTTTGATAGTGTAACTCGAATCTTGTCAAGAGTAGGCTTTGGAATACCATCATAGAACTTGGAGAATACAGCTTGATGATCAAGAGACTTCTCATACTTCTCTTCGAAAGAAGGAAGCACTCCAACAAGTCTCTCTTCTCTATCCTTCTTAGTTGAAAGACGGAGAACACATCTGAGTCTAATCCAACTGAACCTAAGGTACTGATGATCAATGTTATCTGTCATGCAGATGATTCCCATTGACTTGGTGAATATCAACTTGTCAAAGCATACTGCTCTGTAAGACTCAGTAGGGAAAGTCTGAAAGACGTAGATTGTAGAGAGTCCAAATTCATCCTGAACCTTTGATAGAGACTCCATGATAACTTCAAGGTCTCTATCTTCAGAAAAGTCCCACATAGGAATGAAGTAACCATCTGGAGTCTGATTTGTTACTCCATAATGAGTTGAAATCTTAGCTATCCAAGTTCTGATCTGGAAGGCTAAGGTTCTCCCGAATAGAGGGATTCTAATGATTAGCTGCTTCAACTCCAGTTCTCCTTGTATCTCTCAAAGTAGTCTCTGTACTTAGGAGCAAGACTCCAAGTAGGAGAGTTATTCCGAATAATTCCTTTCCCTTTCAAAAGACGGAGATGTCTATAGAGTGAAGATTGAGATACATCTCGAAGCTCTTCAGAAGACATATGGAAGTGCTTCTCCATGTCATAGATTGTTACTTCATCATTCCATCTGTTTGTGAAGTATTCAATTATGCGGAATGGCCCAGTATGGAAGGATTCTTCTCTGTCAGGGTCACTTGACAGTATCATCATGTTGTACAACTCAAGATATGGGCCATAGAGCACTTTGAAAGCAAGACCATCAGCTTCAGTAAATTGGATTCCACCATTGAGAGAACACCAAGCATTCATGTATCTGATAGTAGCTAATTCTGCTCTGCTTCGAGTTAAGTGTTGCTCAAGTAATTCCATAATGTCTCTGTTAGGTACAAAGTGTGGTAAAGGTTGAGTTAACAAGGGAAGAGAGAAGTGTGGTGGAATCTTCTTAGTATCCTTCTGTAGAGGATTAATCAGCATCAACTTGATGAATCTGTCATTAGCTAAGCTGTTCCAGTTCTCAGACTCCCGCATCAACTTTCTGAACTTGAAAGGTTGAATAGCAATAAGCAGAACAAGATCACAGTCTTGGATGCTGATAGTAACAGGCACTCCTTGAGCAGATACCATTCTCTCAAACTTCCTGTCTGTCTGAACCTTTGAAGCTACAGCCATTAGAAGCTCTCTATGATAATCAGTAAGCATACTCCACTCTTCGACAGTCCAAAGGAGTCTTTTACCAACTAAAAGAGAAATCTTCTGAACCAATTCATAGTATGTTACACTGTTCCAGTTGTTGATTACTAAGTCAGGAATCTTCTTCATCTCTTCTGTGATACTGAAAATCATATGAGTCTTGCATCTTCCACTCGAAGCTACATTGAAGACTGATTGATTAGCTAACACACTCAGAAGGTTGAAGCTTAGTGGGACTCCAACTCCTGAATGTGTTGACTCAACCTGTTTGATTATCCTCAGAAGGTTTTCCAGATTTGAACGACTTCCTTTGCTGATTCTTCCACATCTCAGTTAGCTCCTTGATGCATCTATCCCAATCCCATGACTTCGGCATCAACTCTGCTAAAGCATTCAGAGTCTCCGGATAGACTGGAATGTTTGTATAACCATTCCTCTTCTTTTCGACAGCCATAAAGGTCTAAATCATAATGGTCATAATGGTCATTAAAAACACTTTTGGTATGTAGATTCTTGAGCGACTTCTGCATCCTCTTGGTTGAAAAATGCTTGGACAACCAAGCCTTCAACACAGCAACGGAAGATACAGTTTTCTTACGGCCTTCATTGCTTCATTTTGGCTCAACTATCACTCAAGGAGAGTGAAGCTACACAATAGTCAACCACTGATTAGACTACCACTAAGCAACTTCTCCAATGCTTCAGGAGCTTCAATGTATGTCAACATTGCAGTAGAAGTTCTGATTGCTGCAATACTGGCAATGATCACCACACTCATAGGAGTGCAGTTGATTGGGCCAGTTGCTACAGCAGTAGGTGGAGCACTGAAGAACGGTAACTTGACAGGAGCAGCTAACTCAGTAACAGCACAGTTAACACTATTGTTTGTAGTGGTAATTGTGTTAGTCCCCATTGTCTTCATTGCTGTGTTTGGCAAGATAGTATCAGCGGAAGCAAGTTAGACAATGATGAACCTAAAGCGAATTGTCTATCCCCTCTTTTTTGTTGTCTTAGCATTAGCCTTAGTATTACCCGTTCATGCAGCAACTCCACAATATGACAGAAGTACAAAGGTTGACTTGTGTGTTGTTGCTTCTTGTGCTTCTTCATCAATAACAGTAGCAACAGGAGATACCATAATGGTCTATGGCCATTGTTGGTTTGCTGCATTCCTAAATACTCCAACTGATTCACTTGGAAACAGTTACACTAAGATTCTTACAACAAATGACATCAATGGAGTAGGAGAAGATTCAATTTGGTCAGCAACTTCAATAGCTGGAAATTCTATCTCTGTAACAATCTCAAGACAATCAGGATGCAATAGTTTTTCATTTACTGTTGATATCTACAGCTTTGTAGCAGGCTTTGGTTCTACAAATCGAAATGCTCTGAATATCAATGGAGTCTCTGGAAGCGATACTCTAACAATGACCATATCATTATTCAGCATCATCTATGAAACTTTCTCTTCTGGAAACGCTAACTCTGCTTGTCCTACAATCTCAGGTAGTAGTGGACAATCAATAAGGGACAGTTTCTCTTGTTTCCAATCAGGCAATATTGCTGCTACATCATCAGCATTAGACAAGTTCTATTCTTCAAGTGGTTCAACTCCATCTACTTCTGCTTATACAAGTGGTGGATCAGGTGGAAACACTGTTCTTCACATGACAATAGAGCTTCTCAATGCAGGTGGTTCTCCATCTAATCTCGGAACATTGACAGCCTGTTATGGTAACTGTGGAACACCTGCTGTAACACTTGTCAATACCAACTCTACACACTCAATCAACTTCAACAATTCAATCACACTCTTCTACGAATTTCAGTCAAACCTCAATGGATTCATTCTCAATGAAACAGTCAATGTTGCAAAGACCTATCTTAATGGTCAACAAGTAGGACTTGGAATCTACACAGCATCATGCAATGCTGGAGTAACTCCCTTTACTTCTGCTTGTGTAGGACAACAGAGAGCTAATACCATAAGTAATCCAAATGTTCCGAAGGGAAAATTCACATTGATTCCTTCACCTATTCCAGTATCAAGTGGTCAATGGGTTGGAATAGCAGTAACAGCAATCAACAGTGGACTCGACTTGAATGATACCAATACCATAGTTCCATTGTTCATTCAATCTCCTGGAACAATACCACCACTACTGAACAATGGAGCTTCCTTCAGTAGTTGCACTTGCAAGATGGGAATGTGGGTTTACATCACTGGAAATACTGTAGGAATACCACCACCCCCAGTATCATCTCAAGGATGTGGAGCAGATGTAGTATGCTTCATGACAGCATCAGCCTGTGGACTTACTCCTTCTAACTGTTTGATTGGAGCATTAGCCTTTGGATTGATCTACTCCTTCATATCGATCATTCTTCTTGAAGCAGTATCAGCAAAGATAGGAAGCAACATGACTATTCCGGGGGGAATCTACGTTCTAACATTCATGGGATGGATGACATTCTGGAGTCTCATAGTGGGAGCAATATGGTTTGTCATCCTTGAAATCTTAGCAGTAGTAGTCATCTTCAGTGCATTCTTTGGAAGCTTAGCAAGTGGTCAATTCCGTCATAGTGGTAAAGGTGGAAGAGATGCTTGAGTAGCATTCTCTTCTTCATACTTACAATGTTTCTTGTTCTCTCTTCTGGAGTCCTGATTCAGTTTGGAACTTCTGTTCCTTCAATAGCCAATCAACTAACAGGGCCTATCAACTGTGACATCAACAACATTCCTACTACAACTTGTCAGTTTGCACAATATAATCCACCTACCCCAACAAATGTTACACAAGCTCTTTCTCAAACTCCTTGGTGGAAATGTATCTTCAGTGTTCCATGTGTAGTTGCTTCTGTTACTGGTTCAGTAGGTGGACAATCTGCTGCTCAATCAATCTGGAATGGAATGTCAGAGATAGCTTATGCTCTTGGATACTATGCTACATTTGCATATGTATTCTTCAACAAGCTTGTTCAGGCAATATTCCTTATCTTTGGAATAACTCAGATAATGTCAACTGACTATGGAATACCATTCCTTCAATACTTCTGGTTGAGCTTCTTCATCTTCTACATCATGTATGGCATCTCAATGCTAAAGCCTGGTGGGAGTGGAATGAGTTGAATGTCAGAATGCACATTCTATCACAACACTGGAATAGAGACTCCGGGATGTCCACCACCACATGGACTCATAATCCCTTCTCCACTCGATTACTATGTTTACTTCTTTCCAATGTTTTTCAGCTTGATTCTTCTCATGGTAATCCTTATCCGGTATCAGCAGATCAAGAACGAGTACATCAGGAGATTGATAGTTGAGCAACCAACCTAATCCTCAAGACCCATTCCCAGATATTCCTACTGATGGGCCACCAATGTGGGAAGCTGGCAATGAAGGGAAGACCCCTTCTGACATTCTCTCTCTACTACTCGGTGGAGACTACAAGGACATTCTTGCTGTCATCATGAGAACTAACTTCCAAGATGAAGAATGTATGGTTGTTGTTAGAAATCTACGTCGAGCAAAATTTGGTCTTGGTCTCATAATCAAATCTGAAGAAGACAAGAGATGGGCTATGCCTTGGTTAAAACAAGCTATCATTCACTTGTCAATGACTCGCATGAGTACAGGATTTCACAGCATTGATTCAGTAGTTGATGCTTTGAAGACAATGAGACCTAAGACTGAACAAACAATACAGATGAAAAGCCTATGACAGACTCTTCTCTAATCTTCATCATCATTGGATTCCAGCTATTTGTTCTTGCTTTGACATTTCCGATGGTTCTCTTCATCAAACTTGGTGGATGGCCTGAGGGATTCTTCAGAATCTTCAGAGTCAAATACTTCAGTCCAATCTTCATTGATGCAGAGAACACTCCAAGACGCTTTCCTCTTCGAAGCTCCATCATAAAGACTGGAGACCCTAATCTTCCACCATATTTCGAGTATAAGGGATTCAGCAATGCAGTTGGAAGATACTATCTTGACAAGATGAACCAAACAAAGCATAATGGTAGAATGTCTCAATACTACTATCCTGATAATCCCTTCCCCATTCCACTATTGACTCTATCTCATAATCCCATGATTAGTGCAGAGTCTCTTGAAAAGATGTATCATGATGAATCAATACTCGACTTCCTCAAAGT
>WNGG01007159.1_pt1 | contig 12377 bp, 10 predicted proteins | sample 5400661 | NCBI WGS metagenome assembly WNGG01 (sample SAMN13153372, study PRJNA577476) | soil metagenome | isolation source: 100 cm soil or saprolite under Garry oak tree replicate 1 | place: USA:California | collected 2016-06-15 | reverse complement strand
CATCGACGAGCCGAAGGGATTGCCCATCGGAAACCGCAGAGCCACCGCTCGCGGAACCTGCAGATGATATGTGATGTCGGGGCACACGGAGACGCCCACCGTCGGAATGCCTGCCCCTTCAATCTCTCGCTGTATCAGCCCAGCAGACTGGTGGCTCAGCGCGCAGCCACCGCTCACCACGACAGCGTCCGCTTCTTGAGCTTCCAGTCTCGGGATGATTTCTTTGACCGTAGTCTCGAGAATCGGCTCTACTTCCGGGACATAGCCCATCAATGAGTAGTGCACCGCCGCGCATTCGCCGATAAAACCTTCCTCTTCCAATTCGCGCAGCCGGGCCAGGGGAAACACACAATTAATGTCCTCGTTGGCTTCGGTATGGTCGTAGTGGGCGTGTGTTATTCCCAGTTCTGCCGGATCTGCGCTTACGGGGACTTCTCTAAAGGACCAATCTCCTCTATCACGGAATCTCATACTTCGAAGTTGAGGAGAAACGACTCCGGGAGAGGTATTGAAGGGCTTTTGCCCCTTCCGGTAAACTCCCGCGAGGCTCACCAGGCATACCCTGGACTCGTCGAGTTCAATCGTGGGCAGGGTGAACGGGAACCCCTCCACGGCGTAAAGTTGCCATCCACGATGTCGTGATTCCAGCGCCTTGATCCAGGAATAACCCGCCCGCAGTGTTTCGAGCGGTTGCGCGGCCAGGGGAGCGGGTTCATCATCATGAATAAGCTGTTCATCTTCCGGAACGCGACGTTGGCTCGAAAGCCGGCCCTCGTCTTTCTCCTTCATGAAGATCTCCTTGTTGGTCTGATAAGAGAAGTTTCCAGCAGTGTGCGTCGGCGGATCCGCAGGCTCATAGGCCAAGTCCTTTATCTAGCTCTTGTCAGGCATTATCAGGATGAAAGTGGCTCGGCGGCAGACATGATTCTCACGGGAACGTTGGAACCATCAATCCAATGTCTGTCGGGTAATGGAAAGAATTGGCTGCGAGAGTGAACATTTTTTGAAGTACTGGCTAATTTTCGATCAGGATTCCACAAAATGCAATCAAAAAGAAATGCCCTGGGTTTGGAGTTCAGGCTTTAGCCCGCCCACAGCACCCTGAACGCTGAACTCCGAACGCGCGCCTCGTGAGTTCATTGAGAGAAAAAGCATTCTTGGTCTCCAATTGCCCCGCCGAGCGGGGCGTTACGGATTTTTTCACCAGCTACTAAGACCAAGCCGTTTCATCAAAAAAGCGGATTCGACTCTATCTGAGGAACGACCCAGTGCTCCATCTCGATTTGAATCGTCGTGTGCTCGATATCGTACTTCTCCCTCATGAGACGGCTTAACTCCGCGAGGATCGCCGGCGCGTCCGTGTTGCGCCGCACGACGACATGACAACTCATGGCTGGCATCCCCGAGGTGATGGACCAGACATGCAGATCGTGAACAGAGAGCACTCCCTCCACGCTACCCAGATCGGCAAGAATACTGGAAATGTTCAGATGTGGAGGCGTCCCTTCGAGAAGGACGTCTACGCTCTCCGTCATGAGATCCCAGGAACTGTAAAGCACCAGAACCGCCACAACGACAGAGACGATCGGGTCCGCGAGGTACCACTGCCAGAACACCATGGCGACACCGGCGGCTATGGCCCCGAGCGAGCCCAGCGTGTCGCCCATCACGTGAAGAAACGCTCCTCGAATGTTCAGGTTCTCGTGCTGCGTCCTGTAAAGCAGGCCCGCTGTGATGAGGTTCGCTACAAGCCCGACGCATGCGACAACCAGCATAGGAACGCTTTTTACCGATGGCGGCGAATGCAATCGGTGGTAGGCCTCATAAAAAATGTAGATAGCCACCAGAACCAGGAGAATGCCGTTGCCCAGCGCGGCCAGAATTTCCACGCGAAGATAGCCGTAAGTCTTTTCGTGGGTGGCGGGGCGGGCAGAGATCTTAAGAGCGAACAAACTCAACGCCAGCGCCGCCACGTCCGTCAGCATATGGCCCGCGTCAGCGATCAGGGCCAGGCTGTTGGTCAAAAATCCAGCGGCAAACTCAATTACGAAAAGACTCCCCGTAATCGCCAGAGCAAGGGTGAGAGTCCGCTTGCTGGTGTGGTGTTCAGAAGAACGAGGGTGACTACCTGGCATGGACTCTAGAGGCGGAGCGGATGCAAAAATCCACTTATGCGCTTCTCGCGTTGAAAATGCAATAGCACCAACCTATTTCCCGTATTTCCTGCTCCAGCGCAGCCGCGACCAAAAGTATGAATGAAACCACAGATGAACACAGATCAGCACCACTAAGCTGAAAATCCTTCGCAATCTGTCAGGGATTTTTGTGCGTTCTCCTGAGAGCGCAAGCATCCTGCGTGCGGGAGTTAGAAACGCTGCGCACGCCGGAAGCTGGAAGTGTGCGCTCCAAGGAGCTACCTCCGCGTTCTGCCCGTCTCCGCGCTGAGGCTTTTTGGTTGCGCCTGGGCCGCTCCGTGTTCATCTGAACTACTAACCCGAAAATCCTTTGCTGGCAGGAAAGGATTTTTCTTCGCGAAATCGCGAAGGACTTTAGTTTGCTTGCGGCTTTGCCGCTCTCTGTTCATCATGTGGTTTCATTTCTTTGCAGTTCATGCCGACGGATCTGACAGCTCACATGAGTGAAAGCGGATCCACGTCCACGCTCGAATGCTTCAACGCGACCCGGCGAGCGCCAAGCTCTTCATAGGCAGCGCCCAGCAAGGACACCGCATCGCAGGCCGGCTTTGCTTTTATGAGAATCTGGTAGCGGAACTTGCCGCGCAGCTTTTCTAACGGTGCCGGCGCGGGTCCCAAAATGCGTACCTGCGACGTGAAATCGTGCCTGAGGGCTTGCGCCTTCAGACCGGCTCCGATCTGTTCCGCGACGTCACAGGCTGTGGCCGCGGCGCCGTGCGAGACGATGATCTGAATCAGACGGGTATAGGGCGGGTACGACATCAGTTTGCGAAACTCGATCTCATGACCGAAGAATCCCGAGTAATCCTGCCGCCTGGCGAACTTCAGCGCATAATGGTCGGGGTAGAAAGATTGGATTACCACCTTGCCCGGAGCTTCGCCCCGTCCGGCGCGGCCGGCTACTTGTGTAAGGAGCTGGAAGGTGCGCTCGGCAGAGCGGAAATCGGGGAAGGCAAGGCCTGCGTCGGCAGCGATCACGCCAACCAGTGTGACATTGGGAAAATCATGGCCCTTGGCGAGCATCTGCGTCCCCACCAGGATGTCGAGCCTCCCCTGTTGGAAGGCCGTGAGAGTCTTGCGCAACGTGCCCTTCTTGCGTGTTGCATCCCGGTCCAGGCGCGCAATCCGGGCTCCGGGAAACATAGCGCCCAAGGTCTCCTCGAGTTGTTCGGTGCCCGCGCCCACAAAGTAGATGTACTCTCCTCCGCAACTGCTGCAAGTCGAGGGAGTATCCCGCTCCAAACCGCAGTAGTGACAGATGAGCCGCTGCTCCGCCTGGTGATAGGTCATGGAAACACTGCACTCCGTGCAGGTATACGCATGGCCGCAGCCGCGACAAAGCAGGGTCCGCGAATATCCTCGGCGATTCAGCAACACGATCGCTTGCTGTCCTCGGCTGAGCGTATCCCCAAGCTCCTGCCCCAGCAGGTGCGAGATGATGACCTGCTTGCCGTAGCGCTGGAACTCGAGGCCCATATCGACGACTACGGCCTCGGGAAGAGGTCTGGCGTGAATCCTTTCCGGCAGGCAGAGGTACACTATCTCTCCGTTTTCTCGCGCTGCGTGAAACGTCTCGACCGAGGGCGTCGCAGATCCGAGCAAGAGGAGACCTCCAGACCGCTGGATGCGGTGCCACGCCACTTCTCTGGCGTGATAATACGGCGATTCATCCTGCTTATAGGAAGGGTCCTGTTCTTCGTCGATGATGATCAGACGCAGGTTTTCCAGCGGCGCGAAGACTGCGGAGCGCGTTCCGACTACTACCGGTGCAAAGCCGGATCGGATCCGGTTCCACTGATCGTACCTCTCCCCCAACGACATGGCGCTGTGCAAAAGCGCGACGCGGTCCGGAAAATGAGAAACGGCAATCCTGCTCAGCAACGGGGTCAAGCCGATCTCCGGAACCAGCAGCATGGCCGTATAATCGGACTTCAGCGCCTCACCGATAAGCCGCAAATAGATTTCGGTCTTGCCACTGCCCGTGACACCGTGGAGCAGGTATCGTCTGGCCCCCGCGCATGCAAGACCGGCTCGCAGCTCGTCAAAGACGGTTTGCTGGGATTTCGTAAGGACGCGGACTGCGGAATCCGCGACCTCGGAGAGCTCTTCCGGCACGCGGAGGATCGGGATCTGTTTGATCTCCACCAGTCCTCTTTTCTGCAGAGAATGCGCCACACCGGCCGTGACACCCGCCGACCGCAGCGCTGACTGTAAGGGCACGTTTCTTCCGTTTTGCTCGAGAAGCGAGTAGAGAGCACGCTGGCCCGCGGTCAGTCTTTCCAGTGTCTCCTGACTCGCTTTCAGCGCTCGAATTCCCAATTGCTCTTTGGCGGAGGCGCGCGGCTTACCGGCCGTTTCTTCGATCCGAACCCAGCCGGCCACGGCTAGCGACTGAATCCAATGGTTTAGTTCGCTCTGGCCGCTGTTCTTTTCCAGCTGTCTTACAGTCAGCGGACCATGGCGATAAAGCGTGTCGAGCAAGAGACGTTCCTGACGCTGCACGGAGCCAGGATAGAGTCCACCCGCCAGCAAACGCTCGGTGCCCGGCGTAACACGGATTCGCTCGGCCCCGGAGACTTGCGCGCCGGCGGGAAGCATGGAACGAAGAATCTCCCCTGCAGGCGTGAAATACCTGTCCGCGACCCAACGCGCTGTTTCTACGAGCGCGGCCGGGATGAGGGGCAGCCTATCCAGCGCGTCCTTTATCGCCCGTATCTCAAAATTCCCCGTGGGAGATTCCCGCAGCAGTGCGACAACAACACCGGTCAGTGTCTTGCGGCCGAAGGGGACGAGCACGCGAATGCCTGGAGCCATCTGAGACTGCAGATGAGGAGGAACCGAATACGCAAAAGTTCTGCGAACTCCGAGCGGCACTGCGACATCGACAAATGCAGCCATGGACTCATTTTGACAGGATCACAGGATTTTGGGAACAGGATGACAGGATATAGGTTTTGACAGGATAACAGGATTTACGGGATGGGCGTTTTGTCGTTTGAACTGTAAATCCTCTGTTATTCCCCCTGTCTCTAAATCCTGTAAATCCCGTCGATAAATTCCAACTCAAGAATCGCGAAGACTTTTGAGGTAATCCCTGATCTTCTGGACGTCTTCCCAGACCCTGCGCTTCTCATTGGGGTTTCTGAGCAGGTAGGCCGGGTGAAAGGTGGCCATGAGCTTTGCGCCACGGTAATCGATGAAATGACCTCGCAGTTTTGAGATCGGCTCTTTGGTGCGCAGCAGGGTTTGCGCGCCAAAGGTTCCGAGGGCGCAGATTACCTTCGGCTTTACTGAGGCAATCTGGCGAAACAGAAACGGCTCGCAGGAAGCAATTTCAGTTGGCTCCGGGTTCCGGTTCCCTGGCGGTCTGCACTTGAGAATGTTGCAGATATAAACGTCTTCGCGTTTCATTCCCATAGCTTCGATGATTTTTGTCAGGAGTTGCCCTGCGCGTCCCACAAAAGGCAGGCCTTGATCATCTTCATCCGCACCCGGGGCCTCGCCCACAAACATGAGCTCCGCGCGAGGATTGCCGGATCCAAATACTATGTTCTTGCGAGAGGGCGCCAATTTACAGCGCTGGCAATCCCCTAAATCTTCCCGGATTGCTTGCAGAGTTTCCTGCTTTTCGGGAAGGCTGTCAAACATGGTTCGCGCCTCATGGTAAACACTGGACGCGGGCCTGGACGCCTGGCTGGAACCCGCGGCCGGTCTTCCCCGAGCCGGGCCGCGCGAAGGGTTTGACGGTGGGGCGACGCCTTTGCGGGCCCACTTTACTCCCAACTCCTCGTAGAAGCGAAGACGTTCCAAAATGTGGCTTCCTAATTTTTCACAGCCGCTCATCCGCCAAGCTCCAGCTCGTCGAGGACAACTTCGTTGTTGCGCCACCGGAGCACCGTGCGCACCCTCAGACCAAGGTAAACCTTAGAGCCGAGCAGGTGCTCGATATCCAGCCGGGCTGCGCTTCCGAGATCGCGCAACGTCAGGCCGCCTTTGCCGAGGATGATACCTTGCTGCGACCTTCTTTCAACGATAATGTCGGCTTCAATGCGCACCAGGTTTCTTTTCACGCGCTCGCCCTCGTCGAATTTTCTGATTATCACCGCTGTGGTGTAAGGGAGCTCCTCGCGCGTGCGCTCCAGGATTTTTTCCCGGATCAGCTCCGCGGTAAGAAAACGCTCGGTCCGATCGGTGAACAGATCCGGACCAAACAAAGCCTCTCCGTCGGGCAGGCATTTGAAAAGGATATCCACCAAGAGCTTCAGATTATCGCGCGTGAGCGCCGAAATCGGCAGAATCTCAGTGAAATCGTATTCCTTGCTGTACCGATCGATTATGGGCAGAAGGCGAGGCTTGGCGAACTTGTCAATCTTGTTAATGAGCAGAATCGTCTTCGGCCCGGCGTTCTTTACTATCTGAAGGACAAAGTTCTCTCCGGCTCCGAGAGAGATCGAACCATCCACGACGTGGAGCACAAGATCCACATCCCGCAGGGAATCCAGCGCGGTTTGCAGCATTCGCTGGTTCATGCGGTAGACCGGTTTGTGAATGCCGGGCGTGTCCACGAAGACAATTTGCCCGCGAGGCTCCGTGAGGATTCCGAGTATCCGGTGCCGGGTAGTTTGCGGCTTCTCGGAAACAATGGATACTTTTTCTCCGATGAGCGCGTTCAGAAGAGTGGATTTACCGGAATTCGGCCGCCCGATGAGTGTGACAGTGCCGGATTTCATTTCGGGAGCTGAAGTTCATGCGTGAAACGAAACCACAGATGAACGCAGATCTGTACTACTAGGTTGAAAATCCTTCGCAGCCGGATTCTTCCGGGTCTTCCTGGGAGCGCACGCATCCTGCGTGCGGGGCGTCAGACACGAGGGCACGCTGGAAGCGTGCGCTGCCAGGGAAGGAACCTCCGCGTTCTCCGCGTCTCTGCGGTGAATTCGCTTTTGGTTGCGGCTGGCTGCTCCGTGTTGATCCGTGTTCATCTGTGGTTTCATTCATACTTTGGTTGCGGCTTGCGATTTCAAGTCCGACGCGTCTGTCCCGGCACGTCGAGAGTTCCGCGGGCTGCCAGCGCAGCCTGGGCCGTGTCGAGTATGCGCTCAGCGATAGTCCGTTTGGATTGGTTCTCGAGCGTCACGGATTCCCCGGTGCGGGTGAAAATCTGAACCGTGGCGTTTTCCGCGCCAAAACCCCCACGGGAAACATCGTTGGCCACAATGAGATCGAGATTCTTCCTGGTCATCTTGTCCCGGGCCTGCCCGGACAGATTTTCGGTCTCCGCGGCGAATCCTACCAGGATTTGATGCTGTTTGACCTTGCCCAGGAGCGAAAGAATATCCTCTGTGGGCGACAGAGCCCAGGCCGTCTCCTTCTCGCCCTTCTTTATTTTCTGGTGCGAGTAATCGGCGGGCCTGTAATCGGAGACCGCGGCCGCTTTAACCACAATGTCTGCTTCCGGGTATAGCTTCAGGACCGCCTCTTTCATTTCTCCCGCCGACCGCACGAAGGTGGCATGAACCCCTGCAGGGACGGTGAGATGGGTTGGTCCGGAAACCAGAAAGACCTCCGCACCTCGCGCCCGAGCGGCCTGAGCGAGCGCGTAGCCCATCTTACCGGTGCTCCTGTTCGAGAGGTAGCGGACGGGATCTATGTCTTCCACGGTGGGGCCGGCAGTCACAAGCACTTTGAGCCCCGCAAGAGATTCGCTGTTTGCCACCAGGTTAAGGATGCGTGAAACGATGGTCTCGACTTCGGCCAGCCTTCCTTCTCCCTCCATGCCGCATGCCAGCACGCCAGGCTCAGGGTTTACAAACTCGTGTCCTCGAGATCTCAGTATCTCCACATTGGCCTGGACCGCTGGGTGGTTCCACATCTCCACGTTCATGGCAGGGGCAAGCAGAACCGGAGCCGGTGTGGAAATGTAGAGCGTGGACAGGAAATCATCCGCAATGCCATGAGCAAACTTTGCGAGTATATTGGCGGTTGCCGGGACGACCGCCAGCGAGCCGACCTGCTGTGCCACTGCGATGTGTTGGATTTGCACATTTTCTCCGCCGCGAAACATGTCTGTGATCACACGCCTTCCTGAGAGCGCCTCAAAGGTAAGCGGAGCCACAAACCTGGCGGCCGCACGCGTAAGGACGACCTGAACCGAGACACCCGCTTTTTGGAGGCCGCGCATCACGTCGACGGCCTTGTAGGCCGCTATACATCCCGTAACCGCGAGTGCGACGTTCATAGTTTTGGCGCTTCAGCCCGATCCGGGTCGAGCTGCACGATCTCAAAGTCAATGAGATCCTCTTCCACTTCTCTCATGGCGACGTGAGCGGGCTTGGTAGACTTGGTCTTCATCTTGGCCTTTGCCCCGCTTTGCAGTTGCTTGGCCCTCTCCGCCGCAATGATGATGAAACGATACTTCGATCCGATTCTCTCAGGAATCTTTTCCATCCATTCCTCCGAATGTGGCCATGATCGACTTCGCATGGTCGGCTCGCGAACGCATGCGGCAGCGGGATCCGATGATAATGGCTCTCAGCTTGTCAATCGAATCCTCGAGGTCTTCGTTAACGATGAGGAAATCGTAATCTCTGTAGTGCTTGATTTCTTCGCAGGCAATTCTCAATCGCTGCTCAATCACGTACTCCTTGTCCAGCCTTCGACGCTCCAGCCGCTCCCTCAGGACCTGATAGGAAGGCGGCATGATAAAGATGCTGATGGCTTCGGGGCGCCGTTGGCGGATAGTTCGAGCGCCCTGCACGTCAACATCCACAAGAACGTCGTCGCCTCGAGCGAGGCGCTCATCAATGAAACTTCGGCGCGTTCCGTAATAGTTTCCATACACCTCGGCCCACTCCAGAAACTCTCCTTTCTGTATCAGCTCCTCGAACCGCGTCTTATCCACGAAGTAGTACTCCACGCCGTCTCGCTCGCAGCCTCGAGGCGACCGTGTGGTGTGGGAGATGGAGAACGTGAGCCCTGGCACCATTTTGAGCACAGACGCGGCAAGGACGGATTTACCAGATCCGGATGGGCCTGACACGATGATCAGGTTTCCGCTTGGCGCCATGTTATTCGACGTTCTGGACCTGTTCGCGTAGCTTTTCGATATCTGCCTTGACAGCGATTCCCGACCGGGTGATCTCCAGGTTTCCAGTCTTCGAGAGCATCGTGTTCACTTCCCTCTGCATTTCCTGCAGCAGAAAGTCCATTCTCTTGCCCACCTCCTGACCGGAATCCATCCATCGGGCAAACTGTTCGAGATGGCTCTCGAGTCTGCTTAACTCCTCCGAGATATCGGATTTCTCGATGAGGAGGGCCACTTCCTGAGCCACCCGGCTGGCATCCAGAGGGTTCTGAGGGAGTAATTGAGCCAGTCGCTCTTCAAAGCGCTGGTTGAATTCCACGACGGCCAACGGCGCCAGCTCCCGAAGCCTGTTCGCGTTGTCCCTGATGCTTTCCAGGTGCCGGAGAAGATCCGCCTGGAGCGCCTCGCCTTCCCGTGCGCGCATCTTTACCGCACCTTCTACGGCCTGCCGCAGGCTTTGCAGTACGAGGGGTCCCGTGGGATCGTCAGCGTCCTTCTCCGTGCCGTCCCTCCCTTTCAGGACACCGGGAAGGCTCAGAAGTGTCCTTAGATCGAGAGATTCCTCTAATTGAAAGTCCTCCTTAAGCTTCTTCGCCGCCTCCACGTAGCTGCGAACGACACAGGCATCGACCTCAAATTCCCCCTGCCGCGTGCCTTGAATATTTATGCTTATGTCAACCCGTCCGCGGGAAAGCAGGCTCTTCGCAAGCTGGTGGATGTCGGGCTCCAGGAAACTATATTCCCTGGGGATCCGGATGTGAACGTCCAGGAAGCGGTGGTTTACCGTCCGCACCTCCACCGCTACGGTCGTATCTTCGGACTGGTAAGAGCCAGTGCCATAACCCGTCATGCTCCGGAGCATCTGTAACCAATTCCTCAAAGTCCAAAATCAGACTATTTTAGTGACATGTGTCGCCCCTGTCAACAAAGCTGACGGTCATGCAGCGATTCCGCATCGGTGGTGGTAACCACCTAAAAACGCTTCATTTGGGTTTGATTGAGGTACCACTTTAGATTCGTAATGAATTTTGGGGCCGTCAAACTAGGAGGAATGCGCTGGGTTTGCTGGGTTTTGAGCCCGGAGACAAATACCTCTCCTTGGACCGATTGCCGATCTCAGGAAGCGAAGAGGGTAGGGCCCGGTGCGAGATGTATCACGGCGCGCGGACCGGCTTGTTCTTCAAGCCATTTGGGTAGATTTCTGAAATGAAGACGCGGATCCAGTAGCGTTCCGTTTTCCCCTTACGGAGCTCCGGCTTGAGGTTGAGGATTAAGAAGGCATGGAAGACGTTGAAGGCTATGAAGGCGGCCAAGTAAAACGCTTCGATTGCGTCGGGATCATGTTTGTAAACGTGGTCGGCATGCCAGCCATTGACCAGCTCGTTGAACCCGTAGTTCTCGATGTCCCAGCGAGCGTGGCCCAGGCGAACGACCAGCTCCGTGCACGCTAGCGAGAGCGGGAGATTGGTAGCCCACATCCACTCGCTGGTTTCCAGAGTGAGTTCTTTTGTCGCTTGGCGCCGGACATGATAGGTTTCTTGCGAGCGCACCACACGGATGGGGGTTGTTACCTGCTTCCACGTTGTCAGATCCTGCACATCCCACCAGAGGCATTTCCTCCTTCGATACCTTCCCTCGCGAGGCTGGTGGATTTTGCACAAGCCCATGACATCTTCGTAGAGGTCTCTCCGTTCATCCTTCAGGACTACCAAAATATATTTATGATGAGACCACAGGAAGTTAACGAAGGGTGCCTCGCAGTAAAGCGCATCCGCCAAAACCACCTGGAACGCACGCGGGTAATCAGCTAAAACCCGGTCCAGCAGACGCATTCCGGTTGCCACTTCGTTTTCCCCTGGCCTTTGTGGTTCCATGTCCAGGAGAAGCCGAAGCCTCCCGGCCAACAACATCAAAGTCACATTGCGATGGTAGTACTGGATCCTATCCCCCGCCGCAGTGTGTACCGTTCGTTCCAGGCAGCGCGGACAATGACGCAGGTAGCTGGCGTGGGTCTCATGCCCATCCAGCACGGCAATCGTTAATCCCCCTATCGTTCCTAAGGCTTTGTTCCGCTTCAGACGGGCGTAAATGTGATGCAGGCCCTTTCTCAAATCTCCTCGATCCAGCAATGCGCAAACCCGGCCTACGCTGTCGGCGCTCGGCATCTTTGTTTGCAGCCATTGCTTCCAAAACCAGGATCCTGCGCTCTCCACCAGCGCATTCAGACTGCCGAGCCGAACCCAGAACATCGCCAACACTGCTTTGGTGAACACGCATGTCTGAATCCGGGGGGTGGGTCGCCGGTCCGACACGCCTAGAATCACCTGCTCCGATAAGCCAAAGATTTTTTCGGCGTATGTGGTCAGCCTGCGGAGAATAGCCTATTCCTTTCTTTCCTCGAGACGCTTCCACTCGAGCTCTGAAATCTCTTCCACCAGATTTTGCAGCTCCTGGTAATCCGTCACTGCGCGGCGCACACGGTCTTCCCACTCCTTCGGCACGTAGAGCTGACGCGGCTTGCCTTTTTGGCTCTGCACCAGATAAAGCGAGACATGCGGCTCGCCGCGAGCGCAATGGCAGCCCGGCTTGCCGCACCGGCGGCTGCGAATGGTGAGGGTTCCACGCATGAGCCGAGTCTGGTGGCTCAATTGCGCAACGCGAGAGCGCCGGGCGCGTTCCACGGCGGGAAACTCAGTTCGGTTCATGGCGCTCCTTCCTTCTGATATAATATACTTATATCAGATTATCATGCGTGTCAAGGCCAAAAATCCAATGCGAATCTGCTTATTAACTCGGATCAGCCTTCAAGGAACTGCAGTAACGTCAGTTATGGCAGGGGGAAAAACTCCGATGCGGAATCGCTGTCCGCAGTGCCAGCGATTCCGCATCGGTGGTGGTAACCACCTAAAAACGCTTCATTTGGGTTTGATTGAGGTACCACTTTAGATTCGTAATGAATTTGGGGGCCGTCAAACTAGGAGGAATGCGCTGGGTTTGCTGGGTTTTGAGCCCGGAGACAAATACCTCTCCTTGGACCGATTGCCGATCTCAGGAAGCGAAGAGGGTAGGGCCCGGTGCGAGATGTATCACGGCGCGCG
>WNGG01008214.1_pt1 | contig 12378 bp, 11 predicted proteins | sample 5400661 | NCBI WGS metagenome assembly WNGG01 (sample SAMN13153372, study PRJNA577476) | soil metagenome | isolation source: 100 cm soil or saprolite under Garry oak tree replicate 1 | place: USA:California | collected 2016-06-15 | reverse complement strand
CAGTCTCGACACCGCCAGCAGCACCACCAACGATTGTTAGGGACGCAGGAGAAGCTGCGAGGTTGAAGTTGAACGCTGCAGGAGTAACCACGAGGCTAAAGGTTGCAGTGCGAGTAACACCGCCACCCACTGCCTGAATAGTAATGGTAGTTGTCGAGCCAGGCGCGGTAGCAGACGCAGTCAAAGTGACAGTCGCTGAGCATGTTGGACTGCAACTTGCAGGCGTGAAAGCACTGGCAGTCACGCCAGTTGGAAGAGCAGTAGTAATGCTGAAGGTTACAGCAGTAGTAACGCCAGCAACCAGAGTTGCGGTAGCGGTTTCAACGCCACCAGCAGCACCACCAACGATCGTCAAAGTGGCCGGTGTGGCCGCGAGACTGAAATCGAAACCAGCAGGAGTAACCACGAGACTGAAAGTAGCAGTACGAGTGACTCCACCACCGACAGCCTGGATCGTAATCGTCGTGGTTGAAGCAGGCGCGGTAGCAGACGCAGTCAAGGTAACGGTCGCGGAGCATGATGGGCTGCAGCTGGCCGGAGTAAACACACTAGCAGAGACACCGGTTGGAAGCACAGTCGTGATACTGAAAGTAACAGCAGTAGTAACACCGGCAATCAGCGTGGCAGTAGCGGTTTCAATTCCACCAGCAGAACCACCGACTACCGTCAGAGTTGCAGGAGTAGCGGCGAGGCTAAAGTCAAACGCTGCAGGAGTAACAACAAGGCTGAAGGTCGCTGTCTTAGTAACGCCACCTCCCACTGCTTGGATCGTAATAGTTGTGGTAGAACCAGGCGCTGTCGCAGACGCGGTCAATGTGACGGTTGCAGAGCAAGATGGACTACAACTTGCAGGAGTGAAAGCACTAGCAGCAGCAGCACCACCCACAATCGTCAGGGTCGCAGGTGTAGCGGCGAGGCTGAAGTTGAATGCCGCGGGTGTGACGACGAGACTGAAGGTCGCAGTGCGAGTAACACCGCCACCCACTGCCTGAATCGTAATCGTCGTGGTCGAACCAGGGGCAGTGGCAGATGCAGTTAGGGTAACGGTTGCAGAGCAAGATGGGCTGCAACTGGCCGGAGTAAACACACTAGCAGAGACACCAGTGGGAAGTACGGTCGTGATACTGAATGTGACCGCTGTAGTGACACCGGCTACTAGAGTAGCAGATGCGGTCTCAACGCCTCCAGCGGCACCACCGACGATCGTCAAAGTGGCCGGGGTGGCCGCGAGACTGAAATCGAAACCAGCAGGAGTAACCACGAGACTGAAAGTAGCAGTACGAGTAACACCGCCACCGACAGCTTGGATAGTTATCGTAGTTGTAGAGCCTGGGGCAGTTGCGGATGCTGTCAGAGTCACGGTTGCAGAGCAGGATGGACTGCAGCTTGCAGGAGTAAACGCGCTGGCAGTAACACCGGTAGGTAGTACGGTTGTAATGCTGAAAGTAACAGCAGTAGTAACACCAGCAACTAGAGTAGCAGTAGCGGTTTCAACGCCTCCCGCAGCACCACCGACAATCGTCAGAGTTGCAGGAGTAGCGGCCAAGCTAAAGTTGAATGCTGCAGGAGTGACAACGAGACTGAAAGTAGCAGTGCGAGTAACGCCACCACCGACAGCCTGAATGGTAATGGTAGTTGTCGAACCAGGCGCGGTAGCAGATGCTGTCAGAGTCACGGTTGCAGAGCAGGATGGACTGCAGCTTGCAGGAGTAAACGCGCTGGCAGTAACACCGGTTGGAAGTACGGTTGTGATGCTGAACGTGACAGCAGTAGTAACACCTGCTACTAGAGTTGCGGATGCTGTCTCAACACCGCCAGCAGCACCGCCTACGATAGTTAAGGTAGCAGGAGTAGCGGCGAGGCTAAAGTCGAAGCCTGCAGGAGTGACAACTAGGCTGAAGGTCGCGGTGCGAGTGACTCCTCCGCCGACGGCTTGGATTGTGATAGTTGTCGTAGAGGCTGGAGCAGTTGCAGACGCTGTCAGAGTAACGGTTGCAGAGCAGGTTGGACTGCAGCTCGCTGGAGTGAATGCACTAGCGGTTACACCAGTAGGAAGAACAGTGGTAATGCTGAAGGTGACAGCTGTAGTAACACCGGCAACCAGAGTTGCAGAAGCGGTCTCAACACCACCCGCAGCACCACCAACAATCGTCAAAGTAGCCGGTGTGGCAGCGAGACTGAAATCGAAACCGGCAGGAGTAACTACGAGGCTGAAGGTCGCGGTCTGCGTGACTCCACCGCCGACGGCTTGGATTGTGATAGTTGTGGTTGAGGCAGGAGCGGTAGCTGATGCAGTCAAGGTTACAGTTGCGGAGCATGTGGGGCTGCAGCTAGCAGGCGTGAAAGCACTAGCAGTCACACCCGCGGGAAGAGCAGTCAGAATGCTGAACGTAACGGGAGTGGTAGTACCAGAGACAAGTGTCGCTGTAGCAGTCTCAACACCGCCAGCGCCACCACCAGTAATCGACAGAGTCGCCGGAGCGGCAGCTAAACTGAACGAGAAAGCACCTCCACCTACGGTCACAGGTACTGTGGCGGATTCCTGGATCCTCGAAGGAGCGACAGTTGCTGATCCTGCCTCCTGAGCCGTCGCGGTTACAGTGCATGGGCTGCAAGCAGATAGGAAAGTGTGAACGATCGAGGTCGCATTGTCACCAGTAATGCCCGCCGAGCTAGACGTCGAGAAAGCTAGGGGCGAACCGTCACCGAAATTCCAGGTATACTTGAAAGCAGTAACTCTTGAAGCGGTCGGATAAAGCGGTGTGGTTGAGTAAGACGTAAAGGCCGTGAAATTGATAGCCTGACCAGCAGTGATCGAAGAAGAGTTCGTACCAATTCCCGCTGCTCCGCTCACAGGTGTCTTAATTGTGTAGGCCGCCGGCGTACCAGTTACTGTAGTGAAGAATACCGCGATCACTTGGTTCACCGCGAAGGTAAACTGTTGTTCAGAACCTGAAGCATCGTGAACCGTAAGCGAGTCGTTGTAGACTCCGGCGAAGTGATAGGTCTCAGAAGCAACCGTAGCGATACCAGTAATCGCGGTTGGCGCCTGAGTGACGCTCGGGGCAGGAGACGAGCAAATCGTTGTCGAGAGGGCGCTGCCAGGACAGAACCTCCAGGCGGCAACATCTCCCGCGGTAGCAGTCACCACACCACCTAGCCACTTGCCGGTAAATCCACCCGTAGGGCCGGCAACACCAACACTCAACGCAGAATTAACAGGACTCTCAAGCAAGGCCAGAGGCAACAATCTAGTAACTATGAAAGTATGAGCGGCTGAGTCAGTGACTTGCAATTCGACACGCCAAACGGCAGGAGGAGGAGGCGTAATCGTAACACTTTGACCTGTAGACGAAGCCACAAATGCGCCAGAATCTAGAACACCGAAATCCCAGCTGTACGTAAAGGGAGCAGTGCAGCCAGCACAGACCGCGGAAGTCGCGGAGAAAGTGATAGGTTGGCTTACGACTTCAGGACTAGGCGTGAACGTCCAGCTGTCCTGGAAACCTACTACAGCCGCATTCAGGGTATCGTAAATTGCCTGTGTGTCCATTCCACCGGTAAGAGACTGGGACACGTGAGGAACGGCGGCGGGGTTCGTGAGGACGTCGTTGAAGAATGTGATCGGGCTAATGCCGGAACCAACGATATCGAATCTGACACGGAAAAGCTCGACAGTGCCTGCGAATGCGGGAGCGCTCACGACGACCTGGGCGAGACGAACGGTCCCTGCATTGTTGTCAATAGTATGAGCCAGCGTGAGAACGAACGCGCCCGGAGGGAGGCCAGAGCCGCCAAAGCCGAGACCAGTCTGGTCAATTACCACACCGTTAAGCTGATGTGGATTGAATTGAAGGCTAATATCAAAACCGTTAAGCGTTTCAGTAGAATTTAGAACAGCAACAACATCAACCGTTACGCCTCCACCAGCTCCCCCAGTGACAATAAGGGTCGGGTTATCGGAGACGAGAGGATGAATAACCCCATCAGTATCCCCAAGATAGGTTGCCTGACAACTTGTGTCCAGGGTCCCGTCAAAATCGGACGTCGTGTAAGGAGACGACGTGGTTATAGAAGTCGGAAACGCCCCGGTTTCAAGGCTAGCCCCGTATGCACAGTCGAAGCCGAGGGTGTTGGGAGCGGCAACAGCGCCTACTGGGTGTACGCTGGGGAACAGGGAGTGGTTACCCAAAAGGGTCCCAGCATAGCTTGCTGCTGGGGCTACCATCAGAATTAGGAGAGCTACTAGGGTCAACAGTCTTAGATTTTTACTACTATTAGTCATGCAACAACCTGTCCGAAGCGTTACGAGGGGTTTGGCCGAGACACGAAATATAAGAGTTTGCTATCAGAAGTGGATTAGAGATATCCAGAGACGCTTTGAGAAAGCGAGGTATAACTCCAAATGTTTTCCACTTGCAGGACAACACTCGGTAAAAGTCGAACCGATAGAAGCGATCCCAGGAAATCGCTCAAACCGACAGCAATCAGCAAAAAAATATGAAACCCCATGCACCACAACCGGCATCCGCGCAGATCCGACCCCCTCAAAGTTCCCCAGAGCCGCTCAATCCCGAATTTTCCAGTGGAAAACGAGGTACAGACCCAACGACAGCTCCCCGGACACGTTCAAGCTGAACAATTCCGCACATTTACCTTGCAACCGCGTGTATCCGAGAGACCGTTCCCTTCCAAGGGGACAACCGCCTCCCCTGGAATCCCAGCCAAAGTAAGCCGAGCCTATGACGCATTGCTGTCTCAACGCATGAGCAGAAACCTGCCCCTACATCCCAGTCCGTGAACCAGGATCTCCAAGTTCTCGACGGATCTCAAGACCTTCAAGAGGTCGGGATCAAATGATCTGGAAAAAAATTGAAATCATGCTCCATCAAAAAAGATGACATGAGCACGGACTGAAGAGCTAGACTTGCTGGGTAGGTGCCTGCACAAGAAAAATTGTAGCTATCACCATTCACTAATCCGCGACTCTTCTTCTAAGCCCGTGCTGGGCAGAAACGACTTCCTGACGACTCTGCAATGCCCAACGAAATCGCTTGAATCAGATGATGCAAGACGGTGAAAGAAAACTTGCCTGAGAAAAGTGTGTGAGACATCCGAAACACAGCAGACTCAGATGTCGAGTTGTGTAGATAATTCTAGTGGGGTCCGAACCCGAAGTGTCCCAGATACAACAAGAAGAAGATTATTCCAAGTGCAACCAGGAACGCGATCCCTGTGGCAAGGGTTCTTCGGAGAACATTGTAGTCGGCGAACTGCAAGGATCGGCCCACTCTTCTCTCGACGAAAAAGGCGAGGCCGCCAATTATCGATCCCATTATTCCGAGAAAGGCCAAAGGCCCGTAGTAGGCGCCTAGCATGACGACGCCAAACATTCCGAACATAATTGGAAGTCCCATCATCGCGACAAAGAGACCCTGCATAGAATCAAAAACTCCGAAAAACCGGTTGGCAAATCTCCCAGCCCGTCCGCGAGACTTGGAAGTCTCAGCGTGAATCTTTCGATAGGTTTCTACGTCAAAATATTTCGGCTTCTCTTCGTCCTGGTTGCTGGTGGTCATAGCTCTTGACCAGGTGACAGATTTTCAGCACCGGAATTTAGAGAGGTCTCTTTGGGCATACTGCGGTAGACCATCAACCTAGAGGTTTCAAGCCCCTTTATGTTTATCCCCAGCTTGTCTCGGCTGGTCGCGAACTTTAACTCTCGGAGATCATTAGAGGACTCATTCAAGGGATAAAAAGCGAATGCTCTTCGCGAAGACCAGCCGAAGGAACCAGCTCACTATATTCTTCGCCGCAGCAACCCTAGTTCTCCTCATCGTCGCAGCCTTCGGAACAGTCAACTACTATCAGTTCTATCCCGCGATAAGCCAGATCGGGGCAAGCATAAACTCGCTCCAAACTACGCTTATCACCAATAGCCCAGGCAATTATACACTGCAAGTCAAAGTCGCATTCTCAATAAATAACCCGACCAGCTATAACGGACTATTCCTGAAACACTTCGAGTCAACCTATGACGCCATGGCCATCTATTCACCGACCATCAACCAGACGTTTACTGGCGGCGCAATGGCCTACAACCCGGCAACCGGACCCTTAAACTCTGGAGACAAGGTTGGGATAATCTACCAATCCTTCAACGCCCCGAGCGACGCCGCGCGAGCTGCTAGCAATCCCCAGACGAAGATAGAATTCATCTTCCACATCGACTTCGTCCTTTCTAGTTTTCTTGACAAGGTGACAATGGTAATACCATCCTACGACTGCACCGGCTCAGGAGGACAAGCAGACTGCGGACAGACCGGGATTACAATCGTAACGGCTCCAGGCGGGTCGGGCGGGGGCGGGGGCGGTGGAGGAGGCGTCTAGAACGTTCTCGAAAAAACTCAGCTGGCTCGTCGCATCGGAGGACAGAAGGCTCGCCATCACTATCTTACTCTGGAGCCTAGCTATCGCTGCTTCCTATGATCAGGCACTAGTTCAGAGAGCCTACATGACATTATTCGACTACGCCCTCGTACTCGTCATATGTTTCGTCGCCGGAGCTGTTATCATGGATGTGGGTAGAGCGCTCCTCGGCTACGTTGCTGCAATGGCCATCGGCACCATCCTACTGACTGTGATACTGATCTATCCCGCAACCTCCAACCTGATCCCATATCCCGGAAACATCCTGATTCCTTCACTCTGGATTACGACAATCTTCACCGCAGTCTTTCCATTTCCATTCATAGGCTACCTAGTCGCAACTGTTGTCGGGGCAACAACCGGCGAGAAGTACTTCTAGGCGGCGGGACCACAGCTCATCTGCAGGTTCGCATACCACAGCGAGGATTCATAGAAATCAAGCTGCCGGGTCCAAGACCATGCTGATCTTCGACTCTAGCAACGAAGTGTTGACCGGGAGAGCCAAGTCCTCAGACACCGAGACGCCTGAGACCCGAGTCTATGTCCGGAGCTTCGCTCCAAGGTTCCGAGACAAGAGCTGAGCAATTTCTCTGAGATCCATGTCAGACGAGAATTGAAATTTGTCCTCCCGCGACAGAATAGTAATGCTCGTCCCTCCAGAAATCTCACGCAATTCAACACTCACGAGCTCATCATACCCCAGCGCGAAATTATCCTTGTGACCAGCAAGAACTTCTTCAGGACTCATAGCGTCAGCTTTGGCCTTTCCTCGGTGCATGGGTTCTCTTACGGAATCGTCAGTGGATCCAGCGTAGCGCCCCAACAAGGGAGCAAGAGCCAGAGCGCCAAGCCCCTTCCGGGACCTGTGAGCAACGATAATACGTGTGCTCGTGACATAGAGCCCCAGCCGCTCGAAACCAATACGACGGGGGAAAGTCACGGGAATGACACCGAGAATAGACTCGGATATTCCATTCAAAGCAGTATGACTACCCTTTGTACAGCCAGTTCTTCACTGTAAAAAACCGGCTCATGCAACGCGACTACGCGACACAGCAAGAATTATCCCTGACGTTGAGCTAGCTATCTGCAATCCTATTTCTTAGCGCGCTTCCGTCTGACGTACACGAACATGATAACTACGACCAATGGTAGCCCGACGAGGGCCGAGATCTCAGCGCCGACCGTGAGCGGGTCTGCCACAGTAGGTCTACTCCACAGCGTAGAGTTGATCATTGATAGGGTAAGCGTTTCGCCTTTCTGGTTATTGGTTGCACTATAGTAGCACATCGCTCCTGTCGCCTGATCCCAGATGATTATGACCGTCCCGCCTGAAGGGAAGAATTCGACCCCTAGAGAGTAACGTTGCACTCCTCCGCAGGAAAAGTTCTGCTCTGTAGTGACGGTGGCGTTGGACCAGCCGCTGAATATCTGGTCGCCACGTTTGAGCCCCGACGAGATATCAAAGTAGAACGTTGAAGTGAGGTTGGCGCGCTGGCCGGAGAACACGTCTATCCAGAAGTCCGGAGAGATATGGCCATCTGGGTAGAAATTGACAAAGCTAGCTGACACATTTGTCCCGATCACACTCGACACCTTCATCTGCGTCACAGGCTCTGTGGGAATAAAGCCATAGTTTCCCGACAAGGAATAGAACGCGCTATCGCCAGCCTGAAGCCCCGGAGTATATTTGACGCCAACTGCCGGGTAGACAAGGGACGTGGACAATAGAACCCCGAGAATCAATACAGCCGTCGAGGCAACACTAGCGGGTCGCAAGGTTCTACAGGTCAAGCTAGTCGCATAACATGAACATAAACAGTTATTCCAGCACTGGATACTTGGGCGAGAAATACTTCTATGGCTATCAGTGCAACTCTATACATTTCCCAACCGCGATCGAGGAGGCGAGAAGGTTTCCCGGGATGATGAGCGATTCGCTTAACAGCCAGTGAACCCAATAGACACACCCAGAGACCAGCGAGATATAGGTGTCCGCCCGTGCATAGTGCAAAGATCAGAAAGCCTAATCGGTTGCCATGGGCGCTTGGAAAAAATTCTGTGCAACTGACACTGATCATGATTCTCGCCTCAACTGTCGCGTCGACGGTTCATCCGGGGAGAGGATCAATCATGTCCCACCCTCCAATATCGATTGCTGGAAACGCGGGTTTCACAACCAACAACGGAGTGACAGGCGGAAACGGGTCCGCCACAAACCCCTACATTATCGAAGGATGGGACATAACAGCACTCGCCAACCAAGATGGGATAGACATCGAACAGACAAATGCCTCCCTGATCATAAGGAACGTCAACATCCAAGGGCAGATCCAGTCAAGCGGGTTAAATGGAATATTCCTTTCTCATGTAACCAACGTACTGGTCAGCGACACCACGATATCAAACCTCATTGACGGCATCACGGTATTGATTTCCAACGCGACTGTTGAAAACAACCTGATCTATTCCAACCAGCAGCACGGGATCAACATCATAGATGGCGACAATGTTAGCGTGCTCAACAATACAATCAAACTCAATACAGGAGATGGCGTCCACGGCAACAACTACTGCCTCAACTGCCTCCTGAACGTGACAGGAAATACTATCAGTTCTAACCTCTCAGGAATCATTCTACAATCCCTCAACAATACCATTATCTCCGAGAACAGAATCGCCTACAACATTCACGACGGCATAGGCGCTTACAGATCAACATACGTTCTCATCGATCTTAACAATGTCACGAGCAACGGTGTCGGTGTCAACTTAGGCGGGTCGACCAACAACCTAGTTCACCACAACAACTTCCTCAGCAACTCGGTTCAGTCGTTGGACAATGAAACTGGACAGAACATGTGGGACGTAGGATACGCGAGTGGAGGAAACCACTGGTCAGACTACAACGGCGTGGACAATTGTAGCGGCCCTGGCCAGAACGTGTGTTCCAGGTCAGACGGGATAGGAGATACGGCCTACACTTTTGCGAACAGTGAGGACCATTATCCATTAATGCAAGTCTTCGTCCAGTCCGTGATCCACAACGTAGCGGTCTCTAGCATCACCCCCTCCAGGACAACGGTGAATCAGACCGACATAGTTTCCGTAACAGTCACGGTCACAAATGAGGGAGCTGCAACGGAGAACTTCACACTTTCACTCTACTATGATAGCACTTTGATCCAATCCCAGACGATACTGGCGCTGACTCCAAGCACATCCCAGACACTGCTCTTTGACTGGAACACGACCGGCGTCGCCGTCGGATTCCATTCTTTAAAGGCGGTAGCCTCGAGCGTATGGGGCGAGATAGACGTAGCAGATAACACACTAGTAATTGGACCGATTAATGTCAAAATGATCCCTTCGACAATACCACCACCCTCTCCAACGACAACCCAGCCTTCGACACCACAATACTCCTACTTTGTCGGAGGAGCTCTAGTACTGTTCATCATCGCCCTCCTGGCCATCATGGTTTACAGGAGGCGGAACAAAACTCGCTAAGTCCTGTCGAAGATCATAGGGGGCTTGTCTGTCCGATCCGCTTAATAGAAAGACGCATCGATCGAACCCCCGTCAGGCCAAGCGCCTAATGCAGAAGCTCCCCGCCATTATCATCATCGTTATCCTCCTACCAGGCCTCCCATCTCTTCTCCGTCCCGCTCTAGGCGCGGAGTCCCCACCGCTCCCTGAAGTACAGCTCCCCCTAAGCTATCGCCCGGCCAGCCTTTCAAGCCCTGGTGTTCCCCCATACGTGCCCTCAGATATCAGGAAGGCCTACAACTTCCTCCCTCTCTACTCAAAGGGAATAAAGGGAAACGGGACTAGAATCGCGATAGTCGACGCCTACGGCGACCCCAAGCTCGCCAGCGACCTGTCAAGCTATGACTCCATAGCAGGATTACCAGTGGCCACGGTAAACATATTCTATCCAGATGGCACCCCGAGGAAGACCAATTCGGGCTGGGCTCTTGAGACAGCGTTGGATGTCGAGTGGGTCCATTCTATCGCGCCTTCAGCCACCATCGACCTTGTAGTGGCGTTGGACTCCAGTTTGGGAAACATCTTCGATGGTATAGCTTACGTCGCGAACTCTCTTCCCCAAGAGACAGCAATGTCGATGAGTTTCGGACTTGCAGAATCCTCCTACCCGACAACAGGATCATTCACAATCGCTGCCACCCACCAGCTGTTTGTCACCATAACATCCCACGGAACAACCCCGTTCGCAAGCTCAGGTGATTCGGGAGCAACTTCATGCTGCAACGTCCAGTACCCAGCCTCAGACCCCTTAGTAGTGGCCGTTGGAGGGACAAGTCTAACGCTAAACACTGATGCATCCTATGCGAGCGAGACATCCTGGAGCGGCAGCAGCGCCGGAGCCAGCCCCATCTTCTCCAAACCCACCTGGCAACAAGGACACGGCGATTTCATGAGAGACATCGCAGACGTTTCCTACGATGGAGACCCAAACACCGGGGTCCTAGTAGTTCAAGGAGGCTTCGAGTACCAGGTTGGCGGAACCAGCGCAGGGTCACCTCAATGGGCCGCCCTAATAGATCTGGCCAGCCAAGCAAACTCTCAGAACTACGGAGCAATTAGCGCCAAACTCTACAAGCTCTCATCATACCACGACGTCGTCTCAGGCTCAGATGGCTTCTTCACAGCTACTACAGGCTGGGATTATCCAACCGGCCTCGGATCTCCCAACGCCAACGCCGTTGTTAAGGCACTCTCGACCGAGACTCCCGTCTCGTTAAACCAAACCATTTCCTTCAATGGAGTCAGAGTCACAACGATCGGAACAATGGCAATTTCCTCAACACTCGGAATTCTTTCGGGAACCGCCACAGTTACCGCCACCAACTCGACCACAGGACTGGTTCTCTTCAACAAAACCTACACCATAACAAACCTACAGATGCGCAATATGACCGGCACTCTTCAACGCTCATTCCTGCTGACCGTTGGAATCAGCCCTTACGCCCTGTCATCGAACATCGTCATCACAGAAAGTTCCGGAAACGCTTTCGCCTCAATAGGAGTTACACGGAGGATCGACATGCTTGGAGACGGGTTGGTGGACATTGTGGACGTGGCTTTTGCCGCCAGTCTATTCGGCTCGACCATCAACAGTCCAGGCTACAATGGTCTAGCGGACGTCGACGCGAGCGGAGCAGTGAACATCGTAGACATATCCAATATCGCTTTCTACTTCGACGCCATTGACTTCATGTAATCTCCAGCGGTCGATTTTTCCAGCGTCCCACCCTTCACAAAACCAATAGACGACGAGCCACCAAATCTAGTTCAAACCAATCTTTTCCCTGAGACCCGGCCTTATCGGCATAAGAGGGAGAAGAAAAGCGGGAGGATATTCGTTGAATTCTTCTCAGTGAAAAGCAGGCAGGCCATAGTCGGACGCTAATAGAGCAAGATCCAATATGTTGATAGCTCCATCCTGGTTTAGGTCGAGAGACAAACTGTAGCCAGTGGAACCCTGAACTGAGCCGTAGACCAGTGCCACCGTAGCCACATCGAGGATGTCCACGACTCCAACGTTGCGAACATCAGGGTTCCCTGAAACAAACCCGCTAACCACGCCAGTAGCGATGTTAACGTCGATACTCGCACCAAGCGCGGCGGGCGCGACAGGAGCTACAAGGATGAACCTGGCATCGCCGGCCGAATCCACCTTCACCGATACGCTGATAGTTTTCGAATATAGCACTGTCCCGTCAGTATCATTAGCCACCGTCAACGCGAAGGTTCCCGACATCGTCCCGCTGTTGAAGCTGTACGAAGGAGTAATCGCCACCGCGTATCCCGGAAGTAAGGCTGGCAAGTTTCCAAAGACAGCAAACGCAGGATCCTCGGCAGCAATAGTGGTGCAGTTTCCCTCGAAGCAGGTAAATGGATGCGTGAGGAGAAGACAAAGCCCAA
>WNGG01007157.1_pt1 | contig 12378 bp, 8 predicted proteins | sample 5400661 | NCBI WGS metagenome assembly WNGG01 (sample SAMN13153372, study PRJNA577476) | soil metagenome | isolation source: 100 cm soil or saprolite under Garry oak tree replicate 1 | place: USA:California | collected 2016-06-15 | reverse complement strand
CCCAACTTTCGTTGGTGAGGCTCGGAGACCTGTTCCTCGCCGCGGTGCCGGCCGAAGTGACGACGGTGGCGGGAGCGGCGATCAAGCGCGCCGTTCAGGACAGCGCGCGGGCCAACCACCTCCCCGCCGACAGCGTCGCCGTCATCGGTTTGGCGAACGGATACATCCAGTACGTCACAACCGCTGCCGAGTATGCCGTCCAGGACTACGAAGGAGGATCGACCCTGTACGGTCCCGAGTCCGCGGCCGTGCTGGCTGGGCAGCTCGGCTCTCTCGCGGGCGAGCTCGGGCGGTTGGCTGGGAGGAGCCCTCCGAACCCGGTACCCCCGCTCACGGCCTACCCCGGGGAGCCGAAGGACATCCTGCCCCGTGCCGACGCCAGCCAGCCGCGGGAGCCGATCGAGCGGGAGTTTCTCGCGCTCTCGTGCCGCGGCGACACCGTGGTAGCGCGTTGGCTCGATGGATATCCTGGCCGGCTCACACCGGCTGACACCCTGGTCTTGCGGATCGAGCGGTACTGGGACCGCGAGTGGCATCCCGTCGCCTGGGACGACGATCCCTACGTCGAGGTGCGGGCTGTCAGGCCGAAGGGGAAGAGGTACGTCTGGGAAGTGCGCTGGGACCGGCGCCGGGCGCGCGATCCCGTCCGCGTAGTGCTGCTGGCCCGCGCATCGCTCCCGCAAGTGAGCGATTCGTGCCCCAGGCGGACTCCGATGCCGTGAGCTCGCCGCCACCCGACCCCCGCCGTATCTTTGCACTGTATGAGCGGTCTGCTCGGCCGCCTCCAGGTCGCACTTGCCGAGCGCTATAGCATCGAACGCGAGCTCGGCCATGGGGGCATGGCGACCGTCTACCTGGCGGAGGACCTGAAACACCGCCGGCTGGTCGCCCTCAAGGTGCTCAGCCCCGACCTGGCCGCGAGCCTGGGGACGGATCGCTTCCTGCGCGAGATCGACATCGCCGCCCGCCTCACCCATCCACACATCCTGCCACTGCACGACTCCGGGGAAGCCGGCGGCCTGTTGTACTACGTGATGCCCTACGTAGAGGGGGAGTCGCTGCGCGGCCGCTTGAACCGCGAGCGCCAGCTCCCCCTCGAGGACGCGCTGCACATCACCGCCGAGGTGGCGGATGCCCTGGACTACGCCCACAGCCACGACGTCCTGCATCGCGACATCAAGCCGGAGAACATCCTGTTCCAGTCCGGTCATGCGGTCGTGAGCGACTTCGGCATCGCCCGGGCGCTCGGGGTGGCGGGCGTGAGCAGGGTCACGGGGACGGGCATCGCGGTCGGCACCCCCGGGTACATGAGCCCGGAGCAAGCGGGCGGGGTCGAGCAGCCCGATGGCCGCAGCGATCTCTATAGTCTCGGGTGTGTGCTGTACGAGATGCTGGCGGGAGACCCGCCGTTCACGGGGTGGTCGGCCGGGGCGATTCTGGCCCGGCAGGCGGCCGGGCCCGTCCCGCGCCTTCGCACGGTGCGAGACACGGTGCCCGACTGGGTGGAGCAGGCGGTGACGCGAGCGCTCGCGAAGGCGCCGGCGGATCGCTTCCCCACGGCCGCCGATTTCATCGCAGCGCTGATCCAGCCTACGACGGTAACGGGCGCGGAGCCGGCCGCTGCGCTGGTCCAGCCGCCGGCTGCCGCGAACTCGATCGCCGTGCTGCCGTTTCTGAACATGAGCGCCGATCCCGAGAATGAGTATTTCAGCGACGGCATGACGGAGGAAATCGTGCATGCCTTGAGCGCCGTCGGCTCGCTGCGCGTGGCCTCGCGCACGTCCTCGTTCGCCTTCAAGGGCGCGACGCAGAACATCCGGACGATCGGAGAGAAACTGCAGGTGCGCACGGTCCTGGAAGGCAGCGTGCGCCGGGCGGACACCAAGCTGCGGGTCACGGCCCAGCTCATCAACGCCGCGGACGGCTTTCACCTCTGGTCCGCCACGTACGAGCGGGAGATGAAGGATGTGTTCGCGATCCAAGACGAGATCGCCCGGGCCATCGTGACCGCGCTGAAACTGAAGCTGACGGATGAGCCCAGCCTCGCGCTCGTCGAGCCCCGCACGGCCAACGTGGAGGCCTACGCCCTCTACCTCAAGGCGCGCTACTTCTGGAGGAGGAAGTCGGCAAGTGGGCTCAAGAAAGGCATCGAGTACTTTCAACAGGCGATCGCCGTCGATCCGGGCTATTCGCTGGCCTACGCGGGGTTGGCCGACTCCTATATCGCGCTGGGGTACTACGGCTACCTTCCCCCGAAGGACGTGTTCCCTCCTGCGAAGGCGGCTGCCGACGCGGCGATAAGGATCGACGACAGCCTCGCCGAGGCGCACACCGCGCGCGCGTGTGTGAGCCTGCTCTACGATTGGGACTGGCTGCGTGCGGAGCGAGGATTCCAGCGGGCGATCGAGCTCAAACAAGGGTATCCGACCGCGCATTTCTGGTATGCGTGCTATCTGTGGGCGGTGGGACGGACCGAGGACAGTTGCGACGAGGCCTCGCGCGCCCTGGAGCTCGCACCCCTGTCGCTCGTGGGCCACGCGAATCTAGGGTGGGCTCTGTATTTCGGGCGACAGTTTGACGCAGCCATCGCCCAATGCCAGAAATCGCTCGAGCTGGATCCCCGCTACTTGTTCACATACACGGTACTCGGTCAAGCCTATGTAGCGGCGTCCAGATACGACGAAGCCATCGGCGCGCTGCAGAGCGCCGTCAGGTTTTCCGGGGGGCTGTCGTTCACGACCGCCACGCTTGGCTACGCCTATGCGAAGGCAGGGAAGCGGCGCGAAGCGAGGAAGGTCTTGCAGAGTCTCAAGCAGCGATCGGGCGCCGAGTATGTGCCGCCGTTTTGCGTGGCGCTGGTCTATGCCGGGCTCGGCGACAGGGATCAAGCATTTGCCTGCCTCGACCGGGCCTACGAGGAGCGCTCCTATTGGCTGGCATACCTCAAGACATGGCCGCTCGTGGACGACCTGCGCGCGGACGCGAGGTTCACGGCGCTGTTGGGCAGAGTTGGCCTCCGGTGACTGGTGCCGGGGTTCGGCGTTTCGGGGCGTGGTTCAGGCCGGCTGCGTCATCACGTGCTCGCGACGGAAGCCGAGCCCCACGAGTCGCGCCGGAATCCTGCGGAATAGCGGCACCCCGCCAAGGATCCTGATTATGAGCGGCGCAGACATTCGCCCCTCCCTCCCCCTCCCCAGCACCCGCCGGATGATGCCGTTCTGGATCAGCAGCTGAGCGCGCTGGGTGACCTTCGTCGGCAGCTCCCGGCGTTCCTGAACCGCGGCGAGCGCCGCGGCGGAAACCGTGCCGCTATGCCGCAGGGCAGGGACCAGGATGTTGGCCGCCGCGACCGCGTCCTGGATCGCCAGGTTGATCCCGACGCCAGCGACGGGTGACATCGCGTGCGCGGCGTCTCCGATGCAGAGCACTCCGTCACGATACCACCGCCGCAGACGATCGACCTGCACGGTGAGGAGCTTAATGTCGTTCCAGTCGCGCAAGTCGCTGACGCGCTCGCCGAGGAAGGGTGCGAGCCGCAGGATGTCGGCACGCAAAGCATCGAGTCCGCGTCGCTGGATCTCGGCGAGCGCTCCTTTGCGTACGACCAGACCGCATTGCCAGTAATCGCCCCTGTCGATCATGACGAAGATCTGCCCGTAGTCGACGCGGCCCAGCAGCTGCCTCGGATCGCTCGGTTTTCGGGAGACGCGCATCCAGAGAACATCCATCGGCGCCCCGAACTCGATCGACGGGAGTGCGGCGGCTGCGCGCACGGTCGACTCTCTGCCATCGGCGCCAACCACGAGATCGGCTGATACCTCCCGCACTCCCGCCGGCGTCCGCACCCGCACGCCGGTGACGCGCTCGCCGTCGAACGTGAGGCCGGTCACTTCGGATTCCATCTCCAGCTGAAACCCGCGGTAGACGCTGGCTCTTTCCGTCAGAAAGTTGAGGAAGTCCCACTGCGGCATGAACGCCAGGAACTTGCAGCGGACCGGAAGGTGGGTGAAGTCGGCGAGCGTGAGCGTGGTGTCGCCGATTTGTCCCCTCAGCTGGCGGACCTCCTGATGCGGCAGCTTCAGGAATTCGTCGAGCATGCCGAGCTCATCGAGGATCTCCAGAGTCGAGGGATGGATGGTGTCGCCGCGGAAATCGCGAAAGAAATCGGAGTGTTTCTCGAGGACTGTCACGCGGATTCCCGATCGGGCCAACAACAGCCCGAGCATCATCCCCGCCGGTCCGCCACCGGCGATGCAGATCTGACACCACGGCTCGCCAGCTGTGTCTTTAATCAGAAGCCTCAGGTTCGACTTCTCAGGCATCTTTGCGGGGGCATCTCGACCTCACCAGATACGCGGCTGTAGCGAGTCCGGGCGCACCAGCGGATCGCTGGCCGTGCACCGGAACGCCTTCCGGAACTCCGTCATGTTCGAGAGTGGCCCGTTCACACGCGAGCGCGGCGGGGCATGGGGATCGACGATGACGTACAACCGAGCCAATTCGTCGCGGACCTTCGTTCGCCACATCTGCGCGAAGCCGAGGAAGAACCGCTGCTCCGGGGTGAAGCCGTCGGTCAGGGGCGGGCGCGGCTTGCCAGTCCGGGACTGCTCGAACGCGGCGTACGCGATTCGCAGGCCGTTCAGGTCCGCGAGGTTCTCGCCCAGCGTGAGCTCGCCGTTGACGTGCAGCGTGTCCACGGCGACAAAGCCGGCGAATTGGTGCACGACGAGCTGCGCCTGCGCTTGGAACCGCTCCGCGTCCGTCTTCGTCCACCAGTCGCGCAAGTTACCGTCGGCGTCGTACTGGCGGCCCTCGTCGTCGAAGCCGTGGGTCAGCTCGTGACCGATCACCGCACCCATCCCGCCATAGTTGATCGCGTCGTCGGCGTCTGGACTGAAAAAGGGCGGCTGGAGGATCCCGGCCGGGAACACGATCTCGTTCATCGCCTGGTTGTAGTAGGCGTTCACGGTCGGCGGCGTCATGCCCCACTCGCCGCGGTCGACCGGCCTGCCGATCTTGGTGAGCTGGCGCTGGGTCTCGAACTCCTGCGCACGCCGCACGTTTGTGATGAAGGGGCCGAGCTCCACGGCGAGCGCCGAGTAATCGCGCCACCGGTCCGGGTAGCCGATCTTGTTCACGTAGGTGGCGAGCTTCGCCAGCGCTTGCTGCCGCGTCGCATCGCTCATCCACCCGAGTCCGTGGAGGCGGTCGCGCATCACTGCCTCGAGGCTGTTCACCATTTCGAGCGCGCGCCGCTTCGCCTCGGGGCTGAACCTGCGCTCCACGTAGGCCTCGCCGAGCGCTTCGCCCAGAAACTGGTCCGTGGCCGCGACGCAGCGGCGCCAGCGCGGCTGCTGCTGTTTCACGCCAGTCAGGACCTGCTTAAAGTGGAAGTCCTCGTTCGCGAACGGCGCGCTGAGCCACCGTGCGGCGGCGCGCACCAAGTGCCAGCGCAGGTACCAGCGCCAAGCGGCGAGCGGGGTCTCGCCGAGCAGCTGACTCATGGCCCTGAAGAAGTCGGGCTGCTGCACGTTCAGATCGGGCACCGGCGGGGCGCCAACCTGGTCGAAGTAGTCCTTCCACGCCACACGGGGCGCGAGGCCGCCCAGCTCGGCGGCCGTCATCCTGTGGTAGGTCGCGTTCGGGTCGCGCAGTTGCACCTGTGTCATGGACGCCTGCGCCAGCGCCGTCTCAATCGCCATCACTTTCTGGGCCGCGCTCCGGGCCTCGTCCACACCTGTCCCCAGCAGCTCGAGCGTGCGGGCCATGTGCGCCACGTACTCTCTCTTGAGCTGCTCCGAGGCGCTGTCGGTCTTTGTGTAGTAGTCACGATCTGGGAGTCCGAGTCCTCCCTGGCTCGCTTCGGCGATCATCTCCGTCGAGTGCTTCGCGTCCTGGTCCGACGTGAAACTGAACAGGGCCGTGATCCCCGCTCGTTGCAGCCGCGCTACTTCGCCCTGGACGTCGGCCACGGCATTGACCGCCCCGATGCGATCCAGCTCGGGCTGGAGCGGCCGCGAGGCTGCCGCCTCCGCGGCGGCGGAGTCCATACAGGTTCCGTAGAACCGACCGAGCTTGCCGCGGTTGCTGGCTGGCGGCGCAACGCTGTCGCGCGCCGCCGCCTCGAGCAGGTCGTGCAGCACGTCTAGGTTGTGTTCGTATAGCTCGTTGAAGCTGCCCCAGCTCGGGAACTCACCCGGAATCTCGGTCCGCGCGAGCCAGCCACCGTTGGCGAATTGAAAGAAGTCACGGCACGGCGCGCAGGTTGTGTCGAGACTCGATCGGTCGAACGTCCGTGAGGCCGGGGCGGGCGACTGCGCCAGCGTGGGTGTCGCGCGACCGCACCCTAGAGACGAAACCGTGATTGCCACCGCCACGGTGCTGCACAGGTTCATGTTGCGATTTCCGACGACTCGGGGTTCCCGGTATCTGATTTGGCTTCGAATATGCTGGGTACGCGGTCGGTAGCAAGCCGAGTGTGACGGCGTTGGGTTCGGCGGCGGCATCAACAGACGCAAGCCCAGACTGGCCGCGCATCAGTCCGCACCCCAAGTTTCGGTGCGTCCGCCCACTATCGGAGATGCCATGCCCGACCTCGCCGGCTGGGACAGCTTCTACGTCATCATCGGATCGTCGGCTGCGGCCCTGACCGGCCTGATGTTCGTCGTGATCGCGCTGACGGGCGAGGTCAGCGCGACGGTCGAGGCCGTTCGCGCCTTCAGCACGCCCACCGTGGTGCACTTCGGGGCCGTCCTGCTGCTCGCCGCCCTGCTCACCACCCCGCACCACACCCTGCTGACGCTCAGTGGCAGCACCGGTCTCTGCGGCATCATCGGCCTGCGATTCACCCGCTGGGTGGTGGTGCAGATGCGGCGGCAGACCGTGTACACGCCCATCGCCGAGGATTGGATGTGGCACGTGCGCATGCCCGCGCTGGCCTACGCCGGCGTGCTCGCCAGCGCCGCCGGCATGTGGTGGCGGCTGGCTCCAGGGCTCGTCCTCGTGGGCGCCGCTGCGCTGTTTCTTCTCTACATCGGCATCCACAACGCTTGGGATGCGGCGATCTATGTGTCGGTCGCCCGACGCGGCCGGCGCGATCCAGGCACGCCGCCTAAGTGACGGGCCCCAGCGATCACTTTGACGGCCGCCGGTTCTTCAATCCGAACGGCGCCAACGGCCAACCCTTCTGGATGGTGCCGCGCATGTTGCTCACGCCACGCACCCGGTGGCCGTCGGTCGTTCCGGTGGAACCGCGGCGGCCGCCGAGGGCCGGACCGGATGACGTGGTCGTCACGTTCATCGGTCATGCCACGTTCCTCATTCAGGTAGCGGGCATCAGCCTCCTGATCGATCCGGTGTACGCCGAACGGGCGAGCCCGGTCGCGTTCGCGGGCCCCCGCAGGGTACGGGCACCAGGCGTGCGATTCGGCGATTTGCCCACCATCGCACTCGTGCTCCTCAGTCATAATCACTACGATCACTGCGATCTCGGCACGCTGCGCGCGCTCGAGCGGCGCTTCCATCCGCTGGTCGTGACGCCGCTCGGTAACGGCCGGCTGCTGCGATCGGCTGGCATCGGTCACGTCGAGGAAATCGACTGGTGGCAGCAGGCGGGCGAGGCACCGCTCCCGATCACCCTGACGCCCGCTCAGCACTTCTCGTCGCGCAACATGTTCGATCGCAACCGCGCGCTGTGGGGCGGGTTCCTGATCGAGGCCGGTGGGCGCCGCATCCTCTTCGCCGGAGACTCGGGCTACGGCCCCCACTTTCGGGACATCGCCGCGCGGCTGGGCCCGATCGATCTCGCCCTACTCCCCATCGGGGCCTACGAGCCGCGCTGGTTCATGAAGGACATTCACATGAATCCGGCGGAAGCCGTGCAGGCGCACCTCGATCTGGCGGCGCGGCAGAGCATCGCCATGCATTGCGGCACGTTCCAGTTGACCCCGGAGGGAATCGACGAGCCGGTGCGCGAGCTGGCACAGGCGCTGCGGGAGCGCGGCGTGCCGGCGGAGCGGTTTCGCACGGTGGAGGTGGGAGAGTCGGTCTCGCTTCCTAGCTTGCGGCCCGCGGTGAGGCGAACTTCCCTAACATGACGACGCGAGCCTGCGTGAGGAGATGACGGGATCCGACCTCGGGAAGGTGGGACAAGAGCAGCCGGCGTCGCTCCCGCTGCTCCTGCTGCTGTTGACGGTCACCACGGGATTGATCGACGCGGTGAGCGTGCTCGGGCTCGGACGAGTGTTTACCGCGAACATGACCGGCAACGTGGTTTTTCTGGGATTCGCGCTCGCGCGCGTGCCGGGCTTCTCGCTGGTGAGGTCTCTGGCCGCGCTCGCTGCCTTCCTCGCCGGGGCCGTGATCGGGGGGCGGCTCGCCATACGGCTCGAGGGTTCGCGCGGTCGCTGGCTCGCGACCGTCGCTGCCGTCGAGTCGAGCCTCCTCTTCGCCGCCGCGCTCACGGCCATTGGATATGACGGCGAGCACCTCGCCCCCGTCGCCCGCCTGTACTCGCTGATCGGGCTCACGGCCGTGGCCATGGGCCTGCGCAACGCGACCGTGCGCCGGCTGGCAGTACCCGACCTGACCACGACCGTGCTCACTCTGACGCTGGCCGGGCTCGGCGCGGACTCGTCCCTCGCGGGCGGCTCCAACCCCAGGTTTGCACGCCGCGTCGGCTCGGTCGCCGCCATGCTGGCCGGCGCCGTGGCGGGCGGCCTGTTGGTCTTATCGGTCGGCGTCGCCTGGCCGCTTGCCGTGAGCGGCGCAATCACGCTGCTCGCGACGCTGATCTATGTGGCCCGAGCTGCTCCACCGTCTACCCTCTCATGGTAAGCTTCGACCATGCCTGCGCCGACTACTGAAAGCCTTGCGGCCGACGCCTGGCCGTCACTCCCGCTCGACCGCTGGCGGGCCACGTACGACACGCTGCACATGTGGACACAGGTCGCCGGCAAGCTGGCGCTCGGCTTGTCGCCCCTCACGAACCACTACTGGAACACCGCCCTCCAGATAACGCCACGCGGGCTCGCCACCCTGCCGCTGACGGTCGACCGGCGCGCCGTCACGGTCGCGTTCGACTTCGTCTCGCAGCAGCTCGCCGTCGACTGCTCGGACGGGCGGCACGCCGCGGTTCCCCTCGCGCCGCGGCCGGTGGCCGAGTTCTATCGGCTGGTCATGGAGGCGCTGGCGCGTGTGGATGTCCGCGCCCGCATCTGGACCATGCCCGTCGAAGTCCCGAACCCCATTCGCTTCGAGGCGGACACCGTCCATCAGGCATACGATGCCGCCGCAGCGCGGGCCTTCTGGCAGCTGCTGGTCCAGATCAAGCGGGTCCTGGAGGTGTTCCGCAGCCGCTTCGTCGGCAAGACGAGCCCGGTCCACTTCTGGTGGGGGAGCTTCGATCTCGCCCACACGCGGTTCTCGGGCCGTCGCGCCCCTCGCCACGCGGGTGGTCTCCCCAACCTTGCCGACACCGTGACACGCGAGGCCTACTCGCACGAGTGCATCAGCGTCGGGTGGTGGCTCGGCGGAGGAAGCACGCCGATTCTGGAGCCCGCGTTTTATGCCTATGCGTATCCCGAGCCGCCCGGCTGCCCCGATGCCGTCATCGCCCCGGTCGGCGCGAGCTACGATCTGCGGATGCACGAGTGGATCCTGCCCTACGAGGCGGTGTGGCGCGCCCCGGATCCGGGTGCCGCTCTCCTCGAGTTTGCGCAGAGCACCTACCGGGCGGCGGCGGATTTGGGCGGATGGGAGCGGGCGCTGCTCGAGCGCTAGCGGGTCGAGCTCCGTCTCCACGCGTCACCGTCGCTCGGCTGCGCTTAGTCCCAGCGCGGCGTTCAGCCACCGTACCAGCGGCAGCAGCCGCGCGAAATCCGCCTCGAGCAGGGCGGGCAACCGAGCACTGGTCGCCTGGGCGTCGCTGAGCCGCCGGCCCGCCGTGTATGACTGATACTTGAGCCAGCGCGCCGCCGGGTGGGTCTCCAGGAATCCCCGAGGCATGCGCTTCAGGGTCGCCTCGTCGTCGAGGCCGCCGTAGCGCCGCCTGAAGCCGGCGTCCCGGACGATGCGTTCGAAACCCTTGCGGTCGTCCGCGATCGCGTCGCGCAGGCGGTTCAGAATCGGGCGCGGGGGCATCCACATTCCGGCGCCGACAAACGAACTGCCCGGCGCGATATGCACATAGAAGCCCGCGCCGCCCCCCTCCGCGTCGCCCCCGACTCGGGCGTCCGCATCCCGGTGATGAAACCAGCACGCGGCGTGTGTCTTGTAGGGTGACTTGTCCTTGGAGAACCGGATATCCCGGTAGATGCGAAACATGGAGCGTTTGGGGTCGCCCGTGATCTCCGGCGCGAGCCGGGCCAGGCGCACGTCCATCTCCTCGATGAGCGCCTGCATCGGCGCGCGCACGTCGCGCTCGTACTCGGGGCGATGGGCCTCGAACCAGGGCTTCGCGTTGTGACGGGCCAGCCCGCGGAAAAAGCGGAACGTGGCGGCGGTGAAGGACCCGGGGTCGTCCACGAACGAGGACTGCTCCCGCCCTAGTTCCCGGAGACCCGCGGCGCCTCCTTCACGTACTTGTCGAGAAACTCGAGCGCCGTGCGGTACGCCTTGATGTTGTTCTCCTTTTTGATGAACCCGTGGCCCTCGTCGGGAAACACCACGTACTCCGCCACGCCGCCGCGGTGGCGCACCGCCTCCACGATCTGGTCGGACTCGACCTTCAACACCCGGGGATCGTTGGCTCCCTGGAGCACGAGCAACGGCTTCCGGATCTCGTCCGCGTGGAACAGGGGCGAGATGCGGTACAGCCGCACCGAGTCCGCCCCGTTGGGGTCGCCCAGCTCGGCATAGAGCGCCTTGCGGAACGACTCCCACCACGCCGGGATGCTGCGGATCGTGCGCACCCAATTCGAGATCCCGAAGAAGTCGACGCCCGCGGCGAACGCGTCGGGGCGGAACGTCACCGCCGCGAGCGTGAGATAGCCGCCGTAGCTGCCGCCGGCCACCGCCACGCGGCTCGTGTCAACGTAGCCCAGGGTCGCGAGGTAACGCTTCGCCCACACGAGATCGTCCAGGTCGGCCTCCCCGTGCCGCTGGTCGTCCAGCTTGTCGAACGTCTTGCCGTAGCCACCGCTGCCGCGGTTGTTCACCGCCAGCACCACGTAGCCGTGATTCGCGAGGTACTGCAGGAACGGACTGTACCCGACGCGCGACTGGCCGCCCGGGCCGCCGTGGATCCACAGCGCCGCGGGCGCCCGGTCGGCCGAGGACGCTTGGAGCGGCCGATAGAGCAGGGACGGGATCGCGAGCCCGTCGTACGACGGGAACCGCACCACCTGCGCCTCCACCAGGTTCGCGGGATCGACGTCGGGGCTCAGGTTCTGCGTCAGCCGGCGCAGCGCGCCCGTCCCGAGGTCGAGCACATAGAGGTTGCTCGGCGCGCGACTGCCGTTCACATACAGCGCCATCGACCGCTCGCTCGGCGAGATCTGCACGCCCCGGATCTCGCCCATGGGAACGCGCGGCAGCGCGACCCGGCGGTACGTCGCCGCCTCGTACACCCGGATCTCGGTGCGGGCGTCGGCGTTGACGCCGGCGACCAGGTACTTACCGTGCTTGGAGAAGTACGCGAAATCGACGTCCCAGCTCGGCCGTTCCACCGTGTCGCGCCGCCCGGTCGCCAGGTCGTAGCGCGCGAGCCAGGCGAACTCGCTACCCTCGTCGGTCGTGTAGTACAGGTATTTCCCGTCCGGGCTGAACGCCTGGGGGTTGTATTGCACGTCGCCTGCGTGCGGGCTCACGTGCCGCACCTCGCCCGTTTGCATGTCCCGGAGATACATCTCGCTGTTCTGGGTGGTGAGCGGGCGCTGCAGCGCCATCCAGTGCCGGTCAGACGAGATCGCCGCGACCTGGTAGCCGACCGTGTCCCGAAACACGAGCCGGGGCGTGAGGGTCGCGACCGGCATCTCGTACACGTCGAAGAAGCGCCGATCGCGGCCGTTCGTGGCGTAATAGAACGAGCTGTCGTCCCCGGTCCAGTCGACGAATACGGCCTTGAGGCTGTCGCCCGGCGTGAGATCACGCGCCGTACCGGTGGTGTCGAGGAGATAGAGGTGGTCGTTTTCGTTGCCGCCGGCGCCCTGCAGGTAGAGCACGCGGCGGTCGTGCGGCAGAAAGCCCACGGTGAAGATGCCGTCCGTCGTCGAGTGGGTGCGCGCCTGCGGCTTGCCGCCTCCTGCGGGGATCTCGTACGCGTTGAACACGCCCGACTGGTTGCTCGTCACGAGGATCGCGCGCTCGTCCGGCGAGAACGACGCGCCGACCATCGAGGTTGTGTTCATGAACTGCTCGATCGTGTACCGGGGCACGGGA
>WNGG01007156.1_pt1 | contig 12378 bp, 11 predicted proteins | sample 5400661 | NCBI WGS metagenome assembly WNGG01 (sample SAMN13153372, study PRJNA577476) | soil metagenome | isolation source: 100 cm soil or saprolite under Garry oak tree replicate 1 | place: USA:California | collected 2016-06-15 | reverse complement strand
GCCGCGGCGACGCCGGCCTGCTCCGGCCCGGACCAGCGGCGGCCGGCCGCGGCCCGGTCGCCGATCCTCGGGTGCCCGTCCAGCGCGGCCGCCAGGCCGGCCTGCGGTAGTGCGGCGACCGCCCGGTCGGAGCGCCGCAGCAGGCTGGCTGCCGACCGGTACGGCCGCCCGGCGACAAGATCATCCGCCCAGCGCGCCGCCGAGCAGCAGTCAAGCAGCGCGCGGCGGGCCGCATCGGCGGGCCGCCCGTTGAATTCCGCCAGGCCGCGGAGGGCGTCCTGGCCGGGTGGCGCGGCGGTCATGACGCCAGCCTCTCGCGCCCGGCAGGCCGGGGCAACGCGGCGCGGCCGCAGCCGGGGCCGCGGCCAGCACGGATGCCTTCTTCTTTAACGGGATCGCGGGCGGCCGGTCGCCGGCCTGGCCTCATCCGGCCCGGGCCGGGACCGGCGTCGCCTCGCCTTCGGCCCGCACTTGCCTCGCGGCCAGCAGCCAGTAGACGACCCCGCCGGTGAACAGGCCGAGGAACACGCTGAAATCGGAGCCGAACGGGCCGCCGTACCGGCTGGCGAAATACCCGACGTACGGGGAGTAGGCGTTCAGCCAGAGCGCGGCCACGACCATCCCGAGCAGCTGGGCGATGATCGCCGGCCAGTGCACGCCGCCGTTCCTGAAGTAGCGGCCGGCCCGCTCGTCCAGCAGCGCGTCGTAGTCGTAGCGGTTCCGCCGCAGGTAGCTGTCGACCAGGTAGATCGCGCACCACGGCCCCAGCCACAAGATGATGAACAGGATGAAGTCGGTGAGCAGCCTGAGGAAATCCGCGGAGAACACCGCGTAGGCGGCCAGCGCGCCGCACAGGACCGTGTCGATCGCGACGCAGTGCAGCCGCCGCAGCCGGGGCACCAGGCTCTGCAGCGTCACGCCGGAGGAGTACAGGTCCAGCGTGTTGATCGCGAACAGCTGGAAGATCGCGAAGATCAGGTAGGGCACGACGAACCAGCCGGGGAACCCCTCGACCAGGCCGTTCACCGAGTCCGCGGCCGGCACGCCGGTGGCCACCGCCGCGCCGAGGATCTCCAGCAGCGCCGACGGGATCGCCGCGCCGAGCGTGACCGAAACCACGATCCGCTTCCTGTCGGCGTCCGGCGGCAGGTAACGCGAGTAGTCGTTGGCGTTCTCGGTCCAGCCCAGGCCGCCGGCCGCGATCACCAGCGCGAGGAAGATGGTCACCGCGCCCCAGCTGGCGCCGTGCGCGGGCACGTGCAGGTTGACCTTGGACGTCGTGAGGGCCGCCAGCACGGCGAACAGCACGACGAACGGGATCGCGAGCCACTTGAGCACCCTGAGCACCGCGGCGTGGCCGAGCAGCGGCAGCACCGCCTGGATCGCCACGGCGAGGATGATGAAGATCACCTTGGCCGTGGCGCCTGCCGTGAAGCCGGCTTTCGACGCGATCAGGATCGCCGCGAACACGATCAGGGCGATGCCCTCGATCTCGAACCCCACCTGGGTGATCCAGTTGAAGAAGGACGGCAGCTTGTTGCCCCTCGGCCCGAACGGGGCCCGGCTGATCGCGAAGGTGGTCGTGCCCGCCTGCGGGCCCTGCAGGCTGGCCAGGCCGGTCAGCGTGTAGGTCAGGTTCCCGAGCAGGATCACGAGCACGGCCTGGGCGAACGACAGCCCGAAGACGAGCACTGCCAGCGCGCCGTAAACCACGAACTCGACATTCCACACCGCGCCGGCCCACATCCAGAACAGCGCGCTCGGCGCGCCCCACCTGGAGCCCTGCGGCACGTGCTCGATGCCGCGCTGCTCGACGGTGGTGATGGGCGGCTCGCCGGCTCCCGGCCCGGGCGCCGCAGCGGCGGGTGCCCCGGCCTGATCGCTGATTCCCGCCATCGCCGGGCCTCCCTGCGCCTCGCCTCGGGGGCAGGTGCCACGGCTGCGACACCGCCGACTGCTCAGCCGGAGATTACTACTGCGCCTAGGCGAAAGGAAGGTTCGCTGCAGTGACAGCCGCTGGTGGCCAGGGTCCGCCGCGCACCGGGAAACGGCCGCGGCCAGCGGCATCGGCCGGGCCGCTGACCGGGCGGCCGCACATCGGCGGCGAATGTGAACTGCGTCACCAATCCGCCCGCCGCACGGCACCGAAGCAGCGGACGAGATGACGAATCGAACGGGCCCCGATGATGCCGGCCACTGACCATTGCCCCGAGCGGACCCGGTGAACCGCGCGGCTGCGGGCGCCCGGCCGACAGCGGCCGGCCGGTGCCGCCGCAGCGCTCATGCCCGTCCTCGTGCAGCTCTTCAGGGGCGAGCTGCACGAGCGGGCATGGGCGGCGGCGCCGATGCCGAGCCAGCCGCATTCACTGTGGTGAAACAAGGTTTAACCTGAGGATTGTTTCCGTGGTCGCGCGACTACTCCTGGAGACACTGCCGGTCCTGGCCCGCCGCGGTCGCCGGGCGGTGCCGCGATGGCCGGGGCCTGATCACTCCGCCAGCCAGACCAGCGCCGTGACCCTGGACCTGATGGCGCGGGCGGCGCGCCGGTAGCGCAGCCGCCGGATCCGGCTCCGGTCGGGGCCGAACACGAAGATCCCGGCGCCCTGCTCGGCCGCGACTTCGAGCATTGCCTGGACCGGATGGAAGCTCTTCACCCGGAGCCTGGTCACCTCGACGCCGAGGGACCGGGCGAGCTGCGCAGGCGCCTGCAGCGAGTCGGCCAGCTCGGGGGGGTAGGGCAGATCGTCGTAGCCGAGCATGGCCGACAGCGGCAGCGGAGCGCGCTCGGTGAAGTTGGCTACGATCAGGCGCTGCCCGAGCTCGACTGCCGAGTCGACGGCGAAGTCGACCGCCGCCTGATCGAACGGGACGTCGAGCGTCGCCAGCAGCACCGGGCGGCCAGGCCCGCCACCGGGCCGCTCGGCGGCCCGCGGCGGACTGTGCTGCAGGGCGGGCATATCAGGTCACTCGGGATGAAGCTTCCAGCGGCGCAGGCTCCTGGCCCGCTCCCTGACCTGCCGCCGCCACCGGGGCATGTAGAACATAAACCAGAAGCCCATCACCAGCGGGAGCAGCACCAGGATCCGGAATCCGGCCACGGCCGCCACGGCGAGGATCGGGAGCACCAGGATCGCCGCGGTGCCGATCACCGTGAAACGGAGCCGGCGCATGTCCCGCATGATCCCCCAGTACTCCTCCGCCGGGATCTGGTTCGTGTTCCAGCGCCGCCGGCAGGTGCGGCACTCCCACCGCTCGCCGTACGGGACGTAGCCGATCCCGCCGCAGTCACAGCGGACGGTGATCTGAGCGCCGCGCATCACCGCATTGTAGGTGCTCCCGAACTGCCCGAACAGCGCCCGGACGCCGGGGATCTGCCGCTCACGGCCGGCCAGCCCCGCTGCCGGCGGCTCAGGTAGGCGCAGCGGCGACGCCCGGCTCCGGGCGGTCGCGGGCCGGCTGCGGCGCCGGGAGTTACAGGACTGTTACGCAAGGAGCGCGTGTATAGACATGGTCGGCATAGGCGTGCTAAACAACGTTTACCTGGGGTGAACGGAGGTGCCCAGATGGCTGAGGCGTACGTTGACGAGCGGCACCTGCTGAAGGCGCTCCGCTGGTGGGACGGGTTCGTGATAGCCCTGTGCAACCCGGGCTTCCTGATCGCGTCCCTCGGCTTCTCGCTGGGAGCGCTGGGCACCTGGGGGGCGGTGTTCCTGTGGGCCGTCTCGGCCGCCGTCGGCATGCTGCAGACCTGGATCTACTCCGAGAGCGCCTCGATGTTCCCGGACAAGCCGGGCGGGATCTCGCTGTACGCACATGAGGGCTGGCGCGGGCGGTTCTCGCTGGTCGGGCCCATCGGCGCGTTCGGGTACTGGATCGGCTGGTCGGTGGTCCTGTCGATCTTCGGCAAGATCATCGGCGACCTCATCCAGGCCAAGTGGTTCCCCGGCGCGACCTGGTCGGTGTTCGACGGGGTCGTGCACCTCGGCCTGTCGCACTTCATCGCCATCGGCTGCATCGTCATCGTCTGGCTGCTGAACCTCTTCGGCATCCGCCCGGCGGTCTGGATCTCGTATGTCACCGGGGCCGGGCTGATGATCCCGCTGGTCATCTTCATCGTGGTGCCGTACCTCACCGGGGACTGGCACAGCTCCAACATGACCTGGGCGCTGCACGGTTTCAGCGGCTTCAAGCTCGCCATGGTCTACCTGTTCCTGTTCGGCTGGTCGGCGTACGCCGCCGAGGTCTGCGCGACGTTCGCGCCCGAGTACCACGACACCCGGCGGGATACCACGATCGCGCTCCGCTCGGCCGCGACGTTCACGCTGCTGGTGTACCTGCTGTTCCCGCTGGGCCTGGGCGGGGTCACCGGCGCGCCGAGCAGCGCCACCGCCGAGGGCGAGTTCTACGTACCAGCCTTCGCGAAGATCGTCGGCAGCGGCGCGGCCGGGTTCCTGCTGGTGCTGCTGATCGGCAGCCTGTTCCTGTCGATGATCTCCTCGACCGCGGATGGCTCGCGGGCTCTCTACGGCATCGCCCGCGACGACATGACGATCAAGCAGCTCTATCACCTGAACCGCTATCACGTGCCGGCCCGGGCGATGACCGTGGACTTGCTCGTGAACGTCGTGCTCGTGCTGTTCATCTCCAGCAACCTGGCCATCTTGTACATGAGCAACATCGGCTACATGCTGTCGCATGTCTTCGCGCTGAGCGGCTTCCTGCTGCTGCGCAAGGACCGGCCGGACTGGCCGCGGCCGATCAAGGTGGGCGCGGTCTGGCTCGGGATCGCCGCGGTCCTCGCGGTGTTCAACGCGATCCTGGTCGGCTTCGGCATCGCGAACCCGTCGCTCACTGGCTACGGAGACAACACCGACATGTTCATCGGCGTGGGCGTGCTGGCCGGCTCCGTGCTGCTGTTCTTCTACCGGCGGGTCGTGCAGGACAAGTCCAAGATCACGTTCCGCGAAAAGGTGCCCACGATGCCGTCCGCCGAACAGATGGCGCTGCTCCGCGAGGAGGCGGCGGTCGCCACCGACTGAGGCCGTGGCCGGAGCCTGCCGGGCCGGGCCGGCCGGGCTCCGCGCGGCCGGGCATGGAAGGCTGAGCGGGTGCAATTCAGCGCAGCAGAGCTTGCCTGGGCGACCGGCATCGTCCGCAAATGGGTGCCGCCCACCCCGCAGTATGCCTGGCCGCTGCTCGGCCGTGCGGCCGGCGCCGAGGTCTGGGTGAAGCACGAGAACCACACGCCCACCGGGGCCTTCAAGGTGCGCGGCGGCCTGGTGTACGCCGAGCGGCTGCGCGCCGAGCGGCCGTGGGTCAATGGGATCATCTCGGCCACCCGCGGCAACCACGGCCAGAGCCTCGCGTTCGCCGGGCGGGCCGCGGGGATCAAGGTCACAATCGTCGTCCCGGAAGGCAACAGCCCCGGCAAGAACGCCGCCATGCAGGGCTTCGGCGCCGAGCTGATCGTGCACGGCCACGACTTCCAGGCCGCGCGCGAGCACGCCGACGTGCTCGGCGCCCGGCGCGGGCTGGAGATCGTGCCGCCCTATCACCGGGATCTCGTGCTCGGCGTGGCCACCTACGCCAGCGAGCTTTTCGACGCGGCCGGCCAGTTCGACTCCGTCTACGTGCCGGTGGGAATGGGCTCCGGCATCAGCGGCATCATCGGCGTGCGGGACCTGCTCGGCCTGCGCACCGAGGTGGTCGGCGTGGTCGCCGAGCGGGCCCCGGCGATGGCGCGCTCGATGCAGGCCGGGCGGCCGGTCGCCACCGACAGCGCGGACACGTTCGTGGACGGTGTCGCATGCCGGGTCCCGGACGCCGAAGCGGTCTCGGTCATCCGCGCGGGCGCCGCCAGGATCCTGACGATCAGCGAGGACGACGCGGCCGAGGCGATGCGAGTGCTCTTCGATGCCTGCCACAACGTCGCCGAGCCCGCCGGAGCGCTGGCGCTGGCCGGCCTGCTGGCCGAGCGGCCCGCGGCGGCAGGAAAGCGCGTGGCCGTGATCCAGACGGGCGGGAACGCCGACGCCGGCCTGCTCCGCCAGGTACTCGCCGGGCAGACCCCCGCGGCGTGACAGACTCCGCGGCGTGACCGGAGCCTGCCGGCGACGGTCACCCGCAGGCTCGCGGGCGGACGGTCACCCCGCAGGCTCGCCGGCCGAACCGGGTGCTGGTCAGCTCCACGGGAACGGCGAGTTGCTGGTCGGGTGCAGCCTGCCGGTGCGGTAGCGGTCGAACCGGAACGGCGCGAGCAGTTCCTGCGGCTCGCCGAGAAGTTCCCTGGCGACCAGCGCCCCGACGCCGATCATCTTGTACCCGTGGTTGGAATCGGCGACGACGTAGGCATTCTGCCGGAACACGTCGAAGACCGGGAAGCTGTCCGGGGTGAATGCGCCTATCCCGCCGGTCGGCTCGTGCCGGTAGAGGTGCCGCTTGCCTTCGAAGCGCTGGTGGCAGTGGGAGAGCGCGGAGGTCCACATCCGGACGAAGTCGTCCCGCACGGTGTACTCGGGGTTCTCCGGGCCGTACGGGTCGACGGCGACCTGCCCGGCCGGGCGGTCGATCACGTACGGGGACGTGCCGCCCTGCACCCCGCCGAAGGAGAAGTCGGGCTTGTAGTAGATCCCCCACAGCCTGTCCGTGATCAGCGTGCCGTCGGCGTCGTCGTAGAGCGGCGCGTCGGAGTCGATGTGCACGACGGGCGGCGGGGATCCCGCGTTGTCGGTGAACTCGCCCGGGTCGACGGCGAGCGTCCCCTCCTGCAGCGCCCAGTACGTCCACATCGGCCGGCCGGGGTGCACTCCGCCGCTGGCGTCCGTCACCGAGATCTGGTCGGGCAGCTCGAGCATGGCCCACAAGTCGCGGATCCATGGGCCTGCCGCGATCACGACCTGGTCGCACTCGACGTCGCCCTGGTCGGTCTGCACCGCCGTCACCGCGCCACCGTCGGCCCGCAGGCCGGTGACGCGCACCCCGGTGACGATCCGCACTCCCTCGGCCTCGGCCTTCGCCGCCAGCCCGCGCAGCGAGCTCATGTTGTTGGCGTAGCCGCCCTTGCGCTCGTGCAGGATCACGGTGCTGCCCGGCGCCTGCCAGTCGCCGAACATGCCGAGCATGTAGTCACGGCAGTCACGCTCCCCCTCGACCAGCACGGACGGGTAGCCGATCGCCTGCTGTTCGGCGAAGATCTTCGCCACGTCCTCGTGCATCGCGGCTGGCGCGATCTGCAGGTAGCCCACCGGATGGTAGGCGAACGCCGCCGGGTCCGACTCCCACACCGAGACCGAATGGGCCATCAGCTCGCGCATGGCCGGCTGGAAGTAGTTGTTGCGTACGACGCCGCAGGCGATGCCGGACGCGCCGGCCCCGACACCGCGCTTGTCCAGGACGACGATGTCCTGGCCGTTGCCCCGGCCGCGGGCCCGGAGCTCCCCGGCGAGATGCCACGCCGTGGCAAGCCCGTGGATCCCTGCCCCGACGATCACGTACCGGCTGCTGGCGGGAATCATCGGCGTGCCCCTCTCCGCCGGCGCTGCTGGCGCCGGTCCTGGTGGCGCTGGTGGCGCCGACTCAGTACGATGGCCGTATTATTGCCTCTGCGGAAATAGCATTTCCAATTAGGAGAATCCTACCGTGGCCAGGACCGGTGTGCCAGCCACCCGTCAGGTGGCTGCGGTGCAGCGGGCGATCGCCATCCTGGACGAGCTGGCCGTTGCCAGGACGGAACTCGGCACCAACGAGATCGCCCGCCGCACCGGCATCAACGTGAGCACGGTCTCGCGGATCCTCGCGACGCTGGCGGGCGGCGGCCTGGTCGAGCACGTCAGCTCCACTGGGCGGTACCGGCTGGGCATCGGGGTGGTGCGGCTGGCCAACGCCGTGCACGAGGGCCTGGACGTCCGCTCGCTTGCCCGGCCCTACCTGGAGGAACTCGGCAGGTCGGTCGGCGAGACGGCCACGCTGTCGGTTCCCGGCGAGCACGAGGCCTTCACGCTCGACTTCGTGCAGAGCCCGCTGACCGTGCGGAGCGTGGCCGAGGTGGGCCGCGCGAGCGCGGCGCACGCGACTGCGGTGGGCAAGGTGCTGCTGGCGCATGGCGGCAAGCTCACGGCCGGCCCGCTGACCGCCTTCACCGACCGGACCATAGTGGACCGCGGGGTGCTCGACGTCGAGGTGGCGCAGGTCAGGGAGCGCGGCTGGGCCCAGGCCCTGGGCGAGCGGGAGGAAGACCTGAACGCGGTGGCGGCGCCGGTCGTCGACCGGGCGGGACGGCTGGTGGCGATACTCGGGATACAGGGCCCGGCGGTCAGGTTCAGCCCGCGGGCGATGCGCGCCGCCGTCGAGATGCTGCTGGAGCGGGCGGCGCTGATCTCCTCGGCCCTGTAGGGCCCGGTCAAGGAGGCCCCCCTGGCCCCGGCGGGCCGCGGGTCACGGCAGGCGCCGATCTCCCTGGCCCTGTAGCCGCGATCAGGGCAGCTCTTCTCGGCCCTTGCCGGGCCGCGGTCAAGACCCCATAATTGCCCTGACGGCAATGGCGTTGCAAGTAATCCTAGTCCGGCTTGGCCGCCGGCGATCTACACTGAGGCAAAGCAGGCAACTGCGTTGCCCTCAAGGCAATTCGCCGGAGAACGCCGTGGTCGCACCTCGTCAGCTCAGGGCGGGAACGCTCGACACCTGGGACTTCAGGCAGGCGGTCGGCGCCTTCACCACGGGCGTGACCGTGGTCACCACCTGCGATCAGTCCGGCGTCCGTTATGGCCTCACCGCGAACTCGTTCGCCTCGGTCTCGCTCGAGCCGCCGCTGGTGCTGTTCTGCGTGGACCACCGGGCACCGAGCCTGGACGGCTTCAACCGGAGCGGGCATTTCGCGATCAACGTGCTCGCCTCGGACCAGGAGCCCATCGCCAAGAACTTCGCCCGGCGGGCCGACGACAAGTTCGCCGGGCTGCACTGGCGGGTCGGCATCTTCGGCGACCCGCTGCTCGACCGCTGCATCGCGCACATCGAGTGCACCCTCGAGCACGTTCATCCCAGCGGGGACCACGACATCGTCATCGGCCGGGTGCACCGGGTCCGGGTCTACGCAGGCGAGCCGCTGATCTTCCACCGCAGCCGGTTCGGCACGGTGGTCGCCGACACCGCCACCGGCTGACCGGCGCGCCGCCGGCCTTTCCCATCATCGCGACCCCAAACTCGCCACGATCATGAAAATCAGTGGCCTGGCCGTGGTTGTGGAGGGTTGTGGGTGCTCCGGGGTGTTGTGGCAAGTCCGAAACGGGCGGGGTGAATGCGGGTCGTGGCTATGCGCTGCTGGCGGGCGCGCGCCGTGGCCTGGCTCGCCTGCTGGCGGCGGCGCGGTCTGCCTGCTCGATCTGAGCAGCCAGGCCGGCGGGCTCGGTGTCGGTCAGGCCGGCGCCGGCCCTGGACCCGGCGAGCGGGTAGGCGTGGAAGCGCTGGGGTGCGGGCAACCCATATCACCAGCCATTTCGGGTGCTCGCTGCGGAGCTGCTTGGCCGCCTGCCAGCGGGCCGCGTCGTCGGCGGTCATGACGCGGCGGCCGGTCGCGGGCGGGCGGGCGGCGGCTGGCCTGGAGGGTGCGGCCGGGGGCAGGGTAAGAGGCGGGCGGGTTCCAGCGCGGCGCCCAGCTCTGCGATGTCGTCGGTGACGACGGTGTGCGGGTTGATTTCCAGGTGCAGGCTGCGGGCCTCGTACCGGGCGCGGTCGCAGGTCTGCTTCCGCCAGATCCGGAAGCAAGGGAAGTCGGCCCGCAGGCCGGGGAGCTGGTCATGCGGCGGCGCAGTCTCGCTGGCTGGTGATCCGGAAACGGGGGTGGGTCTCATCGTGCCTCGCTGTGCCTGGGATGGTACCGGATGCCGGTGGGCAATGGCCGGATAGCTTGCCTGGGCTGCATTACGGCCACTCCTTGCGCGTGCGGGGACGTACACCGTGAGTTAACCGTTCGGCAGGCGTAACCTGGAAGGAGTTCCCGGCAGAGGCAAACGGGTAACAAGTGACGGCAAACGGCAAACAGCCAGACGTGATTGGTACGCGCAGCATGAGCGAGTTCGGTGACGAACTTCAGCGGCTTATGGCCGCGCGCGGGGTAGGTGTCCGGGCGCTTGCCCGCCAGGTACCCTGCAACGCAGGGCATATCTCGCAGCTGCGTCATGGCCAGAAACGGCCATCTCCCCAGACGGCCAAGCGGCTTGATGAGGTTCTTGACGCTGGCGGGAGGCTTGTCGCGCTGGCGGCCAGGTTGTTTCCGCGTCGGCTAGGCGGTTCCGCCGCAGGCATGCGGGAATTGAGAAACGTACCTGTGCCGGTGGATCACGCCATGCGGGTCCGCCTGAGTGAGTTTCCCCCGACGCAACTCGATGAGCTGATCTGTTACCTGGATGACCAATGGCACTCGCTGGTGAAGGCCGATAACTTGCTCGGCCCGCGCCATGCTCTGGGCGCTGTGCATGTCCAGCTAGGCGTGATCGAGGCCTTGCTGCGCTCAGTCCGGCCGCCTGCGCGGCAACTGGTGTTGCGGCTGGGAGCGAAATACGCCGAGTCATCGGCGTGGTTGCACGAGGACTCCTCCGACATGGCGGGCGCGCGGTACTGGACGGGGCGGTCAATGGAGTGGGCAGTGGAGGGAGGCGACAGGCTGATGGTGTCGTGGACGCTGTTCCGACGTGGCCAGCAGGCGGCGGCGGATCGCGATGCGGCACAGGTGCTGGGCCTGGCCGCTGCCGCGCGGCGGGAGGCTGAGGGCTGCGGGGGTCCGATGCTGGCAGCGATCTTCCAGCAGGAGGCGCAGGCCCATGCCCTGGATGGGTCGGAGGTCGCGTGTCACAATTCCCTGGATCGGGCTCATGGGCTGGCGGCGGCGCCCGATGATCCGGGTGACGCGTCAAACGGGCATGGCTCGTTTTGCACGGCAGCGTACCTGGAGATGCAGCGGGGCGCCTGCTGGCTGACGCTCGGTCGTCCCGTGAAGGCGATTGCGGCGCTGGAGACGGCTGTCGGGTCGCTGCCCCCGGCATACCGGCGTGACCGCGGGGCCGCGCTCGGCTATCAGGCTGCCGGCTTCGCTGCTGCGGGCGAGCCTGCCGAGGCTGCCACGGTAGCGATGCAGGCTCTCGATATTGCGCGGGACTCGGGTTCGGAGCGGATTATGCGCATGGTCGTGGCGACTGCTGATGTACTGGCACCGCACAGTGAACTGGAGGCAGTCGCTGCGCTGCAGGCGGCGCTGGCCGAGACGTCAGCTGCGTGATGGCGACGCCTGCCGAAGCCGCCGCGATGCGGCGCGCTATCGCTGTGTCGGCGGCCGGGCTTGGCACCACCAGCCCGAACCCTCCGGTGGGGTGCCTCGTGCTTGATCCGGCGGGCGTGGTAGTCGGGGAGGGATATCACGAGCGCAAGGGCGAAGCGCACGCGGAGGCTCAGGCGCTGGCGGCGGCGGGGGCGCTTGCCGATGGCGCCACGGCGGTGGTCACCTTGGAGCCGTGCAACCACCAGGGCCGTACCGCGCCGTGCAGTCAGGCGCTGATCGATGCCAGCGTCAGGCGCGTGGTCATCGGGATATTGGACCCGACATCACGCGACGGAGGCGGCGCGGCGGCGCTGCGGGCGGCAGGCGTCGATGTGGAGACTGGCGTGCTGGCTGATGAGGTACGCGTGGTCCTTGGCTCGTGGCTGGCGGCGCTAGAAGCACGGCGTCCCGTCATCATCTGGCCGTACGTGATTTCCGGTCGCGGCATCATGGCGTTGCCTGATGGGATGGAAGCCGCCCGGCGGCTGCGGCTGAACGCTGACGCGGTGTTGCGCGCGGGCGGGATTGTCACCGAGGCCGTGCCCGGCCGCCACGGCGCGGGCATTCTGGACTTGAAGGATTTGCCGGCTGACGCGGACGCGGGCGCTGTCGTCGCGTCGCTGTATGAGAGCGGCGTGCGGCGGCTGTTGCTTGATGGTGGCCTGGAACTCGCTGTGCCGTTCCTGTCGGCGGGATTGGTTGACCGGGTGCTGGCCTACCTAGCGGTTGGAAGGGCGTCGCGAAGGCCGGGCGTGGCGCTTCCCTGGCCTCTGCTGCCGCCGGGGTTTGCTATCACGGAAGCTTGGAAGGTTGGCGAGTTCGTGCGAGTCCAGGGAGAGCCAGGGAAGATCCGCTAGACGCGGCGTTTCTCTCCTGCGCATGATGACCGCGCGGTGGTGAATCGAGGTATTAGCCTGCTTGGGCGGGCGCGTGTTGCCCGTCGCCCGCCATGAACACGCGGCGTCACCTATTTTGAACACGGCCGAGACCGCAATCTTCTGCACGGTAGCGACAGCTTCGTGAACATGCCGCCTGTCAGGACGCCCAGTGACAACCTTCAAGGCTAGACA
>WNGG01012926.1_pt1 | contig 12379 bp, 4 predicted proteins | sample 5400661 | NCBI WGS metagenome assembly WNGG01 (sample SAMN13153372, study PRJNA577476) | soil metagenome | isolation source: 100 cm soil or saprolite under Garry oak tree replicate 1 | place: USA:California | collected 2016-06-15 | reverse complement strand
CTTCTGAACGCTCCGGCGCAACGAATCGCCATGGCGCTCAACGCGCTGCCGCGCAATCTGGCGGTGACCGTCAACGAGGCGATCAAGGCCAACAAGTTTGGGTCCGGCGGAGGCAGCGCAGCACCTGCTCCCGAGGTGGCCCAGTAAGTTCAATACTTAGATTTGAGAGGAGAAGAAAGAGTCATGTCGAAAGTCGATACGATCCTGGATGAAATCAAGGGGCTGACGCTGCTGGAAGCGTCTGACCTGGTGAAGAAGATGGAAGAAACCTTTGGCGTCTCCGCGGCTGCGGCCACAGTTGTAGCAGCGGGCGGTGGCGGAGCTGCAGCAGGTGGCGCAGCCCAGGTGGAAGAGAAGACAGAATTCTCGGTCGTGCTCACAGAGGTTGGCGGCAACAAGATCAACGTCATCAAGGCAGTCCGGGAAGTCACCAGCCTGGGCCTGAAAGAAGCCAAGGATCTGGTGGATGGCGCTCCCAAGACGGTCAAGGAAGGCGTCAACAAGGACGAAGCCGCGGCGATCAAGAAGAAGTTCGAAGAAGCGGGCGCCAAAGTGGAGATCAAGTAGTTTTCGCTCTGAACGGGTTTCCGAACCGGAGCAGCCTGTTGGGCGACGGGCTGCGCCAGAGGGCATCACCTACGCACGCTGAAGTTGGGCATTGCAACCATTTGATGCGTTCCGCTCGGAACGCCTGTAGCCGTGTGCGCGCTGACTTTGGGCAAGTCCTGCTGCGCGGTGGCTATGTGTCTTCTCTGATTTTTTCCGCACGATGCCCGAAAGGGATGAGGTAGATCACGCATGCCGAATAGCAATCAGCACGTCCGGGAACGTCAGCGGCTGGATTTCGCAAAAATCCAGGGCTCGATCCAGATTCCCAACCTGATTGAAGTCCAGATGAAGTCCTATCAGCGCTTTCTGCAGATGGATTTGCTGCCGAGCGAGCGCGAGGACGCCGGGCTTCAGTCGGTGTTCACGTCCGTGTTTCCGATCAAGGATTTTCGCGAGATGTCGCAACTGGAATTCGTGGACTACTCGATTGGCAACTGGGAGTGCAAGTGCGGCAACCTGAAAGGCTTGCATCATCTGCGCGCCACCTGCCGCAATTGCGGAGCTTCGGTGGTTACGAATCCGTATCAGACCGGCGACGTCATCTGCCACAAGTGCGGCACGTTCAACAAAAACACGCCGACGTTCTGCAACAAGTGCGGCGACCCCGTGGCCATGCAACTGAAGTATGACGTGAATGAATGCCAGGAGCGGGGCATGACCTACTCCGCGCCGCTCAAAGTCACCATTCGATTGACGATTTACGACAAGGATCCCGATACCGGGGCGAAGACCATTCGCGACATCAAGGAGCAGGAAGTCTTCTATGGCGACATTCCGCTGATGACGGAGAACGGCACGTTCATCATCAATGGGACGGAGCGCGTCATCGTTTCGCAGTTGCACCGCTCCCCAGGCGTGTTTTTCGAGAACGCCAACAACCGCACTTACTTCCTCGGCAAAATTATTCCGTACCGCGGATCGTGGGTGGAATTCGAGTACGACACCAAGAACATTCTTTACGTGCGCATCGACCGCAAACGCAAATTCCTCGGCTCGATTTTCCTGCGCGCGCTGGGGATGAAATCGAACGAAGACATTCTGCGCACGTTCTACCAGGTCGAACGCATTTCGCTGCGCGACAAGGAGCTCTTCTGGAACGTTTCACCCGGAATCATGGACCGCAAGCTGGCTCACGAAATCCGCAATCCCAAAACCGATGACATGATTGTCGGCGCGCACAAGCGCATCACCGAAAACCTCCTCAAGGAACTGATCAAGGCCAAAATTTCGCAGGTTCGCGCCGCGCTCGCTGACCTCGAAGGCGCGTATAGCGTCGCCGACGTCGTCAATCGGCAAACCGGTGAAGTGCTGCTCGAAGCCAACAGGTCGCTGACCGCCGAACTTTGGCAGGCTTTTGCCGACGGCGGGATAACGGAAGTGGACGTGTTCTTTCCTGAGCGCGACGACATCAGCATGGTGCTCTCGAGGACCCTGGACAAAGACGCCATCCGCTCACCCAAGGAAGCGCTCATCGAAATCTATCGCAAGCTGCGTCCCGGCGATCCGCCGACGCTGGAAACGGCCACCAACCTTTTCCGCGGCATGTTCTTCGATCCGCGCAAGTACGATTTCAGCCGCGTCGGCCGCTTGAAGTTCAACATCAAGATGGGGCTGGACACTCCGCTGGACAATCGCACGCTGGACGCGCCGGATTTCGTTTCGGCGATCAAGTATCTCTTCAAGCTGCGAAAGAACATTGGCGTCGTCGATGACATCGATCATCTTGGAAACCGGCGTGTCCGCGCGGTGGGCGAGCTGCTCGAAAATCAGTTCCGCATCGGCTTGGTCCGCATGGAACGCGCCATCAAGGAAAAGATGAGCGTGTACCAGGAAATGTCCACGGCCATGCCGCACGATCTGGTGAATGCCAAGCCGGTGATGGCCGCAATTCGCGAGTTTTTCGGCTCCTCGCAGCTCAGTCAGTTCATGGATCAAACCAATCCGCTTAGCGAAATCACGCACAAGCGGCGTCTTTCCGCTCTTGGACCGGGCGGCCTCTCTCGCGAGCGCGCGGGATTCGAGGTCCGCGACGTGCACCCGACGCACTACGGCCGCATCTGCCCGATTGAAACACCGGAAGGCCCGAATATCGGGCTGATCAGCTCGTTGAGCTGTTTTGCGCGCATCAATGATTACGGCTTCATCGAGTCGCCCTACCGCAAGGTCAAGGGCGGACGGATCATCGACTATGTTCAAATCGTCAATGCCGGCGACAGCGAATTCAAGGCCGGAGAAATTGTCGAGAGGGACAAAGTCGAGGAACTCAACGAAGAGCTGAAGCGCCGTAAGGCGGTGTATGACCCGTACTGCTTCTATCTTTCCGCTTGGGAAGAGGACAAATACGTGGTGGCACAGGCCAACGTTTCGCTCGACGAGCGCCTGAAGATCACCACGGAACTGGTCAACTGCCGGCAGGCAGGCAACTTCGTGCTGAAGAGCCGCGAAGAAGTGGACTACGTGGACGTTTCGCCGAAGCAGCTCGTCTCCGTGGCCGCCAGCTTGATTCCTTTCCTCGAGAACGACGACGCTAACCGCGCGCTCATGGGCTCTAACATGCAGCGCCAGGCCGTGCCGTTGATTCGCGGCGAAGCGCCGCTGGTTGGCACGGGGATGGAGCGAGTCACCGCGCGCGATTCCGGCGCGGTCGTGTTGTGCAAGCGCGAGGGCATCGTCGATCAAGTAGACTCCGAGCGCATTATCGTGCGTGTCGAGTCCGATCACTCTGGAGTCCTAAGCCGTGAGGTGGGTGCGGACATTTACCAGCTCATTAAATTTAAGCGTTCCAATCAGAACACCTGCATTAACCAAAAGCCGCTCGTTCGCGTGCGGACCGCGGAGAACTCGCTCTGGGACGCAATGTCCTCGTAGCCTTCCTCCCCTGGAGGGGCTACAACTTTGAGGACGCCATCCTGGTCAGTGAAAAGCTGGTGAAGGACGATTACTACACCTCGATCCACATCGAGGAGTACGAAATCGAAGCGCGCGACACCAAGCTGGGACCCGAGGAAGTTACCCGCGACATTCCCAACATCAGCGAATCGTTCCTCCGCAACCTCGACGAAAGCGGCGTCATCCGCATCGGCGCGGTCATCAAACCGGGCGACATCTTGGTGGGCAAGGTCACCCCAAAGGGTGAAACCACGCTCACGCCGGAAGAGAAACTCCTGCGCGCCATTTTCGGTGAAAAGGCCGGCGACGTTCGCGACGCTTCGCTGTACTGCCCGCCGGGCATCGAAGGCACCATCGTGGACGTCAAGATCTTCACCCGCAAGGGCGGAGAAAAGGACGAGCGCCACAAGGCCATTGAAGCCACACAAGTCTTCAAGCTAGAGAAGAACCTCGCGGACGAAATCCGTATCCTGACGGATGAGCGCCTCAAGCGCCTCACGGATCTGCTCGGCGGCAAGGTTTTGCAAGCCGACCTGCACGATGAAAAAACCAACAAGCGCCTTTTGAATAAGGGCACCGAGCTCACGCGCGAGATCATCGAAAAAATCTCCACGCGCAACCTCAAACGCCTGAAGCTCAACGAAAAGGATCCGCTGCTCATCGAGAAGATAGAAGAAGTCGAAGAGATGACCTCGCGCCAGATCGACGTGCTCCGCAAAATCACCGAGGAGCGCAAGGAGAAACTCAAGAAGGGCGACGAATTGCCTCCGGGGGTGATCAAGCTGGTTAAGGTCTACATCGCCATGAAGCGCAAGCTCTCCATCGGCGACAAGATGGCCGGGCGCCACGGCAACAAGGGCGTGATTGCCCGGATCGTTCCGCAGGAAGACATGCCCTATCTTCCCGATGGCACTCCCGTGGAGATCGTTCTCAATCCGCTCGGCGTTCCCTCGCGTATGAACGTCGGGCAAATCCTCGAGACGCACCTCGGGTGGGCCTCCAAGGAACTCGGCAACAGCTTGAAACGTTTGTTGAGCAAAGAAGTAAAAGCCGAGGCCCTGCGCCGCTGGTTCAAGGAAGTCTTCGGGCAAATCGCAATCTGGAAATGGCTCGCGAAGCTCGAGGATGACGACTTGATTGAATACGCGGAAGGCTTCCGGGACGGCATTCCATTTGCCACGCCGGTTTTCGATGGCGCGCGCGAACCAGAAATCCGCCACCTGCTGGAAGTGGCCGGGTTACCGCATGCGGGCAAGATCAACCTCTTCGACGGCATGACCGGCGAGCAGTTCGATCAGCCGGTGACCGTCGGCAATATCTATATGCTCAAGCTTTCGCATCTTGTGGACGACAAGATTCACGCCCGTTCGATTGGCCCGTACTCCCTGATTACGCAACAGCCGCTCGGCGGCAAGGCGCAGTTCGGTGGTCAGCGCTTTGGCGAGATGGAAGTCTGGGCGCTCGAAGCCTACGGGGCGGCGCACATCCTGCAAGAGCTGCTCACGGCGAAGTCCGACGACGTTTATGGCCGCGCGAAGATTTACGAGGCCATCGTTAAGGGCGAGCCGGGCATTGAGCCGGGCGTGCCGGAGTCTTTCAACGTGCTTGTGCGCGAATTGCAGTCGCTGTGTCTGGACGTCGAGTTGATGAAGCGGCAGAAGCCGCCGGTGGAAAAAGCGGCGGACTAGGAAACTTTTGGCCAGCAGGCGCGCAGCATGCCGCGCACCTGTTCGGCAACGACCGAATGATTTGAAGTATCTCGTAGTTGGGCTTCAGCCGGGCCGGTGCAGCATGGGCCCGCAGCCCCGGTGAAAGCCGGGGAGGGAGGAAATCACCTTGTATCGCAGCAGCCCTTATGATCGCGCCAGCTTGATCGCTGATTTCGATTCGATCCGCATCAGCCTGGCGAGTCCGGAAAAAATTCGCTCCTGGTCGCATGGCGAAGTGACCAAGCCGGAGACCATCAACTACCGCACCTTCAAACCGGAGCGGGACGGCTTGTTCTGCGCCAAGATCTTTGGTCCCGTCACCGATTGGGAGTGCCTGTGCGGGAAGTACAAGCGGATGAAGCATCGCGGTGTGATCTGCGACAAGTGTGGCGTCGAAGTCACGCTCAGCAAAGTCCGCCGCGAGCGCCTTGGCCATATCGAATTGGCTTCACCCTGTTCGCACGTGTGGTTTTTCAAAGGCTTGCCGAGCCGCATCGGCTACCTGCTGGATATTTCCATGCGCGATCTCGAGCGCATCCTTTATTTTGAAGCGTTCGTTGTCGTGGATCCCGGCGAAGTTGCCGTCCTTCGTGAGCGCGAAGTTCTGCCCGAAGAGAAGTACCGCGAGCTGCAGAAGGAATATCCCGGCCAGTTCACCGCCAAAATGGGCGCGGAAGCCATCAAGGAACTGCTTCGCGGCGTCGAAGTGGACAAACTCGCGGACGAGCTGCGCGATAAAATGAAGGCGGATCCTTCGCTTCAGAAGCGCATCAAGTATGCCAAGCGCCTGAAGGTGCTCGAAGCCTTCCGCAAGAGCGGCAACAAGCCGGAGTGGATGATTCTGGACGTGATCCCGGTGCTGCCACCGGAACTGCGGCCGCTTGTGCCCCTGGACGGCGGGCGATTTGCAACTTCTGATCTCAACGACCTCTATCCCCGCGTCATCAACCGCAACAACCGCTTGAAGAAGCTCATGGAGCTGCATGCCCCGGACGTTATCGTGCGCAACGAAAAGCGCATGCTGCAGGAAGCGGTTGACGCTCTCTTTGACAATGGCCGCCGTGGCCGCGTGCTTCGCGGCACGAACAACCGCCCGCTCAAGTCCCTCAGCGACACGCTCAAGGGCAAGCAGGGCCGTTTCCGCCAAAACCTTCTTGGCAAGCGCGTGGACTACTCGGGCCGCTCCGTGATCGTGGTCGGTCCGGAGTTGAAACTCAACCAGTGCGGCCTGCCGAAGAAAATGGCGCTCGAACTTTTCAAGCCATTCATCTATCACAAGCTCGAAGCCCAGGGACACTGCACCACTATCAAGCAAGCGAAGGAAATGGTGGAGCAACAGGAATCCGTGGTCTGGGACATCCTGGAAGACGTCATTCGTGAGCATCCGGTGCTGCTGAACCGCGCTCCGACACTGCACCGCCTCGGCATCCAGGCGTTCGAACCAACGCTCGTCGAAGGCAAGGCCATTCGAATCCATCCGCTGGTCTGCACCGCGTTCAACGCGGACTTCGACGGCGACCAGATGGCCGTGCACATTCCGCTTTCGCCGGAATCGCAGGTGGAAGCGTCCGTGCTCATGCTCAGCTCGCGCAACATTCTCTCTCCCGCACACGGCTTGCCTCTCGCCGTGCCGTCGCAGGACATGGTTCTGGGCATCTATTACCTCACCAAGAATAAGCCCGGAGCCAAGGGCGAAGGTCGCGTCTTCGGTTCCACCGAGGATGTTATCCTCGCGCTGGAAGCCGGCGAAGTCGAGCTGCTCACGCCAATTCGCTTGCGCTATACCGGTGAAGTGATTGACCTCACCACGGCCTACGACAACCAGGACGTGACGCACACCGAACCAGTGAAGATGGAGCGCCAGTTCATCCAGACGACCGTCGGCCGCGTCATCTTCAATTCGCACTTGCCGGAGAAATTTCCGTTTGTGAACGGACTTTTGAAGAAAAAGGGTGTCCAGCAGCTCGTCTATTACGCCTACCTGCGTTTCGGGCTCACGGACACGGTCGTCCTGCTTGATCATTTGAAGGAGCTGGGCTTCACTTATGCCACCAAGTCTGGCATCTCCATCGGTATCGATGACATGTTTATCCCGAGCGACAAGTACAAGCTCGTGGAGAATGCCGAAAAGGAAGGCGTCAAGGTCCAGCAGCAGTACCTCGATGGCGCCATTACCAACGGCGAGCGCTACAACAAGGTCATCGCCATCTGGGGCGACGTCACCGAAAAAGTCGCCGACGAAATGTTCAAAGCCCTCGAAGGACAGGACAAGGAGGGCAACATCAACCCTGTCTACGTCATGGCCGACTCCGGAGCCCGCGGTTCCAAACAACAGATTCGCCAGCTCTCGGGCATGCGCGGCTTGATGGCTAAACCCTCCGGCGAGGTCATCGAAACGCCCATTACCTCAAACTTCCGCGAAGGTCTCACGGTGCTCGAATACTTCATCTCCACCCACGGTGCACGTAAGGGCCTGGCCGATACAGCACTGAAGACCGCCGACTCCGGCTACCTGACTCGCCGCCTGGTGGACGTCGCGCAGGACGTGATCATCAACGAATATGACTGTGGCACCTCCGACGGCATCTATGTCGAGCCCATCATTGAGGCGGGCGTGGAAGTCGAGCCGCTTCGGGATCGCGTCGTGGGCCGGGTCTCCCTCGACAAGATCAAGGACTTCGAGGGCAACGTCATCGTCGATGTGAACCAGGAAATCAACGAGGAGCTCGCCAACGCCATTCAGGCGGCGGGTATCAACCGCGTGCGCATTCGCTCCGTGCTTACTTGCGAATCGCGGCGTGGCGTCTGTGCGCTGTGTTATGGCCGCAACCTTGCCACCGGCCGCATGGTCGAGCTCGGCGAAGCCGTCGGCGTGATCGCCGCACAATCCATCGGCGAACCCGGCACGCAGCTCACCATGCGCACGTTCCACATCGGGGGAACCGCTACGCGCGTCTCCGAGCGCTCCACGCTCGAAGCACGCAACAACGGCGTGGTGAAATTCATCGACCTGAAACATGTCGAGGGTCGTGGAGGCACGCTCATCGCCATGAACCGATCGGGCCTCATCGCCATTGTTGATGAAAAGAGCCGCGAGAAGGAACGCTACCACGTCGTTTACGGTGCGCGCCTCCGTGTTCAGGACGGCGAACACGTTACTCACGGACAGATCCTTGCCGAATGGGACCCCTTCACCTTCTCCATTCTGACCGAGACGGCCGGCTCCGTGAAATTTGACGACCTGCGGCCCGGCCTCACCATCGAAGAGCAGGTGGACGACGTCACCGGTCTCTCGCAACTCGTGGTCACGCTGCCGCCGGGCGATGAAAAGCATCAGCCGGCCATCTTGATCCGCGAGTCTTCCGGCAAGGTCCGCAAAAAGTACCTCATGCCTTCCCGTGCCCACTTGATGGTCCAGGATGGCGACGAAGTGCAGGCGGGCGACGTGCTCGCGAAGATTCCGCGCGAGACAACCAAGACCAAGGACATCACCGGCGGTCTCCCGCGAGTTGTCGAACTCTTCGAAACCCGCAAGCCCAAGGACCCTGCGGTCATCAGCGAAATCGATGGCGCGGTCCGCTACGGCGAAATCGCCAAAGGCATGCGCAAGATCCACGTCGAGAGCGAGGATGGCAAGACCACCAAGGAATACGCCATCCCCCGCGGCGTGCACATCAACGTTCAGGAAGGCGACCACGTCAAGGCCGGCGAGGCCCTCATCGATGGCCCGCTGAACCTCCACGACTTGCTCGCTGTTCTTGGCGAGAAGTTCACCCAAGCCTATCTCGTCAACGCCATTCAGGAGGTCTACCGGCTCCAGGGCGTGAACATCAACGACAAGCACATCGAGACCATCTCGCGCCAGATGATGCGCTGGGTCAAGGTCGAGGACGTTGGTGACACGCAATTCCTCTTGGAAGAGCAAGTGGACAAGTTCCGCTTCCGCGAGGAAAACGACCGAGTCATCGCCGATGGCGGCCGCCCGGCTACGGGCCGTCCGCTCCTCCTCGGCATCACTAAGGCATCCCTCTCCACCGATTCGTTCATCTCGGCTGCCAGCTTCCAGGAGACCACGCGTGTCCTCACGGAAGCTGCCGTCGCCGGCAAGGTGGATTATCTCCGCGGCCTCAAGGAAAACGTCATTATGGGCCGTCTCATCCCTGCCGGTACGGGCCTCGAGCACTACCGCAGCATCCAGTTGCTGACGGAAATGCCCCCTCCCGCTCCGGTCGAGGAGATTCCGGAGGCCGCCGAGCTCACCGCCGAAGAAGCGGCCGCGCTCGACTTCCTTCAGAAGGACGCGGAAGCCGACGCGGCTACCGAGGGCTAGAATCCTCACTTCGAAGGCTGCAAGGCTAGCCAGCGGCCAAGTTCAACGGGGCCCCGACCAGACGGTCGGGGCCCCGTTTCTGCTTTGGGATGCGAGTACAGGTGTCTACCAGGAACTCTGATTTGTCGCCTTCGTTGCGGAACTGTCGGTGGGGTTCTTACAATTAGCATTACTGACCAATTTTGGCCGTTCCGAGGGTCTGCCGTCTCTGTCAATGACCGAAAAAGACCAGAACGCTCAACGCGATCGGGGCCGTCTCACGCCGGGAGATAACCGCTGTTCCGCCATTACATCGAGCTTCGACCGCTTCGAAAGGCGGCAGAACGAGCTTTGGCGGCTCACGTTTTTAGTACTCTTCCTGCTGGTTCTCGCTTACGCCTGGATCTCCTGGGGTTCGATTCGTTCTCTGGCACACCGATTTGAGGCCTTACCCATCGGTCTTGTTGTGTTGGTGGCGCTCTTCACCGCTTACATGTGGAAAAAGACGCGGGAGATTTCCGAGCTCCGCGGTCTCTTGCGCGGCCTCGAGGAGCGTGATGCACAGCCGCCGAGCGAAAAGCAGATTGACCAGCTCTTCGAAATCGTCTCCCGGTCCGCGCAGGGTTACCGGGACCTCATCGACTCGTTCGACGACATTTTGATGGCCATCACCATTGATGGAAAGATTCGTGCCGTCAATCGGATTTTTGCGGATCTCATCGAAACGCCGTTCCAACAGATTATTGGCAGACCGCTCTCCGACTTTGTTCAATCCGGAAGCGAGCAGCAACAGGATCTCCTGAAGCGCGCGATGCCGCGCCTCAGGGAACGCCGTCACTGGACCGGGGTTGTCCAAGTCCGCCTGAAAAATCAAGCGGCTCCGTTTTATTTTGATTGCGTCGCCCATGCCATGATGCGCGGTGACACCATTGAGGGGATCACGGTACTCGCACGCGACGTTTCCGCCCTGCGAAGAAATGAAACCCGCTTTACCGAGCTTTTCGAAACCCTTCAGGAGGGCATCTATATCACCACGTCCGACGGCACGATTTTGGACGCCAATCCTGCTCTGGTGCGCATGTTGGGCTACGACTCAAAGGAAGAATTGCTCCAGAGAACAGTTCCCGAGATCCTCGTGGATCGGGCGGAGCGCAAGGCCCTGATGGAACAGGTCGAGGGATTTCCCATGATTCGGGGACGGGAAATCACCCTCGTCCGCAAGGACGGCACCTCCATCGTGTGTTTGAACACTGTAGCTGCCGTCCGTGACAACAGCGGACAGGTTGTGCGCTACCAGGGCGCAGTCATGGATATCACCGAGCGGCGTGAGATGGAACGCCGCCTCCACCAGCAGCAGGAATTTGCCCACCGCCTCGTCGACAGTTTCCCCGATCTCATCCTCGTCCTCGACACCGCGTCCCACTACGCCTTCGTCAGCCCTCGTTGTGAGCAAGTGCTCGGATACACCCTTGAGGAAACGCAAGGCATGGAATTTGGCGGGCGCACCCATCCGGAAGATTCTCCCGCCATCATGGCACTCTACGCCGATATCCTCGCTGGCAAGCAGACCTTTGCTTCGCTGGAAGTGCGCATCCGCCACAAGCTGGGGGATTGGCGCCGTATCCGTTTCAATTTCAGTCCGCTCTCCGATGAAAAAGGCAATATCGAGGGTGTGGTGCTTTCCGGCCGCGACGTCACCGATCTCAAGCGTCTCGAGGAACAGCTCATCCAGGCCGAAAAACTCGCCGCCATGGGACAGATGCTTGCTGGCGTGGCACACGAGTTGAATAATCCTCTCACCGCCATCCTCGGGGTCACAGAACTTCTTCGTGAGCGTGTGGCCACCGATGAGTCCTCGAAACGCCAGCTGGAGCTCACCCACCGGCAGGCGCGCCGTGCGGCGCGCATCGTCCAGAATCTTCTTGAGTTTTCACGTCCGGCTTCGCCTCACAAAAAACTCCTGGACATCAACAATCTCATCGACCGCACCCTTCAGTTGCACGAACATTCGCTCCGCCGCAACAACGTCGAAGTGGATTTCCGCCCGCAGGCCGAGCTTCCGGGCATCGTGGGCGACGCGAATCAACTCATCCAGGTTTTCCTGAATCTTGTCACCAACGCGGAACAGGCCATCCGCGAAGTTCGCGAGGCTGGCCGTCTCCAGGTTCGTCTCGGTCGAAGCGGCAATCGCCTGAGCATTACTTTTCAGGATGATGGAGTTGGCATCCGCCCGGAAGCGCTTCAGCGCATCTTCGATCCCTTTTACACCACGAAACGCCCCGGCGGCGGCACGGGGCTCGGGCTCAGCATTTGCATGTCTATCATTCGCGAGCATGGCGGCACCATCGAGGCCGAAGCCCTCCCCGCAGGTGGGTCCGCGTTCACGGTCTATTTGCCTCCAGCCGCCGCGCAGCAGCCGGAAGCGCTTCCTGCGCCTTCCGAAACCGGAGTCGTCACCGATCCGTCCGGTCCGTCTGCCGCCGAAATCTTCAATGGTCGTGCCGTGCTCGTGCTCGATGATGAGGAGAGCCTGCGAATGCTGCTCAAGGAAGGCCTCTCGGCCCAGGGCCTGCGCGTGGATTGCGCCGCGACTCTCGAAGAAGCGCTCGCCCATGTTCAGCACTCCATCTACGACATCCTGCTGTGCGACCTGCACCTCTCTGCTGGCGGTTGTTTCATAGATGGTCGTGAGGCCGCCGCCCGGATTCTCGACGCTGCAACAGCGCAAAAACCCGTCGTGGTTTACATGACCGGTGATCTGATTGATTCCGCGCAGGGAACAACCGCACGCGGGGAAGTCGTCTTCTTGCAGAAGCCGTTTCGCATCTCCGAAGTGCTTGCCCTGTTCCGGGAAGTGCTGCTG
>WNGG01007155.1_pt1 | contig 12379 bp, 6 predicted proteins | sample 5400661 | NCBI WGS metagenome assembly WNGG01 (sample SAMN13153372, study PRJNA577476) | soil metagenome | isolation source: 100 cm soil or saprolite under Garry oak tree replicate 1 | place: USA:California | collected 2016-06-15 | reverse complement strand
CTGTGGAGCCGTCGTCAACCACAATCACCTCGTAGTCGTCGTAGTCCTGCTCTAGTAAGGAGGTTACACAGCATTGGATGTTGCGTTCCTCATTCCGTGCGGGGACGATGATCGAGACTGATCTTCCTACTCTGGATGCACTCGAATCACAGGTGGGTTTGGTTTTCGCGCCTTTCTTGCCTTCGGGAGCTGTGCGAAGGAAGAGGATGATGTAGAAGCTAATGACGCTTGCGACGTGAGTCCATAGGAGTAAGTGTGAAAGTTGTATATGGTGTTTTTTCATGATGCTTGTTTAGATCTCCAATTTTTCATGCTGGGCAGTTCTTAAGGGCGTTGTTTTCTCTTTGCTGCCTTCGGCAGCAGGAAAAGAAAGAGGAGCTGGGGACACCCCAGACCCCGCTTAGGGGCTACCGCCCCTAAGCACCCCACTTTATTGAGAAATACAACCAGGTTGTCTCTAACACACATTATAACGGGGAAAAAAGGATGTTGCGAGTCGTGATGAAGAGATGTACAATTTTAAGCGATGTGATATATCTGTTTGGCAATATTTTGGTCATGTTGGCATAGAGGAAAAACGGCGCATGCGACGGAGACGATATCCCAGGCTCCTGTTTTTGTCAGTGGTGGGTCTGTGCACATTTCTGCTATATAGCTGGTTTACTGGGCTTGAGGTGCCGGTGGCGAAGGCGCATGCTTTTGTGATTGGTTCTAATCCAGTAGATGGTTCGACCGTTAGTGCTGTGCCGAAAGTAGTGCGCATCTTTTTCGATACGAGCATCAGCTCTGCCAGTATTGCCCATGTGTATACGCCCGATGGTAGCATAGTCGATGCCAGGCGCAGTAGTGTCCCCAGCACGAATCCGCAGGAGTTGGATACCCCTCTAATGACACCTGCTCAGTTGCCACAAGGGAGTTACACGGTACGCTGGACGGCACTCGCCAATGGTGATGCTCATACTACCCAGGGAGTTATTGGCTTCGATGTTGGATACTCCAGTGCGGGGCTTTCAGGGCAACCCATTCTAGGGCCGAGCACAAGCAATATTCCCACGCAACTCAGTCTGTTGGGTGTTTTGCTGGTGGCCTGGGAGTGGTTGGTGATGGTGGCGTTGACGTTCTGGGTGGGCATACTTGTTACAGAGGGACTTGTTTTGGGACGCGAGGAACGGGCAGCAGTATTGCTCTCCCAGGTGAAAAAACAAACACTACCTCTGCAATGGCTCGCTCTGTCAGCCTTGCTTGTCGGTGAGCTTATCATACTTGTCCTGCGTGCCACACTTCTCGTACAGGGTCTGGGAGGGAGTGGTATCGACTGGCAGGCGGTGGCTACAGTACTCTTGCAGACTAACTATGGACATCTGTGGCTGGTACGCGTGGTTCTGGTAGTGGTCGCACTCGCTTTCCTCTGGTGGGGTATACGTTCGCAAGGGAGCATAAAGATCCTTCGCTTCGCTCAGGATGACACATCGCGGAGAAGGAGAAGGGGGAAAGAACGGCGTTTCCGCCAGTTACGCCAGCGCGTCACCCAGGAAATTGTGACTCCCAAAGAGGATTCAACAGAAGAGACCAGTCCGACTCCAACCTATACACCTCCCCGATGGTACCTTATTGCCTGGTCGGTACTGGCAGGGCTAATCTTGCTCACACTGGCACTTTCTGGAGATGCAGCCCAGGTAGCACGCCCGCAAATCAGTGCTGTGGTACTGGATTGGCTCTACCTGGTAGCACAGTGTATATGGTTTGGGAGCATGGCTTACCTGGGATATCTGCTGCTCCCCCTTCTACCAAGTGTCGAGCCAGAGTATCATGGCGAGCTACTGACAACACTGCTGCGACGACTTGGTCCACTGATAATGGGAGCACTCGGAGTATTGCTTGTCAGCGGCCTTTATCTAAGCGAAGTGAGCGTGAGCAATGCTGGACAACTGATTAGCGATCCATATGGACGAGCATTGTTGGTGAAGCTTGTGCTGATTACCATCATGTTATTCCTGAGTGGCTATGTCCTATTCGTCTTGCGCCCCAGGCTTATACAACAAGCAATATTGCTACCTGTAGTAAACGCTGAATTACCTGCCAGGCGAACACGTCAATCTGCTCTGGAAAAGACGGAGCGCACTCTGAAACGTATTTTGGTCATCCAATCCTGGTCAGGTGCAGCTGTACTGCTCTGCGCATCCTTGATGGCCTTCTTTGCACCTCCTATTGTCTTTCCTGCGATTAACTACGCGTCGAGTACAAACACAACAGCCCTTTCGCCAGGGCAAAATGCGCAAACAAAGAAGGCCGGGGATCTCTCAGTAACATTGCAGGTGCTTCCTGCGCGTGTTGATTATGCCAACACCGTGATAGTTATCGTAAAGGATAGCAGGGGCAATCCCGTGACGGATGCACAGGTAGAGATGACTATCAATATGGAATTGATGGATATGGGGACAGCTCAGGCAACAGTCAAGGGGGGGAATCCTGTGTATATTGTGACGTTTGATAAGGGTACGGCGTTTTCTATGTTTGGTGTTTGGGATGTTCTTGTGCGGATTTCAAGACCGGATCAGAAGCCTGTGGGAGTGACATTCCAGGTGACTTTGACTGGATAGTTCGGCATCCTTGACACTAAACGGCAAACTACAACGTGCTCTAACTGTAGGTGCAATAGGGGATGCCCTTCCCTGCCTGATATGTTCTCTACGTTGGGGAACAACCTATCATGATAACGGTATCCCTGCTCTGCGGAGGGAATATGCCTGGACATGATATTATCGTTATGGGAGCTTCGGCTGGAGGAGTAGAAGCCCTTATGGCTGTGGTTCGCAGATTGCCACACGACTTGCCGGCAGCGGTTTTTATAGTTCTCCATATCCCAGCTCAAAGCTCAAGCTCTCTCCCCCACATTTTGGGCCGCTCAGGACGCCTTGAGGCTGTTCAAGCAACTGATGGCGCAGCCATAGAGCATGGATGTATTTACGTCGCCCCGCCAGATCACCATCTGCTTGTTGAACCTGAGTGCGTCCGTGTGACCCATGGCCCGAAGGAAAACCACTATCGACCGGCTGTCGATCCTTTGTTTCGCTCTGCAGCTCGAGCCTACGGTCCGCGAGTGGTAGGGGTGGTGCTTACGGGTGCCCTGGATGATGGAACGGCTGGCTTACTTGCCATAAAGCGGCGTGGTGGTCTGGCCGTTGTCCAGGACCCAGATGAGGCACTTTTTCCCAGCATGCCACGTAGTGCTCTGGCGAATGTAAAGGTGGACTATAATTTGCCAATATCCAGGATTGGCCCTCTCCTGGTGGGCCTGGCTAACGAGCCTACGGGGGAGGAATCAGCTTACCCGATTCCCAGGGAGATGGAGATAGAAATGAGAATGGCTGAAATGAATATGGATACACCGTACCATGACGAAAATGTAGGGACTCCTTCGGCTTTCTCCTGCCCGGAATGTGGAGGTGTCCTATGGGAACTGCGGGATGGGGAGCTACTGCGCTTTCGCTGCCGGGTTGGCCATGCCTTCTCCGTTGAGAGCATGATAATGGGCCAGTCCGAGGTGCTGGAGGAGGCCCTCTGGATCGCCCTCAAGAGCCTGGAGGAGAGTGTAAGTCTATCCCGCCGCATGGCTGCTGATGCACGCAGACGAGGCCAGGACTGGTTAGCGCAACAATTTGAGGGGAAATTGCACGATGCGGAGCGCCACGTGATGCTGATCAGGCAGGTCTTACTGCAGGACGCGAGACCTGCCGCCAGAGATATGAGCGCTGATCGGTCAGCCACCGGAAGCGAGAGACAGGGTGGAGCACTGTTGACAAATTGACGTATTTCGAGGAAAATATCCTTGTTCTGCAACCGAGCAAACACGATGACCACGCTCAGAAGAGGAGTGAAGCATGGCCAAGACGCAAACGCTCTCGTTTCCCATCCGCTTGCCCGACGCCATGCAAGCCGAGGCGTTGCGTTTACTCGATGCCAGCCGCCAGGCCATCAATCAGATCCTCACCGACCTCTGGCCTCATCTTGATCTCTTTGCCGCAGATCGAAGTGGTCCTGCCTGGAAGCAGGTGGAAACCCATCTGCTGTGTCGGAGTGGACATGGAAGTCGGCAGGAACGCTGCGAGATGGAGCAAGCGGGCCGCATCCTGCGGGCACAGGCCAGCCGCCAGCAGATCTTCCAAACCATTCTGCCTCTGCTTTCGGAAGGACTGATCCGACCAGCCGAGGGCAAACGGAAAGCACAGAAAGATCATCGGCTGATCAAAGAACAGGTCCGGGCCTTGCGCGCCCAGATACAAGACGCAGGAGAAGATGCCGACGCCTTCATGGCGATGACCAATGTCATCGAGCAAGCGTGCAATCGGTACCTCGAAACAGGCGTCTTCCCTACCACCTATGAAGAAATGCAACCGGTTCCCGTCCTTTCCGTCGGGCAACTCCCCTTTGCCGGCGATGATGGGATGGACAAAGGACAAACCTATCGGGCACGGATCGAGGTGTCCCAGGTCTGTGACGTGGCGAGCCGCAAGGAACAACAGCTGGCCACCCTCACGCTCAAACTGCGCACCCCAGACGAAGAAGGCCAGTGGGCCTGGGGACAGTGGAGTCAAGCTCTCCCTCTGCCCGAGACGGTATTCGGGTATCTGTGGCAGGGAGCAAAGCCGCAGGCTCCCACCTTGCGGGAAATCAGGAGCGATGATGGCAGCCGCGTGGCCGTTCTGGATGTGATCCTGGAAGTCCCGGCGCACTCCGTCTCTCCCCTTGAGCAAGAGAGCCGGGTCTTAGGATGGGATTGGGGCGTGCGGTCGCTCATCACGGTGTCCGTGCTGGAAAAACCGGGAGGCGACGAACCGTACCGTCAGGTCAGTCGCCCGGTCTTTCTCGACACGGGTGGCATAGATGGCAGACAAGCCCGCCTCCGTCGTGAGATTGATCGCCTCAAAGCCTGTCGGGACCGCTATGCTCTGTTGGTCAAGCACGCCAGGCAGGTGCATGCTGAACAGAAGATGCCCCTGCCTGCCCATTTCACTGGTTGGCAAGAGCGGATCACCTCCTACGAAACACGCATCAAGACCTGCTGGAAAAAGTATGAACGGCGGGATCGAGAACTCGCGCACCTGGCCTCGAATCTGCTGATCTTGCTCGCTTTGCTGTCTGACTGTCGGCTCATTTGTGGAGAAAACCTCACGACGCTGAAAACGGAGGGGCGGGGGCGAGGCGTGCGGGGACGCTGGCGCAACTGGCGGAACCAGACGACCGTACGAGGGGAACTGTGGCGGGTGCTCAAGTACAAATGCTCTCTGCTTGGCATCAGGGCACGCCAGGTGGAGCCTCGCGGCACTACTCACACCTGCCCACATTGCGGTCAGCCTGCGAACACCTATGCGTCGCCAGCCGATGCCGACCGCCACAAAGCGCTCGATTGGGGGGCCTGGGTAGTCTGCAAGGCCTGTGGCTGGAATGGGGCGCGCGATTATGCGGCCAGTCTGAACATCGCCCGCCTGGGCATGGCCTTTTTAAGCACGTATCACGACACGAAGCGGTATGAGTCGTACCGCATGACTTCCTCTGAAGTCAAGCCAGCTTCATACACTGGGGCTGGCGCGACGCTGCTGTTGCCGTCGCAGGGGATCACACCCCGCCCTCTTGAGGGCACACACATTTGCTATGCTGGTTGGTCCTATTCAACCTCGTTACGCACTTCTCAGCCAAAGCGTCTACTTGCTGTGCTTTCTACCTCTCAACTGAGAAAGCGTCTGCTCAAAAGTGCATAATGTTCGCATAGTCTCGTGTTTTTGCAACGGTATATAGTTTATGTATGTGCATACTATCCAGTATCTGGTGTTTGATCTGTCTACCGCTATAATTTGACCTACGGGTGGGTGAAGGAAGTGTTAAATGAGCAAGGTTGAGAATGTATCCGCTTCTCCTGACGATCTCGTCGTAGTCGGGTCTTCTGCTGGGGGAGTCGAGGCGCTCTCGGTGCTGGTGGGTACACTGCCCGCAAATTTTCCTGCCCCCATTGTACTGGCTCAGCATCTTGATCCCACCCGACCGAGTAGCCTGGACACTATTCTCCAGCGACGTAGCGTTCTGCCGGTTGAGGTCATAACTTCGAGCAGCAAGCTTGAGGTAGGGAAGATTTACGTTGTGCCAGCAAATCGCAGCGTTGCGATTAGAGATCATCGCGTCGAGGTGCAGGAAGACCGCGCAAGGCGGCCTCGACCATCAGTGGATGCATTGCTCTCGACGGCAGCCGAAGCGTATGGAGAGCGTTTGATTGCGGTAATCCTGACCGGTTCTGGCTCAGATGGTGCAGCAGGTGCAGTGGACGTAAAAAATGCAGGTGGGATAGTCGTTGTTCAGGACCCAAAGACCGCCCGCTATCCATCGATGCCCCTGGCCTTGCCTCCAACAGTAGTAGATTTTGAGGCCGATATAGAACGTATCGGTCCTTTGCTCTACGACCTACTCACAGGTGTAGCCTTACCACATCTTGAAGAGAAGACTGATGACATACTCCGTAGTATACTGGAGCAGGTAAATCGCCAGGCCAGCATCGACTTCCGTTCGTACAAGACTTCGACTATCCTTCGGCGTATTAGCCGTCGGATGGCTGTCACCCACAACCGTAGTCTGGGCGACTATGCGCAGTACCTGGCTCAGCACCCAGAGGAAATCGGTGAGCTTGTGAAGGCTTTTCTGATCAACGTTACCCAATTCTTCCGGGATCCTGATGCCTTCGCCTACCTTAAAAACGAGATATTGCCAATATTAGTGGCGCAGGCACGTGAGCGAGATCGTGTTCTGCGCTTCTGGACAGCAGGTTGTGCTACCGGTGAAGAGCCATATTCACTTGCGATGCTCCTGACCGATCTCCTGGGGGCGGAACTGGCCCAATGGAGTGTCAAAATCTTCGCGACCGACCTGGATGATGCCGCCATCGCCTTCGCCCGGCGTGGGGTGTATTCCGAAAGTCTCCTAAAAAGTGTGCCCGCGGAATACCGCGAGCGTTTCTTCGAACGCATCGATCATGGATACCGTATTTCAAAGACGCTACGTCAAATGGTCATCTTTGGGCAACAGGACCTTAGCAAAAGCGCACCCTTCCCCCGTATCAACCTGGTTATGTGCCGCAATGTGCTCATCTACTTCACGCCCGAACTCCAGGACTACGTACTCAGTCGCTTTGCCTTCTCACTGTACCCCAATGGCTACCTATTCCTGGGCAAAGCTGAAACGGTGCGGCCCTTGCAGTCCTATTACGAGCTTGTTAATAAGCACTGGAAAGTCTACCGCTGTACGGGCAATGCTTTGCCTGCCGTGGCTCGTCCCGGTCAATCCGATATGAGAAGCCTGGAGGGATACAGCCCTGGTCGCCTTGTTCGGGTGACTGGAAAACAACAGCTCGACCAGGAGTCTGCATCATCGCTTGAACTAGAACGACTGCGGCGTTTCGATGAATTACTGCTCCGTTTCTTGCCTGTCGGGGTGGTTGTGCTCAATCGCACATATACTATTCTGGCAACCAATGCAGCCGCTCGGCGACTCCTGGGTCTGCGAGATATGGGCACTGAGCAGGACTTCTTACACTCAGTACGTGGTATACCATACTCGGCAGTCCGTAGCACCATCGATGCCGTCTTTCGTGAACGTAACCCCGTCACACTCGCTGAAGTTGAACTCACTAACCCATTGGGGGGAAACGGTCGCTTCGTCTGTCTCTCCATGGCAGTGATGCAGATGGAAGCTGGCTCCCCCGATCTTGCAGTGGTCAGCGTGACCGATGTCACAGAGCAGGTCCAGGTGCGGCGGCAGTTAGAAGCAGTTCAGACCGAACAGGCACAGCTCGTCAATGAGCTTGCTACTGCAAACAAGCGCCTGAATGACGTGAATAAAGAACTGATGGATGCTAATGAGGAGTTGCAAATCGCCAATGAAGAACTGGTTTTGACTCACGAGGAGTTGCAAGCCACCATTGAGGAGTTTGAAACAACCAACGAAGAACTGCAGGCCACCAATGAAGAACTGGAAACCAACAACGAAGAACTGCAGGCCACCAATGAAGAACTCGAGACGACAAACGAGGAGTTGAGGGCACGAACGGGTGAATTACAAGAATTGAGCAACATGCTTGAAAGTGAGCGTGTGCGGCTCACCGAGATGGTTGAGCTTGCCCCTTTCTACATTATGGTTCTTCGTGGGCCTACCCTGCTTGTCGAAACCTTTAACCCCCGCTACGCACCATTGCTCGAAGGACGGGCGGTGCAAGATCGCCCACTGGAGGAAGTCTTTGAGCTCTTCTGGGAAGCCGGGATGCCCCTTGTCCTGCTGGCTCGGGAGGTCTATAAGCAAGATGCCGTGCGTACCACTCCCAGAACGCTTACCCACGTCCCTAATGCACAAGGTGAACTTGTAGAAAGTTACTTCGTCTATACTATGGTCCCTTCTCACGATGCTAGCGGTAGAGTATCGGGCGTGATTATCTATGCTATGGACGAGACTATGCAACGAGCGCAAGAAATCGAAGAGGAGCGCCAGAGGCTCAAACTGGTCTTTGATAACGCCAGCATGGCAGCCCTTGCTCTATTTGATGCTCAAAGCACAGAATTGATTATGGGTAGCCAGCGCTACCTTGATATCGTGGCGTATCTATGCAAGATTGATCAAGGTAGCCTGGTAGGTTGCAAGTGGCAGGAGTTGGCTTTCGTTGCACCGGATGAGACAATTCAGGCGTGGAATACAGTTCTGGAGAGCCGTCAGCCTCTTCACCTGGCGGAAATTCATTTGAAGCTTCCACCGGACGAGCAAGAAACGGTCTGGTACTGCAAGCTCATACCCATACTGGATCAGGAGAAAGAGAATACTATCCGCTTCGTCCTTTTCTCGGCGGTCGAGATAACGGAGCAGGTCCAGGCACGCCAGGAAATGGAGCGACTGAACCGTCTCAAGGACGACTTCTTGTCGCTCGCCAGTCATGAATTGCGTACTCCCCTCACCTCTATGCAGGGTAACGCGCAACTGCTCCAGCGCAGAGTGAAACGCTGGGAGAAAAGTGCAGGTAGTAGCAAGGGCACCTCAGAACTGAACTTCGAAGAAGCAAATCTCATCCTGGATAGAGTCATCTACCAGATTAATCGGATGAATAAACTTATCGATGAGATGCTGGATATTACACGCATTCGTGGGGAACTATTTCAACTAAAAATTCGTAAGAATGTCGACATTGTCGAACTGGCACGGCGAGTGATTGAGCAGTACACTAACATTGCCGGCCATCCACTCACCCTGGAGACCAGCCAGGAGGCAATAGCCGGGAACTGGGATGAGACACGGATAGAACAGGTATTGAACAACCTGGTAAGCAACGCCATCAAGTACAGTCCACCGGGTAAGCCGGTTGTGATCGGAATAGAGCGCCATTCTGGAGGTGAGGGTGGTCGATCTGATGAGGTGGTGGTCTGGGTGCGAGACCAGGGTCCTGGTATCAGTGAAGAGAAACAGGCCCACGTTTTTGACCGTTTCTACCGGGTACAGGATGATAAGCAATCCAGCATTGAGGGCCTGGGGCTTGGATTGTATATCGCTCGCGAGATTGTTGCTCTGCATGGTGGTCGGATGTGGGTGGAGAGTAAAGAGGGAGCAGGAAGTACTTTTTATTTTGCGCTGCCGCTCAAGGGGGCATAAAGATCCTTCGCTTCGCTCAGGATGACGCTGTTCGCTGGGGCATTATGACCTTCGGGTACTTTTGTTGACCCTAGAGTACTACCTAGGTATGATACTGAAGCATATTGAAACGTTGTAATTGGTGTTATGAGGTGTGGTCGGTACATACCAGGAGGTAGCCATGAGTGAGCAGCAGATACAGAAGGTCAAAGTCAAGCGTTTAGCGCATGTTGGATTGTGGGCAACGGATGTGATAGCCCAGGTACGCTTTTATCGGCAGGTGCTGGGGTTCGATCTACGGGCAACGGAGCAGAACTCGCCCGACCAGGATGTTGAATTGGAAGATACCAACGCATTTTTGTCACTCGGCGACGAGCACCATTGCCTGAGCCTGTTCAGCGATACGCGGGCAGCCCACGTGACGACCTCGATAAATCGGGTCTCTACAGATAAATCGGCACTCTACACGGGGCGGACACCATTTTCGCGCACTCGCCTCCACCATCTCTCCCTGGAGGTTGACACAGAGGCTGAACTTGCAGCACTTGCGGCACGTCTCAATCAATCAAATATTCAACTGCTATTGGAACCGCGTGATGGCGATCCAGAGATGGGTGATACCCTCTGGTTTCGCGATCCTGATGGTAACCGCATCGAAATCTCTGTCACCCCTGATGACTCCCTTACCCTCTCCTCAAATCCAGGAGGAGCTCGACGGGTACGGCCACTGGGATTGCAGCATCTAGCACTCTCGACGCCCCGGTTGGAGGTGATGGTCGAGTTCTACACTGAAGCGCTGGGCTTCGATATCTCGGATTGGCTGCTGCGTGACAGTGTATGGCTTCGCTGCAACACCGACCATCATACGCTCGTCCTCATGCAGGGGAAACAGGCTATCGATCATATCGGCTACAGCATTTCCACTGGGCCAGAATTATTGGCATGGGCAGATGCTTTGAGTCGCCAGCAGACTCCAATCCTCTGGGGTCCTGGCCGCCATGGTGCGGGCAATGACCTGTTCCTGCGCTTCGCCGATACAGAAGGTGTCCACATCGAGCTATCTGCCGAGCTCCAGCAGTACTTTGACCGTGATGTAACAACCCCCCCGCGTCTCTGGCACACCCGCCCCATGGCGCTCAACCTCTGGGGTGTGCTCCCAGCCTGGATGCGAGAAGAGGTACGATCATAAAAGAAGTGCCTGGTTGGCCTGCCACCGCACGCGGTGGCAGGCCAACCAGGCACTTCTTTTATGATCCACTGACATCCCGTCAGAAAGCGGGGGTGCAGGGGCAGAGCCCCTGCCGGAGCGCGAGGTGTCCTCGCTCTCTCCCTCTTCTCGCGGCGGGCCGTAGGCCCGCCCGAAAAATTAGGAGGGGATGTCAGGATCCAACATTGAGGACAGGATTCCTCAATCCTCCAATCCCCTCAATCTCCGTCTCCATGACATCACCTGGCTTCAGAAACTCAGGCGGATTGCGTGCAAAGCCAACACCACTGGGGGTACCAGTAGCAATGATATCTCCAGGCTCTAAAGTCAGACCCAGGGAGAGAATGGCAATGATCCTGGGGATAGAGAAGATCATCATACTCGTGTTGGCTTCTTGCTTGGTGATACCATTCACACGCAAACGCAGCGCAAGCTGTTGGGGGTCTGGAAGCTCATCAGCCGTGACGATCCATGGTCCCATCGGGCAATAGCCATCAATGCTCTTGCCTTTGAAGAACTGCTTATGCCTGCTCTGGATATCGCGGGCGGTAACATCGTTGAGGACAGTGTAGCCAAAGACGTGTGCCAACGCATCCTCCTCACGAATATTCTTCCCTCCCTTGCCAATAATCACGGCCAGTTCAGCCTCCCAGTCGATCATTTGAGAGACCGCAGGATCGATCACGATAGGGCCATAGGGGCCGTTGACAGTGGTAGGTGCCTTGGTGAAAAAGATAGGATCTTCTAGTACGGTGGGCGGGCGTCCACGCGCCTCTGCTGACTCCCTGGCATGCTCTGCATAGTTGAGGCCCAGACAGATAATATTTTTGCGAGGTCGGGGGATGGGCGCTGCAAGTTGTAGTTCAGAAAGCTGGTGTACGGCACCGATAGCGGTGAACGTTTTCACCTCGCTGAAGCGGCGTCCGGCTGCTTTATCTAGAATAGCCTGGAGCGCTTGCATCCCGTGCTCGTAGTTATCGAGTAGCTCAAGTACCTGGTCGGGTGGATCAACCACGTTGAGTGCTCTGGCTGCCAGGTCGACATCAACGAGTTCATTCTCCTGTACAAGACCTAGATGGACCTTCGGAAGGTCGGCAGTAGAAAAGCTGGCAAGTTTCATGAGATAGCTCCTTTGATCTCTTTAGCCTGTAATTCTCTGAGAGCGTCTTTCGCCACCCATTGTGCTGCTTTGGAATCCATGTTTTTGATACTTTCTGCGCATTTCACAGCTAAAGCACGAAGATGGCTATTCCGTTTTCCGATCTGTCGCAAAGCCCAGTTAACGGCTTTTTTGACAAAGTTTCTCTCATCAACTGCGTATTGCTTGATCAACGGAAAAAAGGACACAAACGCTTCATCAGGTGCTTTTTTGTCATGGACGGCCAGTTCAGCCATCATCACAAAACCTGCACGTCGTACGAACTCTTTCTCCCGGTGACACCATTCGATGGCCTTTTGATACGCGTATGGAGTTTTATCAAACAGATTTCCACAGACCTGGTCGCACACATCCCACGAATC
>WNGG01011483.1_pt1 | contig 12381 bp, 7 predicted proteins | sample 5400661 | NCBI WGS metagenome assembly WNGG01 (sample SAMN13153372, study PRJNA577476) | soil metagenome | isolation source: 100 cm soil or saprolite under Garry oak tree replicate 1 | place: USA:California | collected 2016-06-15 | reverse complement strand
GGATCGAGGCTGTAGGTGAAGCCGGAAGCCGGAGAGGGCAGGGGAATCGCGGCCAACTGGCTCGCGAGCGAGATGTTGAACTGGGTGAACTCCGCCTGGAAGGCGCTGTTGAAGTGGGCGGAGTGGGTCGACAGGGAACCGTCGGGGTTGGTCACGAGGGCGGCGCTGTCGACCTTGAGCCCCGCCGTTCCGTAGAGGTTGGGGATCAAGAATGCCAGCCGGTCGTCGCTCCGTGCCGTGGCGGCGACCAGGACGCATGACGCCGCGAGCAGCACCACCTTCTTCGACATTTGGCCTCCCAATCTCGGCGCCGAGGCTCGGGCTATGGAGCGAGGACTCAGGCCGCAGGTTCCAGGTACTCAACGGAGGGTAATGACCTAGTTTGATGCCCACGGGCGGGGAGTGTCAAGAAACCTGCGGTTGCCATGGGGGTAGCCGGCCCCTCCCCGGCGTGTTACCATCCTGCTTGCTCCCTCCGGTCGGGTCCGTCCGTATCGCCGTGGTCGCAGTGTGGCTCGAGGCTGCATGCAGCTCGAACAGATCGGCAAGTACCGGGTGCTCGCCAAGATAGGTCAGGGGTCCATGGGGGAGGTCTACAAGGGCCACGACCCCTTCCTGAACCGGTTCGTGGCGATCAAGACCATCACCGCCAGCCTTGGCGCCGACGAGGAGATCCGCAAGCGCTTCCTCCGGGAAGCCCAGTCCGCGGCCCGCCTCAACCATCCCAACATCATCACGGTCTACGACTTCGGGGAGGAGCACGGCAAGATCTACATGGCGATGGAGCTCCTCGAGGGGCGAGACCTCAAGGACCTCATCGGGAGCCACTCCCTCGGGGACCTGCAGCACAGGCTCGACATCATGGACCAGATCAGCGACGGGCTGGCCTTTGCCCACGCGAACGACCTCGTCCACCGCGACCTGAAGCCGGCCAACATCCACGTCCAGCCCACCGGCCAGGTCAAGATCCTGGATTTCGGCCTGGCCCGCTTCAGTGCCTCGTCGATGACACGGACCGGGATGGTCATGGGTACTCCGCACTACATGTCGCCGGAGCAGGTCCGGGGCGAGAAGGTGGACGCCCGCTCCGACACCTTCTCGCTGGGGGCCGTGTTCTACGAGCTGCTTTCGGGCCGCCGGCCGTTCGACGGCGACTCGATGCACACGGTCCTCTTCCACGTGCTGCAGGACGAGCCGGAGCCGCTGCGCCACTGGGTGGATGTGCCGACCATCCTGGTCGAGCTGGTGGAGCGGGCCCTCTTGAAGGACCCGACCCGGCGCTTCCAGAACGCGCAGCAGCTTCAGGACGCCGTGCGCGCCGTGCGCCACGTCCTGGCCGAGGGGAGGGAAGAGGAAGCAACCCTCGAATCCGAGCTCGGTGCCCAGGCTGCGGAAGCGACCCTCGCGGAGCCTCCGGAAAGCGGCCGGCTGGCCGCCTCGCGGGGCCCGGCCGAGAGCCGCGTCATGGGGGCCGTGGCCCTCGATTCCTCGCGCGCCCCCGAGTCGGAGCGGACGAAACGCGTCCCCGCCACCCTCACCGGACGGTCGAGTACGCAGGTGGGGCGGCGCCGCCCCGCGCGGTCTCGTTGGCCGGTTTACCTGGGGGCGGCCTCCGTCCCCCTCGTCCTCGCGGGCCTCTATGTCCTGCTGGCGCACCCTGCGACGCCGCCCCCGATGGGAGCCACGAGCTCCGAGGCCGGCCAGCAGATCGGCGCCCTCACCGAGGCCCTGGTGGCGAACCAGCTCCAGCTCGCGCGCAAGAAGCTCGAGGACAAGAACTATGCGGCGGCGGCGGCCCAGGCGGAGCGGGCCTTGAAGCTCGACCCCCAGAGCGCCGATGCAAAGCAGGTCTTCGAGCAGGCGCGGGGGGCGCTCAAGCAGCTCGATGATGCGGCCGCGGAAGCGAAGAGCGCGCTGAACGCCGGCGACCTCGACAAGGCCGCGGAGGCACTGTGGCGGGTGCTTTCCGCCAACCCGGGCCATTCCTCCGTCGAGGAGCTGGCGGGTCCCCTCGACGGCTTTTTCCGGGGTCGCGCCGAGGAAGCGCGCCGCCTCATGGCCGAGGCTCGCAACGGCGCCGAGCGCGCGAAGGCTGGCGCGCTCGAAGCCTTCTCCCAGGCCGCCGGGCAGGCCAAGGAAGGAGAGGCGCTGTTCGCGAAAAGCGCATTCGCTCAGGCCGCCCGCCGCTTCCTCGAGGCGCGGGACGGCTTCGACCGCGCTCGGCACGTCGCCCAGCGCTGAGGGCCGGCCCCCGTCAGAGCTTCCTGCCCGTCGACCGCCGCAGGGCCGCGGAGGCCGTGGAGCGCAGGAGGTTGTCGCGGATCTCCTCGATGGATAGGCCGCTCGGCGCCGGGCGCTCGGGCGAGCCTAGCTGTGGCCACAGCTTCTCGCGGACGGGGTCCGGCAGCACGTTGTCGAGGTACTCCAGGGCCGTGCCGCGGAGCGCCGGGTCGTCCGCGCGCAGGACCCGGAGCGCGATCACCAGGGGCTCCCGCTCCAGCAGCAGGGAGAGGATCGAGAAGACGTGGTCGAGGCTGCGGCCACCCTGGCGTCCGGTCTCGATCTCGCGCAGGGCCGCCCCGATGATCTCCTGCCGGGGCAGCCGGAGCGCCGGGTTTTGCGCGCGTAGCTTCACCAGGGCCTGGGCACACCGGTAACGGATGTCGAACCGCTCGTCGCGGAGGCCCTGGAGCAGCCCGTCGGCCGCTCGCTGGGTGGGGGTGGCCCTCAGGACGCGGGGTATCCGGCGCCGGACCACCGCGTCCAGGGCCGGGTCGAGCAGGGCGTCGAGGAGTTGGCCCGTGGAGCGGGGGGCCCCAGGAGAGGGATCACGTGGGGGACGAGGCGGGGGTCGAGAGTCTCGCCACGGCGCAGAACCCTCCCGATGCGCTCCGGGTCCCTCGAGTAGAGGTCCGCGGTCGCCTCCAGGAGCGGATCGGGCTGGGCCGGTGGCAGAGGCAACCCGGCGCGATGCTCCTCCGAGGGGGCGGCGGGCCGCGTCTCGGGAGCGGCCGCGTCCGCGGAGTCGGGGGCTCCATCGCGCAGGCCCTTCTCCAGGGCATCGAGGTAGCCTCGCTGAAAGCGCGGAAGCAGGACCAGGGTCAGGCCAGCCGCGGCCGCGACCAGGGCGCCGAGCAGGCGATTCGGCATGGTCGTCAGAGCGAGCACGACCATCACGGCCCCGCTCCCGGCCGCCGTCCCCACCCGATCGAACCCGACGTCGACGATGACCTTCGTCGGGCGCTTCCACTCCCGCGGCAGGGGAGTGTAGAGAAGCTCGTAGGCCGAGCGAAAGAGCGAGTTGCGTAGTATGGCCTGGGACCCGCGGAGGAGGATGGCGGTCCAGAAGCGAGGGAAGGAGAGGACGAGCAGCCCACCCAGGGCGACGACGGCGGGCTGGACGGCCAGGGTGCCGGGGAGCCGCAGCCGGGCGAGGGAGACGCGGGCGAAGGTTGCCTGTACCGCCAGTGAGACCAGGCCGACGATCGTGTGAAAGAGCCCGAAGAAGGCCATGAGCCCCTGGCCCTTCGGGAAGGCGGCCTTCGCGCCCGCGTTGAACACGTAGTCCACGAGCGCTTCCACGAACGCGCAAAGACCAACCACGAGGGCGAGGTTCCGGAGGTAGGGAAAGTCGCGGATGAGTCGCAGGCCGGAGGGGTCACCCCCGGCCTCGACCCTGCCGGGGGCCCCCGGACCCCTTGGGCGCCATGGGGCCCTCCGGGTCTCGACGCCGCGGCCGCCGGGCTGGGCCTTCGGGGGGCGCAGGCGGAGCAACGGCAGGAGGCAGAGGACGTTCAGGGCGGCCAGGCCGAGGAGCATGGTGGGGACGCTCACGGCGGTCGCGGCCTGCCAGGTGATCAGGGCCCCGATCGTTCCGCCCAGGCTGGCCGCGGTTCCGATCGGCCCCACCGCCTGCTTGGCGGAGTAGGGGTCGAATCGCTCGTTGACCAGGGACCAGAGCCCGGACACGAGCGTCGCGCCGAAGAGCGCGGTGTGAAGGTAGACGGCCACGGCCGCCGGGCGCGGAAAGGGACCGCTCAGGACCCACTCTCCGGTGAGAAGCGCGGCGCTCGCGCCCACGGCGAGAGGCACCATGCGCGCCGGCGACAACGCCGCCATCCCCCGGGCGAAGGCGAGCACCGCCAGGAGGGAGAGCAGGGCCGACGTCGCCGCCATGAGGGGCAGGGAGGTCACGTCGAACTGGGAAAGGAAGAAGGCGTCGCGCGTCGCCTTGCCGGCGACCTGCTGTGCGATCAGCAGGCCCGCGGCGAGCACGGCGGGCCGGATGGGCGCGGAGACGAAGCCTCCGGGCCGGTTGACCACGTGATAGCATAGCCTCGCTTGCTCTCTGTTTTTCGCAGCAGGCCGTCCGTGACGAGGTAGTCGAGATGACCGGCCTCGACCCCGGGGACTTCGGCGGCACCGACCGGTTCCTGGTCAAGGAACGCCTCGGGGCGGGCGGTTACGGGGTCGTGTATCGGGCCGTCGACCGGGAGCGGAACATCCCCGTCGCCCTCAAGACCCTGCGCCACGTGGCCGCGAAGGCCCTCGTCCGTTTCAAGCAGGAGTTCCGGGCGCTCGCCGACGTCTCCCACCCCAACCTCGTGACCCTCTATGAGCTGTCGTCGCACGAGGACCAGTGGTTCTTCACGATGGAGCTCGTCGACGGCGTGAACTTCCTCTGGTACGTCCGCGGGGACACCTATCCCAACGAGGGCGAGTCTACGAGCGGCCTCTCGTCGCTCAGCAGTCCCGGGCTCTACGATGCCTTCGAGCCCGCCCGTGCGGATACGAGCGCCCGGAAGGCCGTTCCCGCGGGCGCCTTGAACCTGGAACGGCTGCGGCACGCGCTGCCGCAACTGGCCGAGGGTGTGCTGGCCCTCCACGGGGCAGGCAAGCTGCACCGCGACATCAAGCCTTTGAACGTCCTGGTCACTCGCGAGGGGCGGGTGGTGCTCCTCGATTTCGGCCTGGTGACGGAGCTCGTTCCGGAGTACACGCACACCGTGGACGCCGTGGGAACGCCCGCCTACATGTCGCCGGAACAGGGGGCGGGGCTTCCCCTGACGGAAGCGAGCGACTGGTACAACGTCGGCGCCATGCTCTACCAGGCCCTCACCGGGCGGCTGCCGTTCGCGGGCCCCCTGCTGGAGGTGATGCGCCAGAAGCAGGGGTGCGAGCCGGCGCCCCCGCGTGAGCTGGCCCCGGACGTGCCGGGCGATCTCGACGCCCTCTGCCGGGACCTCCTGCACCGCGATCCCGAGAAGCGCCCCTCGGGGCCCGAAGTGCTCCGACGGCTGAGGGGCGTCACGGTACCGATGCCGGCCCCTGGGCCGGCGCCCCCCGCTCCCACGGTCGCGGTGCCTTTCGTCGGCCGCGAGCCGCATCTCGAGGCGCTGCGGGACGCGTTCCGGACCCTGAAGGGAGGTCGAGCGCTGACCGTGGCCGTCCATGGCGGCTCGGGGATGGGGAAGAGCGCGCTGGTCCGTCACTTTCTCGACGAGCTGAAGGCGGAAGACGGAGAGGCCGTTGTGCTGTCGGGGCGCTGCTACGAGCGGGAGTCGGTTCCCTACAAGGCGCTCGACGCGCTGGTCGACGCCCTCAGCCGCTACCTGAGGCACCTCCCGTCCGCCCAGGCGGAGGCTCTCCTGCCCCACGACATCCTCGCCCTGGCCCGGGTCTTCCCGGTGGTGCGCCAGGTCGGGGCGGTGAACCGGGCGCGGCGGGCGGTCCTCGCAATCCCCGATTCGCAGGAGCTGCGCCGCCGCGCGTTCGCCGCGCTGCGCGAGCTGCTGGTGCGTCTCGCCGACCGCCAGCCTTTGGTCCTCTTCATCGACGACCTCCAGTGGGGGGACGTCGACAGCGCGACGCTCCTCGAGGAGCTTCTGCGGCCGCCGGATCCTCCCGCGCTCCTCCTGATCGGGTGTTATCGGAGCGAGGAGGCCGACACCAGCGAGCTGCTCAAGAACATCCTGCCAAAGCGGCTCCGGGCCTCCATGGAGATGCGGGACATCGTGCTCGGGGAACTGTCGCCCTCGGAAGCGAGCGCGCTGGCCCTGGCGCTCGTGGGCGCGGAAACGCCGGCGAGCCGGGCCCGAGCCGAGGTCATCTCCCGTGAGTCCGGCGGCAATCCCTACTTCATCGAAGAGCTCGTGCATTTCGCCCCGGCCCAGCCGGGACCGGCGATCGGCGCGGAGGTCACGCTCGACCAGGTCATCGCGACCCGGGTGTTCCGGCTTCCCGAGGTCGCGCGGCGGCTTCTCGACGTGGTGGCGGTCTCGGGCGTGCCCATCGAGGTTGGCGTGGCCTACCGGGCCGCAGACCTCGAGAGGGAGGGCGAGAGCGCCCTTGCGGTGCTGCGGGCCACCCATCTCGTGCGGACGCGCAGCACCCTGGGCCGTCACGAGATCGAGACGTACCACGACCGTATCCGGGACGCCGTGGTGGGGCATCTCACGGCGGAGGCGCTCAAGGAGTGTCACCAGCGGCTGGCCTCGGGGCTGCTCGCCACCGGAGGAGCCGACCCCGAGCTGCTGGCCACGCACTACCTCGGTGCGGGCGATGCCGAGAGCGCCGCCGAGTACGCGGCCGCGGCGGCCGCCAAGGCTTCCGAGGCCCTGGCCTTCGACCGCGCCGCCCGACTCTACCGCTTCGCCCTGAATCTCGGGGCGGCCGCGCGTCTCGATGAGGAAGAGCTGCTCGTCAAGCTCGGGGATGCCCTGGCCAACGCGGGACGGGGTGCCGAGGCGGCGCAGACGTACCTGTCGGCGTCGAAAGGGGCCGGGCCAGCCCTCGCGATCGACCTTCACCGGCGCGCCGCGCAACAGTTCCTCATCAGCGGCCACATCGAGGACGGGATCAGTGCCCTGGGCACCGTGCTCGCGAAGCTGGGCATGGGGCTGCCAGAGACGCCCCGGAGGTCCATTCTGTCCCTCCTCTTGCGGCGGGCCCAGATCCGGCTCCGCGGCCTGCGGTTCCGCGAGCGCGACGAGAGCGAGGTTTCCGCGCTGGAGCTGCTTCGGATCGACACCTGCTGGGCGGTCGGTATCGGCATGGCGCTCGTCGACATGGTCCGGGGGGCGGACTTCCAGGCCCGCCACCTGGTGCTCGCGCTTGGCGCCGGCGAGCCCTATCGGGTCGCCCGGGCGCTGGCCATGGAGGGGGGCTACGTGGCGATGGGCGGGAACCGCAGCCGCCCGCGCGCCGAGCGTCTCCTCCAGGCCGCGCGCGGCATCGCGGAGAGGGTGAACGAGCCCTACGCCACCGGCCTTTCGGCCTTGACGAGCGGGATCGCCGCCTGGCTGGACGGGCGCTGGCGCGACGGGCGCGTCCTCTGCGACCGCGGTGAGGAGATGCTCCGGGAGCGCTGCACCGGGGTCGTCTGGGAGATCCTCATGGCTCAGCTGATCGGTCTCGACCTGCTCTTTTTCCTCGGGGACCTGGCCGAGCTTTCGCGTCGCCTGCCGTCACTCCTGAAGGACGCCAAGCAGCGAGGCAACCTGCTGCGGGCGACGTTCCTGCGCATCGGCTACTCCTCCCACGTCGCGTGGCTGGCCGCGGACAATCCGGAAGGGGCCGTGCAGGAGCTCGAGGGTGGCCTCAGGGAATGGACGCGGTTCGATCACCTGCAGATCTGGGCGAGAGGGGCGCGCCGGGACATCGCTCTCTACTCCGGGACGGGCCTGGCCATCCCTGATCTCGTGACTGAGGGGTGGCGACCGTTCGCCCGGGCCTTGGATCGCTTCGCGCAGGTCGGATTCATTCGTGGCTTGGATTCCCGGGCAAGGTGCCGGCTCGGGATGACGGCCGGCAACTCCAACCCGCGGGAGTGCGAGAGCCTCCTCCGCGGAGCGGAGGCTCACGCGCGCGTGATCCTCCGGGAGAAGACGCGCTGGGGCGACCCGCTGGCCCACCTCGTCCGCGCAGGGGCGGCCTCCACCCGCGGCGAAACCGAGCGGGCTCTGGGGCTTCTCGAATCCGCGGAAGCCGGCTTCGCCACGGCCGACATGGCCCTGCATCTCGCCGCCACGCGCCGGCGCCGCGGAGAGCTGCTGGGCGGCGACACGGGACGCGGCCTCGTCGCGGCCGCCGACGCCTGGATGAGCGGTCAGGCCATCAAGAACCCGGAGCGGATGACCGCGATGCTCGCGCCGGGTCGGTGGGTTCAGTAGGGGGTGTCTCCGCCGTCCACGTTGATGGCCTGTCCGCGGATGATCGCGGCGGTGTCGGAGAGCAGGAAGGCCACGACTCGTCCGACTTCGAGGGGCCGAATGTGCCGGTCCATCTGCCGCGGCTTCATCCGGGCGTGCAGCTCGGGCGCGGGGACGCCGACGCGGGGAGCGAGCCATTCCGCCGCCCCGTGCAGCATGGCAGTGTCGACGCCTCCGGGACAGACCGCGTTGACGTTGATGCGGTGGGACGCCCACTCGGCGGAGAGCGAGCGGGTGAGGCTGATGACGGCCGCCTTCGCGGCATTGTAGGCGGCCATGTTCGGATAGCCCACCTTGCCCGCGTTGGAGGCCACGTTCACGATGGCGCCGCCGCGGCCGGCGCGGATCATCTCCTGTGCCGCGGCCTGGCAGCACGCGAACAGGCCGGCGACGTTCACCCGCATGTCGGCCTCCCAGGCCTCGCGGGTGACGTCGAGGGCGGCCGCCAGGTGCAGGGTGCCCGCGTTGTTGACCCAGCCGTCGAGGCGCCCGAAGGCCTCGAGGGTCCGGGCGACGGCCGCCTCCACGCCGGCCCGGTCCGCGACGTCGAGGCTCAGGGCCACGCTCCGCCGTCCGGGTGACCCGAGCAGACGGACGGTCTCTTCCGCCAGCCCGAGGTCGAGATCACCGACCGCGACGTCGCCCCCGGCCTCGGCCACGGCTTCGGCGATGCCCCGGCCGATTCCGCGCCCGGCGCCCGTCACGAAGACCACCCGTCCGGCGAGGGTCATGGCGGCGCGGCGCTCAGAAGATCTGCCGGGTCATCACGCCCCCGTCCACGGTGAGGCTGGCCCCCGTGATCCACCGGGCGGCCGGCGAAGCGAGGAACAGGCAGGCGTCGGCCACGTCCTCGGGCCGCCCGAGGCGCCCGAGCGGCACCGCCTTCTGGTAGCGGGCCACCCCGTCGGGCCAGGCCTGGTCGAGGCCCTCGCGCCAGATGAGCCCGGGGGCCACGGCGTTCACGCGAATGCCGTGGGGCCCGAGCTCCTGGGCCGCGGCCCGGGTGTGCATGGCGGCTCCCGCCTTCGCGGCGTTGTAGTGGCCGTGGGCGGGGGCCGGGTTCTCGGCCTCGATCGAGGTGATGTTCACGATCGCCCCCCCGCCGCCCTGGGCGACCATCTGCCGCGCGGCTGCCTGCGTGCAGTTGAAAACGCTGGTGAGGTCGGCGTCGATGACCTCGTCCCACTGCGCAGGCGTCATGTCGAGCAACCCGGCCAGGGGATAGATGCCGGCGTTGTTGACGAGCACGTCGACCCGGCCGAAAGCCTCCACCGTCCCCGCGACGAGGCGCTGCGCGTCCGCCGCCTTCGCCAGGTCGCCGGGAAGCGCGACCGCCCGATCGCTTCCGATCAGGCCCGCGACCTCGAGGGCGCCCGCGCGGCTCGTCCGATAGTGGACGACCACTCGCGCCCCCGCCTCGGCGAAGCGGAGGGCGATGCCACCGCCCAGCCCGCTGCCCGCGCCGGTCACCACCGCGACCCGGCCCGTGAAATCGAGCAGGCGTGCCACCTCGGGGACGTCCATCGGTCCTCCCTGCGAAGACTTCGCGAGAACGTACTGCGCCCGCGCCCCGGTGTAAAGGCGTAAACTAGGCGGCCCGTGCGACTCGCGCTGACCCTGGGCGATCCCGCCGGAATCGGCCCCGAGGTCGTCCTGCGGGCCCTCGCCGATCGGGAGCGCCCGGCCGCCTCGATGGTCCTCTATGGGCCGCTCTCGTCCCTGCAGGACCGGGCGCGTCGTTTCGGCCTGAAGCTTCCGGAAGCGCTGGGCGCCGAGGTGGTGGACATCGCGCTCGGAGGACCGGTGGCGCTCGGCCGCACGTCCGCGGCGGGCGGGCGCGCGGCCGCCCTCGCGGTGCTGCGCGCGGCGGACGATGCCAAGGCGGGGCGCGTGGACGCGATCGTGACGGCTCCCCTCAACAAGGAGTCGCTGCACGCCGCGGGCTACCCCTGGCCCGGCCATACGGAGATGCTGGCCGAGGCCGCGGGCACGGCCGACGTGGCCATGATGTTCGTGGGGGGGACGCTACGCGTCGCCCTCCTGACCATCCACCGCGCCCTGCGCTCGGTGGCGGATGCGGTGACCCCGGCCGAGGTCCGGCGCGTGGTCCGCCTCGTCCACCGCGAGCTGCCGCGCTTCGGGCTCGCGAGGCGGCGGATCGCGGTGTGCGGGCTCAACCCGCACGCGGGGGAGGGCGGGCTCTTCGGCACCGAAGAGCGGGACGTGATCGGTCCGGCCGTCGAGTCGCTGCGCGGCGAGGGGATCGAGGTCTCGGGCCCCTTCCCGGCGGACAGCCTGTTCGTGCGGGCGTCGCGGGGGGAGTTCGAGGCGGTGGTGGCCGGGTACCACGACCAGGGGCTGATCCCGGTCAAGCTGCTCGCCTTCGGCCACGCGGTGAACGTGACCATCGGCCTGCCCTTCGTCCGGACCTCGGTGGACCACGGCACCGGCTTCGACATCGTGGAGAAGGGGACCGCCGACGGGAAGAGCCTGGTGGAGGCCATGAAGCTGGCGGTCACCCTGGCGGGGAACCGGGGGCAGGGGGAGGGACCTCCTCCCGGCTAGAACGCCAGCTTCAACCCGACCTGGACCTGCCGCGAGGCCGTCACCGTCGAGGTGATGCGTCCCCAGGTGGGGGCGACGATCGGCGAGCCGTCGGGGTTCACCCCCGTGAAGGCGGTACGCCCCGAGGGCACCGCGAAGTTCGGATGGTTGGGCAGGTTGAAGGCCTCGGCCCGGAACTGCAGAGTGCGGCCCCGGCCCAGCTCGAAGGTCTTGACCAGGGACACGTCCACCGAGAAGAGCCCCGGCCCGATGAGCGTGTCGCGCCCCAGGTCGCCTCGCGTGTTGACGGCCTGGAGCTGGAAGCAGTGGATGTCCCAGTAGCGGTCGGGCCCCCCGAGGATCGGGTTGTTGGAGCAGCCGGGCTTCAGGTCGGGCCGGTCGTGCATCGAGAAGCTGGTGGTGTTGAGGTTGCCGGAACGGTTGAAGCCGAGCTGCACCGTGAAGGGATGGCCGGAGCGGATGGTGGTGAGGTTGTTGAGCTGCCATCCCTTCAAGAGCGCCGACATGAGGCCGTGGCTCGAGCGGGCGAAGGGCAGGTCCCAGGTGCCGTTGAAAGTCAGGTTGTGCTTGGCGTGGAAGGCCGAGAGACCGCGGTCGCGGAGCGGATCGTACCAGTCCATCCCGTACTGCACGACGTTGGAGAAATCCTGTGAGTTGATGCCGCTCGAGTCGTCCACCGAGCGCGAGAACGTGTAGGAGAGCTGGGTCCGCCAGCCGCGGCGGAAGCGCTTCTGCACCGCCACCTGGAGCGAGTTGTAGAACGAGGCGGCGTCGGTCATGCGCTGCCAGATTCCGGTGAACTTGGGGTTCCGCCGCCCGAGCTGGGGCTGATAAACCTTCACGCCGTTCACGCTCGTCTCGGGGGCCAGGTTCGCGTCGCCCAGCCGCAGCAGGTTCTTCCCCCGCGAGCCCACATAGCCCACCATCACGTCCCAGTCCCCCGGAAGCGCCCGCTGCACGCTCGCGTTGAACTGCACGATGTAGGGTGTCTGCAGGTCGTAGTTGACCGTCTGGAGCTGCGCGCGGATGTACGCGTTGGGGTTGAAGGTCGCGACCACGTTGGGGAAGGGCGGGTTGGGTATCGAGGTCCGCGTCGTAAAGGGAGGGTTGAGGCTGCCCGAGAAGAAGTAGTACTTGGGCAGGATCTCGTCGTAGAAGAGGCCGAATCCGGCGCGGAGGGAGGTCTTGCCGCCGCCGAAGGGATCCCAGGCGACTCCCAGGCGGGGGGCGAAGTTCCTGAGTGACGGGTTCTCGTGCCAGGGGCCACCGACGGTGAGCTCGGGGTCGGTCACCCGCCGCAGGTTCGATATCTTGCCGTCCGCCTCCGTGGGGGTCGTGACGAACTCGTAGCGCAAGCCGAGGTTGGCGGACAGGCGCGAGCCTAGGCGCAAGTCGTCCTGGACGAAAGCCGCGAACAGCCACTGGCGGTACCGCCGGTCGGGGTCGATCTTGCCCGGGACCGCGAAGTCGACGCTCAGCGGCTTCCCCTGGAGGAAGCTCTCCAGGTTCGCGAAGTTGACGATCCCTCCCACCTGGCTCGTGGTGTGCTGGTCGAACTGGAGGTATTGGGCCTGGACGCCGAGGCGGGCGGAGTGACGGCCGCTGG
>WNGG01007146.1_pt1 | contig 12384 bp, 11 predicted proteins | sample 5400661 | NCBI WGS metagenome assembly WNGG01 (sample SAMN13153372, study PRJNA577476) | soil metagenome | isolation source: 100 cm soil or saprolite under Garry oak tree replicate 1 | place: USA:California | collected 2016-06-15 | reverse complement strand
CAGCAGATCCTTGCCTTTCTCCTGGAGTTGCCGATGATTCGCGCCCAGAGGATGCCAGCGCGCAAGTGATCGCGTTGCAGGAGGGAGTCATCCGGAATCTCGAGCACGCAAAGCACACCGTGGTGCCTGACTCGGGCCACTACATCCACGTCGATAGGCCCGATCTGATTATCGATTCCGTTCATCGCGTGATGGCGCAAGGCCGGGCTCTTGCATGCGGCTGCTCGGGCTGACGCAAGGTAGACGCCCTGTCGCGGACTTCCTGGTTGCGTGCGCGGCTTCGCGCCTTGCCTCGCAGTCGGGCTCACGGGCGGCGGAGAGTCGCTTCCAGCAGTTCCTCGACGCGGGCCGTCATCCCCTCGGTATCGACGGGAATGCGGTCGGCTACCTGTATCGGAATGAACCGGCTCTCGAAGGCCGGCGCGGCAACAGGCGCGTCGTGGATCCTGGCCGCCATGACGGGCGATCTGCCTGAGCCAGTCATCGGGATCCACGGGCGGTGAAGTGCCACTCGCCGATGAACACGTCTATGCCGCCCGCCAGCCGGAAGGCGACGGCCCGCTCGTGCAGCGGGTCGATCCGGCCGAACACCCGGTCGCGACCCGCCAGCCGGCGAGTTCCTCGGCGGGCAGCATGTTTCCGCTGCCCGCACCGATGATCACCAGGTCATAGTTGTAAGCGGGCAATGCTTGCTCCTTCCCCCCGGGCAGCGCGCCCGGAGGCGCACCGCCCATGATTACCCTCCCGCGCAGCGACCGTCGCTACTCGGCCAACATAGCGAGGCCGCTCCATGGCGACACCAACTGTGCAGGCCCGCGAAATGCCGTTACGGCCAGCCGGCGCCGGGTGCAGGCCGCTCAGCAGGACACGCGGCTCGGGCGAGGGTGCCGGTGACATCGCACAGGACCCTGGCCGCTCAGCTGTCTCCCCAGGTATTGGTATGCAGCGCGATGTGGTCGTAGCATCCGGGCTGGGGCTTGGGTATGAGCGTGGTCACCGGGCACGCCGTCTTGATCAGCGGAGGCCGCGGGGTCTGCGTGAAGTTGAAGTCGTTGATGAGGTTGCCCAGTTTCGCCGATTTCTCGCGGACGGTGGGGCGCCTGTCCGGGCGGCCGTCGGTGGCCGGGTTGAGCCGGGCGCCGCCCATGAAGTCGTCCTCGATGAACTTCAGGTACGCGTCGGAGGACAGTATCTGGTGGTCGACGAAGCCGCGCTTGGCGTACGGGCTGATGACCAGGCCGGGCACCCGGATCCCGTAGCCCAGGCCATCCACGCGCGGCGGCACCACGTTGTCGTAGAAGCCGCCCCATTCGTCCCAGCTCAGGAAGATCGCGGTGGACTTCCATTCCGGGCCGCGCATGACCGCGTTGATCAGCCGGGTCACGTACGCCTGGCCGGTGCTGACCAGGGCCGGGCCGTGCTCGCTGTCGCGGAAGTCCGGCGCGACCCACGACACCTTCGGCAACGTGCCCGCCTTGGCCTGCTTGTAGAACACCGACAGCGGGCGGAGGCTGCCGAGCTGGCCGTCCTTGTGCACGTCGGTGAAGCCGGGCAGCGGGTTCCAGTGGATCGATACCCCGCCCTGATTGTGGAGGTCCACGGTGACGGCGCCGTGGTCGAGGTAGTAGCTCCAGGACACGTGGTGGCGGTGCAGCAGCCAGGTGATGTCGGTCCAGGCGAACGGCGTCTGCCGGCTCGGCAGCCGCTCGGGCGGCATGTTGGTGCTGTAGCAGCTCATCGGGACGCCGGTGCGCCAGCACTTGGCCGACCACCCGGAGACCTGGTACAGGTGAGCGGGCAGGCTCCACGAGCCAGGGGCCGCGAACATGTGGTCCTGGAGGACGAAGTTCTTCGCGTAGGCCCAGTAGACCGGGATATCCGAGCCGACGTGGTAGCCCATGACGTCCGGATGGCATGGCGCTGGCTTGGGCTTGCACAGCTTCTTCTCGGCCTCGCGGACGAAGCCGTCCATCTTCCCGCCGTCGACGTCGGTCTTGAACGGCTCTTCCGCGTGCGGGTCGTTGCCGTTGCTGTTGTGGTGGTCCACCCACGGCTTGCGGCAGCCCCCGTTGCGCGGGTCGGGCAGGCACACGCCCGGCGGGATGCCGACCGCGCCCTTGAAGGTGCCGAAGTAGGAGTCGAAGGACCGGTTCTCCTGCATGATCACGATGACGTGCTTGATCTTGTGAATTCCCGAGTCGATGGTGAGCGCAGGATCGGATCGCGGGGAGGAGTGCGAGTGCGCTTGCGCGGCCACGCTGGCTGCCATCGCGGCGGCCAGAGCCAGGGCCGATGCCGCTATGACACCGCGGCGAAGTCTCATCCGGTCCCTCCACAGTCCTCGGGTGATCAGGCGCGCCTAGGCCCCGCGCCGCGAGGCCGTCCAGGGCATAAGCAGATAATGCCGTATCAAACGGTCCGTCAGCGGGCGAACGGTCCAGGTGGCGGCAACGGTTCGGTCCCGCCCCCGCGTCACATGGTCATGCGGAAGATGGCGCTGGCCGTCACGGCTCTCGCGGTCATCGGATGTTCCTGCACGCAGCCGAGCGCCGCCGGCCACGTAGCGGGCTCCGCCCGGCCGCTGGCGGGCCCGTCGGCCCGCCAGCTCGCCGCCGGGCGCTGGCGAGAGATGCCCGCCGCGCCGATCCCGCTCTGCGGCCCGCTGTCGGCGTGGGACGGGCGAGACCTGGTCGTGGTCGAGCCGGGGCTCCCGACCTGCCTGAGCCAGATGCGGGCATGATCGCCGAGGTCGCCCCGTCGGTCGATCGCGGCGTCGTCTACGCGCTGGCCGACCCGGCGTGACTCACACCAACCCGAACGACATGTACGAGGACGGCCGGGTCGAACTGCTGCGCCTGACTGTGTCACCGTGTCGCTCGTTCACTATTCCGGACGTGCTGGTAGTTCCTGCGCGATTCTTCCCGCTGGCGTTATCGGCGCGAGCCTCGAACAATCCGAGCGCGCGTCATTCGTGAACCCACAGGGTCGGCGATCCGTGATTGGTGCGGGTGCTTTCTGTGCCCAGGCGAATCGAAATTCGGACCAACGGATCGAAAAGCCGAAACTCCGGAAAGTTCCGGAAAGCTCCAAATATTACAAAAAGCTCCGGAAAGCTCCGGAAAATTCCGGAAAACCAGGACAAAGGAGAATCCTTATGACGCGATTTACGATCATCCCAGCGGGCGGAATCCGCCGCGCGTTTTGGACGGTAGCCGCGCTCACGGCCGCGGGAACGCTTGGCGCCACCGCGCTCGGCGCGGCGCCGGCCAGTGCTCACGTGCCCGCGTACCGCCAGATCAACCTTGTCTCCGATCAGCCGGGCAAGGCGGGCCTGACTGACCACGATCTCGTCAACGCGTGGGGTCTTGCCGCGTCACCTGGCACGAACGCCAAGCCGGGGTCACCGCTGTGGGTGGCGGACAACGGCTCGGACAAGGCCACGCTGTACACGGGCGCGACCGCGACGTCGGTGACCAAAGCGGGCCTTGTCGTGCACGTCACCGGAGCCGCGCCGACCGGCCAGGTATTCAACGCCTCGTCGGCCTTCATCGTCCGCGACAAGCAGAAGCACGCCGGGCCGGCTGTGTTCCTGTTCGACACGGAGAACGGCACGATCGACGGGTGGAACCCGGCGGTCGGCGCTAAGGGCGGCGGTATCTCCATGGTGACCGAGGTGGCCCGCGACAACGGCGCCAACGCCGTCTACAAGGGCCTGGCCATCGCTCGGGCGAGTCACGGCCACGTCTTCCTGTACGCGACCAACTTCCGGTCCGGGCGGGTCGAGGCCTACAACCGCGCCTTCAAGCCGGTCGAACTGCCCGGCGGGGTGTTCGTCGACCCCAGGCTGCCGGCCGGCTACGGGCCGTTCGGCATCGCCGAGATCAGAGGGCGGCTGTACGTGACGTTCGCTAAGCAGGACGCCACCCTGCATGACGACGTCGCCGGGCCGGGCAACGGATTCGTCGACGTGTTCACCAACGACGGCGCGTTCGTCCGCCGGCTCGTCACCAGGGCCGCACTGGACTCGCCGTGGGGCCTCGCCCTCGCTCCCGCCGGGTTCGGCCGGTTCAGCGGCGACCTGCTCGTGGGCAACTTCGGCAACGGTCACGTCAACGCCTACAACCCGGTGACCGGTGCGCCGATGGGCCAGCTGCGCCGGCCGAACGGCAAGCCGATCGTCATCGACGGCCTCTGGGGCCTGCGCTTCGGAAACGGGAACGCCGCCAAGACGAACCAGCTGATCTTCTCCGCGGGACCCGATGACGAGTCGCACGGCCTGCTCGGAAAGATAGTCGTCGCACCCTGACGGTGCCGCACGTGCCGGCGGCCCGCCGGGAGCCGGCGGACGGCATCCCGGCGGGCCGCTCGCGTGCTCACTCGGCGTGCAGCCGAGGCGGTGCGCAACCCGGCGCCCAGTCCGCCGGCAGCAGCGCGGCCGCGGCCGCGATCACGGCCCGCTCGGGCCGATCGTCGCCGAAGCAGCGAGAGCGCCGACCTGCGTGCCGGGAGCGCGGCGGGCGCTCTCGTTGAGCCAAAAGATCCGTCCCAGCAGAACCCTGATCACATTACTCACGCCTGTTCTTGGCGGTCGCGCCGCGCCATCCGATGGATGGCACTTCCATCATCAGTTCCCGGATGGATGGCACTTCCATCGGCCTGGAGACGAGTTCGGCGGCGAGCGACGCCGGCCGCCGGGAGCGGCCGCCGGCGGGTATCCCTTCGGACTGGGACGACGGCTGACATACGCTGACACTCGTGGCGCCACTGCGGGAGGCCAGCCGGCTGTGAAGGTTCATGTGCTGCACGAGAACCCGGAGTGGTTCGCGCCGGTGGCGGCGGCGCTCGACGCGGCGGGGGTGCCGCATGAGCAGTGGCTGCTCGGCGACGGCATGTTCGACCTCAGCGCACCGCCGCCGGCCGGGGTGTTCTGGTCCCGGATGAGCGCGTCGTCGCACACGCGCGGCCACCCGCACGCCAAGGACCAGACCCGCGGCGTGCTCAGCTGGCTGGAGTCGCACGGGCGGCGCGTCGTGAATGGCCGGCGGGTGCTCGAGCTGGAGATGAGCAAGGTCGACCAGCTCGTCGCGTTGCAGGCGGCCGGTTTCGACGTGCCGCGCACGGTCGCCGTCGCCGGGTCCGGCGAGCTCGCCGCGGCGGCCAGGAAGCTGCCCGCGCCGTTCATCGGCAAGCACAACCAGGGCGGCAAGGGGCTCGGCGTCCGCCTGTTCGACAGCCACGAGGAGTTCGACGCCTACCTGGCCTCGCCGCAGTACGAGCCTCCGGTCGACGGCATCACCTTGCTTCAGGAGTACCTGCGCGCCGCGGAGCCCAGGATCACCAGGGCCGAGGTCGTGGGCGGCGAGTTCATCTACGCGATCTGCGCCGACACGGCGCTCGGCGGGGTCCAGCTCTGCCCGGCCGACGCCTGCGCGGTGGGCGAAGGGGGCGCGGTCCCGGCTCCGAGCGTGTTCACGCTCCGTGCGGACTTTGTCCACCCGATCACCGGCCGGTACGTCGACTTCGCGCGGCAGCGCGGAATCGAGATCGCGGGCTTCGAGTTCATCGAGACGGCCGACGGCCGGCTCGTGACCTACGACATCAACACCACGACGAACTACAACGCCGGCATCGAGGCCGTGGCCCCCAGGTCGGCGCAGCGGGCCGTGGCCGCCTATCTCGGGCGGCTGCTTGACGAAGAGGCAGGAAAGGCGGCGTGACGCGATGCGCTTTGGCTACTGGATGCCGATCTTCGGTGGCTGGCTGCGCAATGTCCCCGATGAGGGCATGCCGGTCGACTGGCCGTACATCGCCGGCCTGGCGACCGAGAGCGAGCGGCACGGGTTCGACCTGTCGCTCATCGCCGAGCTGAACCTCAACGACATCAAGGGGCACAAGGCCCCGTCAATGGACTGCTGGACGCTCGCGCCCGCGGTGGCGGCGGTGACCAGCCGGCTCGAGCTGATGCTCGCGGTGCGGCCGAACTACCACTCGCCGGCGCTCACGGCCAAGGCGCTGTCCACGCTCGACCTGATCGCCCCCGGCCGGGTCTCGCTCAACGTGGTCTCGTCGTGGTGGAAGGACGAGGCGAGCCAGTACGGCGCGCCGTTCGACGTGCACGACGCCAGGTACGCCAGGACCCAGGAGTGGCTGGAGGTCGTCGGCCGGCTGCTGCGCGAGGACACCGTGTCGCACTCCGGTCCGCTGTACCAGCTGGACGGGACCGTGCTCGAGCCGAAGCCGAGCCGGCCGCCCGTCGTCTACATGGGCGGGGAGTCGCCGAAGGCGAAGCGGGTCATTGCCGCCCAGGCGGACGCTTACGTGATGCACGGCGACGCGCCCGAGGTGATCGCGGCGAAGGTCGCCGAACTGTCCGAGCTCCGCGCCGCGATGGGCCGGCCGCCGCTGGAGTTCGGCGTCTCCGGCTACGTGGTCTGCCGCGACACCGAGGCGCAAGTGGGCGCGGAGCTCGACCGGATACTCAACGTCCGGTCCTCGCCCGAGGCCTACGCCTCCTACAGGGACTTCATCGAGGGGTCGCAGCTCGAGTCGCGGGTCTCGCTCGAGGAGTACAGCGTCTCCAACCGCGGCCTGCGCAGCGGTCTGCTCGGCACCCCCGACCAGATCATCGACCGGATCAGGGCCTATGCCGCGGCCGGGGTTGGGCTGCTGCTGCTCCAGTTCTCGCCGCAGCGGGAGGAGATGGCGCGCTTCGGCGCCGACGTGATCAGCCGGCATCGGTCCGGTCCCGCTGGCGGCTGACCCATCCGATCCGGGTTCAACCCAGGGGACGTTTACGGGGGCGTTTGCGGGATAGTCTGCGACCGACCGTAACGTTATCTGTCAGAAGGTCATGCCAAGGGAGGTCGTCGATGTCCGGTCAGCTTGGCGGAAAAGCGGTCACGGGTGGCCGTGGCCGAGGACCTCGGGGTCGGCTGACGACGTTATACTCCGGGATCCGCCGCTGCCCGATCCCGGGGTGCGGCGATCAGATCGACCCGTCACGCCTGATGTGCCGCCGGCACTGGTACATGGTGCCCAAGGAAATGCGCGACCAGGTGTGGGCCACCTGGCGGTCCGGGCAGGGCGCCTACAGCCGCGAGCACCGGGACGCGGTGCACGGGGCGATCGCGTCGGTCCTGGTGGCTGCCGCGCACGTTTCCGGTCACACCTCCGGGCATGCCGCCGGGCATGCCTCCGGGCTCGCCGCCGTAGGGCGACAGCGCCGGTAACCCCCGAGGATGCGGTCACCGGGTAGTCGGCGCCGCACCGCCGGGCGCCGCACCGCCGGGCGCCCACCGAGCACCCGGAGTTCCCGGAGCGCCGGCCGGAAACCCCCGATACGCTCGGCCCGATGACCCGGAACGCGGCGAGGGGAAGGTACGGATGTCGCTTCTGCTGCCCGAAGCGGACGGGGTCGCGGACTTTGCCGCGAGAACGCTGCCGCAGGCCGACGTGCTCAGGTACGGCGAGGCCCGCGGCGGCCGCCTGGACGAGGTCACGTTCTACTGCCTGCCCTACATGGGCGATGCCGCCAGCATCGCGCTGATCGAGGAGCTTGTTCGGCTGGAGGTCGTGCAGAGCCTGAGCAGCGGGGTAGACGACGTGCTCGGGGCGATGCCGCGGCAGGCGGTGCTCTGCAACGGCCGCGGCCTCGGCCACGAAGAAGGAACCGCCGACCTGGCCGTGACCCTGATCCTGGCTAGCCTGCGGCAGATCCCCTGGTTCGCCGGGCAGCAGGCCGGGCGGACCTGGTCGCACGTGCGGACCGAGTCGCTGGACGGCAAGCGCGTCCTGCTGGTCGGCTACGGCGCGATCGGAGCGGCGATTCAGGCGCGCGTCCTGCCGTTCGGCGCCAGCGTGAGCCGGGTCTCCAGGACTCCGCGGGACGACGTCGCGGGCCTGGCTGAGCTGCCGGCGCTCGCCGCCGCGGCGGACATCGTCGTGGTCTGCATCGCGCTGCATCCGGCTACCGAAGGCCTGGTCAGCCGGGAGGTTCTGGCCGCCTTGCCCGACGGAGCGCTCGTGGTCAATGTCGCACGCGGGCCGGTCGTCGACGCGGCGGCGCTGGCCAGCGAGCTTCGGGCCGGGCGGCTGCGAGCCGCGCTCGACGTGACCGACCCAGAGCCGCTGCCGGCCGGCCGCCCGGAGTGGGGGCTGCCGAACGTGCTGATCACGCCGCACATCGGCGGCGACACCGCCGCGTTCGCCCGGCGGGCTCCCGGGTTCGTCGCGGACCAGGCCGCACGCCACCTGGCCGGCCGCCCGCTGCGCAATGTCGTCAGGTCCGCGCTCGCCTGACCGCCGCGCCGGTCAGGCGGCCCGCATGCGCGCGGTCTCGTCCCTGACCCACAGGCCGACCAGCCCGCGCAGGTGCGCGATGAACTGATCGTGCTCGCTGGCCGGGTAGACCGACCTGACGGTCTGGACCAGCAGATCGTCGAAGTCGGGCCCGGCCACCCAGTCCAGGGCGAGTTCGTCGAGGTGCGCCAGGCTGCTCGCGCAGAAGTCATGGTAGCGGTCGGTGGCGAAGTAGGCGTCGGCGAGCACGCGGTACGCCTGCAGTTTGCTCGGATAGGACGCGCCCGCGTCGTCGGCGATCTCGAAGAACCGGTCGGTCTCCAGGTCAAGCTTGGGCCGCCGGCCGGTCACCAGCGCGAAGACACACCACTTCACCAGCGCCTTCATGGCCCAGGGGAAGTAGTAGTGCAGGCTGGTCAGGGCGACGTCGGGACAGGCGTTCGCGTAGTCGATGGGGTAGACCTCGCCGTCTTTCACCAGCGTCTCGCACGAGTTGAACTCCCACCGGAAGAACGCGTTCACCAGCCGCCCGATCGTCACGACCTCCGCGCCGGCGGCCGGCGTCAGGAAGTCGTGATCGACCGCGTAGCGCAGGTGCATCGGCTGGTCCGGCCGGAACCGCATGACCATCGTCTCGGCGCCGATCGACAGCGACCGCGCGAAGACGTCGTAGTCCTCGATCGCCTTCTGCAGGTGCATGAGCATCTCGCCGCTCGCGTCGTAGGCGGCGTGCAGTTCGGACGCGTTGCCTATGCGGGACACGCCGCGCCAGGCGCCGCCGTCGTACGGCTTCATGAACAGCGGGTAGCCGATCCGCTCCGCGATGGCGTCGAGGTCGAAGGGCCGGTTGTACCTCGCGGCCGTGTACGCATAGCGTGCGTTGTCCAGCGGGTTCTTGAACGGCACGAGCACCGTGTCCGGCACCTTGAGGCCGAGCCGCATCATCGCGCAGTAGGCCGCGTGCTTCTCCATCGACTGGAACGTGAACGGGCTGTTGAGCAGGTACACGTTGTCCATCAGCGCGACCTTCTTCAGCCACTCCCTCGGGTGGTAGTACCAGTACGCCAGCCGGTCCACGGCCAGGTGGTAGCGCGGGCGGTCACGCAGTCTGAACGGCTCGATGGTGATCCGCTCGCACTCGAATGAGTGCCTGGTGCCGCCCGCCCCCCTGACCGTTCCGAGGCGTCGCAGCAGCTCATCGAACGCTCTCGGCCAGTCCTCCTCGGTGCCGAGCAGCAACCCGATCGGGTGAGTCGTCACTGTCAAGGGGGCTCCCGTCGTCAGCAGAACCGCGAATTGTGGTGGGGGTCCGACCACGACTGCGCGTCATAGCTGTCGACGCAGTACAGCTTCAGCCGCCCGGCGTCGAGCAGGCCGGACACGGCGCCGAGCAGCCGGATGAGGTGCGGGTCGGAGGCGTCGCGCCACGGGGATCGCGGATCCGAGCGAGGCGACAGGCAGGTCGAGCGCCCGGCTGACGCCCGGCTCGTCTGGGGCACCGAGCCAGCCGGGTTCTGTGTAGCAGGGAAATGCACAGACGCTTTTCGGCCCGAACGCACCGGCGACGCGCAATGGGTTGCCAGGGTCGGTCGCCAGCTCGGTGCTGCCATCGCCGTGGCGCAGCTCGAGCAGGTGCTCCATCCTGGTCAGCGGCGGCCGGTCGATGACCAGTTCCCACCCGCGGCCACTGCGGCGGAAGTCGAGCTGGTGGCTCGGGAGGCGCACGTCCTGGCGCAGCCGCACGCCGGCTTGGCGATCACTCGCATATCGTGCCTTCCATGCGCCCCGATGACAATGCCCGCGGCGCGCATGCGCTGGCGCAAGCGGCGGTCGCGTGCGACCGTGTAGGCAGATGCCGGGAGGGACTCGCGGATCCCACGTCTATCTGAGCGAGGCCGCATGGGCCGTGACATTCAGCCGATCAAGATCAGCGGTGAGGACAGGCGGAAGTACCGGGAGAAGCTCAGGCGCTCGCTCGACGTGTTCGACCGGATGCTGCGTGAGCAGGTGTTCGAGGAGACCGCGGCGCTGGTGGGCCAGGAGATCGAGCTGAACCTCGTCGACGAGGACGGCGCGCCGTCCATGCGCAACGCCGACGTGCTCGCCGCGATCGCGAACCCGGCCTGGGCGACCGAGCTCGGGCAGTTCAACATCGAGATCAACGTGCCGCCGCGGCGGCTCGACGGTGACGCGTTCGCCACCTTGGAGCAGGAGGTGCGCGCCGACCTCGACGCGGCCGACGCGAAGGCTCGCGGCAGCGGCAGTCACCTCGTGATGATCGGCATCCTGCCGACGCTGCGGCAGGAGGACGTGCAGGCGGGCAACCTGTCGGCCAACGCGCGCTACCTGGTCATGAACGAGCAGATCTTCGCCGCGCGAGGCGAAGATATCAGGATCGCGATCGACGGCGCCGAGCGGCTGCTCACGCACGCGGACAGCATCACCCCCGAGGCCGCCTGCACGAGCGTGCAGCTGCATCTCCAGGTCAGCCCCGATGCCTTCGCGAGCTACTGGAACGCCGCTCAGGCTATCTGCGGCGTGCAGGTCGCACTCGCCGCCAACTCTCCGTTCCTGTTCGGCCGTCAGCTCTGGCACGAGACCAGGATCACGCTGTTCGAGCAGGCCACGGACACGCGACCGGAGGAGCTTAAGCAGCAGGGCGTGCGGCCCAGGGTATGGTTCGGCGAGCGCTGGATCACGTCGGTGTTCGACCTGTTCGAGGAGAACATCAGGTACTTTCCCGCGCTGCTGCCGATCTGCGAGGACGAGGACCCGCTGGCGGCGATCCAGAGCGGTGCCAGCCCCGCCCTGGGCGAGATGAGCCTGCACAACGGGACGATCTACCGCTGGAACCGCCCGGTCTACGCTGCCGTCGACGGCCGGCCGCACCTGCGGGTGGAGAACCGCGTGCTCCCGGCCGGCCCCTCGGTCGCGGACACGATGGCGAACGCGGCGTTCTACTACGGTCTGGTTCGCGCGCTGGCCGAGGCGCAGCGCCCGATCTGGACGCAGATGTCGTTCGCGACCGCCGCCGAGAACCTGCACGCGGCGGCCAGGCACGGCATGGACGCGCACCTGTACTGGCCGGGCGTGGGCGAGGCGCCCGTGGCGGAACTGGTGCTCCGCCGGCTACTGCCGCTGGCCCGCAGCGGGCTCAGGCGCTGGGGAGTCGGCCCGGCGCACGCCGACCGCCTGCTCGGCATCATCGAGCAACGCTGCCTGACCGGCCGGACCGGCGCCGCCTGGCAGGTAGCCACGGCCGACGCGCTCGCCACGCAGACCGGGGGCGACCGCCCGGAGGCGCTGCGGCTGATGACCAAGACCTACATCGAGCACATGCACACCAATCAGCCCGTCCACACGTGGCCGGAGGGCATCTAGTCAGCCGGCGGCCCGAGCACCCCGAGCGGGCTCGGCGCTGAGAACTTGATCTGGAAGATCAGTTTCCCTGCGGCGTCGTGCTCGATCCCGGCGGCCTGGGGCCGGTATATGCCCGCCTGCACGTCCATTTGCCTGAGCAGGAACCGAAGGTAGTCAGACCTGGGCAAGCCGGAGGCGGCATCGTGGTCCGCCAGATCGGCTATCCGGAGCGGGATGCCGCCGCTCGTCCCGCGGAAGACGGTGCCGAAGTCCAGGATGTCGATCGGATGCAGCGAGGCGAGCGCCGTGAGCACCACGACCAGCCGGGCATCGACCTGCCCGCTCTCCAGCTGTCTCCTGGCCATAGCCGACGCCGCGACCCGCTGGCTGGCCAGCAGCCCGGCTCCGCCGGTTCTCCGCAGCCTCAGGTCCGCCTTCAGGGCGGCCTCGTAGGAGGCGGCTCCTTGCGGAGCCACTACCCGGACGCTGATGGCGCCGCTGCCCGCACCGAAACTGGCCAGGACGGCCGGCGCCCAGTCAGTGCCGAGGCTGCTGCCGAACCGGCGCTGGACCGCCGGTGTCACGACCACGACCTGCGCATGCAGCGGATACGGCGAGTCTGGCCTGATCAACTGCAGGTGGCGGCCGGGGAACCCGTGAGCCGTGAGCGCGTCGCACATGGCCTGGTCACAGGCTACCAACGCGGCGTGACTGACCTGCCCGGCG
>WNGG01007553.1_pt1 | contig 12385 bp, 18 predicted proteins | sample 5400661 | NCBI WGS metagenome assembly WNGG01 (sample SAMN13153372, study PRJNA577476) | soil metagenome | isolation source: 100 cm soil or saprolite under Garry oak tree replicate 1 | place: USA:California | collected 2016-06-15 | reverse complement strand
TACTTCTGGCTACGGCGCTGTCGTTCGGATGGACGCTTTCGTCATTCACTCAGGCAGCGCCTCAGATCTCCTCGCCTGCCGGAGTAAAGATTCGCAGTATCGGCGCCATTCTAATCACGGTGGCTGATATGGACCGATCACTGGATTTCTATTCGCACGTCCTTACATTCGAGAAGGTGTCGGACACGGAGGTAGGTGGCGACGATGTCGAACACCTCTTCGGAGTATTTGGGGCACGCGTGCGAGTTGTTCGGATGAAGCTTGGCGATGAATCTATCGAACTTGCCCAATTCCTCGCGCCGCGCGGACGTTCGATTCCTGTGGATTCACGAAGCAACGATCTTTTTTAAGGATCCGGATGAGCACCCTATTGAAATCCTCGAGTTTCCAGAGGGCAAGGGAGATCCGAAATGGCATCGCGGCAGTGAACGCCTCTTTCTCGGGATCGATCATACGGCCATCGCCGTCTCGGACACAGATACAAGCCTCAAGTTCTACCGCGATCTGCTCGGTTTGCGGGTGGCCGGAGAGAGCGAAAACTACGGAACAGAGCAAGAACACCTCAATAATGTATTCGGCGCCCATCTCCGGATCACCGCGCTACGCGCCCCGACCGGCCCCGGAATCGAACTCTTGGAGTACTTGAGCCCGCGCGATGGGCGCCCCTTCCCTGTCGATGAGCACGCGAACGACCTTGTCCATCGAGAAACAATTTTGATGACGCCGGATGCAGATGCAGCGGCATCCCAGCTCAGCGCAGCAAGAGTGAGGTTTGTATCTTCTGGCGTTGTCGCGAATCACATGCAAATGCTCGACTTTAGCAAGGCATTTCTCGTGCGTGACCCCGACGGCCATGCAATCGAAATTGCGGCTCAATGAGCAGTTCCGGAAGTAGGAGTGTGGTTTTTGACGAAGCACGAAGATAAGAATGAACAGCCAATCTACAAGGATGCGAATCACGAGAGATCGATACGGTTCACGAGCGAGTTGATTCATGAGTTCACGAACATGCTCACCGCTGTGATCGGTTATAGCGAACTGGCACTTCACGCAATCGAAGATTCCCATCCAGCGCGGGAATGGCTGGAGAAGATTCGCAAGCACACGAGAGAACTGGGAGCCCTGCTCCAGAAATTGATTGCTCTGAAGCAATCAAAACGTGGTGAACAACTATGAATGCCGAAGAAAAGCGACTCGAAGAAGCACGTTCGCGCAAAGCGCATTGGAAGCGATGGGGCCCGTACGTCAGCGATCGCGCCTGGGGAACAGTGCGCGAGGACTATAGTGCGACCGGTGAAGCGTGGGAATATTTTCCTCATGATCACGCCCGCTCCCGTGCATATCGCTGGAACGAGGACGGCCTCGCCGCGATTTGCGACCGTCACCAATTCGTCTGCTTCGGGCTCGCACTTTGGAACGAAGCAGATCCCATCCTCAAAGAACGTCTCTTCGGCCTTACCGGTAACGAAGGCAATCACGGCGAGGACGTAAAGGAGTATTACTTCCACCTTGACAGCACGCCGACGCACTCCTACATGAAATTCCTCTACAAGTATCCGCAGCGCGCCTATCCCTACGGACAATTGCTGGAAGAAAACCGGCGCCGTTCGAAACAAGATCCCGAATTTGAGCTGCTCGATACTGGCGTCTTCGCCGAAAATCGATATTTCGATGTGGTCGTCGAGTATGCCAAAGCCGCCTCCGAAGACATCCTCATTCGTATCACCGCGCACAATCGCGGACCCGAACCGGCGCGCGTGCATCTATTGCCGACAATTTGGTTCCGCAACACCTGGTCCTGGAATCAAGGCCGGACCAAGCCAGTCGTAAAAAAGGTCGATGCTCCCGGCAAAATCACCACACTCGCGCTTGAGCATCCTGAAACTAGCAGGCTTTGGCTCCATTGCGAGGGTGCGGTTGAGACACTATTCACGGAAAATGAAACGAATACGCAGCGCCTCTACGGACATTCCGGGCCAGCGTATGCCAAGGACGGCATCAACGACTACATCGTCGTTGGCAACAGGGATGCAGTGAATCCAGCGCAGTCTGGCACTAAGGCTGCTGCGCACTATTCCCCCGTGGTTCCTCCAGGTGGTAGCGTGACGATCAAACTGCGCCTCACGAAAGAAAGCCCCGCTTCCCAGAAGAATCCCCTCGACAGCGAATTTGACCGCATCTTCGTGCAGCGCCAGAAAGAAGCCGATGAGTTCTACGCCAAGGTAATGCCGGCCTCGCTGTCAGAAGACGCCCGAAACGTCCAGCGCCAAGCCTTTGCTGGACTCCTGTGGTCCAAACAGTTCTATCACTATGCGCAAAGGGATTGGCTTGCCGGCGATCCGGCGCAACCGGCTCCTCCCGAACAACGCAAGCACGGCCGCAACAGCGACTGGTCGCACGTTTACAACGCCGACGTGATTTCGATGCCTGACAAGTGGGAGTACCCTTGGTATGCCGCGTGGGATCTCGCTTTCCATTGCGTGCCATTGGCATTAGTGGATGCGGATTTCGCCAAAGAACAACTAGTTCTTTTCCTTCGCGAATGGTACATGCATCCCAACGGTCAACTCCCCGCGTACGAATGGGCGCTCGGTGATGTGAACCCTCCCGTTCACGCCTGGTCCGCATGGCGCGTGTACAAAATTGAAAAAAAGGCTCGCGGCAAAGGCGATCGGGCCTTTCTTGAGCGCGTGTTTCAGAAACTCATGCTCAACTTCACCTGGTGGGTAAATCGCAAGGACGCGGAAGGCATGAATGTATTCCAAGGCGGCTTTCTCGGCCTCGACAACATCGGCGTCTTTGATCGCAGCGCACCGCTTCCGACTGGTGGCCATATTGAACAGTCCGATGGGACAGCCTGGATGGCCATGTACACTCTCAACATGCTGGCCATCGCCCTTGAGCTCGCCAGCGAAAATCCCGTCTACGAAGACGTCGCCAGCAAGTTCTGGGAACACTTCCTCTACATCGCAAACGCCATGAGCCATCGCGGCGACGGTATGGACTCGATGTGGAACAGCGAAGACGGATTCTTCTATGACGTGTTGCACCTTCCAAACGGCGAACGCACGCCGATGAAGGTCCGCTCCATGGTCGGATTGATCCCGCTCTTTGCGGTTCAGACCCTTGAACCCGAACTTCTGGAGCGGCTCCCCAATTTCAAACGCAGGCTCGAATGGTTTATCGAGAACCGTCGCGACCTGACATCCAACATCGCCTGTATGCGTACCCCGGGGAATCGCGAACGAAGACTCCTCTCCATCGTCGATGCCGACAAATTGCGTCATGCACTCCGTTACATGCTGGATGAAAACGAGTTCCTGTCGCCTCATGGAATTCGCGCTCTCTCGCGCTATCACATGGACAATCCATACGTCTTGAGCGTCCATGGGACGGAACACCGCGTCGACTATCAGCCCGCGGAATCGAAGACCTCCCTATTCGGCGGGAACTCCAACTGGAGGGGGCCGATCTGGTTCCCCATGAATTTCCTGCTTGTCGAGTCTCTCCAAAAATTCCATCACTACTTTGGAAACGAATTCAAAGTCGAGTTCCCGACCGGTAGCGGACAGATGTTCACGTTAGCCGAAGTAGCTGGAGAGATTTCTCGTCGCTTGAACAGAATCTTTCTGCGCGGTGAAGATGGTCGCCGTCCCGTGGCTGGAAATCTGGAGATTTTCCAGAACGACCCCCACTGGAACGACCTCGTCCTGTTCCACGAGTATTTCCACGGAGATACCGGCAGCGGCGTCGGTGCAAATCACCAAACTGGATGGACCGGACTCGTCGCGAAGCTGTTGGCCCAGAGCGGCGAAGTCCGCGAGAAGAACACTGAGTTTCGATCAAAAAGTGCTGCGAGATAAGGAGAACTTAATGAAAGCAATAGCGGTATTACCTGGCAAAGCAGGGAGCGTGCATCTGGCGCAGGTCCCAAAGCCAAGCGTCGCCGATGTTCCGAACGGCCGCGGCGTGCTGGTCAAGATTCTTCGCGTCGGTGTTGACGGCACGGACAAGGAAATCAATGCGGCCGAATATGGAGCCGCCCCGGACGGCAGCGACTATCTGATACTCGGGCACGAAAGCTTTGGTCGCGTGGAAGAGATTGGCCCAAGCGTTACGGAATTCAAGCCGGGCGATTACGTCGCGCTCACGGTGCGCCGTCCTGGTTCGAGTCTCTACGATCAGATCGGCACCTACGACATGACGACCGACGACACCTACTTCGAGCGCGGCATCAACCTCCGGCACGGCTTTCTCACGGAGTACGTCGTTGATGAACCGGAATACATCATTCGGGTGCCGGAAAACCTAAAAGAAGTCGGCGTCCTGATGGAGCCGATGAGTGTAGCGCAGAAAGCGATTGAACAGGCTTACCGCATCCAGCAGCGCCTCCGCGTATGGCGTCCCAAACGGGCAGCGGTACTCGGAGCAAGCACACTCGGCCTGCTGTCATCGCTTGTTCTGCGACTGCGCGGCCTTGAAGTCACGACCTTTGGGAACACGATGCCACCGTTCCTGAATTCGAGGCTCCTCGAAGAACTTGGCGTCCGTTACGTCAGCACCAAAGAGACGTCGCTAACAGATGCCTCTACGAAATACGGCCCGTTCGATCTGATTCTCGAAGGAACCGGTTATTCACCGCTCGTGTTCGAAGCCATGAATATCCTCGCGAAGAATGGCGTGCTCGCGATGGTGAGCGTTACAGGCGGCTCGCGCCAGCTTGAGGTACCCGCTGACAAGATCAGTCTCGGTTTTGTGCTCGGCAATAAGGTTGCCTTCGGCAGCGTGAACGCGAATCGCGAATACTTCGAAACGGGTGTAAAGGACCTCTCGACGGCGGAACTCCAATACCCCGGGTGGCTGAAAAAACTTCTTACGCACCCCGTGAAAGGATTAGAGAACTTCGAGGAAATCATTCGCCTGCTCACGGATTCCAAGGGATCAATCAAGGTGTATTGCGAAGTCGCGGCAATCGAAGGCGCGCAGACGGCGGCCGCAGCAAGCTAAGGAGGTCATTTGTTTCGCACTTCACCGGAGCGATAAGACTTGCTCACTGATTCAAAAAACCGGCGTGGTCCTCTCTTATCCGAGGCAGGTCAATGGAATGCTTAAGCCAAGGTGACCTCGTCTCCCACTCGCACGACTCCAGGATTAAGGACAGCGCAGTCGAGTGACATTTCCCCCTTGAGCTCTCTCACAATGCGTTTGAGTACGCTGATGTCCTGCTCCTGTGTATCGGGATCCCAGGTGGTCATGACGCATCGAGGGCGAAGACGTTCTGCGTGGATGGGCAGCGAACCGATTTTGAGATTCCGACCAGGCCAGGTTCGCTCCGCAAGGCCTTCGACCCCAGCAATAAGGACATTGGGACGCAGTCGGCGCGCATCGAATTTCACATGTTGAATCGCACCGTCTGTGGCGACGGAGAGAGGCAACACATCAAACCGCTCGGGACCTTCCCAATAGAAGAGCGTTGCAGCCGCGCCAGCCGCGGCGCGGATGAAGTTTAACGCTTCAGGCGCGGCCCATTGAATTCCGTTGATCTGGGGCTGGCCGTCGTCGCCGAGAGAGCCCTGCAGCGCTAGCAGCTGCGGATGAGTGCGAGAGGTAATGAGCCGCCCGGCTGGCCCTTGTACAAGGACTATGCGGTCGCCAGTGAGGCCGAGTTCGCCAACTGAACATTCTTCGACACGTTCACCCCCCAACGATTTCACTGGATAACGCCACAGCTCTTTGACATACATCGAAGCTCCCGGATTTCATGGAAGATAACTATTCGCTAGCGAAGCCGCGCCAATCGCTTCAAGCACCTTAACCGTGTCCGTGTACATGTTGAATCGAACGATTTTCCCATCGCGCACCACCCACCGATGCGCGAAGGGAGCGGACATGCTTCGACCTGTAGTCCTGAAAGTGCCTGCATAAGTACCGAAGGAAACAACGCGCTCGTCTGCGGCAATAAACTCATGGGGCGTCACAGAAAAGACAACCCAATCGTTTGCTAATGGAATGAGTAACTTGTCAACTACGGCCTGTGGACCTCGCCATGTACCGCTGTACTAGGGAAAGCCCTCTGCTTCGGTCCATTCAAGATCAGGAGAGAGCAACGCCACCGCACGTGTCACGTCTCCGACACGCAAAACGTCATAGAACTCCTGCACAACTGAAACCACATCAGTCACTGCTCGCCTCCAAGATAATTTGATAAGACATCCAGTTAATGTGTGCCATCGACGGCCCCCACGATGAGCCGGACGACGGACTCAGGAGCCGAAGCGAGCGGCGTGTGGTCCACAGCCTGGGAATCGATGTGGGCTTTAATCCGCTCAGCCATGAAACGCTGCGTGGCCGGTGAAATCATGCGATCCTCTTCGGCCAGCATGTACCACGATGGCTTTTCCGTCCAGCCGGGCTTGGTCATTGGCTCGCCAAGGCATTTCAAGGCAATCGGCTTTTGGGTCGCGGTCATAAAGGCGATCTCATCGGAGGTAGCTTCGGGTGCGACAGCATTGGCGAATCCCTCTGCCGACATCCAAAGAAGGCCGTTTTCATCGGGAATAAGTTGCGGCGCCTTTGGGTGTGGCTCAGCCCGATGAAACAACTGGCCGACTGTTTCGCCTTCATCCGGGACTATGGCAGCGATGAAGACCAAAGCTTTTACCCTCGATAGGCCGGAGGCGACGGCAGTGATCACCGCGCCTCCGTAAGAGTGGGCCGCAAGGACTACGGGCCCACTCACCCTGCCAAGGACACACCGGACGGCCACGATGTCGTCCGTCAACGAGGTGAGCGGGATTTGCGCGGACACGACGTTGAGGCCGAGGTGCTGCAGTGGGGGGATGACTTTGTTCCAACTCGACCCATCCGCCCAAGCTGCGTGCACGAGGACAACGGTAGTGCTTGGGTTCCCTTGATCGCTCATTTTGCTGTCCTCCTTGCGTAGACTGCGATCGGCAGACCGACGAATACTGCGTGTCCGATCACTCCGTTTAGGAAGAGGCCTAGAGAAAACGGAGTGTGCGCAACCGCGGACAGCGGCAGCACCAGATAGTTCATAAAGAAGTACACGGCGGCACCGAACAGCAACCCTAAGAGGATGGCCTTGCTCTTGAGAACCGGCATCCAGGCGCTCGCCAGCACATACACTGCCGCGGCCACGAATGCGATGAAGAAGTGAAGCGCGGTTCCCAATGCGGCGGTCCCAAGCCCACCATTGAAAGAGGAAGGCCCAAGTAACCCGCTGGCGATGTATTGCAATACTTGGATCGGGTTAAGTCCCTTGGTCCCGAAGGCAACGACGCCATCCACAGCGTCGAGCACTCCGGCCACGAGCCCGCCCCACAGGATGGCCTTGGGAAGGGTCAGCACACTTGTCGAAACTGGGTTGGCAGCGGAGCTCATAGGGACGCCGCTTTCCCGCTGGCGCGACCGAGGAATTCACGGATTCGCTCCGCAATGAAGACGCCCTCCTCTTCAAGCGCGAAGTGCCCAGCATTCAGAAGGTGAAGCTCCGCATTCGGCAAGTCGCTCAAGAATGCCTTTGCGCCGTGGACACTGAAGAACGGATCGTTCTGCCCCCAGACGATCAGCGTTCTTGGCTGCTTCTCGCGGAAGTATTGGTGCCATTCGTCATAGAGCGCTACGTTCGACGGATAGTTGTGGAACAGGTCAAGTTGGATGGCATCATTTCCCGGGCGATCGAGAAAGTGCTGATCGTGTGTGTACGAATCCGGGCTGATGCGCTCGGGATTCTTCCCTCCTTGGGTGTACTGAAACCGCGTAGTCTCGGCCGTAAGAAGTGCCCTAACGGGCTTTTCGGTCTCTGAATTCCGGTTGGCCCAGAAGGCCTTCAGAGGTTCAAATGCCGCGCTGATGCCTTCGACGTACGCGTTGCCATTCTGGACGATGATGGCGTCGATAGCTTCCGGATGCCTTGAGGCGATGCGGAATCCAACCGGCGCGCCGTAGTCCTGAACGTAGATGCTGAACTTGCGGAGGCCAATAACTTCGAAGAGCAGCTTTTCTACGTGTTCGGTCAAATTCTCGAACGTGTATTTGAATTCCGTCGCCGCCGGCTGTGCGCTGTAGCCGAAACCGATGTAGTCCGGCGCGATAACGCGGAAACGGTCCGCAAGCCGGGGGATCAACTCGCGGAACATGTGCGACGAGGACGGAAATCCATGGAGAAGCACGATTGCTGGTGCATCCTTTGGACCCGCCTCGCGGTAGAATAATTCAAGACCTTTGACAGCAACACGATTGTAAGTGGTCATAGTTTTCAGCCTTTCGCGATGTGCCCCCGCTTTCAGCGAGCTGCAGCCGCCAGTGGTTTCACGACCGGAAAGTCCACGTCCACTTGGAAAGCGGTGTTGAAATAGTTTGTGAAAATGTTCAAAGCGGTGAGCGCCACGACTTCAGCGATCTCCCCATCGGTAAGTCCGCCCTTGCGCGCGGCGTCCACGTCGGCTTCGCTTACGGCGCCGCGCTTTTCGACCAGCGCGCGTGACAACTGAAGAGCAGCGGCTGGCTTGACGTCGGCCGCCTGTCCGCGGCGGCTTTCGAGAACTTCTGCGTCGCTCAATCCCACCAGCTTGCCGATTGTGGAATGAGCTGACAGGCAGTAGTTGCACTGGTTTGCCTCAGCAGTTCCCAGTGCAATGCGTTCCCGAATCTTGGCATTCAGGCTGCCTCCATCCAGAGCGCCGCTGAACGCGATGTAGGCTTCCAGCACCGCGGGCGAATTCACCATCACGCGCGTCATGTTGGGAACGAGGCCAAGCTTCTTCTGTACGGCGGTGAGAAGTTCGTGTGCTTTGCCGGTGGACTTCTCCGGGTCAATGATCGGAAGACGAGACATTATGATTCTCCTTTGCATCTAATTAGAGTAACCTCCAATATAGCTGTTTTGAAGGTTACGTGTTTAGAGACGGGAAACGGCAAAAGGTTTCAAAAATCTTCCTTGTTTGGGAGGGCTCATGCCTGATTTCTTGTTCGTCGGCAACGATCCAACCTTAGACCTTGTAAACACAGAAGTTATCCTCGACGGGATCCGCACCGACCTCTTGCAGAGCTTCGAAGACCTTACCCAGTGGTTAAAGCAGGCAAACTTGGCTTCAGCGAACGAAATGCAAAGGTTGGCAAAGGTCTGGACGGACGCTCCAGAGGCCAGAGATACGCTTCAAGAGGTGCGCGCTCTGCGCAGTCTTCTCCGGCAGGCCGTAGAGCGAATCGCCAAAACTGGGCGCCTACCAAGGGAACTCGCAGGCGTGCTGGGGAAGGAGTTGCAGCACCCGCGTCTGGCGACAGAGGTCATGCAATCTCAAGGGAAGCTGAGAACGAAGCCGCGTTGGATCCTGGAAAAGCCTCGGGATCTTTTGGTCCCCTTAGCGCATTGTGCCGCCAACTTCTTCGCGACAGCGGACTACCTAGCTATCCGCAAGTGTGAAGATCCCAAATGCATACTTTGGTTCTACGACAGCAGCAAGAATCACAGTCGCCGCTGGTGCAGCATGGAACTGTGTGGCAATCGGGCGAAAGTTGCTGCCTTCCGCGAGCGGCTTTGATTACTCGGACTCGGCTTATGTACGTCTGCATCGACCGACATGCGCCAAAGCAGCGCCGCCCCGGACGCCACTTCGATGAAGCTGGCGATTCCGAAGCCGACAAGCGAGATGCTGCCTGCGAGGGCGCCTGCGATGACACCGACGACTAAACCCTCAAGGGCGTTCCATGTGACGGTGAAATATTCAAGCCTTCGACCGCGGCGCACCACCTCGGTTCGTTCCATGATTGCGGTCTCAGCCATATCCGCAGTCTACTCCGTCGCGCAGCAAGCTCATTTGGACAATTATCAAGCCTCTAGCTTCAGTTTTTCTTCTCGGAATAAATGGTCTGCAATGCCTCACGCGTACCATCGATGAAGCGCACCACCGGACGGCCCTTGAATTCCGGTTGAGGCGGCGCGTCTGTCCAGAGTTGTTCTGGCTTATAGACTGCGATGTAGTCCCAGACGACACTCGGACGATCATGCTCTCCCATCGCATGGGAGAGCACTCGGTTTCGGTCCCAGTATTGCTTGACCCGCTCATCGTGAATGCGCCGAAGAGTGATGGTCGAAGGCGCGCTCAGGTCACTGGCCAGCACGGGCTCCCAAATTACGAACACGCGCAGATGCGAGTCTTTTTGTGTTCGAAGTAACGATTGGAGTGCGGAGGCCCCCGCACGCAGACCGGTCAAGTCGGTGAAAGAAGCATCAGCACACGAACGCTGGCGTGGCTGCCGTTAAACTCATCCTTGAGTTCACTCAGATTCGCCGAACTTAGATCGGCGAGAGGTGCTTGACCGCTCGGAGTCTGGTGTTCCCCCATACAGGTAAAACAAGCCAGCAAAAACGACGAGAGCGGTGAGACCTAACTCAATGTTCCGACGTTTCATAGCAGCCTCTCCAGAAGATCTGCAAATGCCTGCGGAAGCAGAATTGAGATGGCCACAATCAGAGCCGACAGCCACAGAACCACTTGGCTGAGAACACTCGGTTTGCAATTACATTGCGTGACGCGCCTGCTTTGATAAAACCCGAGAGCAATGAAGAGAACGGAAACCGCCAAAAGATATGGCCGAAGGGCCCCGACGTAACGAGCGAGAAAGCTAGCGCTGCTTGCCGTTCCAGCAGCGAGCACAAACGGAAGCACCGGCAGGCAACAGGTCAAAGCAGCCAGAACACTCCCAACCGCTGAGAGCGCCGCGGCGAGCGCCCCCTTCGAGGAGGGTTTGCCAGTCGTGCCAACGGCCTCAGTATTCATGGATGCTCATTCCTCTCCTCTAAGAGCAAATGACAAACGCAGGGAGAGCGCATTCGCATCCTCACAACCGCGATGCGGAACGCTGCGCATAGCGCCATTCCACTAGAAACGCAATGCCGACTCCGATGAGAACGAATGGCCATACCAGGAGGTTGTTGACGTGAACCAAACTCGCGTCCGACACTAGGAAGACAACGGCAGCGAGCAAGAATAGTGGCCCAGTGATAGCGCAGTGCAGAGTGCGATGCCTAAGCCAGTTAGCAAAGCAGCCGATTGCCATCGCGAAAAGGATCGTGGTAGCAGAGGAGGCATGGAGAGGGCGCCAATAAACTCCAATTAGGCTGAGTACTCCCCACGCAATCAGAGACGCAGCGAACCAGTAGCAAATCGCTGCCGGCGAGCTGCAGCAAGCTTCTTTGGGCTCTGTCATGACTTGCACCCCTATTCACGGAACTCAGCATCGCCGCCAAGGATGCCGAGAGACCCGCGCTGGTTTTTACGGTCTAGCGACTTGCCGAGCTTTCAGCACTGCCTGATGAATCATGTCCGCTGGCGGAAGACCGACTTGTTTCGATCCGGAATACAGACGGCAGCTCAGCGAGAACCTCTCAGGATCCTGCGATTCTCCAGCGACATCCTGTCCATTGATTCGGATGGTCGGAGAACCGCCAAACTTAAGCTCGCTCGCCATCCCTTCGTCCCTGATGAGCACTTCATGGATCTTCGTCTCGATACCTTCTGCGGCCAAGATATCTCTGACGAGCTTCACCGCCGCGGGGTGAGTCGGGCAGTCTGCGACGTATAAGACCTCAACTTTCACTCGGCACTCTCCGGTTTACGGATATTCTTTTCTCGCAAGATAGGGCAATGAGCAGGTTGGTTGTGTAGTTCTCTCTTGCAACTCCGCAGGGCCAAGCGCAGCTCGTGTTCCAGCTTCTGGAGGTCGGCGAGCTTCCGGCGGACGTCAGAGAGCTTTTCTTCTAGTCGGCGGCGCACTGGCGCACACGGCTGTAGGCGGGTTCCCCTCAGATTCAAGAGTCCGCGAATCTCACTAAGTTTGAATCCCAAGCCCTGTACGCGGCGGATAAAGGCGAGTGTCTCCACATCGGTTTCCGCGTATTGACGGAATCCGCCCTGTGTTCTTGGCGCTCGCGGGAGCAGTGCGTTTCGTTCGTAGAACCGAATCGCATCAACGCTGAGGCCGATCCTTTTCGCTACGGTGCCAATTTGCATTCTGCTTGGCTCCTTTGTGTACCGTACACCCTGGAGTATAGTCCAGAGTCAAGCGCTCTTTTTCGCGTGTGATGTGAGTGAGAAAAAATTGGGGTCCAATTGAACCCACTGGGGTCCATTTGGTGTCCAAAACGGTCCATTTTTATGCTGGATTCAGGTAGCTTAGCCGTGTAAGACCAATTGGATCATCGTGAGTTATGGAGCGGGCGATGGGAATCGAACCCACGTCCGAAGCTTGGGAAGCTTCTATACTGCCATTGTACGACGCCCGCTCTGAAGATTAAGCTAGCAAATCGGAGAGGGGCCTGCAAGGGCCCGGGCAAACGCAGCGTGCTTTCCTGAGGTCAGGG
>WNGG01007141.1_pt1 | contig 12387 bp, 11 predicted proteins | sample 5400661 | NCBI WGS metagenome assembly WNGG01 (sample SAMN13153372, study PRJNA577476) | soil metagenome | isolation source: 100 cm soil or saprolite under Garry oak tree replicate 1 | place: USA:California | collected 2016-06-15 | reverse complement strand
TGGAGCCCGCGGCACTGCATGCGGTGCTTGTGGCGGAATCGCCGGAAGGCGAGGTAATCGGCTGGGGTCACGTGAGCGTGAACCATTTGATCGAGAACGACGTCCGCGCGGAGCTGAACGGGCTGGTCGTTGCCGAAGGGCAGCGCAGCCTTGGCGCGGGGCAGCGGATACTCGAGCAAGCGGAGAAATGGGCGCGCCAGCGAGGCTGCCGCGCGTTGCATCTCCGTTCCAATGTGATTCGCGCGCGCGCGCACCAATTCTACGAGCGGCAGGGTTACGAGCATTACAAGACGCAGAAAGCGTTTCGCAAGGCGCTGTAGCGGGCAGCGCCGCGCCTCCACTCCGCTGTCTTTTCCCGCGTGCAGCTAGCTGGAATGGATTCCTCCACGGAATAGCGGATCGGCTACACTGGTTTGCAGGTCTATCGTTTTACGATATAATCGCATCGAGATGAATCGGACTACCCGCCCCGGGGACTATCGCGCCCTCGCCGAGTTCCGCCGCCAGATTCGAAAGTTTCTGAATTTGAGCGACCAGGCCGCCCGCGCGACGGGTCTCGAACCCCATCAGTACCATGTGCTCCTGGCGATTCGCGGGCTTCCCGAGGGGACGCCGGCCACGATCCGCGCGCTGGCCGATCAGCTCCTGCTGCGCCACCACAGCGCAGTGGAGCTGGTGGATCGCATGGCCAAACACGGCTACGTTCGGCGGGTGCGAAGCACGGATGACCGCCGCGAGGTGCTGGTTGGCCTGACTCCTCGCGCTCAGAAGCTTCTGGACAAGCTGGCGCAACAGCGCCTGGCGGAGTTGCATGACACCGGTCCCGAATTGGTCCGCGCCCTCGACCGTCTCCTTGAACGCACCCGGCAGCAGAGCAATTCCCGGCGAACGAACGGTGAGAAAAGTAAGTAACCAGGAGAAGCGAATTGTCTGAGCCGGGATCCAAGCCAATCGCCGAGCCTGCCTCCGCTCCAAAGCACGGGGCTGGAGCTGAGAAGCTCGGCGACTTTACGACGAGCCTGCGCGTGCTGCTCCGGCCGGACCGCAGCCAGGAGGATTGACCGTTTTCGCGAAATCTCCTGGCTGCGCCGGCAGGATTGGTCTGAAGTGGGAAGACCCTTTCGCTTGAATGGGCGCGCTGCAGCTAGAAGCTGCCGCCGCCCCCGCCACCGAAGCCGCCGCCGGAAAATCCTCCACCGCCGCCGAACCCCGAGCCCCCGGTGCTCCGCGGCGCCGAAGCCATGACGCTTCCCGCGCGTGTGCTCATGGCGTCGAGGTCGTGCACAAACCCCATCGCGTAAAAGTTCGGCCCGACCGCCGAGCCGCGGTACCACTCGGGTGGCTGCGTATAAATTTTCTGAAAAGCCGTGACCCACTTTTTCTCGACGCCCAGCGCCATGGCAAACGGCAGAAACTTTTCGAACATCTGCGGGGTTTTGATGGTCCGTTCAAAACGGTCTTCTTCCACGTGGCTCAGAAAATCCTCAAACCCCAGAACGCCTTCCAGGGTTCGCGCGCCGGAAAGCGTTCGCGCGGGCATGAACCAGCCAAATCCGAAGATAATCGCGGCGCTTGCAATTCCGGCCAGGATAAACGGCAAGGGCGCCATCCCCAGTGCCGCAGACAAGCCGCCAGCAAAGGCAACGGAAACGATTCCGATAACAAGAGCGGCGATGAGATAGGCCTGGCGGACTTTGTCGGGCCGGTGCAAGTAGTAGCCGTGCTTCACGAGCGATTCGAAGATGCGGTCGCGGATGAGGGGAATATTTTTGTAAAACTTGTTCTGTAATTCGCTGAGTTCGACGGATTCATCGGTGCCGGCGGAAAACACGCCGTCCAAAAGCTCCACTTCATGGGGCTTCAAACCGGTCCATTCCTCGCGCTTCTTGCGCAAATGGAACACATATTCCTTGTCGGACCACAGGCCCATCATGTGCTCTTTCTTTTTTTCTTCGATCAGGAGGAAGCCGCGCACGGCCAAATCCACCAGGGTCGCCGTGACGTCGCGCATGGCCGCCTGGTTGTCCACGAGAGTGCCGGCTTCACCGGGCGTCAGCTCCTCGGGCGGCGCGTATTGAGCGGCGATGGAGTGCAGGCGAGGGTCGCGGCCGCGGGTGTACCAGAGCCAGAACATCACACCAAATACGAGCAGCGGAAGGACGAGCGGCCAATTGCTTCGCACGAACAAATAAAGCCTGTCTGCCACAGTAGGCTCGTGGACAAAACCCTTGTCCCAGCCGACGACGGCCGTCAGTCCCTGGCGGAATCCCAGAGAACGGCGCAGGCGGAGTTCGACGAGCGGGCCGGAAACCTCCGCCTCGGCGTCCTGCTCGCGCGAACCGTAAGCGCCCGTGAAAGTCGTGGCGCGCACGCCGGTGACTCCCTGAGGGAGAAAGATTTTTGCGCTTGCGGCTTGAATGGGAACTTCCCACTCGTCGCCGGTGATGTTCCAGTAGAGTTCGTCATGGTCCTCGAAGAATTTCAAGCCGTCATACACGCGGTAATGGATCACGACGGTGCGCATGGCGTCCTGCGCGCCGGGAACGTAAATCTTCAGCTTGAAGTAATGGCGCTCCCGGCTGCTTTCGTATTTCAGCCTTGCGCCGCTTGCGTCGGTGACGCTCAGAACGTCGAGCAACAGTTCGTAGTTGAATCCTTGCGGCGTGACGTATTCGACCGGAATGGTGCGGTAGATTCCGTTCCACGCCCCGATGAAGCGGGGCGAAATGGTTTCGGTGACGTCAAGGACGCCATTTTCTTGGACCATGATTTCCGCGCTGAATTCCTGGATGACGAGTTGCCGCGCAAATGCCGGGAGGGCTGCCGCGAGAAACAACGCGAGCAGAACAGCGGCCAGCCGGAAGTCGCGCGGGTGGCCTGCGAGCCGGGTCCTGGTCATGCGGCTTCCTCAGGACGGCTGGGCATTGGGCGTGTTGAAGCTGACTTTCGGGACTTCGCGCTCGGCCGCTGCGGTGATCTCGAAAAACTCGCGCGGCTTGAAATTGAACATTCCGGCGATGATATTCGAGGGGAACTGTGCGATCTTGGTGTTGAGGTCGCGCACTACAGCATTGTAGTAGCGGCGCGCATTCTGGATCGTGTCTTCGAGCTGCGCCAGCGTTTGCTGCAACTGCGAGAACGTTTCGACGGCGCGCAATTGCGGATAGGCTTCGGCGAGAGCAAACAGGTTTTTCAGCGCGCCGGCCAGAACCCCTTCCGCTTCACCCTTTGCGGCGGGCCCCTGCGCGGCCATGGCGCGGCTACGCGCGTTAATAACGGCTTCAAGCGTGCCTTTCTCATGCGCCGCGTAACCCTTCACCGTCTCGACGACATTGGGAATCAAGTCGTAACGCCGCTTGAGCTGGACATCAATGTCGGCCCATGCGTTTTCACACTGCACCTTCAGCCGCACCAGCCCGTTGTAAATGCTGATGACGAAGATGAACAGCACCGCAACAACGATGAGCACTATCCACATAGTTGGTCCTCAATCGTGCGCTGGATTCGGAACCCTGAAAACTTGGGACACTATACGGCGCAGGCGATGCTTCTGTAAAGCAGCGATAGCCGGTGCGGCGGCCCACAGGCGGGCCGGCATGAGTCCGAGCCAGTGCGCCCCGCGTCCTAAGGATGAGCCGGAAGCTTTGGATTAAGCCGGCGAGCTTCGGCGAAGGCCTTGCGAGCTTCTTCAGCACGCCCCGCTTTTTCGAGCGTCAGGCCGAGGTTGTAGTGGAGATCCGCATCGTCCGGTGAAAGAGCCACGGCCTTGGCCCAGGCCTCGCTGGATTCGCGGTAGCGCCGCAGATCAAACAATGCCGCGGCCAGGTTGGCCTGGGCCTTCAAATTGTGCGGCTGGAGTTCGAGCGCCTTGTGAAACTCCGGCACAGCTTCCATTTGTCTGCCCGTCAGCGTGAGCGCTACGGCGTGATTCGCAAGCGCGTCGGCGTACTGTGGATTCAAGTCGAGTGCTCTCCGATATTCCGCGAGGGCCTCGGCAAATTTTCTTTGTCCGGCCAGAGCGAGACCGAGATTGTTGTGAAGCTCCGCGCCTTCTGGGTGCGCCTTCAGTGCGGATTCCAGCGCGGCTCGCGCACCGGCAAAGTCGCTCCTCGCCAGCAGAGCGACGCCCAGCGACTCCGACGCCTCGGGAAAATCCGGGCGCGCAGCTAGAGCTGCGCGCAGCAGGGGAATCGCGTCGGCGCTGCGCCCTGCGGCAGTCAACGCGTTCCCCAGCGCGAGACGCAGATCGGCTCTTTCCGGCCGGGCCTTCTGTGCGACTTCGAGCAACGGGATGGCCTCTGCCGCGCGGCCCGCCTGCGTCAGCGCGTTGCCCAAACCAAGCAGCGTGTCCGGATCGTTTGGCTGGAGCTGGTTGGCACGCTGGAGATCGCGGATGGCCTCGCCGGTATTGCCTTTTCGCTGCTGGAGGTTCCCGAGGCTATACAAAACTGTCGGCGTGTCCGGGTGGAGTTCGAGGCTGCGCGCGTACGCGGAAATGGCATCGTCGAGCTGATTCTTTGCCGCCAGCGCGTCGCCGAGCGTCGCGAACACGTCGGGGTCAAACGGTTTGGCCAGCACGGCGCGCTGCAGGACGGAAACAGCCTCGTCGAACTGGCCTTTTTTCTGGAGAGCGGCGCCGAGTTTGGCGAGCGCATCTGCGGAGCGCGGCGCAAGCGCCACTGCCTTGCGATACGCCTCGATGGCTTCTTCGAGTTTGCCCTTCGCTTCCAGAACGATGCCCCGCGAGGCATACCAATCCGCGGTGCGCGGCCATGTGGCAATGGCAAGGTCAATTCGGGCGAGCGCGTCGTCCAAACGGCCCTGGCGATAATAGACGAGCCCCAGATTGTTCGACGTGACCGCGTAATTGAATCGCTGCCCGGGCATTTTCTGATAGAGCGCTGCGGCTTTCTCGTAGTTTGCGGCAGCTTCGTCCAAATGTTCCTGGTCAGCAAGTGCCAGGCCCAGCTTGAAGAGAACTTCGGGATCGTTCGGCTTGAAGCTGGCCGCCTGGCGGTAACTGGAAACGGCGCCATTCAGGTCGCCGGATTCGTAGAGTTTGTCTGCTTTTTTTATAAGCGCGTTTGCATCGCCGGTTGTAGGCCCTGCGGATTGACCAGCAAGCAGCAGGGATGCACCGAGGGAAGCAAGCAGCAGACCTGCGCAAAAAGGAGAAGGGACTCTGGCAGTGGTTCGGACGAGGTTCATCTTCGCCTCTCTCATCTCAGCTATCTTGTTGATCCGCAGCCGGGAAGGAGCCGGGGACGCGGCCAAAAGGGTAGCACAGCGGGCGCCTGCTGCTGCGCGAATGGTACCGCTGGAATATAGTTCATTTTTGGTTTAATCTTCGCACGCGGGCGGGTCTTCCCTCTATTCATGCTCTTCAAATCTCTTAGCGCCGCCGTCTTCGGCATCGAAGCGTACCTCGTGGAAGTCGAGGTGGACGTCGGCTCGACCAAGATGGGCGAGTTCAACGTTGTGGGCCTGCCCGATATCGCCGTCAAGGAAAGCCGCGAGCGGATTAAATCGGCGCTGAAAAATTGCGGATACGATTTTCCCTCGCCCCATGGCGTCACCATCAACCTGGCTCCCGCCGACGTGCGCAAGGAAGGCTCGGCGTTCGATCTGCCGATGGCGCTGGGCATTCTCGGATGCCTCGGAACATTTTTCGGCAAGCCGCTCGACCGCATGATTTTTCTGGGCGAACTTTCTCTGGATGGCGGCGTCCGTGCGGTGCACGGCGCTCTCTCTGCTGCGCTCGCGGCGCGCGAGAAGGGAATCCGCGCGCTGGCCGTTCCGGAAGCCAACGCGCGTGAGGCCGCCGTGGTGGAAGGGCTCGACGTGTTTCCGCTGCGCTCTCTGCCGCAAGCGGTGGACCTAGTGAACTCGCCCGAATCCTTCCAGCCGTTGCGGATCGATACGCAGGCCATGCTTGCGGAGGCCGCGCAATATTCGGTGGACCTTCGCGACGTTCACGGCCAGCAGGCCGCCAAACGCGCCCTCGAAGTGGCCTGCGCGGGCAGCCACAACATCATCTTCATCGGTCCGCCCGGCGCCGGCAAGACCATGCTGGCGAAACGCATCCCCACGATTCTTCCGCCGATGTCGCTGGAAGAAGCCATCGAGACCACGCGCATCCACAGCGTCGCCGGAATACTGGAGGATTCGCGCGGCCTGGTGGGGACGCGGCCCTTCCGCTCACCGCACCACACCATCAGCGATGCCGGACTGATCGGCGGTGGGGCGGTGCCGCGGCCGGGGGAGGTTTCGCTCGGGCACAACGGCGTGCTGTTCCTCGACGAGCTCCCCGAATTTCAGCGTAACGTCCTGGAAGTGATGCGTCAGCCGCTGGAAGACGGGGCAGTCACCATCGCTCGCGCGGCGATTTCGGTGACGTTTCCATCACGCTTCATGCTGGCCGCGGCGATGAATCCGTGTCCCTGCGGTTTTTTCGGAGACCCGACGCGCGAATGCCATTGCACACCTCCACTGATCCAGCGCTACGTCTCGAAAATCTCCGGTCCGCTGCTGGACCGTATTGACATCCACATCGAAGTCCCCGCGGTGAAGTACAAGGAACTGCGAAGCCAGCATGTGGCGGAAGACTCGAACAGCGTGCGGCAGCGCGTGATACAGGCGCGGCAAGCGCAGTTGAAGCGTTACGCGGAGGAGAAAAAAGTGTACGCCAACGCGCAGATGCCGCCGAAACTCATTCGAAAACACTGCGCGATTTCTGAGGAAGGCGAGAAACTCCTCGAAAACGCCATTACGCGCCTGGGGCTTTCCGCCCGCGCGCACGACCGCATCTTGAAAGTCTCGCGCACCATCGCGGATCTGGACGGCTCGGCGGGCATCCAGCCCAACCACCTGAGCGAAGCCGTCCAGTACCGCAGCCTCGACCGCACTTATTGGGCCTAGATGCTGCGCGTTAGCTCTTGCCAACACTCCCCGGTTAGCGCCAGTCATGATAGGCTTGTTCCATTGACTTCGCCTTGGCCGCTATGCTACCCATACGTAGCTTGCAGTCAGCCCTAGCGGCAGCGTGAGAAGAGTTCCTTTCGCCGGCTATCCCAAGGCGCGGAGACGGTCCTGAATATCGGCCCGAAGGAAGTTTTGCCGGAGGGCCCGCGACCCCGAATGACACCGCAAACCAACCGAATTGATGTCACCCTCGATACGGCTCTGGACAGCGTGGGCCTTGCCGAGGAGATGAGCCTGCGCGTGGCCAGCGCTGCCGGCTTTGGCGATGAGGAATGCCACCGCATCGGGATGTCAGTGCGCGAAGGGGTCATCAATGCCTTTCATTACGGAAACAGCGAGCGGCGCGACAAAAAGATCCGCCTTGCGTTCGAGCTGACCCCCGAAAAAATGGTGATTCACGTTCTCGATGAAGGCGAGGGATTCAATCTGGCCGATGTCCCGGACCCGCTGGCGGAAGAGAATTTGCTGAAGATGTCGGGGCGCGGGATTTTTCTGATGCGCGCATTCATGGATGAATTTGAAGTCGCCCGCGGGCCACAAGGCGGCGCCGAAATCATCATGGCCAAGCGGTTTCCGGATCGGGGAACGGTGTCGCCGAATGTGGCCACGGCCAAGCGGCGGGCCACTCGCAAGGAGAAATGACTCTTGGGCTTTAAGGCAACTGCGCGGGAGTCCGGCAACATCACGCTGGTGGACATCAGCGGGCAAATCACGCTCGGCGAGGGCAGCGCGAAGCTGCGCGAACTCCTCCGTGATCTCCTGACCAAAGGAAACAGCCGCATCATTCTCAACCTGGGCGACGTCAGCCATATTGACAGCTCGGGGATCGGCGAACTGGTCAGCGGCTTCAACTCGGTGAGAAACCGCGGCGGGGAGCTGAAGTTGCTCAATCTGACCAAGAAAGTTCACGACGTGATGCTTATCACCAAGCTTTACACCGTCTTCGACATTCACTCCGACGAAAACACGGCCGTCCGCAGCTTCAGTTAGCAAACCAGCGGCTCACCCTCTGGACAGCGGCTCAGAGTTGTGCCAAAGTACCCCCGCGTTTGCGGGGTCGTGACACCGTGGGTATTGGGAACTTCGCTCGGGCGATACTTCCACCGACTGGCGTTACCCCCGGCCAAGCGCTACTTCACAGAACAAGGAGCGCCGAAGTTGAGTAGAGAACAGGGTGTCGTGAAGTGGTTCAATGCGTCCAAGGGGTATGGCTTCATCCAGCGCCAGTCGGGCGAAGATGTTTTCGTTCACTTTTCGGCAATCCAAATGGATGGCTATAAGACCCTGACCGAAGGCCACACCGTGGAGTTCGAGGTCAAGCAGGGGCCGAAGGGTTTCCAGGCGGAGAACGTCACGAAGGCTTAGCGGACAAACAGTCCGGGTCCTGTTTGGTGCGGCAGGAAAGGGCCAATCTCTTTCTCATCGGCTCGCTTTCTACCCCAGGTTTGCGGCACAATTTCTCCGTGCCTTCCCGGGAACATACCCGGTGGATCATTGAGCGCGCCGGCGCAGCGGGGTTTGACCTCTGCGGCGTAGTTGCGGTAGAGGACTATCCCGAACTCGGCCGCCTGCCGGAATGGCTGGCGCGGGGTTATGCAGGCGAGATGCACTACCTGGATGACCCGCGGCGCCTTTCGCCCGAGCGAATGCTGGCTGGCGCAAAGAGTCTTATTGTTTGCGGATTGAACTACAACTCCTCCCACCCGGCTTCGACCGAAGCAATTCCTCCAGCCACGACGGGGAAATCAGACCGGCCCCGCGGCTGGATTTCGCGCTACGCCTGGGGCGATGATTATCACGACGTTCTCCTCGCCAAGCTGGAGGACCTGGCTGCCGCACTGCACGCGCAGTTCCCTTGTGATTTTGAGGCCCGCGCCTACGTGGATACCGGGCCGATTCTCGAACGCGTTGTCGCCCGGCATGCGGGCCTTGGCTGGCAGGGAAAAAACACCTGCCTGATCAATGAAGAAATCGGCTCGATGTTTTTCCTCGGAGTAATCATTACCTCGCTCGAATTAGCTCCTTCGCTTGCTCCCGGTGAAGCTCCGCCGCCGGATTTGTGCGGGAACTGCCGCTTGTGCATTGATGCCTGCCCGACAACCGCAATCGTCGAGCCGTACGTCCTCGACGCAAGGCGGTGTATCGCCTACCTGACGATCGAGCTTCGCGGCAGCATTCCCCCCGAGTTACGTGAGCCGATGGGGCGCCACGTCTTCGGGTGCGACATCTGCCAGGACGTCTGCCCTTGGAACCGCAACGCGCCGGTTGGCTCGCTCGCCGCTTTTCAGCCGAGGAGCTGGAACGCTGTTTCTGGAAATCAAAACGCGAAACCCGAAACTGGAGGTTCAGCATCAGCCCTCAGCGAGCCGCAAGTTGCCGCACACGAGCAGTCTCTTTTCTTTCCCGACCTGGAATGGCTGGCCTCGCTTACAGAAGAGGAGTACCGGCAAGTCTTTCGCGGAAGCCCGGTCAAGCGCGCGAAGTGGCGCGGGCTGGTGCGCAACACCTGCGTAGCGCTTGGCAACTCCGGCTTGCGTCCCGGCTCGGCTTCTTATCCCCGTGTCACCAAGTTGCTCGACGATTTATCTGATTCACAGGACCCGGTCATTGCGGAACATGCTGCCTGGGCCCTGCGGCGATTATGCCTAGCGAACGGGTTGTAGAGTGTTCGCCGCAGCGATAGAATAGGAACGGAAAAACCCCATTGCAGGGAAATGCGAGATAGGAGGATTCTCATGGCACATCAACAACCATCTTTGAAGAAGGAGGGGCCAGTGGCCCACGTACTCCCACCGCTTCCTTATGCTTCTGATTCACTCGAACCGTACATTGACAAAATGACGATGGAAATCCATCACGGTAAACACCACAACGCATACGTCACCAATTTGAACAAAGCGCTCGACGGAAACGCGGCGCTGCAAGCAAAGTCGCTCGACGATCTTCTTCGCAGCCTCGATCAGGTTCCCGAAAACATCCGCGGCGCTGTCCGGAATAACGGCGGCGGCCACTGGAACCATTCGATGTTCTGGAAGATCATGAAGAAGGGCGGAGGTGGCGAGCCCAAAGGCGAACTGGCCTCGGCCATTCAGTCCGCCTTTGGGTCGTTTGCAGACTTCAAGACCAAGTTCGCGCAAGCAGCCACGACCCGCTTCGGCTCCGGATGGGCCTGGCTGTTTTTCCAGGGCGGGAAGCTCGTCGTGGACTCGACGCCGAATCAGGACAATCCGCTCATGAGCGGGGGCAAGCCGGTGATGGGCCTGGACGTCTGGGAACACGCGTACTATTTGAAGTATCAGAACCGCCGGCCCGACTACATCGAAGCCTGGTGGAATGTGGTCAACTGGGGCGCGATCGCGGAAAACTTCGCCGCCGCGAAAAAGTAGTTTCCGCGCATTGCAATACTGCAAAACTGCCGAGGGCCCGCCCTGCGCTGAAGAGCGGGCCCTTTAGTACTTCTTCTCTGCTTGCGAAACCCTTCCGCCAAACCCCTAGACCCTCGTCATACGTCCACTCATCTGAACGACATCCCCTTTTCGAATGGATCTACGGTCATCGTTTCCGGAAGCTGCACAGAAATGCGTCGAGCCCGCAACAGCAGGGATCGCGCCATTTGCCTCCCCCGCCGGGGGCGGAACGGGCATCATCGCACGGCCGCCCTCTTGTGCCAGTTGCACACGGTTGGGCACATGAAACTTTGCCAGCAGGGCGGAAACATGGAACTTGACTGTCCGCTCGGAGAGATTCAGGGCCGAGGCGATTTCCTTGTTGGCAAGGTTCTGCATTACGTGGCGGAGCACTTCTTCCTCACGACGCGTCAAGGGGACCGGCAGGGACACCATTCTCCCGGCTTCCAACAGGGCGTCGGCGCGCAGTTTCAATTCGCTGGTCGTTACGCCTGCAACCTCAACCATCACGGCATAATCAGCGGGTGATTGTCCCCGAACTAGACAATGCATAGCCAGCATGGCAGCGGCGTAGTCCACTGGCAGGCAGCCATCGGAATCGGCCTCCACTCTGAAGTGAGTTGTTCCTGATCGCTTTTCGCAAAATGCGTACGAGGTCCCAAGGATTTGGACTTTGTGAATTCGATGGATTCTCTCTTTAACTAGTCTGGTGGTTCCTCTCACCACACCCTCTCGATCCGCGGACCCGGGTGCTGCGGATCCTCACCGCACCTGAGCCGAGCTTTGATGATGAATTCGGGGTCCGGTAGGCCCGAGAGATTGTGCGAAGCCGATAGGAGTATGAGGTGATAAACGCAGCCTGCGAGGTATGCCACATTTGCCCTCTGCAGTGCTGCCTTCAAACGAAAACAGGCGCGCAGCCCCGATCACCGAATCCTATACAGAACTGCAATTGGACTGCCCATTCAGCAGCGATTTCTAAGTGTTGCAAGAATGGGTATTTAGAGTGCTCTTACAGCTAAAACCCTCCTTTCGGGGCGTATAATTTCCCCCAGACGAGAAGAAATTCTATGGCCAGCTTCTTCGCCCTCGTGTCGAACCAACTTGGAGAAGGATTCGCGATCACTTAAAGAGATCGCGCTACAGGCCCTGTGTATTCCTCGTCTGCGTGGAGAATCTTCCGGATAAACCTTTACGCTGTCATCCTGCGTCCACGCATCGGCACAACCGCACCCTTGTGCATGGGAGGGCGAACGGCATTTCCAGGAAGCGCGAGTGAATGAACCGGGCCCCCAATGGCAGGCACCATTCCTGGATCCACACCGGCCACGTACGGCCCAGGCAACGAAGTGCGCGCAGCTTCTCGGGCCAGTTCCATGCGACTGCGCACCTGAAACTTTGCCAGCAGAGAGGAGATGTGGAATTTTATTGTCCGTTCGGACAGATTCAGAGCTGCGGCGATTTCCTTGTTGGCCTGGCTCTGCATCACTCCGCGCAAGACCTCTTCCTCCCGCCGGGTCAAAGAAACAGGAGCGGCCATCAAGCGCCCGGCCTTGAGAAGAGCCTTTGCACGCGAGCTCAGTCCTTTGGTCAACTTGTCCCCTGCCCCAACCATCACTCCGTAATCTGAGGGCGATTGCCCGCGCACCAGACAGTGTATCGCCAAAAGGGCCGCGGCATGCTCCACGGGCAGCCGGCCGCCTGGTCCTGCCTGCACCCGAAAGTGAGTTGTACCCGATCGCTTCTCGTAAAATGCATATATTTCGGGTTGGATTTGGACTCTCTCGATTTGTCTGGATCTTGCCCGGGGTGCTCTGCGGCTTGCTTTCACTCATCCTCCTGCTTGGACCGCGCGAACTGCGGTCCCTGGTGGGTTTGGGCCGGAGCGTAGACCATGAGTTCGGGGCTGGCAGGCAGGTCAGAGGGGTTATGCCGACTCGCAATAGGTCGGCATGCATGACCCAGCTTAACAGGCCGACCGGGCTATTCCCGGCAATAC
>WNGG01001035.1_pt1 | contig 12387 bp, 13 predicted proteins | sample 5400661 | NCBI WGS metagenome assembly WNGG01 (sample SAMN13153372, study PRJNA577476) | soil metagenome | isolation source: 100 cm soil or saprolite under Garry oak tree replicate 1 | place: USA:California | collected 2016-06-15 | reverse complement strand
TCGGCGTGCGCGGCGACCCGGACCCGGCCGCCCTCCAGCAGCCGCTCGCTCACCGGCGCCAGCGCGGCGACCAGCATCGCCTCCTTGCCGGCGAAGTGGTGGTACAGGGCCGGACCGGTGACCCCGGCGGCCGCGCCGATGTCGTCCATCGAGACGCCGTGGTACCCGCGGGAAGCGAACAGCCCGACAGCGATCTCCAGGATCTCGTCGCGGCGGCTGCGGCGCCGTACCCGGTCCTCGTCCACCGTCATCCGGCCAGCCTAACGGCGCGTCAAGGTCAGCCGCCGGCCCCCGTTACGGACATCACTCGCTGTCGAGCAGGCCGTGCGCGGCCCGTACCGCGGCTGCTTCGGTCTGGCGGCCCTGAGCTGCCAGGGCGTCGGCGAGCAGGTCGGCCATCCGGCGCCGCGCCTCTTCGGTGTCCCCCTCCGGCAGCTCCGCCAGGGCCCGGCGCAGCGCCTGCTCCGCATCGGCGGCCTGCTCGGCCTGCAACAGCAGCTCGCCGCGCAGCGCCTCGCTGTGCGCCGCCTCGGCCCGCGCCCCGATGGAGCGGAACCGGGCGGCCGCGGCCGCGGCCCGAACCGCGCCGTCCCCGAGCCGGCCGTCGTGGGAGAGGATCTTTGCGCCGTCGTACCCGAGCATGCCGCGCTCCCACGCCGCGCCCGGCTCGTCGGCGGGCAGTTCGGCAGAGGCCAGGTCGGCCACCTCCAGGGCAGCGAGCGCACCGGGCAGGTCATGCGACCAGAGCAGCGCGCTGGCGTGCCTGCGCTGCGCGCGTACCGCATCGGTCGGCAGCTCGGCCCGCCGGTACCGCTGGGCGGCGATGGCGAACCGCGCGGCCGCCGCGGCGTCCCGGTCGAGCCGGTCGAGGATGTCCCCGATCTCCTCGGCCATCTGCCCGGCGCCGGCGAGGTTCTCCGTGGACAGGCAGTGCGCCTCGACGATCTCCAGTACGGCGATCGCGTCGTCCGGTTGCCCGAGCCGCACGTCGGCGGTCGCGAGCAGGTGCCGTACCGCATGCGCGTGCGGATCCCCCGCGGCGTCGAACCCGGCGACCGCCGCCTCGGCCGTCTCGGCGGCGTCGAGGACCTGCCCCGCGTTGAGGTACGCGATGGCGAGCTGGTGCCGGGCGGCGTTGGCGGCGGCCAGGTCCCCGGCAGCCGTGTCGGCGGCCACCGTCTCCGCCAGGTCCGGGATCGCGTCGGCCGCCCGGGCGGAACCGGCCAGCAACCCGGCCCGCTGCCGGCGGATCAGTCGCTCGAACTGGGTGTCGTCGACCGCCTCCAGCGCCTCGTCGTAGGCCGCCACGGCGCCCGGCTGGTCCTGCTGCGCCTCGGCCGCGAGGCCGAGGATCCAGCCCGCCCGCGCCAGCCCCTCCCGGAACCCGGCCGCCTTCGCCAGCCGCGCCGCCCCGGCCGCCGTCTCCTGGGACAGCTCGGCCTGGCCGGCCGCGGCGAGGTGCTGCGCGCGGTCGAGACTCAGCCGGATCGACACGTTCGGATCCGGGCTGTGCTGCGCGTACTCCTCGGCCCGGTCCAGCGTGGCCAGGCCCTCGTCGTGCCGGCCGACCGCGCCGTAGGCGGCGGACAGCGACATGAACGCGCCGGTCCGCCGGTCCAGCCCGCCGTGCGCAAGGACGTAGGTGGTGGCCTCCTCGACCAGCGGCAGGCCGGCCTCGCCCCGGTCGCTGACGCAGTAGCCGAGGCCGAGCCGGCCGCGCGCGATCTGCCGGCGCAGCTCGTCGCCCGCCTCTCCGTACAGGCCGATGGCGGAGCGCCAGGCCGTCTCGGCAGGCGCCAGGTCGCCGGAGTTGGCCGTCTCCAGGGCGTACCCGTCGGCGCGCCGGGCGCGTTGCAGTGCCGTCAACTCGGCCGCCGCGTACCGGTCGTCGAAGGCGTGCCAGTGCGCGTACGCGGTGGCGAACTCGCCCCGCCGGTAATGCCCCTCGGCCAGGTCCAGCAACTGGTCGGGGCCGGCGTCCGGGGCCACGGCCGGCTGCGCGGTCCGGCGCGGCGCCGGCGCCGGTCGCCGCGGCCGCGGGGGTACCAGCGCCAGCGCGCCCACGATCGGCTCCGCGTCGAGCACCGCGCGGACCCGTTCGGTCTGGTACCCGCTGCCGTTGCGGGCGTCGAAGCGCCCGGCCAGCTCCAGCGTGCGGGTAGCCAGCTCGGCTCCGAGGGCCGCGGCGGTCACCGGCGCGGCGGTGCGGGCGCCGTGCCCCGGCCGGTGCAGCCGGTGCCCGCCGGGGGCGCGGCCAAGCAGCAGCGCGGCCCGGCTGGCGAAGCGCAGCTCGGCGAGCGGCGAGGGTGCGACGTCCAGCCACGGCAGGTGCCGCTCGACGATCTCCAGGCCCCGTGCGGTGTTGCCGGTCACCGCGCAGAACCACACGTGGTCGCCGACCTCGAACATCGCGGCGACGCTGCCGCGCAGCCGCCGGTACGCCCGGCGGTGGGCGTCGCGCGCGTCGTCCAGCGCGCCGCTGCGCAGGTACGGTTCGAGCAGGTCGGTCAGGATGCCCTGCGGCTGTTCCGAGCAGGTCACACGCCCGTCGAGTACCGGCTCGGCCACCTGGACCGCCTCGTCGTACCGCCCGTGCCGGGTCAGCCACCGCACCCGCCGGCCCGGGTTGCAAGCCGCGCAGTCGGAGAGCTGGTCGCGCGGGCTGGTCAGCCAGCGGTCGTACCAGGACTGGGCGGCCGCCTCGTCCCCGACATGCCGGGCGACCACGTGCCGCAGCGAGTACACGGCGTGCGGGCTGTGCCCACCGGCCGCCCAGCGCCGCTCCATGTCGGCCAGCACGTCGTCCACCCGCGACAGCGGGGTGTCCGGTACCGCCAGCAGCGCGGTCACCGTGCTCTTGAACTGCCACATCAGGCTGAGCCGGCTGTCGGCGTACCCGTCCGGGTCGCGGTCGAACTCGGCCAGGCACCAGGTGAACGTGTCGACCGACTTGGCCGGTTCACCACCGTAGATGTAGCAGGTGGTGCCGGACAGCCGCGCCTGGAACGCCAGCTCCGGGTACCGGCCGGTGTCCGCCTCGGCGATCACCTGCTCGACGAGCGCCGTCCGGTTGGCCCCGAAGGGCAGCTCCTCTGCCTGGCGCAGAAGACTCCGCAGACGCTCCTCCGAGTACCTCATCGCGCGCTCACGGTACCGGCCCGTAGCCAGCGCCGTCCTCCCCTGATCGGCTGCGGTCAGTCCTGGAGTGGGCCCAGCATCGGGCGCTTGGGCTGCCGGTTGTCCCCGCTGGACCGGCCGGTGAGGCGGCGGCGCATCCAAGGTGCGAGGTGCTGGCGGACCCACCGCGCATCGTCCACCCGGCTGGCCGCCCAGGACCGCGCCGGCCCGGGTACCGGCGGATCCCACCACGCCGGGTCCGCCGCGAGGTCCAGCGTGGCGAGCACGTGCGCGGCGACCCGGCGGTGTCCGGACGGGTTGAGGTGCAGCCGGTCCACGCTCCAGAACAGCGGGTTGGCCAGCGCGTCGTCGGCCCACAGGTCGACCAGGCGGGCACCGTGCCGCTCAGCGACCTCGCGGACCACCGGGTTGAGCAGCCGCGCGCGGGCCTGGAAGACGTTGCGCCCGGGCAGCCGCAGGTTCGCCGGAGCGAACGTGAACAGCAGCAGGTCTGCGCCGGTCGCGCAGAGCTTGCCGGCCACCTCGTCGAGGCCCGCGGCCAGGCGCGGCGGGTCGAACCCGCGGCTCAGCGCGTCGTTGCCGCCGGCCGCGAAGCTCATCAGGTCGGGTCGCAGGTCGACCGCGACGGGTACCTGCTCCTCGGCGATCGGGGCGAGGAGCCGGCCGCGGATCGCCAGGTTGGCGTAGGCGAAGCCGGACACCTGCGCGGCCAGCCGTGCGGCCACGAGGTCCGCCCAGCCCCGGTAGTGCCCGGTCACCGGGTCCGGATCGTCCAGTCCTTCGGTGAAGCTGTCCCCCATCGCCAGGTAACTACGCCACGGCATCCGTCCTCCCCGCGGTATATCGCACGACCGGCCCGCTGTGCCGACCTAGGCTGCCGGGCACACTGCGCATGTCCCGACTGCTCGTCCGCACGCTACGCGAAGATCCGGCGGACGTGGAGGTACCCAGCCACCGGCTGCTGACCCGGGCCGGCTACATCCGGCGGGTGGCGCCGGGCGGGTACCTCTGGCTGCCGCTCGGCAAGCTCGTGCTCGACCAGGTCACCCGGGTGGTCCGGGAGGAGATGGTCGCGCTCGGCGGGCAGGAGGTCTCGTTCCCGGCCCTGCTGCCGCGCGAGCCGTACCAGCGCAGTGGCCGGTGGGACGAGTACGGCGAGGACATCTTCCGGCTCACCGACCGGCGCGGTACCGGGTACCTGCTGGCGCCGACCCACGAGGAGCACTTCGCGCTGCTCGTACGCGACCTGTGCGGCTCGTACCGGGACTACCCGCTGATCCTGTTCCAGATGCAGACCAAGTACCGCGACGAGACCCGGCCGCGTGGCGGTCTGCTGCGCGGGCGCGAGTTCCTGATGAAGGACTCCTACTCCTTCGATCTCACCGACGCCGGACTGGCGGCGGCGTACGCCGCGCACCGCGCCGCGTACCAGCGGATCTTCGAGCGGTTCGGGCTGCGGTACACGGCCGTGGCGGCGATGTCCGGCCCGATGGGCGGCGCGGTGTCCGAGGAGTTCCTGGCCGAGACGCCGGTAGGCGAGGACACGTTCGTCGGCTGTCCCTCCTGTGGCTACGCGGCCAACGTCGAGGCGGTGACGACCGCACTGCCGCCGCCGCCCGTCGAAGATCATCCGGCGCTGGAAATACTCGACACCCCGGACACGCCCACCATCGACACGCTCGTCGACCTGCTCAACACGACCGGCGCCGGCGGCCACACCGACTGGCGGGCCGCCGACACGCTCAAGAACGTCGTGCTGACCGTTGACGGCGAGATCGTCGTCATCGGCGTACCCGGTGACCGCGAGGTCGACCTCAAGCGCGCCGAGGCCGCCCTCTTCCCGGCCCGGGTAGCCATGTTCGAGGACTTCGCCTCCCGGCCCGACCTGGTCCGCGGGTACATCGGCCCGCAGGGTACGTGGAAGGCGCGCTACCTCGTCGACCCCCGCGTCGTACCCGGTACCGCCTGGGCCACCGGCGCCAACGAACCCGGCCGGCACGCGATCAACGTGGTCTGCGGCCGCGACTTCGTACCGGACGGCATCATCGAGGCGGCCACGGTCCGGGCCGGTGACCGGTGCCCCCGCTGCGGTACCGGCCTGGAACTGCGCCGGGGCGTGGAGGTCGGGCACATCTTCCAGCTCGGCCGCAGGTACGCCGACGTGTTCGGCCTCGACGCCCTCGGACCGGACGGCAAACCGGTCCGGGTGACCATGGGCTCCTACGGCATCGGCCTGAGCCGCGCGGTGGCCACCATCGTCGAGCAGCACCACGACGAGCGCGGCCTGGTCTGGCCGGCCTCGATCGCCCCGGCGCACGTGCACCTCGTCCCACTGCGCGAGATGGACGCCGCGCTGGAACTCGGCGCCCAGCTCACCGCGGCCGGCCTGCGGGTACTCGTCGACGACCGGCCCGGGCTGTCGGCCGGCGTCCGGCTCACCGACGCCGAGCTGCTCGGCATGCCGCACACGGTCGTGCTCGGGCGCCGCTTCGCCGAGGGGTACGTGGAGCTGCGCGAGCGCGCGACCGGCACGCGCCGCGACATCCCGCTCGCCGACCTCGCCGACTTCGCCGGCTCGCTGGTGTAGGCCCCCGAACCGCCGGGTAGCACAAGGGCATGGCGGCACAGACGGTACAAGAGATCATGACGACCGACGTGGTGGGCATGCAGGTGGACACCACGCTGATTGAAGCTGCCCGGGTGATGCGCGACCGGGAGATCGGTGACGTGGTGGTGGTCGACAACGACCGGCTGGTCGGGGTGGTGACCGACCGGGACATCGTGGTCCGGGCGGTGGCCGACGGGCTCGCTCCGGACTCGACCACGCTGGGCGCCATCGTGAGCAAGGAACTGGTCACGGTACGGCCGGAGGACACCACCCTGGACGTGGCGCGGCTGATGCGCGACCGCGCGGTCCGCCGGGTACTGGTCTCTGACGACCAGGGACTCGTCGGCATCGTGTCGATCGGCGACCTCGCGGTCGACCTGGACCCCGAGTCGGTGCTCGGCGGGATCAGCGGTGCGGCACCCAACAACTGACGCGGTCAGCCCGCCAGCCCCTCGATCACCCGGGCGCCGGGCAGGTCGGCCAGGGCCTTTCCGGGCAGCACCAGCTTGCTGCCCCGCACGCCCGAACCGATGACCACTTCAGGGGTACCGGCAACCGCCGCGTCGACCAGCACCGGCCAGCCGGCGGGCAGCCCGATCGGGGTGATCCCGCCGTACGCCATACCGGTCTCGGCGACCGCGGTGTCCATCGGCGCGAAGCTGGCCTTGCGCACGTCGAGCTGGCGGCGGACCACGCCGTTGACGTCCGCGCGGGTGGTCGCGAGTACCAGGCAGGCGGCGTACCGGACCTGGCCTTCGCGCTTGCCGGCCACCACCACGCAGTTGGCGCTGACGTCCAGCCCGACCTGGTACGCCGCGCAGAACGCCGCGGTATCGGCCAGCTCGGGATCGATCTCGGCGACCTTGACCTCGTCGGCGCGCGGCCAACCGCGCAGCGCGGCGGCCACCGGCTCGGCGAGCAGATCCGGCCGGCGCAGCGCCGGTTCGGTCCGGAGGGTACCCATCACGGAAGCCATGGTGCCTCAGATAGGCAGATGCGACCACGAGGACGCCGGTGTTCACCTTCGCGTCCTACACAATCTGTGGCCGTTCTGGGACGCGGTGCAGCAAAGCACGCTGGGCCGGAGTGGGATCCGACTTCGAAAATGGCTTGCCACATAAGGCAATCCCGGCCTAAATTGGGTCTACACGTGAAGGGAGGTGGTCCAGACTTTGAGTAGTTATTGGACTGGTGAGGTGGCTGTCCGCTAGCCGCTGTCCTTCTGGACTCCGACTCGTCGAGACCGATTGACGTCGGTCTGGCGAATACCAGACAGCTACCCGACCCCCGGGGTGCCGGCTCAGTCCAACCGGCCCGCACACGTGCGGAGAAGCCCCGGGGGTCGTCAATTTCCCGATCAGTCCCACCGGTGCGCATTGGCCTCGCTGAGCGCGCCGGGCTCCTCCGGTACGACGCAGAACAGCAGGCCGGCCGGATCCTGCATGATCCACCAGCCCTCCACCTCGCGTACCCGCCGGGCGCCCAGCCGCTCCAGCCGCGCCACCTCCGCCGCCAGGTCGTCGGTGTGGATGTCCAGGTGTACCCGGCTCGCGTCCTCACCCAGCCGCTGGATCAGCAGCCCGACATCGGTACCCGGCAGGCTGCCGGTGTGGTACTCCGGGTACCGCTTCGCCCGCGTCAGCGGCCGGCCGGTCGCGCCCTGCCAGAAGGCCACTTCCCGATCGTGGTCGCCGGGCGCCACGTCGATCACAATCCGGCCCACTCTGCTGTGGTGTGCCATGGACCCACGCTAGAGCTAGATCAATGCGGGCGCCGGCCGGCCCTCCCGGTGACCGCCTCGGCAGCCGCGGCCAACTGTTCCAGCCCGTCCAGCAGCGCCGCCCGTACCTGCGGCGACAGCTTCGCCAGCGCCGCCTTGAGCGCCGCGGGCTCGAGTACCGTGTCCTCGCCCAACCGGGCGCGCCCCCGCTCGGTCAGCGCGATGGCCAGCCGGCGCTCGTCCTCCGGGGCGCGGGCCCGCTCCACGAACCCGCGCTGCCCCAGGCTCTTGACGACGGTCGAGGCGGTGCTCTTCGGCAACCCGAGGTGTTCGGCCAGCCAGGTCAACGAGACGGCGCCGTCGGCCGGGATGTGGTGCAGGAGCTGGCGCTCGTGCTGACTGAGATCCGGCGCGTCCGGCCGGTTGAGCGCACCCCACACGCGGCGGTACAGTGTCTCGAAATGTTCAGATGCTGAACCTTTCATCTCTTCAGACTATCGGAGGAGTCATGATCGAGGTTTCCCGGCAGCGTCAGGTCGCGGCGGAACCGGCCGCGGTCTGGGCGGTCGTGGCGGCACCCGAGCGGGCGCCGGAGTGGTTCGCGTTCGCGGAGCGCGTCGAGGTACTGGACGGCGAGGGGTTGGGCCAGCGGCAGCGCCAGCACGGCAGGTGGGGCCGGCGCCGGGCCGAGATCGACCGGGAGATCACCGAGTACGAGGCGCCGGAACGCTACGGATGGCGGCACGTCGCCGAGCGGCGCGACGGTAAGCCGGCGCCGCTCTTCGCGCGCTCGACCAGATTCCAGATCAGCCTTGAGGCGTCCGGCACCGGTACGCTGGTCCGCCTGCATTCGGCGCAGGAACCGGCCAACGCGCTCAAGGGCCTGGTGATGCGCGCGTTCGCCACCCGCAGTGTCACCGGCAACATGGACCGCTCGCTCGACCGCCTGGCCGAGCTATTTCCCGCGGCTTAGGCAGGCAACAACTCGCGGATGCCGACCAGTTCGCGCAGGTCGTCGAAGTCGGTGGCCTCCGCAATGGCCAGATGCGGCGCGAACACCCGGTTGATTTCCGCTTGCATGAAGCGCTCGAAATCGTGCCAGATCAGTCCCCAACGGAGCTCGTTCTCGATGTCGGTGACGAGCTCAGGGCTGACCTCGATGCTCCGAAGGGCGCGCAGTTCGGTACCGAAACTCTCCGTGGCGCCCTCGTGGATAACCGGTCGACCCAACCGCCCCGGTGTCGTATCCGGTACCTTGGCCAGCCGCTGCACGGCCAGGTGGACGAGTCGCTTCAGGGCCTCGGTCGCCAGTACGGCGAATCCGGCGAGGTCGAGCAGAGCGGGCTTCAGCCGCCGACGGATGGTGGTCATCAGTCCCCCCAAACGCAATCGTCGTTGCAAATGGCAAAGGCCGAGGTGCGCGTACCCCCTATATACGATCCTAATCCCCCGAACGTTCGACTAATTTCTCGGCCCACATATATGTGACCGGATTCATGACCATTTCTCCCACTGCTAACGCAATGGGACAGGGTGCGCGGCGATGTCGAAGGGGAGGGCGGGACGCTGACGCGGGTCGGGATTTGGCCGGCAGTCGGTTCCATCGGGGCTGGATCGGTACGACCAGGCCGGACCTGCCTGGGCGATGTCGGTTACCGCCTCGACGATTCGTGCCACGTCGAAGGTCGTGGTACCGAGGCCGATGCTGGCTCGGACCGCGCCCGGCACCGCGGGTGACCGGCCGGCGCGCAGATCGGCTCGGATGCGTTCGGACTGGTCGTCATCGACCCCGAGGCACCGCCTTTGATCCGCAACCCGCCTCACGGCGCGGCCTGGCTGCCACTCTGCGAGCTAGACCCGGACGGCTGCCGGCGCCCACCATCGTCAATGCCCCGACGTCGTGGACCCGTCGGCCTGGGGCCTCCTGTTGTTCGCGCCTGTCGGTGGGTCGATCACTGGCCTCTGCTTGACAGGCGGCGTGAGCGGCCCGTTTCGGGTCGCCCGGAGATTAGAATGCGAACTCTTGGCGGCCATGCGCGTATGAGGATCTAGGGCTGTCGGTGTCCGCCAGCACGCCGGCGCTACGCCGGGAAGTTACTGGTGGACGGCTCATGGTTACCGGCACGGTGCGCCCTGGGACGCTGGTACGACTGAGGGACGCTTCCCTCCAGTACTCGGCAGGCCAGGAGGCTATCCGTTAGCGTCGGTTCATGGCGCAGCTCGTTGGATGGGCGCGGGAGTTGGCGGCGGCCAGTCTGGCGGGGTCGCTGCCGGGTCGGTGGGCTCATGTCCGGGCAGTGGCCGGCAAGGCAGAGAACCTGCGCCTTGTGGTCGGCGAGGACGGCGATCTGCTTGTCTCCGCTACTTGGCTCCATGATGTCGGCTATGCCCCGTCGGTAAGGGACACAGGGTTTCATCCTCTGGATGGCGCCCGGTTTCTGCGTGGCCTCGACGCTGACGGACGGTTGTGCGGCCTGGTGGCCCACCACTCCGGTGCCCGGTACGAGGCGCGGCTGCGCAATCTGGGCCGGGAGCTGGCCGAGTTCGGTGATGAGCAATCGCTGGTGCGGGACTGCTTGTGGTACTGCGACATGACGATCGGCCCGGCCGGCGATCCCGTCACGTTCGACGAGCGTTTGGCGGAGATCCGGCACCGTTACGGCTCAGACCACGTCGTGCCCCAGGCCATCACCGCCGCAGCAAGGGAGATCCGGGCCGCGGTCGGACGGGTATCGGACCGGGTGTCGTCTTTGGAGCGGGTGGTTGATCAGCGGACGGCACCTTGTTCGCCTGCGAGATAGTCCCGGATCCGCACCCGAATGCGTTCGTGCATCGACAGTCTGGCGATTTCCTCCGGCATGAATGTGCCAAGCTCAGTTGACTCGTCGCTTAGCGCCAGCGTACCGCCGGTCTGGTCGCAAGCCACACAGACCGAGTACTCCTGGCGGACCTCGCCGTCGTCGTAAGCGAAGACGTGAGCGGGGTCGGTGTATACGCCGACGATGTAGCGTGGCTGCACGTCGAGCCCGGTCTCTTCCCGGACTTCCCGCACGATTGTCTCGGCCAGAGACTCGCCCAGGTCCATTGCTCCGCCAGGGAGGGCCCACAGGTCATTGTCGGCACGGCGTTGGAGGACGATACGGCCCTGGGTGTCGATGACGATCGCCGATGCCGCCGGGACGAGGGAGTTGGGGGCGGGCGCGTAGGGATCCTGGTAGTAGTCGATTCTGCCCAAAGTTACCGCTCCCCACTTGTCAGGTGGCCACGTCCCGTTGCGTTGTCGAGACGGGCGTGGCCTTGGCCCAGATGGCATCAAAGTGCCCGGCGAACCGGGAGAACATGCCAGTTGCCGGGCCTCGGGCTAGTACGGCAGCCGCCATTGGTGGTCTGACCTTGTGCGATGCGCCGGCCCCGGTGTGAGATGGGCGCAGCCGCCTGTCGATCATGTGTTTGTGAGGACAACAGGATCGAAGGCGGCTGCTGCTGCCAGGATAGAGGCTGGGCATGTGGTGCGTGCGCGGGCTGAGCTGCTGGGGCGGCTGCGGTCGTGTTTTGCCCGGACGCAGACGTGGCAGCACGCGGGCAGGTATGTATCGGCGCTGGTCAGCCAGATGCCGAAGCGCAATGGGTGGACGATCGCTGAGCATGCTGGGGACCACACGCCCGACCGTACTCAGCGGCTGCTGAACCGGGCGGTCTGGGACACGTTGGCTGCGATGAGTCAGGTCCGCCGGTTCGTGTCCTCTGGCCTGGATGAGGCTGCGGGCCGCAAGCGGCGTGGCGGGTTGGTGATCGCGGCGTTGGACGAGACGGGTCAGGCCAAGGCGGGCACGGCCACGTGTGGGGTGAAGCGGCAGTACATGGGGTGCGCGGGCCGGGTCGCGAACGGGATCAACACGGTGCACCTGTCCTATGTGCGGGAGCGGACCGGGCACGCGTTGATCGGTGCGCGTCAGTGGATCCCGGTAGAACACGTCACCGATCCGGTGACCTCGGCCGGGATGCTGGAGTTTCGCACCAAGGGGCAGCTGGCGATCGACATCTGCGCTGAGGCGTACACCGACGGCTTGGTGTTCGACTTCGCCTGCGGGGACGAGGTGTACGGCAACTGCACCCAGTTGCGGGAGTTCTTCGAGCAGCACGGGCAGGCGTACGTGTTGCGGGTCGCCTCCACGTTCATGGTCGGGTTGGCCGTGGGAACACGGTTGACCTGCGCGCAGGCCGTCAAACTGCTGGCCAGGGACAAGCGCCGGTGGGAGGTCCGCTCGGCCGGCACGGGCTCGAAAGGGCAACGCTGGTACGCCTGGGCGTGGATCGCCACCGCATCGCCGCGTCACCATCTGCTGGTCCGCCGTCACCTGCGCAGCGGTGAGCTGGCGTTTCACTACTGCTACGTGCCCGAGGGGCAGGCACTGACCAAGACGAGGCTGATCCGCGCTGCCGGGCTGCGCTGGCCGGTCGAGGAAGACTTCGAGTTCAGCAAGGACAGTTTCGGCCTGGACCAGTGCCAGGCCCGGCTCTACACCGCGATCGCGCGTCACACCGTGCTGGTCATGGCCGCCCTGGCAGTCTGCGCGGTCACCGCCGCCCACCTCAAAGACCGCACCGACACCCAGGCGCCGCCGCCGAACACACCCGACCAGCCGCCACCGGCCGAGCCCGGAATGATCCCGCTGACCGTCCCCGAGGTCAAACGACTCCTCGCCGACATCCTCCAGCACCCGAAACCACCCGACCACGACACACCAACGCCGGGGACTTTAGGTGTTAGCCACTTTCGTGTATGACATCGTGTTTGGGTTGGTCTTTTCCGTTTCGTGGTGGCGGTTGGTGTGCCGTTGGGCAGGTTGAACGCCCGCATGTCGCTGCGGGTGGTCGGGTTCTCCAGGCCGGGGGCGTTGTGTCTCCTTCCCGTGTGGGG
>WNGG01007138.1_pt1 | contig 12389 bp, 8 predicted proteins | sample 5400661 | NCBI WGS metagenome assembly WNGG01 (sample SAMN13153372, study PRJNA577476) | soil metagenome | isolation source: 100 cm soil or saprolite under Garry oak tree replicate 1 | place: USA:California | collected 2016-06-15 | reverse complement strand
ATCACCGAGTGGCGCGCCACGGCCTTGTCGGTCGAGATGAGGACGAAGGTCTTGACGGCGGCCGCTTCGGCGCAGCGCAGCGTGTTGTACGTGCCGATGACATTGGTCATCACAGCCTGCACGGGGTGCATCTCCGTCATCGGGACGTGCTTGTACGCGGCGGCGTGGAACACGAGCTCTGGGCGCTCCTCGGCGAAAAGCTGCACGAGCTGGTCGCGATCGGTGATCGAAACCAGCGCTTCGCGGATGTCGACGGACATCACCATGCGCAGCTCCTCGGTGATGTCAAACAGGCCTGACTCGTTGTTGTCGACGAGGACGAGTCGCCGTGGGTCGAGACCCGCCACCAGACGGCTGAGCTCCGATCCGATCGAACCTGCGGCGCCGGTGACGAGGACGGTCTTGCCCGCCACCATCTCGCGCGCCTGCTCCACCTCGATCTCGCGGTGCGTCCGGCCGACCAGATCGTCGGCCGACAGCTGCCTGAGCCGCGCTCCGTGCTGGCGGCGCATCCAGTGGTCCGCGGCCGGCACGATGAAGAGCGGCAGACCTGCCTGCAGAGAGGCGTTGAACATCTCCTTGTCCTGTGGCTGGGAGTCGCGGTCGAGAACGAACGCGACCCCGTCGGCGTCGGTCGACTTGAGGAGGTGGGGGAGATCGTCGGAATGGCCGACGACCGGCACGCCGAGCACGGTCTGATGGAGCTGGCTCCGGTCCATCGTCACGATCGCCACGGCCTGCCAGTCCGGACTGGGCGACTGGACAAGCTCCTTGACCGCCGGATGCGACGCCGAGTGCGCAACGATCAGCAGCCGGCTGCCTGTGGCCGGAGCGCGCGACAGGAGGCGCGGCAGAAGCCGAAAGATGCCGATTCCCATGAGTGCCGCGGGTGCCGCGAGCAGCGGCACCGCGAGCCGGAACACGCGGTAGTCGCCCGGCAGCGCCCAGTTGGCGAGCGTGATGAGCAGCGACGCTTCGGACACGGCCAATCCGGTGGCGATCGCGTCGTGGATGCCGGCAACCTTCCAGATCCGGCGGTAGAGCTTGAAGTGCGCCTCGGCAGCCCCGAGACCGAGGACGACCAACGCAAACGACAGGAATAGAGCGGTCCGCGACTGCGCCGTGTTGATGATCCGGCCGCCGTAGTTGAGCTGCTGGAACGCCTCGAGGGCGATCCAGAGGATGAGGACCTCGACCACGAAACCAGGGCCGTAGCGCAGCAGCGCGCGGAGCTTGTAAGCGAGCCAGGGACCGGCGCTGACCCGGGCTCCCGATGCCGGGCTGCGGGGGACGGTGCTCATCATCGGCTCGTCAAAGTGTCGCAAATAGGCCCCGGGCTCGCCTACGCCGCCGTCGAGAGAGCCCGTCGCTCAGGTCTCCGCAGCCGGTCGATCCCGAGCTTGAACGCGACGAGGCCGAAGATCCAGAGGCCTCGCTCGCTGGGTATGTCACCGCTCAGGTTGGCCACCGTGAAGAAGACCGCCAGCACCACGAGCACGGTTGCCGCCGGCGCAGACGCCCTCTTCACGCCGTGCCGGAAAAGCAGAATCCAACCCGCCAGCAGGGGCCCGAAGACCAGCACGAAACCGATCGCACCGGTCTCGGCCGCCACCTCCAGCGGCACGTTGTGCGGGTACTCGTAGAACTGCCCGGTGTGGAGAGAGTCGGGGACCTGGCCAGCAAACGCGCCGAGGCCGGCGCCGAGGATCGGGTTGTGCACGAACAGCCGGGCGCCGAGCGCCAGCAGCCTGTCCCGGTCGCCCGCGCTGCTCTCGAGGCCGACGAACCGGTCCGTCACGCAGTGGCAGCTCGACGCAGTGCCGGACGCGCCCAGCCCGATGCCGCTGACACCGGTGTAGGTGACGGCAAGGAAGCCGATGGTGAGGAGAACCAGCGCGATCGGCAGCAGCACGTAACGCTCGGTCGCCACCGCTCGGAGGCGCTCCCACGCGCTGCCGATCGCCGTGCGGTAGCGCACCGCCGCCCAGAAAGCCGCCGAGAGCAACAGCCCGGCCACCAACGCGACCACCGCCTGGCGTGAGCCGGCCATCATGACGCCCGCGATCCCAAGCAGCCCCAGCGACAGAGATGCCGGAAAGCGCTGAATCGGCCAGCGCTGCACCGCGACCATGGTGCCGAGGGCGATGAGGTTGCCCTGCCACGAATAGCGGTCGGCGCCGAGGAAGTGGCTTCCGAGCGTGATCAACGTGACCAGCGCCACGGCTGATCCGACCGCGACCTGTGCAAGGGCCGTGGGCCAGAACGCCTCCGCGCGCTCGATCATCAGCGCGACCGCAGCCGCCATCGGCAGGACGACCAGGACGAAGTACCCGGTCTTCGAGGTGCCGTACGCGAGCTGATCGGGCTGAAGGTGGAGCAGGAAAGCGCTCCGTAACCACGAGATGACCATCCACGCGGCCACGACGCCGACGTAACACATCACAACCCGATCCAACTGTTCGCTGCGCAGAGTCGCGATGGCGGCGAACACGTAGGCCGCCGCGATCGCGGCCGAGAGGAAGACGCGCTGCGGCGACCCGGCCAGCACCGCCACCGGAAGGGCGGCGAGCAAGGCGAGGCGAACAGGGTGCAGCGGCCACAGCTGCGGCCACTGCGCTGCAAGCGTGGCGCTGAGGCGGCGCGGTGAAAATGAGCTCAAGTTCTATGGAGCCCACCAACTAGAACCGGGCGCTCCGACGAGGTACCTGCGATCCGGGCCCAATCGCCACAATAGGAACGCGATGGCCGCAAGCGAATGGTTGATCCCATTCAACAAGCCCACCTTCGAGGGACGCGAGTTCGAGTACATCGGCGCCGCGATCGCATCAGGGCATGTGTCCGGTGACGGGCTCTACAGCAAGCGCTGCCACCAGTACCTGGAGTCCGAGCTCGGCGTGGCGAAGGCCCTCCTCACCACCTCGTGCACTCACGCGCTCGAGATGGCGGCGCTGATCCTGACCATGAAGCCGGGCGACGAGGTGATCATCCCCTCGTTCACTTTCGTGTCCACCGCCAACGCATTCGTGCTGCGAGGCGCGCGACCCGTCTTCATAGACGTCCGGCCCGACACTCTCAACTTCGACGAGCGCCAGTTCGAGGCGCTCATCACGGAGCGCACTCGAGCCGCTGTGCCTGTTCATTACGCAGGCGTCGGCTGCGAGATGGACCGGATCGTCGAGGTCGCGTCGAGGCATGGCGTCGAGATCGTCGAGGACAACGCCCACGGTCTTTTTGGCACGTATCACGGGAAGTACCTCGGCACGTTCGGATGCATGGCGACCCAGAGCTTTCACGAGACCAAGAACTTCAGCTGCGGAGAGGGCGGCGCCCTGCTGGTCAACGACGCGGCGCTAGTCGAACGCGCCGAGATCGTTCGTGAGAAGGGCACCAACCGGAGTCGATTCTTCCGCGGCCAGGTGGACAAGTACACGTGGACCGATATCGGCTCGAGCTACCTGATGTCCGACCTGCTCGCGGCGATCCTGCTCGCGCAGCTGGAGTCGCGCGACTCGATTCAAGTCAGGCGCCAGGCCATCTGGGCTCGTTATGAGCGGGGGCTGAGCGACTGGGCGGGCGAGAACGGCGCGCGCCTCCCGGTGGTGCCGGCGTCTCGCGAGCAGTCGTTCCACATGTTCTACATCCTGCTGCCGAGCCTCGACAGCCGTCAGCGACTGATCGCCCACCTGAAGGACAGGGGCATTCTCAGCGTCTTCCACTACCTGCCCCTTCATCTCTCCGCTATGGGCGTGAAGTTCGGCGGACGGGTTGGACAGTGCCCGGTCACCGAGGACGTCAGCGATCGCCTGCTCCGCCTACCGTTCTACAACTCGCTCAGCGAGGCGCAGCAGGACCGCGTCATCGAAGCGATCCGCGAGTTCGCCCCTTAGTGCCCTCCGCGCCAACCCAGGTCGAACCCGAAGAGAGCACCTATCCGCCGGATGTCTATGAGAGCCTCGTCGCGGTCGAGGACCGGCACTTCTGGTTTCGCGCGCGCAACCAGGCGATAGTCGCCGCGTTCGAATCGATCCGCGGACGCCTGCGCCCCGGTTATCGCGTCCTCGAGGTTGGATGTGGCACCGGCAACGTTCTGCGCGAGCTCCAGCGCGCCGCGGTCGGAGGCGATGCGATCGGAATGGACCTTCACATCGAAGGGCTTCGCTACGCGAAGCGGCGCCTGGCGCCGCCCCTTCTCGTGCGCGGCGATGCGGGCCATCCTCCGTTCGCGGTGCGTTTCGAGGTCGTCGGGCTCTTCGACGTTCTCGAGCACCTCGAGCACGACGTGGAAGTCCTCCGCTCCCTGCGAGGACTCCTGACCGTGGACGGCTACCTGCTTCTGACCGTGCCGGCCGACCCAAAGTTGTGGAGCTACTTCGACGTCGGGTCGCGCCACAAGCGCCGCTACGAGAGAGACGAGCTGCACCAGAAGCTGACCGCGGCCGGGTATTCGGTGGAATACCTGACCCCTTACATGGCGGTGCTGCACCCGGTGCTGTGGTGGGGGCGGCGGATCACAGGCCGAGGTCATCACCACATCGATGATTCGCGGGAGGCGTGGAACCTGGCCGGCGCGGACCTCCGCGTGCGTCCGGTCAGCGGCGCGGTTCTCGGGCTCGCCCTGCGCCAGGAGATCCGCTTCGTGCGCCGGCGGATTGAGCTGCCCGTCGGGGCTTCGCTGCTCGCCATCGCCCGGGCAGCCTGACGATGCCGGTCGAGGCTCCCGGGGTCCGGCTCTCTCCGCTCGACATGGAACGATTCGGGACGGTGATCGCCCGCGCGGACGGGCTCACCGCTCGCGAGCTCCCGGCGGTCCTCGACTTCTGCGAAGCCAACCAGGTCCAGATGCTCATCGCGCGAAGCGGCGTCGAGGACGCGACGACCACGCATGCGCTCGAGTCCGCAAGCTTCCTTTTGATGGACACGCTCATCTACTACGAGAGGGACCTGGCCGCGTCGCCGGTGCAGCCCGGCGGCACTGAGGAGATCCGTGTGCTCGGACCTGATGACGCGGCGGGGGTGGAGTCGATCGCGCGTGAATGCTTCCGCGAGTACCTGGGCCACTACCACGCCGACCGTCGCTTGGCCCGCGAGGCTTGCACCGAGGTCTATGCGTCATGGGCCCGCTCGTCCTGCGAAAACGTCGGACCTGACGCCTTTGTCCTGGTCGCCGGCAGCCCGCGGCCGGACGGGTTCAGCACGTTTCGCCGCACCGCGAGCGGCGAGGGCGAGCTAATGCTGGGCGCGGTCCTGCAGGCGGCGCGAGGCAGGGGTCTCTACCGGCAGATGACGCTGGCCGGAATGCTCCGCCTGCAGGAGTCCGGGACGACGCGTTTCGTGACGTCCACCCACCTCGGCAACTGGGGCGCGCACGCCGCGTGGAGCGGCGCCGGGCTGAGTCCGTTCCGCGCCTACCACACGTTTCACCGCTGGTTCGACCGGCCTCAGCGACCGCGTGTCTGAGATCCGATGGCGGCGCCGACGAGCGCATCTTCGTCCCGCACCGCGGTCTCGTGCTGCGCGATCTGACGGATCGAGTACACCGGATGCTGCATCGACCGCATGTGCATCCGCGCGAGGTACTCGCCGATGATGCCGAGGGCGAAAAGCTGCGCGCCGGAGAAGATCGCGATCATCGACGCGAGGAAGGAAAAGCCGGGGACGACGCCGCCGTACAGTGCGTAGCGGACCAGGACGAAAAGCAGGACCAGGGTGCCGACGACCGTGAAGAAAAAGCCGATGACGCTCGCAGCCTGCAGCGGCCACGTGCTGAAGCCCGTGATCATGTTGATGGAGTGGACCACCAGCTTCCGGAACGTGTAGTTCGATTTGCCGAGGCGGCGCGGCTCGTGGCGAACCTCGACCGCGTCAAAGCGCGTGGTGCCGAAGGTCAGCAGCACGTCGACGCTTACGTAAGGTCCGTCGAATCCGGCGAACGCTTCGCGCAGCTGAGTCCGAAAAAGACGAAAGGCACCGGCCTTGCGCGCGATCGGCGCGCCCATCGCTGACTGCAGCGCGAACTTCGTGATCTGGCTCGCCGCGTCCCTCCACAGGCCGTGCTGCTCCACTCCAGGAGTCCCGTAGACCACGTCGATCCCGGGCGTGAGGCGTTCGAGGAGCCTGGGAATCTCTTCGGGTGGATGCTGCAGGTCGTCGTCCATGGTCACGGTCAGCTCATAACGTGCCAGCCGGATGCCGCAGATCAGCGCGTTGTGCTGCCCGTAGTTGCGCATGAGCTGGACTCCTTTGATCCAGCGATGCTCGCGGACCAGGTCCTGGATGACCTGCCACGTGCCATCGGGACTCGCGTCGTCGACCAGGATCAGCTCGTACTGATCCGCAACCGAATCCAGCACGGCTTGCACCCGACGCGCAAGCTCCGGCAGCGAAAGCTCGCTGTTGTATGCCGGGATCACGACCGAGATGCCCGCAACCTTCGGGCTCACGAGCCCGAGAGTACTACGCCGGCTCGCGCCCTCAACGGAGGTAGAGCTCGACGGTCAGCGACACGCCGTCGTAGCGGCCGAGCGGATACGGTCCGTATGGCGGGAGGTTGGGAAGGGTCCATGCCCTGTCCAGCCTGTAGCCGCTTGCCGGTGTGCGCACCCAGTTGGAGAGGGCCTGCAGGTATGGCTGCCTGACAGTTGGGCAGTAGAACGCTCGCGCCACCTGCTTGATGTCGTCCCTGTACACGATGACCGCACGGCAGAGCCGCGCCTCCTGCAGGTATGCGTCGATGCTCGTGCTCGGGCTGACGTCGATCGGGTTGTTGCCCGGCGCTCGCCCCTCGGGGTCCATCAGCTGATACTCGATCGACGCCGGCCACCCTGGGCCCGGCGCGTACGTGAAGCAATCGAACGGTTGGATGCGCCGCCGCAGCTCATCGGCGATGCCGTTGGTCGCAGCCGTGAGCTGCGCGTTCGATTGCAGCTCGGGCTGCGGCCAGTTCGCGAGCGCCAGCACGCCGGCGACATAGACCAGCAGGACGTAGACGCCGACCGCCGCGAGCACCGCGCGCGAGGAGCCGTTGATCCGCGACGGCCAGCGCACCACCGCGAGTCGCGTGACGCCTGCCAGCAGGAATAGCCACACCGACATCGAGATCCACTCGCCGAGGTTGGGGTTCTTGGCGGATGGAACCGTGAGCGCGAAGTAGAGGAAGGCGACGAGCGCCGCATACATGACCTCGGGCCGCTCGAGCTTCCTGCGGACCAGCAGGACGATCAGTACAAGGCCGGCCGCGGCGGCGAGGACGACCTCGAGCTGACCGAGCTGGTTGGGCAACCGCACGAAGTAGTAGGTCACGCTCGCGACGAGGTCGACCTTCGGGAAATAGGTCGCGCCGTAGGTCACCGTCCCCTCACGAAGTCGGGTCAGCGTGTCGGTGAAGCCGCGTCCGGCGATCCCCCACGGAGCAAGCAGCACCACGAGCACCACCGCCGCCAGCGCCGCCCTGCGCACGGATTGCATCCCAGGACGCCACACCCACATCAGAGCGAGGGCAAGCCCCCACGCCGCCAGCGCGAACGGCGCGGTCGACGGCTTTGTCAGCACCGCGGCGGCGGCGAATGCGGCAGAGACGATGAATGTCGAACGGCGCGGGTTTCGGCTGCCCTCGGCCAGCGCCGCGACCGACCAGATCACGAGCACGCCCGCGAGGAAGTCCGGCCGCAGGTCGTCGAGGCCCCAGCTCTCCGCGTAATCGCTGCGGCCGGTGATCAGCTCCCACGAGGCGGCTCGCACGCCGGCGCTGACCATCGGTGACACCGCTGTGAGCGCCATCGCCGCCACTGCCGCCGCGGGGGTCGCGCGCGTGCGGACGATCCAGCCGACGAGCACCAGCAACAGCGCGACCGGCCAGAACCTGACCGCAAACACCTGCCACGTGCCGTCACCGAGCACCAGGTACTGCAGCGTTTGCAGCAGCGTCCAGAGCGGGGCGATGCTGTTGATCTCGTGCAGTGCAGCGTCGAGGTGCATGTTCCGCAGCAGAAAGAAAGCGGTGCGGGCAAACTGCATGTACCCGACTCCCTCGTAGTTGGGAGGCTGCGCGAGATAACCCGCCTGCGCGCTGAAATAGGTGTCGATGGCAACGACGACGGTCGCGATCGCGCCGCCGCCAACGACCATTTGAACGGTCGGCCATCGGTGCATACCGCGCTCGCCAGTCGTCGTGGAGCTGCCGGCCTCAGCCGCGCCCGCGGTTGAAGTCATCGTCGCGGTCTGCCAGTGTAAGCGCCCTGTTTGAACGTCCCGGATTGTGATGCTCGCTGATCTCCTGCACCGCATCGTCGCGAACCCCGTCGTCTACGACGCCGTCCAGAACCTTGCCGGGACCGCCTTGCTGGACCGGCGGGCCGCCGCCATCGTCGGCCCGCTGCCCGTCGGCGCGGTCATCCTCGACGTGGGAGGTGGCACCGGGCTTTCGATGTCCACATGGCCAGTGGGCGCTACCTACGTGTGCCTCGACATCGACCCGGTCAAGCTCGCGGGCTTTCGCCATAGCAGCCGGCCGGGAGCGCCTGTCTGTGGCGACGCGACCCACCTCCCGGTACGCAGCGCGAGCGTCGACCTCCTGGTCTGCAAGCTCGTCTCACACCACCTGCGCGACGGCGAGCTGACCCTGCTCTTCAAGGAAAGCCGGCGCGCCCTGAAACCAGGCGGCCGGATGCTGTTCATCGACGCGGTCTTCGCTCCTGAACGCTGGCGGAGCCGGCTCCTGTGGCGCTACGACCGAGGATCTCACCCGCGCTCGGGCGGGGTGCTGCGCGGTGGGATGGCGGCGGAGTTCCAGGTCACCGATTGGCAGGAGCTCACGATCCAGCACCGCTACGTCCTCGGCGCCGGCACGCCGCTCGGTTCAGGAGGCTGAAGCCGCCTCGATCCCGGCCCTCGACTTGCTCGGGGCCGCCACGCGCAGTCCGATCACGTCAAAGCCGAGCTTGAGCGCCAGGATGCCGAATACCCACAACCCGCGGTCGCTCGGAATGTCGCCGCTGAAGTTGGCGGTGGTGAAGAAGACCGTCACGATCATCATCACGCCGGCGATCGCCGGCGACGCGCGTTTGATGCCCGTCCACAGCAGCACGAGCCAGCCCGCGACCAGGGGCGCGAACACGATCAAAAAGCCGATCAGCCCGGTCTCCGACGCGACCTCCAGCGGCACGTTGTGCGGATACTGGTAGAAGGTTCCGGGGTGCAGTGACTGGGGGACCGAGCCGGCGAAGGAGCCAAGTCCGGTGCCGAGGATGGGGTCCTGCGCGAGGAGCTGCAGTCCGTGGTACAGCATCTTGTCGCGGTCGCCTGGACCGTTCTCTCCGAGGCTGATCAGCCTGTCGGTGATGCAGTAGCAGTAGCTCGTCGACGTCCAGTGGTAGGTGAACGCGATCGCACCCGCGGTCAGGATGAGGAGGAACACCGGCAGCACGACGTAGCGGCCGGCCAGCGCCGAGCGCAATGCGTGCGGATGGCCCCGCGTCTCACGAACATATCTCGACGCCGCCCAGTACGCAGCCGAGAGCAGCAAGGCGAGCGCGAAGGCAACGAGTGACTGGCGCGCGCCCGCGAACATGATCCCCGCCACCCCGAGCACGCCGATCGCGGCCGACGCCCACACGTTCCTGACGAGCCATGGCTGCACCGCGATGAGCGTCGCAAGGGCGATGAGATCGCCCTGCCAGCTGTAGCGGTCGGTGCCGAGGATCTTGTCGCCGAGGAGCGCCACCGTGATCAGCCCGATCACGCCACCGACCGCCAGCTGCGAGCTCGCGATCGGCCACGCGTCCTCCACCTTATTGATCACCAGGGCCACGGCCGCGGCCAGCGGCAGCACGATGAAGACGAGGTACAGGAACTTCGACGTCCCGTAGCTGAGCTGGTCGGGATCGAGATGCAGCAGGTACTTCGTGCGGAGCCACGAGATGGTCATCCAGGCGGCCACCGCGCCGACGTAGCCGAGCATCAGGAGGTTGGGGCGGCTCAGCCGGAGCGAAAAGAGGGCAAGCACCACGTAGCCGAACGACATCACCAGCGCGAGCGCCGGGCGCTGCGGCGAGCTCACGACGATCACGACGGGAAGCGCCGCCAGCATCGCGATGCGCGCCAGCCCGAGGGGGCTCGTGTCCACCGGCTGGCCCAGGAAGCTCGTGATGCGATTGACCTCGAGCATGGTGAGGCCCGCCAGGAGCCACAGCGCGAGCACGAACGCGAGCACCGCTCCGGTCGTCGGATCGGCGACGGAGCGCAGCGCAAACGCGAGCCCGAGCGCAAAGAGGAACGAGATGATCAGGTTGCGCGCGTTGATCGGCTGGACGTGGCGCGCGTCGATGACGCTGCGGAGCGTGATGTAGGCCGCCCAGGGCAGCGCCCCGATCAGCGTGAGCCTCAAGACGTCGACCCCGCCTTTGAAATCTGGCCCGAGGTAGATGTTCACGATCGGCGCGGCAAACACCTCGAGCACAACGACGAGGACGAGGGTTGCCGCGAGCGTGATGCCGACGACGTCGACCACCTCGGACCGCAGCTGCCTGACCTTGCCCACGGCAAGCAACCGGGCCGCCAAGGGCAGCAGGACGAAGCTCACCGGCGTCAAGCCAGAGCCGATCATGCTCACCGCCGCGACCCCGAAGGCGACGATGCCCGCGACCCGGATGTCGGTGGCATGGGCGACCAGGATGCCGGGCATGGCGAACAGCATCAGCGCGACAAAATCGCCGGGCATTCGCGGCACGCCAAAGCGCGCCAGCTCGCGCAGCCGCTCTCGGACTCCGGCGAAGTCGAGCGGCAGCCTGATCAGGACCAGGCCGGCGACCGCGGTCCATCCCAGGCCCATCGCCTCGAGGATCGACAGGATGGATCCGTGAAAGAACAGGATCGCCCCGAGCGGCAGCACGCCCATGTTGATCGCCATCAACACGTTGGCCTCCTGAATCCGGTTGAGACCTCGGAGGTAGCCGTACGTGATCGTTTGGAGCCCCGCGCCTGCAAGCAGTGGGGGAAGGGCGAGGATCAGATGGGTGTAGCTTGCCGACCCGAAGAAGACGTCGCCCCAGAACGTCGAGGCGGCGAGCAGCACCAGGCTGACGGCGGCGACCCCGGCCGCGAGCATGACCAGGGCGGCAGCCGCAAAGCTGGGCGACTTGCCCGACTTCTCGGCTTCGGCGTAGGAGACGTAGCGCGCGAGACCGAGGTCCGCACCGAGCACGGCAAGAGGCGCCAGGAGCGAGAGGGTTCGTCGGGACAGCGAGTACTCGCCGAATCCCTGCGTGCCCGCGAACGCGGCAATCAACCGGAAGGAAAGAAGGTAGCTGCCGATGACCACCGCCTCCGCGGCAAAGGTCGTGGCGTAGTTGAGCCGCCTCATGCCGGCACAGGCTCGCTCTCGAAGACCTCGAGCAGGCGCGCTGTAAGGCGCGGGATGTTGTGGTGCTCGAGCAGATACAGCCGTCCGCGTTCTCCCATCTCCATCCGCTCCCGAGGAGTCAACGCGACCAGGCGCTCGATGGCATCGGCAAGAACCTCGGGGTCGCCGGGCGCGACGGAAAAACCCGCCTCGGCGTCCTTGACCGGGTCGTAGGTCGACCTTCCGAAAAAGATGATCGGCCGCCCGGCTGCCAGGTAGTCGGTCAGCTTGTTGAGGCTGATGCCGAACCTGTAGAGCGGCAGGTCGCGCAGGCCGTAGATGAATGCGTCCGCCTGGCCCATCGCCTTCGAGACCTCGCGCTTCGGCACCGCAGGCGGGAACTCGACGTTGGGCAGGCGCATCGAGCGCGCGCGCTCGATCATGCGGTCCCGCTCCTGGCCGCTGCCGACGAGCAGGAACCTCACGTCATCGCGTCCCCGGTCCGCCAGGGTCGCCGCCGCGTCGAGAATGCTGTCGATCGAGTTCGACGCCACAAACCCTCCGAGAAACATGATCCGAAACGGCCGCTCAGGCGCGCCCCGGTACGCTTCGAGCTCCTCGTAACGCTCGAGCTCGACACCGTGTGGGACCCACAGGATCTTGCCGGCGGGGACGCCCTGGGAAAGGACGTACGCGTCCGTATGCCGCCAGAGCATGACGATGCGCTCGGCGCGCTGGAACAGGTATCGCTCCAGGCGCCGCATCGCCCGGGCGACCCCGCTCTCGGGCCGGAGCAGGCCGAACTCGATCAGGGTCTGCGGCCAGAGGTCGGTCACCTCGAAGAAGAAACGCGCTCCCTTGATGCGGGCGAGGTAGTACCCGGCGAGCGCGGCAAGCGGATGCACCGACACTCCGATCACGACGTCCGGGCGGTCGCGCCGCACGAGCCCCGCGATGAACGCGAGAAGGGTGAAGGTAAACATGTTCACGACCCGCCGCCAGTCGTTGCCGCGGTAGGAGTTGGCGGCGATCCAGACCAGCTCCACGCAGTCGA
>WNGG01014285.1_pt1 | contig 12390 bp, 6 predicted proteins | sample 5400661 | NCBI WGS metagenome assembly WNGG01 (sample SAMN13153372, study PRJNA577476) | soil metagenome | isolation source: 100 cm soil or saprolite under Garry oak tree replicate 1 | place: USA:California | collected 2016-06-15 | reverse complement strand
CGTTAGATATACATTCCGTTCCGCCGCCGCGGCGGCTTCGCGGCGTGTCGAAGCGAAAGGGTTATCCCCCGCGGGTCTCTCGGCGGCGGCGGTCCCCCAGATGGTGGAGGTCGGCCAGCAAGCCCCGGATTTCACGGTGTTGAGTGACGAAGGAAAGCCGGTCACCCTCTCGAAGGAACTTGGCAGTGGCCCCGTGATCTTGTCGTTCTACGTCTGGGACTTCACGAACGTGTGCCAGGGCCAGCTCTGCGCGATGCGCGACTCGATGGGAGACCTTCAGAAGTGGGGAGCGAAGGTCTTCGGGATCAGCACGGACAGCCACCACAGCCATCGGGTCTTCAAGGAGCAGAACCGCCTCAACTATCCGTTGCTCAGCGATTGGAACAAGACGGTTAGCACCGCGTACGGGGTGCTCTACGAGCGCTTCGGATCGTTTGGCCTGCACGGCGTGACGAAGCGCTCCGTGTTTGTGCTGGATGCCGACGGGGTCATTCGGTACAAGTGGGTCACGGAAGATCCGAAAGTCCCGCCGGACCACCACAGAATCCTCGAGGAAGTCAAGAAGCACGTGCCGTGAGCCCGAGGTACGTCTGGACGGCGAGGTTCAATACCGCGAGCTTCATCGCCTCGTCTGTGACCGCGACGGCCGCACCGCGGGTCTCGCGGATCGCCCGGAGCACGATTCGGTCGGCGAGGGTCGCGGGGACGCGAAGCCCGGCCGCCTCCGTCCGAGGCTTGGGCCACGGGTCTGCGGTCTCGCGGCCTGCCTTCCAGGCTTTCACCAGCGGGGCGCATCCCTTGGCTTGAACGACGCCGAAACGCGGCCACGTCTCCTCGTACCAGCCGAGATCGCGCAGTTCGTGAAGCGCTTTCCACATCCCCACGATTCCGGTCCCGCCTCCCGTCGGGAAGAGAATCCAGTCCGGCATGCCGCCCAGGGCCTCCCAGATTTCCAAGAGCATTGTCTTCTTCCCCTCGACGCGATAGGGTTCCCGCAACGTCGCGACGCTGAACAGCTCCGTCGCGGTCGAGAGTTCGGCCACGATCCGCGCGGCGTCCGTAATGTTCTCGTCGACCCGGAGGACCTCCGCTCCGAACGCAAGGGCGTCGCGGGCTTGATGCGTGGGACCGTCGCTGGCCATGAGGACGATTGCGCGCGTTCCATAAGTCGCGGCATACGCCGCCAACGCGGCCCCTGCGTTCCCGGCGGTTGGTACGGCAAGGGTCGTCGCTCCGAGGGCGCACGCCATCGGGACGGCGACCGCCATGCCGCGCGCTTTGAACGTGCGAGTCGGGTTGAGTCCCTCGTCCTTCACGTACAGGGCGTCGACCTTCAGGCGCGCGACGCGGCCTTCGGAGCCGATGCGCCCGAGTCGATGGAGGGGCGTTCCTCCCTCGCCACGCGATCGGATCTCCGCCGGCTCCAGAGGGAGGAGCGGCGCGTACCGCCAGAGATCTTTCCGCGGCAAGAGATCCTCGGTCCGGATCTCCTTCCAATCGTACCGGGCGAACAGGGGGGAACCGCAGTCGCACGTGTTGAGCAACCGGACGGGATGATGCTTCGAGCATGCGGTGCATTCGAGGAACGCCGGGCGCACGCCGCAGTCATCTCGGCTGGGCCCATTACGCTTTGTCCCGCGATGGCTTTATCCTCGATTCCGCATTGGATAGAGACGATGGAGACCGCGAATCGCTCGTTCGACCTGCGGGAAGCGTACGATCGCATGGTCGCCGCGATGTCCGCCCGCGGCCGGGTACTCGTCGCGTTCTCCGGAGGAGTCGACAGCGGCCTGGTCGCCCGCGTGGCGCACGATGCGCTCGGGGACGACGCGCTCGCGGTCTTGGCGGACGCGGAATCTCTCGCCCGCTGGGAACTCGCGGAGGCCGTCTCAGAAGCCGCGGAGATTGGAATTCGCCTCGAGACCGTTCGCGTCTCGGAGCTCGCCAACACTCAGTACGTCGCCAACCCGACGAACCGGTGCTACTTCTGTCGACAGGAGCTCGGCGCGGCCTTGAAGCCCTTGGCGGCCGAACTCGGGTTCCGCGCCATCGCGGACGGCGTGAACGTCTCGGACCTGGGAGACCACCGCCCCGGAATCCAGGCGATGAACGAAGCCGGTTTCTGGCATCCGCTCGTCGAATTCGGTTTCACGAAGTCTGACGTGCGAGGGCTCGCTCGGGTGCTGCACCTCAGTTTCTTCGACAAGCCGAGCAACGCCTGTCTATCCTCCCGAATCGCATACGGCGAGGTGATCACCGTGGAAAAGCTGCAGCGTGTCGAAGCGGCCGAGGGAGCGATCCGAGCGTTAGGCTTCCGAGTCGTGCGAGTGCGCGCCCACGATGGGGTTGCGCGGATCGAGGTGCCGCGGGCCGACATCCCACGGATCGTGGCCCCCGAGATTGCCGAAAAGGTCGCTGTCGCGCTCCGCGATGCCGGATTTCTTTACGTCACCATCGATCTCCTCGGATACCGCAGCGGATCGATGAACGACGGGGCCTAGCGTTCCGGAGGAACGAATCGCTCGTTTCGTTGGCCCTTTTCCGTCCCCAGATTCTATTGACCGAAAGCTCAAATATTACGCCGTTATCGACGCGATACCGCGCCCTTTGTCGATCGGGATTCGGAGACGTGACTCGTGGCCGCCGTTGGGATCATCCCGAACCTGATCATCGGACTTCGGGAGGGTATCGAAGCCGCCCTAATCATCGGCATCATCCTCGGATACCTGGTGAAAATCGAGCGCGGCTCACTGAAACGCTACGTCTACTTCGGGACCGCGGGTGCGATGGGGGTCAGCGCCGGCGTTGCAGCGGTCCTGGTCCTCATGACGATCGAGTTCGAGGGGTTCGGGGAGCAGGTCTTCGAAGGGGTCGCGATGCTCGTTGCCGTCGCGGTGCTGACCTCAATGGTCCTCTGGATGATGAAAGCCTCTCGGATATCGTTCATCGTGATCTTGCGGGAGGGGGTCGAGACCGCGCTCTTCGTGTTCGGCGCGGGAAGGCTCACATCGCCGTTCGAAGCGATCATCGGTGTCGCCCTGGGCCTTCTCGTGGCTGGGATTATCGGCGTCGGCCTCATTCGCGTGTCCTGGCGGATTAATCTGAAGCGTTTCTTTCAGGTTACGAGCGTTTTTCTTGTTATCATCGCGGCGGGCCTCTTCGCTCACGCGGTGCATGAACTGCAAGAAGCGTTCCATTGGAGCCTCGGCTCGGCGACGCTCTACAACTTGACGAACTCCTTTCCCGACGATGCGTCGAACGTCGCCGGCTACCTCTTGCGCGGCATCGTGGGTTACAGTGCGGCGCCGACCCTTCTGGAGAGCTCGGCCTACGTCGCGTACTGGATTGTGGTTGGCCTACTTGGAATCCGGTCGGGGAAAATCACCGCGGTCTCGGAGCCTCTCCGGCGGGCATGGCGCGCTCTCTTCGGCCGGAAGACCCAACCACAAGCCGATCTCGAGTGAACGGGGCTCGAACGCGGTCGATTCGCCTCGACAGGCGGGTGCCGCTTACGGGTTGATCTTGATGACCTTCGTCGGGCACGCGGTCTCGCACGCCATGCAGTCGATGCAGTCCGACTCGCGAATCATGTCGGACTTGTCACACCGATACTTGTCCCACTCGTCGCCGCCTTTCTCGATGATCTTGTCGTTCCCCGTGCCTTTCTTGCCGGGGGCGAGAAGCCACTCGAAGACGTCGACGGGGCAGACGTCCATGCAGACGCCGTCGGCGACGCAGCCATCGAAGTCGACGGCCACGTGGAGACCATGGATCCCGAGTTTCGTCGGATAGGGGGTCCCGTTGGCATCGGGCCGTGCGATGCCCTCGGCAAAGACCTTGTGGTCGAAGTGGGTCCCCGTTTCGGGATATTCATCCGGCTTGTTCATGAAGTCGGGGTCGATCGGTTTCGCATCGAAGTCCACTTCACGCGACATCTGTTGCCTCCGTAGGCGTAGTCGCCAGGCCGTGAGACAACGACCGGGCGGAGGGTTGTTATACACCCCCCCTTTTTGACCTTTCCGGTTTAACTTCGATCGCGCGATGCGCACTTCACTTCGGCTTCCTCGGCCTCTAGTTTTCTCCGGTCTCGAAACCTATTTCGGCGAACCCACCGTGCCCGGCTTGTGGCAAAGCGCCTCGGACCTCGGACGCGTGCGGTCCACGGCCGCCGCGGGAAGAGGCGGGGTCCGATCGTCACGCCGATCTACGCGAGTTCGACGTGGGCTCTGGAGTCTGTACGCCAAGGCGCCGAGTTTGCGACGGCCACCGCGCCGGAGGCATACTACACTCGGTGGGGCAATCCGACCCTGCGCGAACTGGAAGAGGCTCTCGCCGACCTCGAGAGTGGCGCCCGTGCCCTCGTGACCGGATCGGGGATGGGCGCGATCGCGTCGGCGATCCTCACCTGCGTGGACTCCGGTGATCACGTCGTTGCGGGAGCGAGCCTCTATGCCGCGACCACGGAAATTTTCACACGTCTCCTGCCTCGGTTCGGCGTGTCGACGAGCTTCGTCGACCCCCGGAAGGCGGGGTCTTGGAAAGAGGCGGTCCGGAGCGACACCCGGTTGGTCTACATCGAGACCCCGGCGAACCCCACGATGATGATTACCGACATCCGTGAGGCCGTCGGCGCCGCAAAATCCGTCCGTGCCACGACCCTCGCGGACAACACGTTTGCATCGCCGATCAATCAGCGTCCCATCGAGCTCGGGGTCGACGCGGTCCTGCACAGCGCGACGAAGTACCTGGGCGGACACAGCGATGTCGTCGCGGGTGCCGTCATCACGGCGAGCCCTCGCCTGTTCGACCGCATCTGGTTTACATACAAAATGTTGGGACCTGCGCTCGGCCCGTTCGAGGGGTTCTTGGTTCGACGTGGGCTGAAGACGCTCCCGATCCGCATGCAAGCCCAGGGCGCGAGTGCCCAGGCGCTCGCCGAGTCGCTGGAAAATCACCGGGCCGTTGGGGCCGTCCACTATCCCGGCCTCAAATCGTTCCCGCAACACGCCCTCGCGCGCAGGCAGATGTCCGGCTTCGGCGCGATGCTGAGTTTCGAGCTGAAGGGAGGCCATCGCGCGGGCCGACGGTTCGTCGAGTCGGTGAAGGTGGCGACATTGGCCGTAAGCCTCGGCGGGACGGAAACGCTCGTGCAGCACCCCGCCTCGATGACCCACGGTCCCTTGACGGAGGCGGAGCGAGCGACGAGCGGGATTAGCGAAGGACTCGTGCGGGTGAGTGTGGGCCTCGAGGATACGGACGATCTCATCGAGGATTTCGACCAGGCGATCCGCAAGGCCGCGCGCTGACGCCGCCGAGCAACCGCCGTCGCGTCCGGCTGGGCGTGGCATCCGTCACGGGTTCACGCCGAGTTGGCTCGCGAGCGCGCGAAGCTCCTCCTCCTTCTTCCGAAGCTTTTCCTCGCGGTCCAACAGGTCCATGGCCTTCTTCTGGATGATTTTCACCCGGTTCTCGACATCTTTCTTCCACTCTTCCAGCGCGGCGGTCGTCGGGCCTCCGGATTTCTCCGTATCCGTGAGGCGGGCGCGAAGTCGGTCGATCTCGGCCTGTAGCTTCGCGACTTTGGCATCGAGCGCGGCTTGGTCTGCCTCCAGCGCGCGTTCCTTCCCTTCGAGGATCTCTCCTCTCGTGTCGAGAGACTTCTCCTGGCCTTCGATTGTCGCGACGCGAGCGCGGATTTTCTCCTCCTGATCCAAGACATCGAGCGCTTTCTTCTGGAGGAACCGGAGATTCTTGTTGACCTCCGCCTGCATCTCGTCGGCTTGAGCGCGGATCTTGTCCGCGTCCCGCTTCGTCGACTCCGCCTCCTCACGGGTCGTCTTCGCGGTCCGGCGATCCTCCTCGGCAGCGCCGCGCTGGTCGTCGATTTCTTTGCGGAGCTTTTCGAGACTTCGCATGCCGTCTCGGACCTCGGCGTCTCGGGCGACGAGCGTCGCCTCGCGGGCGGTCAGGGACTTCTCGGAAGCCTTCGCGGCCTCCTCGCGGGCGCGGAGGTCATGCTCTTTCTTCGTGAGGTCTTCCATGAGGTTGTCCGCCCGCTGGAGTTCGGTCGCCAGAGCCTGTTCCTTCGTCGACGCTTGCGCCATCTTCGCTTCGAGAGCCGCCGTCCGGGACTCCAAGTCCTTTTGGCGGGTCATCAACTGATCCGAAGATGCGACGACGCGGGTCGCCTCTAGGTCCAGGGCTGCCTTCTTGGAGCGCGATTCCGTCTGGAGCGCTGCGAGGTCTCTTTCCGATGCCGCCAGCTTCACCTGCCGCGCCTCGAGGTCCTTGTGGGCGTTGGCGATCTCCATATCTTTCACGGCCAACTTCTGTGAGGCGTCTTGCAGCTGGGCGAGATGTCCCTGTGCGTCCCGTTCGGCCTTCTCGGCCTCCGACCGACGACTCTCCAAGCGCGTCTGTTGCGCCGCGAGGTCGGCCGTCTGTCGTTTCGCCGCCCGTTCCGCTTCTTCCGCAACGAGAGCCCGCCGCTGGGACTCCGCCACGAGCCGCTCGGCCTGCTGGGCCTGCTGGGCGGCTGCGTCCCGCGTCGCCTCGAGCTGCTTCAGCTCCTCGGTTCGCCGGGCGGACCAGGTGGAGCGCTCGGACTCGAACGACTGCCGGCCACGGAGGAGCTCGTCTTCCTTGGTCTTGAGCTCGGCGAGCCGGGCCTCCGATCGTCGCCACGCGGCTTCCGCTTCCGCCGACTTGGCCGCCTGGGCCTTTGCTTCGGCGTCTAGTTTGGATCGGTCCATCTCGAGCTGGGCGAGCGCCGCCCGTTGGCTGCGGTCTCGTCCCTCGAGTTCTTCGGTTTTCTTCGCGAGTTCGGAGGTGCGAGATTCGGATGTCGTGGTGAATTGCGCCTGTTGGGACCGCAAGCTCGTTTGGAGAGACTCCCATTCCCGGCGTTTCTCTTTCGCCTCCGACTCGAACCGACGGACCGTCTCGTCGAGTTGGGTCCCTTGGGCGTCGAGGCCCTGCTCTCGCCGGATGAGCGCCATCGCCTGCGCAGACATCTCGGTCAAATGGGCTTCGGCCTGTCGCTCTTTCGATTCGAGTTCTCGTCCGCGGGCCTCGAGCTCTTGCTCCTCGGCTCGAAGTTCTGCCTCTCGCGCGGTGAGCGCCCGTTCCCGGACCGACATCTCCTTCGCTTTCGCGCCGAGGGTTTCTTGGAGGGCGGATGAATCCCGTTCGATCCGCTCCCGCTCCGTGTGCAGTTCGGCTTCCTTGGCCGCGACCGATTGCTGCATGCTCTCCGCCTCGCCCCGGACGCGCGCGGCTTCCGATTCAAAGCGGTCTTTGAGCTGCGCGAGTTCGAGCTGCTGGGATTCGAGTTGCTTCGCCGTCGCCTGGACGTCCGTGCGTTCCTGTTGAAGGCGTTGGTGACTCTGACGGAACGATTCCTCCATCGTCGCGATCCGGCTCCCTCGCTCCGCGAGTTCGCGCGCCTTCTCATCCAGGGTTCGGGCTTTCACCTGGAGGTCCGTCTCGGTCTCCTGGAGTTGGAGGGTCCGCGCAGCTCGTTCCTTCTCGAAGTCGGCTTGCTTTGCCGTCAAATCCGATTCGACCTGCTTCAACGCCTCCGTGTGTTTCGTGAGTTCAATGGCCTCGTGCGCCGCCTCTTCGCGGAGGGCTCGCTCCCGAGACTCGATTTCGAGGAAGCGTTGTTCGGCCTCGTTCGCAACGCGTTCTGCGTTCGCTTTCGCCTGGGCAGCCGTCCCCCCGGCCTCTTCGACCGCCTTCTCCCGGCGCTTGAGGTCCTCGTCGCTTCGGGCGACCCAGTCCACGTCGGCCCGGACTTTCTCTTCCTTTTCCTCCATGTCGACCTCTCGCGCCTCGATCCGCATCACCCGATCCGCCCACGAGGCCCGCGCAGAGGCAGCCTCTTGCTCGAAAGCGTCCCGCTGGTCCTTCAAAAGGGCTTGCTCGGACTCCAAGGTCGTCTGCCAGGTCCGTCGTTCCTCGGCGGCCTTCGTCTCCTCGTTTCGCAGGCGAGTCCCCTCTCCCTCGAGCTCCTTGGCAAGGTTGGTGAGGTCCGCCTTCCGAGCATCCAGATCACTGCGATTCTTGTCCGCTTTCGCCGCCTCGATTTCCAGAGATTCGTCCCGGGCCGTCAGTTCCGCGAAGTGACGTGCGTTCTCCTCCGCCTGGGCACGGACGGAATCCTCCTTCTCTCGAAGGGACTGTTCGCGGGCCTCGAGCTCGATCTCCCGGGAGAGGATTGCTTGGCTCTTTTCGGTGCGCTCGGCCTCGAACGTCTCCTTTTCCTGCGCCATGCGGAGTTGACTCTCACCCAAGGTCTTCGCCTGCCCATCGAGGTCGTCGCCCCGTCGGCGCGATTCCTCGTCGTACTGTGCGCTGCGTTCCTCGAATTCCCTCCGCTCCGATTCAAACGCACCCCGCGCTTCGTGGATGACCACGCGGTCCTCCTTCAGCGTCAGCTCCTGCGCGCTCAGGTCCTGCTCCTGCGCATCGAGCGTCTGGGTTTTCGTCGTCAGCCGCTCCTCCAGGGCCTGGAGCTCAGTCTCTTTCTGGGCAAGGGCCTCCGATCGCTCCGCGAGTCGTGCCTCGGCGGGCGCGATGCGAGCCTCCCGCGCCGCGAGGTCCTTCGACAACTGGTCCATCGCCGCCTCGCTCTGTTCTGTGGCACTGACCCGGCTGTCAATGGAACGTTTGAACTCGAGGAGCTCCCTCTGATCTGCCTCGAACTTCTGACGGCCGGTCGCGAGCTCCGCCTGATCTCGACCGAGGGATTCCTCGCGCCGCCCGGCCTCGTCCAGTCTCCCCTGCACCGCGGCCGTCTCCGTCGCGAGGCGTTCCATCGCGTCCCGCAGGCCGGCCTCCCCTTTGACGAGCGCGCCGTCTCGCTGCCGAAGGGTCTCCTCGAAGGCGGTCGCTGCCTCCTCTCGCGCGTGAACCGCTTCCGACCTCGCGCCGACCTCGGCCGACTGCTGCTGGACTTCCTCGGTGCGTCGGTCGATGGAGACTCGGAGCTCTTCGGTTTGCTGCGCACGCTCCTCGACCGCCTTGCGGTCTTCCGCCAGCTCGTCTTCCCGTCGCCTGAGATCCTGCTCTTTCGCGTCGAGCGCTTCGGTATCCGCGGCGATCCGCGTCTGTACGGTTTGTGCCTGCTGGGTCATCGATTCGACCTCGGCGGCCCGCGTCTCGACGTCCGTCCGGCGTGTCTCGAGGCCTTCCAGCTGTGTCGCGACATTGGCCTCTTGGGCCCGCGCCTCTTCGAGGCGTTGTTTGACGGCATCCTCGAACTTGTCCTGAATCTGAACGAGCATCTCTCGCGCGAACTCGACGTGCTCGAGCGTGACAGGTCCGTAAGCGAGGAGCACGACTCCCAAGGCGTCCCCGCGGACCGTTTGGCCGTGGTACTTCGTGACCTTGATCGGCTTGTCGACCGCGTTCAAGACGCCCGCCTGCACCGCCTGGTCGTAGGTGACCTGGCAAGACGGGTCCAGGGTGAATTCCCTGATCATTCGACCGCTGTCGTCCACGAGGAAGGCCTTTGCGGGCCTCCAGCGCTGTCGTTGCGCGAACATTGCAACACCCAAGAGGATTCCAATGGGGAAGATCGCAAGCATGTAGGAGGACTGCCACCACGGAGGCGGGATCGGGTTGTGCACCGTCACCTGCATGGCGGGGTCGGACCCGAGCATTGTGAAGACGACCTGACCGGAACCGTTGACGGTTCCGGTTGCAAACGACGAGCCGTCTTTCGTCACGGTGTATGGAATGCCCGCGGCATTTCCTCCGATTGACCACGTGATCGTCTGGGACGATTCGCTGGAGGTGTGGGTCCAGGAGTACGAGGAACCGCGGGACCACTCGCTGAACCCCGCGATGGTAACCAAAGCGGTCGTATCACTGTTCGTGACCGAGAGGTCGGTCGCGTTCACTGATCCGTCCGCAATCGTCCCGTTGACCGTCAGGCTGTTGAATGCGATGCGGTGGCTCGTCATCGTCAGTATGTTCGAGCTCGTCACGGTCAGGGTGTCGGCGGTCAGGTCGGACCCGAGAGCGACGGTCCCGGCGATGGTCAATGTGGCGAACCGCTGGCCCGCACCGAGGGTGATCGTGCCGCTCCCGCCGGTGAACGTCACCGCACAGTCGATCGACGCGAGAGTCGCCGCCGAGGAGGTGTCCCATGATCCAGCGATGGAGAGCGTGGAGGTTCCGAGGTTGAGGACCGCAGGACCGCCTGAAGTCAGATTGCCGTCGAAAATGGACATGGAATTCGTCAGCGTCAGCGCCCCCGACCAGGTGATGCTCGAGGCGAAGGTCGTGGTGATCCCGGGGCTCACGACGATGTCGTGCAGGGTCTGTGTGACGTTGATTGAGCCGCCCGAGATGTTGACGACGACGGTCGAGGTCCCGGCCGCGAATGCGCCGGTCGCTGTGCTCAGCGACCGAACCGTCAGGATGCTCGCGTTCGCGGTGAGCGCCCCACCAACGTCCACCGTCAGGGCATTCGCGATAATCGGGAGACTCGCGCCCGAGGTCGTCAACGTGGTCGTCCCGGGGCCACCTTGTATTACGACCGTCTGCGCCACGAGGCCGTCCGAGGCCATCGTGAACGTGGTGGTGGAGGAGCCGCTGTCAAACTCAATCGTGTCGAATTCGTTGCCGGCCAAGTTGGCTCCAGCGAACGTGATGATCTGATCCGTCGTCGCGTTGAATGTGACAACGGCCGATCCTGCGGACCAAGATGCCGAGGTCGAGGCGTTCGTCCAATTTCCGGAGATGATCCAGGTTCCCGAGCCGAAGGCGATGTAGGACGAAGCCGAAGAGACGTTCACGTTTCCCGCGATGGAGACGGACCCCAACGTCGATGTGAGGTAGCCACCGGTCAACGTCACGTTCCCGTTCACCGTGAGCGAGTGCGGGCCCTTCGCGAGTCCACCCGAGGAAATGGTGAGGGAGGAGACGGTCAACGGAGATGCCAACGAGACGTTCCCTGCGATGATCAACGACGCGAGCGCTTGAGCGGGCCCGAGCGCAATCGTTCCGGAGGCGGCGGTGAGGGTCACCGTGGACGAGCCGGCAGTGAAAGCCGAGGATGATCCGGAGGTGTCCCATGAGCCCGACGCGGAAATCGAGCCGGTCGTCAGCGAAATGGAATTCGTCCCGGCGTCGTTCATCGTCACCCCGGAGACGACGATTGAAGACGCGGTCCCGATCAGGCTCCCGCCTCCAGAGATCGCGAGGTTGGCGCCGCCGGTGATGTTGTTTCCCGATGTGGTTAGCCTGCCCGTCACGGACAGCGTGCCGCGCACCTCGAGCGCGGTGTTCTGCGTGATCGTCCCGGAGACGACCAGATTGTTGAATCCATTGGTCGCATCGAGGGTCGCGACGCTCGCTGACGTGCCCGACATCGTGACCGTGCTGGTGCCTCGAGCGAACGTCGAACCGGCGCCCGACGTGTCCCACCGCCCGTTCACGGTCCAAGACCCGCTCGTGAGGGTCAGCGTTCCCGACGTGCCGCCGGTCATCGTGACGTCGACCACGGCGACGCTCGACGCGTTTGCGATGAGGATTCCCGAGTTGCCGACGGCAAGGGATCCGCCGGTCAGGGAGAGATTCGATGTCGCCAGCGTGGTCGTCGATCCCGGAATGTCACATCGTGGAATTCGTTGCCCGCGAGATTCGCAAAAGTGAACGTTCGCGAAGACGGAGAATCGAAGATCACGACGCCGGTTCCTGCGACCCAGTTCGTCGAGGTGCTGCTGTTAGACCAGGAGCCTGCGAATGTCCAGGTGCCGCTGCCCATCCGGAAGTAGGCCGACGTACTCGCGATTGACGTGTCGCCGGAGATCGCGACCAGAGACGCCACGCCAGACCCGTCGAGGACTGCGGAACCCGAGAGAGTGAGCGTCCCGGTTGCCGTCAAGCCGGCATTCGAGGAGGCGCCAATTGAGATGATTCCCGCGGCATGGATAATGTCGCCGCTCACAGCGAGGTCGAACGATCCGATTGCAATCGTCCCGGTCCACCCGGTCGTGTTCAGCGAAGTCACGGCCACATTCATACTAATCGTGGCGTTTCCGCCTCCGGAGTTCGAGTCAAAGAAGACCGGATTCGAAGAGTTAGGCACGGAGCATCCATTCACCCCGCCCGACGAATCCGCCCAGTGGCCCGTCTGGGACCAGCTACCCGTCCCGCCGATCCAATATCGATTCCCCCCGCAAGGCGATGTAAGTCGGACGTCGACGACCGGGTCCGAGCCGAGCATCGTGAAGATGATCTGACCGGAACCGTTCACGAGCCCATTCGTGAAGTCCACGGCGTCCTTCGTCACATTGAATCGTTGCCCGCTCGTGTTCCCTCCGATGGTGAAGGTGATCGTCGAGGTCGCAACCGTCGATGAATGGGTCCACGTGTAGT
>WNGG01012401.1_pt1 | contig 12396 bp, 10 predicted proteins | sample 5400661 | NCBI WGS metagenome assembly WNGG01 (sample SAMN13153372, study PRJNA577476) | soil metagenome | isolation source: 100 cm soil or saprolite under Garry oak tree replicate 1 | place: USA:California | collected 2016-06-15 | reverse complement strand
CGCGCCAACGGCTCGGCGTCGTCATCGAAAGCGGCGTAACGAGCGAGCTTCCCGCGGCTCGCGTGAAGCCGATCGTCGCGCTGCGCGACGATGCACCGCGCTTGCCGGCCGACTGGCTCGAGCTGATGCGCTTTCTCTCAGGCTATTACCAGCGCCCGCTCGGCGAGACCGTGATTCGCGCGCTGCCGCCGCGCCTGCGCTCGGTAAAGCCGTTGCCGCGCAAAGCGCTTCAGCCCGCTTCCGCGCCGTGGTCGGCACGCTTCGTGCCGAACCATTTGCTCAACGCGGCTCAGGCGCGCGCCCTGGATCGGATGGCGAGCGCGCTTGGCAGCTTCGGCGCGTTCCTGCTGCACGGTGTAACCGGCAGCGGCAAGACCGAGGTGTACCTGAACCTCATTGCCCGGGTTCTTGCGCGAGGCGGCCAGGCGCTGGTCCTGGTCCCGGAGATCAGCCTGACACCCCAGCTCGAGGCGGTCTTTCGCCAGGCCTTCCCCGAAACGCGGCTGGCGCTGCTGCACAGCGGCCTGGAGGATGTGGCGCGCACCGGGTCCTGGCTGGATGCAGCGCGCGGCGACGCCGGCATCGTGCTCGGCACACGGCTCGCCGTGCTCGCGCCGCTGCCGAAACTGGCGCTGGTCGTGGTCGACGAGGAGCACGACAGCTCGTTCAAGCAGCAGGAAGGCCTGCGCTACTCCGCGCGAGACGTCGCGGTATACCGGGCGAAGCTCGCCGGCTGCCCGGCGATCCTCGGCACCGCAACGCCATCGCTTGAGACCTGGCACAACTGGCAATCGGGCCGCTACGAGCGCCTCGAGCTGCCGGAGCGCGCTGTGCCGGGCGCCCGGCTGCCGGCAGTTCGCACGATCGACCTGCGGCATGCCTCTTTGCAGCAAGGTCTGGCGGCACCGCTATTGGCTGCAATAGAAGCACGGCTTAAAAACAGCGAGCAGAGCCTGGTGTTCATCAATCGGCGCGGCTATGCCCCGGTGCTCGCGTGCGAGGCCTGCGGCTGGACCGCAGGCTGCGCTCGCTGCACCGCGCGCATGGTGGTGCACGCGGTGGGCCGAGTCCTGCGCTGCCATCACTGCGGCGCCGAGACCGCCATTCCGCGCGCGTGCCCCACCTGCGGCAACGTCGACCTGAAGCCGATGGGCCGCGGCACGCAGCGCGTCGAGGAGACGCTGGCCGCCGCATTTCCGGGCGCGCGCATCGTGCGCATCGACCGCGACAGCGCGCGGCGCCGCGCTGAGCTCTCGCACACGCTGCAGAGCATCCAGCGCGGCGAAGCCGATATCCTGGTCGGCACGCAGCTCCTCGCCAAGGGCCACGATTTTCCCGGCCTCACTCTGGTCGGCGTCCTGAACGCCGACGCCGCGCTCGTCTCGACCGATTACCGCGCGGCGGAGCGTCTGTTCGCCGTCCTAGCGCAAGTGGCGGGCCGCGCCGGCCGCCGCGAGCAGCAGGGCGAGGTGCTGGTGCAGACCCGCTACCCCGGGCACCCGCTGTTCGCCGCGCTCACGCGCCACGACTTCCCCGGCTTTGCCGAGTCGCAGCTCGCCGAGCGCAGGAGCGCCGGCTTCCCGCCGTTCGTGTTCGAGGCGGCGCTGCGCGCCGAAGCGAAGAAGCTCGACACCGCCATGCGCTTCCTGCGCGAAGCGGCGGCGAGGGTACCGCCGCCCGCCGATGTGCGCGTCTTCGATCCGGTACCGCACCTCATCACGCGCCGCGCCGGGCTCGAGCGCGCGCAACTGCTGATGCAGTCTCCGTCGAGGCCAGCATTGCAGGAGTATTTAAGCTTGTTAACCAGCAAGCTATTCGCATCCGCGCTGCGCCATGTCCATTGGCATCTGGACGTCGACCCAATTGAATTCGATTAGAATCGTCGCCCCTTCCCATGGATCCTAAAGAGAAATTTCGCGAGATCCTGCGCGAAGGCGCGCTGCGCTTTTCAGCCGAAGAGATCCCCCTGTCGATCGAGCGCCCGGCGAACCCGGAGCACGGCGATTACGCGAGCAACATCGCGCTCCAGCTCTCCAAGCGCCTGCGGCGCAACCCGCGGCAGATCGCCGAGGAGATCGCCAAGGCCAGCGCGCCGGCGCTGGCGGCAACCGGCCTGTTCGAGCCGCTCACCGTGGCGGGCGCCGGCTTTCTCAATATCCGGGTCAAGCCCGAGGCCAAGCTGGAGGTGATCCGGCAAGTGCTGGAGCACGGCAAGGACTACGGGCGCGTCAAAACGGAGAAAGAGGAATCCATTCAAATCGAGTTTGTCTCGGCAAATCCCACCGGGCCGCTCCACGTCGGCCATGGCCGCGGCGCCGCCTACGGCGACAGTCTAGCGAAGCTCCTCGAGTTCGCCGGCGCGCGCGTCACGCGCGAGTTCTATGTGAACGACGCCGGGCGGCAGATGGACATCCTCGCGCTCTCGGTCTGGCTGCGTTACCTGCAAATGCGCAACATGGATGTCCCCTTTCCGGAGGAAGGTTACCGGGGCGACTATGTGCGCGACATTGCTGCGCGCCTCGCGGATGAAAACCTGGCGGGAAAGGCGGATTTCTCCGGCGTGCTGCCCGATGCGGACGCGGAGATCGACAGGCTGATCGATCTCGCGAAAAGGACGCTGGGGGACGGCTGGAAGCGCGTGCATCGGTTCGCGCTGGAAGCGATGCTCGCCGACCAGCGCGCGGACCTGGCGGCGTTCCGCGTCTCTTTCGACCATTGGTCTTCAGAGCAGGCGCTTCACGACAAGGGCCTGATCGACAAGGCCCTCAGGCTGTTGCAGGCGCGCGGGCATCTGTTCGAGCAGGGCGGCGCACTGTGGTTTCGGTCCAGCGCGTTCGGCGACGTGAAGGACCGCGTGGTGAGGCGCGAGAACGGCCAGTACACTTATTTCGCCTCCGACATCGCCTACCACCTCGACAAGTTCGAGCGCGGCTTCGACCGCGTGATCGACGTCTGGGGCGCCGACCATCACGGCTACGTGCCGCGCGTGAAGGGAGCGCTCGAGGCTTTCGGCCTGGACCCGGGCAGGCTCGAGATTGCGCTGGTGCAGTTCGCCGTGCTCTACCGCAACGGCGAGAAAGTGGCGATGGGCAAGCGCTCGGGCGAGTTCGTCACGCTGCGCGAGTTGCGCGAGGAGGTGGGGAACGATGCGGCGCGCTTTTTCTACGTGCTGCGCAAAAGCGACCAGCACCTCGACTTCGACCTCGACCTCGCCAAGAGCGAATCCAGCGACAACCCGGTGTACTACGTGCAGTACGCGCACGCGCGCGTGTGCAGCGTTTTCGCGCAGATTGAGAGGTGGGATTTTCCGAAAAACCTATCTCTTGAACCCCTGAAAAGCGACAGAGAGCTGCTGCTTGCGCAAAGGCTGGCGGAGTTCCCTGAATTGATCCTGACGGCGGCGCGCGAGCGGGCGCCGCACTCGCTCGCCTTCTACCTGCGCGAGCTCGCGGCTGAATTCCACAGCTACTATAATGCCGAGCGCATTCTCGTCGACGACGAGACGCTGCGCTCGGCGAGGCTAGCGCTGAGCGCTGCGGTGCGCCAAACGCTCGCCAACGGCCTGTCGCTTTTAGGCGTCAGCGCCCCGGAGAAGATGTAAATGGCCAGACCCCATACTCCCCCCGCAATGCGCAGGCGCTCCGGGGGCAGCTTCCTGCTCGGCATGTTCGTCGGGGTGCTGATCGGGCTGGGGATCTCGCTCGTCATCGCCTTCTACCTGAACAAGGGCCCGATGCCGTTCATTACCGCCAAGCCCAAGCAGGCTGAAAAGGACGCTACGGCGAAGTCGGGGCCGGTCGCCGGGCTGCCGCAGGGCACGCCTGCCGCCACGCCCGAGAAGCCGAAGTTCGACTTCTACAAGATCCTGCCCGGGCAGGAGGAGCCGGTGAGCGAGAAGGAGCTGCGCGAGCGCGCCCGCGCCGCGGCGAAAGGTCAACTTCTCGAGGCCAAGGAGCGTTATTTCATCCAGGCGGGCTCGTTCCAGAATCCTGCCGAGGCCGACAACCAGAAGGCGCGGCTCGCGATCCTCGGCTTCGAGTCGAGCGTCGAGCCGGCCAATCTGCCCGACAAGGGAACCTGGTACCGGGTACGCATGGGGCCGTACACCAAGGTGGAGGAGATCAACCGCGTGCGCCAGATGCTGGCGCAGAACGGAATCGACGCCAGCCTCGTGAAGATCAAGGAGCCGCAGTAAGCATGAATCCGATTCGCCGCGCCCTGGTTGCTGCAATTGCCCTTGCGCCGCTCGCCTCGCTCGGCCAGCCGCGCTTCAACTACAGCGAGCTGAAGCCGCCGCAGCCGGTGGAGAGCCAGGGCAAGATCGAGGTGATCGAGTTCTTCTGGTACGGCTGCATCCACTGCTACAACCTCGAGCCGCTGATCGAGAACTGGGAGAAGAAGCTGCCGGGCGACGTGCAGTTCCGGCGCGTGCCGGCGGTGTTCAACGAGCGCTGGGCGCAGGACGCCGCGATCTTCTACAGCTTCGAGGCGCTCGGCGTGCTCGACAAGCTGCACCGGCCGTTCTTCGACGCCATCCATCGCGAGCGGCTGAACACCGCCAACCAGCAGGTGCTCACCGAGTGGCTGCAGAAGCAGGGCGTCGACCCGAAGAAGTTCTTCGACACGCTGAAGTCGTTCGGCGTGCAGAGCAGGACGCGGCGCGCGACTCAGCAATCCATCGCCTACAAGATCGACGGCACGCCGGCGATGGCGGTGCAAGGCCGCTACACGGTGAGCGCCGAGCAGGGCGGCTCGCGCGAGGGGATGCTGCAAACGGTCGACTATCTCGTCGAGCAGGTCCGCAAAGCCAAGTAATGCGGGTCGTCATTACCGGCGCCTCCTCGGGCATCGGCGCGGCGCTGGCACGCCATTACGCCTCCGAGGACTCGGTTCTCGCGCTGATTGCCCGCCGGCCCGCAGATCAAGCCCTTGCAGGCACGCTCATCCATTATCTGGTGGATGTGACCGATGAGCTTGCTCTGGCCGCCGCGGCAAGAGACTTCATCGCGCGCTTCGGGGCGCCGGACCTGGTCATCGCCAACGCCGGGGTTTCTACCGGAACGAGCGGCGAGGACCTCGCCGACATCGCCAAGCTCAAGCATCTACTTGATGTCAATGTTGCCGGGCTGGCCGCAACTCTTGCGGCCTTCGCGCCCGCGATGCGCCAGGCCGGCCGCGGCACGCTCGCCGGCATCGCCAGCGTCGCCGGATTCCGCGGCCTCGCCGGCAACGGCGCCTACAGCGGCTCCAAGGCTGCCGCCAGAATCTGGATGGAAAGCCTGCGCACCGAGCTCTACGGCTCCGGGGTGTCCGTGGTCTGCATCTGCCCGGGCTACATCGATACGCCGATGACCCGCGTCAACCGCTTTCGCATGCCGTTCCTGCTTTCCGCCGACGCAGCGGCGCCGCGCATCGCGCGCGCCATCGCGGCGCGGCGCCGGCTGGCGGTCATTCCGTGGCAGATGGCGCTCGTCTCGGTGCTGCTGCGCGCGATGCCTGGCTGGCTGTACGACCGGTTCGCGTCGCGCGCGCCGCGCAAGCCGCGCGACGCGGCTATTTGACCTTGGCGGGGATCCGCAGCATCGCGTAGCTGCCGGGAGCGTCCTCGAGCGGCTTGAGCTTGCCGCCGCCCGGCGCGCGGGCCGATACCTTTTCGGCTCCGTTCATGCGATCGACCCAGGTGTGCCAGTCGTCCCACCACGAGCCGGGCCGCTGGGTCGCGCCTGCGAGCCACTCCTCCGGGGTCGGCGGGAACTTGTCGTTGGTCCAGTAGTGGTATTTCTTCGCCGCCGGGTGATTGACGATGCCCGCGATGTGGCCCGAGCCGCCGAGCACGAACCGCACCATGCCGCCCAGGCAGCGCGCGCCGCGGTAGGTGCCCTTCCAGGGCGCGATGTGGTCCTCGACGGTGGAGATGAAGTACGAAGGCGTCTTGACGCGCGACAGGTCGATCGGCGAGCCGCGAGCTCGATGCCGCCGGGCACGCCGAGCAGGTTCTTGATGTACATGTTGCGCAGGTAGAAGCTATGCATGCGCGCCGGCATGCGCGTCGAGTCGGCGTTCCAGTACAGCAGATCGAAGGGGAACGGGTCCTTGCCGAGCAGGTAGTTGTTCACCACGAACGACCACACCAGGTCGTTGGCGCGCAGCAGGTTGAAGGTGCCGGCCATCTCCGAGCCCTCGAGGTAGCCGCGCGAGTTCATCTTGCGCTCGAGGCTGGCGACCTGCTCCTCGTCGATGAACACGCCGAGCTCGCCCGGCAGCGAGAAATCGAGCAGGCTGACGAAGTAGGTGGCGCTTCTCACGCGCTCATCCTTCCTCGCCGTCAGGTAGGCCAGAGTGGCGCCCAAAAGCGTGCCCCCCAGGCAGTAGCCGATGAAATTGACGGTGCGCTCCCCGGTTGCCTTCTCCACCGCGTCGAGCGCCGCCAGCGGACCTTCGAGCATGTAGTCGTCGAAGCCCTTCTGCGCGAGGCGCGCGTCGGGGTTGACCCACGACAGCACGAACACGCTGTGGCCCTGCTGCACGGCCCAGCGGATGAAGGAGTTCTTCTCCCGCAGGTCGAGGATGTAGTACTTGTTGATCCACGGCGGGATGATGACCAGCGGGCGCTTGTAGACTTCCGCGGTCATCGGCTGATACTGGATCAGCTGCATCAGGTCGTTCTGGAACACCACCTTGCCCGGCGTGGTCGCCACGTTCTTGCCGAGCTGGAACGCGTTCTCGTCGGTCATCGAGATGCGCAGCTGCCCGCCGCCCTTCTCGATGTCGGAGAGAAGATTGTTCAGGCCGCGCACCAGGTTCTGCCCGCCGCTCGCGAGCGTTTCGCGCAGCACCTCCGGGTTGGTCAGCAGGAAGTTCGAGGGGGCGAGCGCATCGACGTACTGCCGGGTAAAGAAAGCGACCTTTCTTTCCGACTCGGGGGGCAGTCCCCCGACCTGCGAGACCGCCCCCTGGATATGGCGCGCGGCGATCAGGTAGGACTGCTTGATGTAGTCGAAGAGGAAATTGGCCGACCAGTCCTGGTCCTTGAAGCGCAAGTCGCCCTGCGCCGCCTCGGCGACCGGTTTCGCGTCGATGCCGAGCGCCTTCATCCAGCCCGATTGCCAGAGCCGTGCGTAGTCCATCCACATGTTCATCGAGAATGTCGCGAGCACGCTCGGGTCGGCCGCCATGCGGGCGTACAGGTCCATGAACGCCTTGGCGACGCCCATCTCGTCGCGCACCGCCGAGGACATGCCCTGCGCCTGCTTCTGCGCGAATTCGCCGAGCAGCTTCGAGGAGCGCTCGGCGACGTCGTGGTAGACCTTCGAGAGCTCTTCGGCTTCGCCCATGCCGGATGATCCCATATAAAATCCCGTGCACCTACCATGTGGATCGAGGAAACGGAGCGCACCGAGTTTTCGATCGGCGAACTGGCGCGCGAGTTCGACGTCACGCCGCGCGCGATCCGCTTCTACGAGGCCGAGGGGCTGATCTCGCCGCGGCGCGACGGCCAGCGCCGCATCTACACGCCGCGCGACCGCACGCGGCTCAAGCTCACGCTGCGCGGCAAGCGCCTGGGCCTGACGCTGTCCGAGATCCGCGAGCTGATCGACATGTACGAGCCGGGCCGCGACGCGCGGCCCCAGCTCGAGCGCTTCCTGGCGGTGCTCGAATCGCACAAGGCGAGCCTGCTGCAGCAGCGCGCCGACATCGAAGCGCAGCTCTCCGAGATCCAGACCTTCGAGAAACGGGTCAGAAAGCAGATCAAGCGAGGTTGACGTTTACGTAAACGTCAAGTACGCTCCTTCATGGGCTTCCTCAACTTCGATCACGGCGAGAGCCTGGCCATGCTGCGCGAGACCGTGCAGGACTTCGCCGGGAAGGAAATCGCGCCGCGCGCCGCCGAGATCGACCGCACGAACCAGTTTCCGCCCGACCTGTGGCGCAAGCTCGGCGGCCTCGGCCTGCTCGGCATCACCGTCGAGGAGGACTACGGCGGCACCATGATGGGCTACCTCGCCCACATCATCGCGATGGAGGAAATCTCGCGCGCCTCGGCCTCGGTCGGGCTTTCCTACGGCGCGCATTCGAACCTGTGCGTCAACCAGATCCGCCGCAACGGCAGCGCGGCGCAGAAGAAGAAATACCTGCCGCGGCTCGTCTCCGGCGAGCACGTCGGCGCGCTCGCCATGTCGGAACCCGGCGCCGGTTCAGATGTAGTGGGAATGAAATTAAGAGCTGAAAGACGCGGCGACCGCTACCTGCTCAATGGCAACAAGATGTGGATCACCAACGGCCCCGATGCCGATGTCCTGGTGGTCTACGGCAAGACCGAGCAAGGCATCACCGCCTTCGTCGTCGAGAAAGGCATGCGGGGCTTCTCCACCGCGCAGAAGCTCGACAAGCTCGGCATGCGCGGCTCGAACACCTGCGAGCTGGTGTTCAGGGATTGCGCGGTTCCTGAAGAGAATATCCTGGGAAACCTCGACAAAGGAGTGACGGTGCTGATGTCGGGCCTGGACTACGAGCGCGCGGTGCTCGCCGGCGGGCCGCTCGGCATCATGGCCGCCTGCCTCGACGCCGTGATGCCCTACGTGCACAGCCGCAAGCAGTTCGGGCAGCCGATCGGCGAGTTCCAGCTGATGCAGGGAAAGATCGCCGACATGTACACCACCTTCTCCGCGTGCCGCGCGTATGTCTACGCGGTAGGGCAGGCCCTGGATCGAGGAGAGACGACGCGAAAAGACGCCGCGGGCGCGATCCTGTACGCCGCCGAAAAGGCCACCTGGATGGCCGGCGAGGCGATCCAGGCGATGGGCGGCATGGGCTACATCAACGAGACGCCACCAGGGCGGCTCTGGCGCGACGCCAAGCTCTACGAGATCGGCGCCGGCACCTCCGAGATCCGCCGCTGGCTCATCGGCAGGGAGCTATTTTCCGAAACTGCATGATCTCAACCGCCTTCAGTGAAAGATTGGGTCTGCGAAACCCGGTTATCCAGGCACCGATGGCCGGCGGGCCCACCACGCAGGAACTCGTTGCCGCCTGCTCTGCGGCCGGGCGCCGCAGCCGGAGACCATCGAGCCTTCGGCGCAGCGCGCGGCGCTCGCCGCCGTGGCCGGCTATTACGCCGAGTGCGGATTGCCTCCACCGGAGCCGGTCTCCGCGCCGTATGCGCCAAAGCTGGAGGAGCAGATCGCCGCCGTCGAAGAGATCCGGCCGCGGGTGTTTACCGTCCATCTCGGCGCGCTTCCTGCCGTCGAAGTAAAGAAATTGAAGGCTTTGGGAATCCTCCTGGGAGCCAGCGCGACGTCGGTGGCAGAGGCCAAGGGACTCGAATCGCTCGGCTTCGACTTCGTCATCGCGCAGGGCGGCGAGGCCGGCGGGCATCGCGGCAGCTATCTGCGCGATCCCTACCAGTCGCTCACCGGCACGCTCGCGCTGACGCGCCTCATCGTGCGCGCGGTGAAGCTGCCGGTCGTAGCCGCGGGGGGCATCATGGACGGCGCCGGGATTGCGGCGGTCCTGGCGCTGGGCGCGCAAGCCGCGCAACTCGGCACCGCGTTCATCCCTTGTCCCGAAAGCGGCGCTTCCCAGGTACACAAGGAGTCGCTTCTCCGCGTGCGGGAGGATGAGACGCAAATAACGGAAAAATTCTCGGGCAAGCCGGCGCGCGGTCTCGCCAACCGCTTCATGCGCGAGATGGAAGACAAGCCGCAGCTCGCGTTCCCGGCACAGAACAGCATCACCGGCAAGCTCCGCCAGGCTTCCGCCAAGGCGGGCAAGCCGGATTTCATCGCCATGTGGGCAGGCCAGGGAGCGCCGCTGTCGCGCGCCTTGCCCGCCGCCGAGCTGATCGCCCGGCTGGAAGCCGAAACCGTTCAAGCGATCCAACAGCTTCTGAAAGGACAATTCCATGCATCCTGATCCGATCGTCATCGTCTCGGCGGCCAGAACGCCGATGGGCGCCTTCCAGGGCGAGCTGAAAGGGTTTGCCGCGCCCGAGCTCGGCGCCGCGGCGATCCGCGCCGCGGTCGAGCGCGCCAGGATTTCTCCCGCGGAAGTGCAGGAAGTGATCATGGGCTGCGTGCTGCCCGCGGGGCAGGGCCAGGCGCCGGCGCGCCAGGCCTCGCTCGGCGCAGGCCTGCCGCTCGCCGCGGGCTGCACGACGGTGAACAAGATGTGCGGCTCGGGAATGAAGGCGGCGATGTTCGCGCACGATCTGCTGGCTTCCGGGACCAATGAAATCATCGTGGCCGGCGGCATGGAGTCCATGACCAACGCGCCCTACCTGCTGCCGAAGGCGCGCTCCGGGTATCGCATGGGCCACGCGCAGGTGATCGACCACATGTTCTACGACGGCCTCGAGGACGCCTACGACAAAGGCCGGCTGATGGGCACGTTCGCAGAGGACTGCGCGCAGAAATATCAGTTTTCCCGCGAAGCGCAGGATGATTTTGCGATTCGCTCTCTGCAGAGGGCACAAAAGGCGAATCGCGAAGGCTGGTTCGCCTGGGAGATCACGCCGATCGCCGTCAAGGCCGGCAAGGAAGAAAAGTTCATCGAGATCGACGAGCAGCCGTTCAAGGCCAACCTCGACAAGATCCCGACGCTGAAGCCGGCGTTCCGCAAGGACGGCACCGTGACCGCGGCCAACTCCAGCTCGATCTCCGATGGCGCCGCAGCGCTGGTGCTGATGCGGCGCTCCACCGCCGAGCGGCGCGGCCTCGCGCCGCTGGCGCTCATCGCCGGCCATGCGACGCACTCCCAGGAGCCAGGCTGGTTCACGACCGCGCCGGTCGGCGCGATGGCGAAGCTTTTCGAGCGCACCGGCTGGAGCGCGAAGAGCGTCGATCTCTACGAGGTGAACGAGGCGTTCGCCGTTGTGACCATGGCGGCGATGAAGGAGCACGGCCTGCCGCACGACAAGGTGAACGTGCACGGCGGCGCCTGCGCGCTCGGGCATCCGATCGGCGCTTCCGGCGCGCGCATCCTGGTCACGCTGATCGGCGCGCTGCGCAAGTACGCTCTGAAGCGCGGCATGGCAAGCCTGTGCATCGGCGGGGGCGAGGCGACGGCGATGGCGATCGAGCTCGTCTGAATGCTCAAGCGGCAACTTCAGGCGCTGCTCGACAGGTCGCGCTTTCTCCGGCCTTACCGCTTCCGGGTGGTGGCGGTGAAAAAGGGCAAATGCACGCTCGAGCTCCCGCATCGCCCGGTCCTCGAGCGGCCGGGCGGAATCATCAACGGCCCGGCGCTGATGGCGGCCGCCGACTGCGCCATGTGGCTGGCGATCAAGGCGCATCTGGGAGTCGAGCAAGACGCGCTGACCTCGGAACTCAGCACCGCGTTCCTCGCTCCCGCCAGGGGCGAGCACGTGTATTGCACCGCCGAGATCCTGAAAATGGGCCGGCGCCGCATCTACGGTGTCGCCAGGTGCCATGGCAAGCAGGGGCGCCTGTTCACCCACCATACCCTGACCTACGTTCGTCCCGACTAGATGCAGCACGAGGAAATCCGGCAGGCGGTGCGGCGTTTCGCGCAGGAGCAGCTGGCGCCCAACGCCGCCCGCTGGGACCGCGAAAAGCACTTTCCCAGGGAAGCGCTGAAAGGCCTTGCGGCGATGGGTCTCTATGGCGTCGCCATTGCCGAGAAATGGGACGGCGCCGGGCTCGACTACACCTCGCTTGCCGTGGCGTGCGAGGAGATCGCTGCGGGCGACTGCTCGACTGCGACCATCATTGCCGTGAATAACCTGGTCGCCGGTATCGTGTCAGGTTACGGAAATCCGGATCAGAAAGAAAAATTCCTGAAACCCCTGGCCAGCGGCAAGATGCTGGGCGCGTTCGCGCTGACCGAGCCGCACGTCGGCTCGGACGCCGCGGCTATTACTACGCGCGCCGAGCGCCAGGGCGCGCATTACGTGCTGAACGGCGTCAAGCAGTTCATCACCTCGGGTAAGAACGCCGACCTCGCGGTGGTCTTCGCCGTCACCGACAAGGCCGCGGGCAAGCGCGGCATCAGCGCCTTCGTCGTGCCGACCTCGACGCCCGGCTACGTCGTCGCCCGCATCGAGGAGAAGACCGGGCAGCGGGCCTCCGACACCGCGCAGATCGTCCTGGAAAATTGCAGGACGGAGCATCTGCTGGGCGGGGAAGGGGCGGGCTACCGGATTGCGCTCGCCAATCTCGAATCCGGGCGGATCAACGTCGCGGCCCAGTCTACCGGCGTCGCGCGCGCCGCGCTCGACGCCGCCGTCGCCTATGCGCGCCAGCGAAAGAGCATGGGCAAGACCCTGATCGAGCACCAGGCGGTCAATTTCCGCCTGGCCGACATGGCGACCCGGGTCGAGGCAGGCCGCCAGCTCTACCTGCATGCCGCGTCGCTGCGCGATGCCGGCCGGCCCTGCAT